>RCNC010000522.1_pt1 | contig 24656 bp, 14 predicted proteins | sample 2041301 | NCBI WGS metagenome assembly RCNC01 (sample SAMN09708231, study PRJNA481090) | Marine sediment metagenome, whole genome shotgun sequencing project. | biome: marine sediment; feature: ocean; material: sediment; isolation source: Sewage treatment plant 13A marine sediment (STP13A) ...
GTCGTGCATTCCGATCATCGTTTTATCAAACGGATAATTCGGCCCATGCTGGGTTTCAAATCATTCTGGTCTGCACAGGCGACTCTGGCAGGGATTGAACTGTGGAGGATGCTGAAGAAAAACCAGGGCAAAAGTTCGCAGCCAGCTGGGGAGCAATTTTATGAACTTGGCGCCACAGGATAGTTGTGCCTGGGGAATACAGTTCGTTGGACTTTCCCAGGGTTCGTGACAGAACCTTTATCCCTCTTATACTGCTTGTTTGGCATTGGCTGGCGGCGAATATGAAAACCATAACCACACTGTTGTTACTAATTACCGTGTCGGCACAAGTAGCTGCAGATGAATGGCCAACCACCGAGTTCATTGTCCGCCAGGGCAGCCCGGATATGGACTACTCAGTTTCCGAAAAAACCCAGCAGCTATTAAACAAGCTACATGCGGCCATTCCAGACTCAGAAGCCGTCGCCGACAAGGCGCATGCGGTCATTTCGGACCCAAAAGCCGGTTTCAAGGAGGCGATGGAAGACGCCAACAAGGCGATGGAAGGTATTCCCGAAGCCACACCACTCACTGAAACGCAGCTTGCGGACATGCAGGATTACCTCAAGAGTGTCGCCGAATATCTGCAGGAGGAGGGTTTCCCGGCACCCACGCTGGCGCGTACAGACCAGATGGAAGATCCGCCGGGTACACAACTCGCCTATGCTGTTTATTACTATCCGCAACCAGATTCCTGGGGTTATGCAAAATATATCTACTCCTGTGATGCCGGTGGGGACTATTTTGTTCATGTTAATGCAGCAAAATTCCTCAACGGCAACAAAATTTCTGCCAAGGGGTATTCAGTCCTGGCACATGAGCTGTTTCATTCCATCCAGCGGTCAACTGAAGTAGGTAGAAGAAACTGTGTTGGTTATGGAGACTGGATTAACGAAGGACAGGCTGAAGCTTTTGGGCATGACATGGCCCGGCGTTTTCGCAATTCTGTGTGTTGTAGCACACTGGTCCGCTGGGGAGGCAGAGCAAGCTATGCAGACTCACTCTATGTGAAATCTGCTGGCAGTAGTAAAATTGCACATGACCGGGCGTATCAAACCAGTTCATTCTGGCGCTATATCACCGAGGCCTGGCATCGTGAAACCAATCTGCAGGTGAGCGGCGGGCCGGGACCCAACCTTGATGCAGAATATGGCACCGACTATGGTGCCATTGCCATTCTGATGATGAGGGCCATTGGCAGCAATAGTGAAAGTGCTGAACTGCGCTGGCTGGATACCTGGCTAAAAGCCAACCTCGGCGGCGGATTGGATAAAGTGTATACGGAATTTGTCAGCGTGCTTGCCGAATATGGCCTTTACCGTATCAAGGGAACAAAATCAGCAGAAGAGCAGGCAAGGCGTTGGCGGAATACTGTCTTTGGCGGAGAGGTCTCTGGCGATAATGTAGGCTCCGCTTGCCAAAGCATTGACCTGCAGCCTGATGCAACAGCTATGGCAATCAGCCTAACCCTGAATAAAGTTGCCAGTCGCTGCGTTGAGCTCGATGTTGGTGCCTTTAATGGCACAAATACCTTTGAAATTGCAGTTCTATCGAGGGAGAAGGGGGAGCGTCCCACGGTTCACTTAACCCTGGCCGGCGGACAGCAAACCATGCTTTCAGCAGAATTTGTGAAAACCCCGGAAGGCGAGTTTCTCAGCAAGTGGCCATTCGAGCTTAAATCCGACACAAAGCAATACCTGATCATCACGAATGTTGCGCAAAATGCGGGAGCAACAGAAGCACAAACGATTGATCTCCATGTCGGTCTGAGCATGGGAAAATCAAACATGACCCCCCACCCGTTCCAGTCCAGGAAAAAAAAGAAAAAGGCCCGGAAAAAGCCAGAGCCAGGTCCTGCTGGCGCTAAGCAGGCGCATGAAAACCGCCATGCAGATATGCATAACCACACTACCGGTCCGCATTCAGCGCAGTGGACTTATCGTAATAAACGGGATCGCTGCAAGCAGACATCTGCGTGGCGGGGGAAATGTGAAAGCCTGGTTACGATAAATCTGGGAATGAGTATGCCACTGCCTGAAGCGAGCTTGACAGGTGCCAGTGAATGGAGCGGTGCTGGTATTGCATCGGGTTTCACCGGCATGCCCAATCTGGATGTTGCCGAGATGGTGCGCCGTGAAGACTGGGAAGAGAACACAGCGGGAACTAAAGTTGAAATTGAGATTCCGGAGATTGACTATGGCTTCACGGGCACGATATCCGATGCCAGAATCTGGGTCAGTGGTGGAGCCGATGCACAGGGAGGATTGATTTCCTATACAGGCAATCCCAATTCGCCCCGGCCTCCCTGCGGCTACGGCGGTCCCCCGATTGGCTCGGTCACTATTGATGAGTTTTCCCGGTTCGTGCTCCGCGGTAGCTATACCGCACCGCTAATCGTTGTCGGTGGCATCCGTAATGTCAGCCACTGCCCGATAAAACCAGTGGTACAAACCATTAGTGGTACCTTTGTGGTCACCTTGCCCTATATGAAGGACCCCAGGGTAGAAACAGATACCAGCTGGCTATTGGCAGATGGCGTTAACTCGTTGCAGAGCTTGATGCCCGGGGGTTTCAACCTGGATCAACTCGAAGAGATGTCAAAACATGTTCCCAAACCGCCTGTAAACGGCGGCAGCCCTGATTTCACACCGGAACAGGCTGAAGACCAGTGGGAAACGGGTGCAGGTGAGTGCAAATGTGACTGTGACGAATTTAGCCGGGCGATAAAAGCTAGCAAAAGCATAATCGGGCAGCCCGACAAGGAAGAGATGCGCCTGTTGATGTGCCTGGGCTTGTGTGCTGGCAAGAATTCGGACTGTCCGCTTTAGGGAATTGCAAAATATGAAATCACAGAACTCAACCGATATACCTGTCAACCTGGTACTGGAAGAAGATGAAGAGATTATCTGGTCCGGACGACCGGATATGCAAGCCGTTGTTAACACGGCATACCCTGGCAGTCGCCGGCGGAACAAGTATGTTGCACTCGCACTGGTATGCTGGATTGTTTACGCGCTCTGGAATCAGACGCAGGGCCAGGGCCTCGCTTATGACTGGAGACTGCTGGTCCTGACTGGTATAACCGCGCTGGGTTTTTTCTATAGCGCCATTCATGCCAAAAATGAATTGATGCAATGGATGGAACATCTCAGCTACGCAATCACCAATCAACGCGTCATAATTCTCCGCGACGGGACGGTTGAAAATGAGTATTCCCAAAGTGAGGTAATGCAGGCCAGCCTGATCCCGCGCAAAGGAGTCCCGGGTTTTAGTGATGTTATCTGGGCAAAAAAAGTCAACAAAACGTACGGACGAAGGCATGGCTTCCCCACACCACTCAAACAGGAAAAGTTGCTAACCGGTTTTAAGGCATTGGCAGACAGTGAAGGTGTAATGCAGGTTCTGGATGACTGGGTTACGGAACAGAAAAAAAGTACCCACCTGGAAGATGCGGCGTTTGTTAACGCAAAAATGATGGGGAGTGAAAAGGACAAAGGGGCTAACGAAGAGACAAAAAGCACCAGCTCAGAAAAGCTGGTCAGCCCGGTTTATGGTTTTTCAGTTGAGTTTCCCTCGTCCTGGAAAATCACCAGTCGCTATCGCAAGCTGGCCTTTGGAAAATGGGGTATTGAGCGGGAAGCCGTCTGGTCAACACCGGCTGAAAAACCCAAATGGAACGTCATTCGAGGCCAAAATGAATCAAGGACCTATGTTGAAATGCAGGTGCAGAAAGTGGCCCCTTTTAACACCCTGGAATCCATCATGGATACTTCCAAAGCAGCCAGCTTTCTGGGGACAGGTGAAGTTATTGATCACGATCCGTCAATAATCATCAATGGCATACCCGGATTCTACGTTACCCGGAAATGCGGCAATCCAGACTCGATACTGCCATCACAAATACAGGAAAAACTCGCCTACTGGCACATGCGCCAGTACATTCTTCACGATGGCACGTATCAGTACTTTATTGAAGCCATGTGGCCGGCTGAAAAACCCGAACAGCGAAAAACATGTGAGGCCATCATTGCGACGCTCTATGCCTCATGAAAACCACGCTTCAACCCTGCACTGGTCTCCGACCTGGGCGACTACCCGGATCGATTGCAATCTATTGGTGGCGGTCTTCGGCGCGTCTGGCTATTTCCCTGGTCATAGCCTTGAAAATCCACAGGTGGAACGGCATCAGGAGAAACCAGTAGAGCAGCCCCAATGTGCCGGCGGGATGAAAGTAGGCCGTGGCGCGCACTTCTCGAGACTCACCTGCAGGTACGATTTCGAATTCGAGCACGCCTGCACCGGGTAATTTCATTTCCAGCAGAAGCGTGAGTTTGCGATGCGGTTGCAGCGCGATGACCCGCCAGGCATCCACCACATCGCCTATGCGCAATTCGTCCGGGTCCCGTCGCTGGCGGCGAAAGCTCGGGCCGCCAATCAGCCAGTCGCCCGCACCGCGTAGCCACCACAGTGGGTTCAAAGCGAAGAAATCCTGGTTACTGCCGACCCGGCAGATCACGCGCCACAGTGCATCTGCAGATGCACTCGAGGTGCAACTTCCGCTGGCCTGTTTTGCGTAGTAGGCGTATTTCGGCTCGAAGTTGCGGCAGCGGATTGATCCCTCCACCCAGTGGGCGGGGATATTGTGGTCGCGTTCGGCTGCCAGTGCTGCAGCGATAGATTGTTCCAGCGAATGCAACTGAATGGGAACCAGTTCCCGCAACGGCGCATTGTTGGCCAGAACGTCGTGTTTGAGACCGTCGATCAGGGCGCGGGCGATGTTGACCGGTACCGTGGTCACAAGCCGCAGCCAGTAGGATGACAACTTGGGTGTAAGAACGGGTACCGGGATGATGACGATAGAGCGATCCAGCATGCGCGCCAGTCGGCGCATGATCTCGGCATACGTCAGCACCTCCGGCCCGGCGGCATCGTAAATCTTTCCCGCCGCCTGGGGTATGTCGGCGACTGCACTGAGGTAGGCCAGCACGTCTGGCAGTGCGATAGGGGGTGAACGTGAGGATACCCAGCGCGGGGTGATCATTAGCGGCAGATTGTTGACCAGGTCGCGCATCACTTCAAATGCCGCAGAGCCGGGGCCGATGATCATTCCCGCCCTGACCTCAGTAATGGGTACCGGCCCCTGGCGCAGTACCTCACCGGTCTCATAGCGCGATTTAAGATGGACTGAATCGGGTCGATCTGGAATCAGACCCCCCAGGTATACGATGCGGCGCACCCCAGCCCTGGCAGCGGCATCGCGAAAATTTTCCGCTGCTTTCAGATCGAGCTGGTCAAAATTCGCCCCGGCTGCCATGGAGTGCACCAGGTAGTAGGCGACGTCCACATTATGCAGTACCGAAGTCAGTGTTTCCGGTTGCAAAGCGTCGGCACTTGCACACTCCACATCTGGCCATTCGCGCCCTTCCAGCACTGCGCGATTCCGTGATACGGCTCGAACCCTATTACCCTGGCGAACCAGGAATGGCACCAGGTTGGAGCCGATATAGCCGCTGGCACCAAAGACCAGCGTAATCTCAGGATTTGGTAAATGGTCTTTCATGGGCTCAGCACAGAAGTATTCGCGGCGGGTTTTGCGAAAAAGGCGCCCGAGCAGGCTTCCCCCTGCGTCGTCTTCTTCATATGCGTAAGGGTAACAGCATTGGCAACGCGCGTGCCAGTGCGGCAGTTCCTGGCTCACTGTTTGCATGCTGCAGTGAGATCGCAAGACCCGTGCCCAGCTCTCGATAGCGTCTCGCTGAGATTATTGTTAAATTGAAAAACCTCAGAGTGCGTAGGTCCTGGTGAAATGAAATCAAATATTTGTATGAAAGTCGGCTCGGCCTCGTATATGACCGGATTGTTTCTGGTTCCAATCGCCACGGCCCGGAATTTCGTTCAGGATGATTATTTTGACGTTGCAGAGGTTCTTCCGGGAAGGGCTGTGTTCTTTATTGGCAGTGGAGAGTTCCGCGATAGTGACATCGGGGCCTATCGGGAGATGTATGTGGGTTTCTATACCGAGAATAGGGAAACAGCGAAACGGCCTGGCCGTATGACTCATTTTGTTGAGTTCATACGCAACGAATCAAAACTTTTTATGTGGAAAAATTGGCTATCCACTCAATCGGCGATGGACAAGATGGAACGTGCTGGCGCCGAAATATTTCGGCTTGGGGAAATACAGCGTGAAGATGTTGCAGGTAACACCACCCTGTCAATGGAGAGCGAAGAAGGGAGTATCCAGTACTCGGTGCCGAGAGAAAGTCGGACGATGAAGTCAAATTTTAACCTGAAGAAGACTCATTATGGTCGCCTGCATGGCGTACCATCCATGTGTCAACTGAGTTTGGAGGTGAAGAGGATGTCCATAAGCCCCTTGGCAGGTGCCCTGGTGTTGCAGGGCGAGATTGCTAGTGAGTATCGGAATTTGGGTATACCGAAAAAGCCACTTGTTTCGATCTGGATAGAGGAGATGAGCTTCAAGATGCACAAGCCCTCGTCACTTTGAGCTATCGTGAAGCGTATTGAATTTTACGGATTGAGTAGGGTGATAGCGTGAAAATTGAACTGCCATATGCAACGGTCCACAGAAGTTAATTTGTCGATACCTGGATAACCGGCGTGTGAGAAGTCCTGTGGGCGGATTTACTCAGGGATCCAGTCTTTCCGCCGCGTGCGCTGCGAAACCCGCGCCCGCCTGGGCGTAGAGGTTGAAGGCGGAGATGCCGTGCTGCTCCAGCTCTTCTGCTTCCTCGGCGAAGCGCACCACGGCGGCGATCCGGCCGCAGTACCCAAGTCGATCCAGCAGGCGGCCGACCAGCAAGTTTTCCTGATGGTTGGTGAGTGCCAGCATGATCAGCTCGATTTTTTGTAGATCCAGCCGCAGCCAGAATTCCGGATCAGAGGCGTCCGCGTTTACCACCCGCCGATGTTCTGCCCGGTGCCGATCCAACTTGGCCTCGTTCTCGTCCACCCCTAGCACCTCGCCGCCGTGCTGTTCCGCCATACCATCGTAGGCGCCGGTGCCGATATTGCCCATGCCTAGCACAATGATGCGGGTATCTGTGGTGTCCGGCAGGCTGGCCCGTACATGTGATGTTTCGAACCTGAGCAGCCGCTCACGGCGGTTTAGGTAGAAGTCGTGGACGCGCTGGTTTAGCAGTGGCGCCAGCACAAAGGATACAGCGATACTGATAGACAGGGCATTATCCCAGTGGGGGTGTATCCAACCGGAGGTAGCTGCCAGGGCTACCACGATCAGGCCGAACTCACTGTGGTTGGTGAGTGCAGATGAGGCCAGCAGCGCGGTGCGTGGTGGCACATGCAACCGCGTCATGATGGGGAAGAAAAACAGCGGTTTAAGCAGGGCCATTAGGCCCAGGACTATCGCGAACAGGAACACGTCCCGCTGTGGCCAACCGTCCAGCCCTATGGACAGGAAGAAGCCCACCAGGAACAGATCCTTGAAGTTGAGTAGGTTGCGGGACAGTTCCTTGGATTTCTGGTGACCCGCGAGGATGGCCCCTGCGATCAGGGCACCCAGGTCGCCCTTGATACCCACCAGTTCGAATAATTGGTAGCTGCCCAATGCCAGGGCGAAACCGGCGAGGGTAAACAACTCCCCGTGGCCGCAGCGCGCAAGCAATCTGAGTATGGTTCCCCGCAGGGGCCACAGCAGCAGAAGGCCAAGTGCGCTCCACTGTGGCACCTGGCCGGTGGAGGCGGCGAGGAAGGTGACGGCCGCCAAATCCTGAATGATCAGAATACCGATGGCCAAGCCGGCGTGGCGCGATGCCATCTCCCCTTTGTCCTGCATCGTCTGGATCACCAGGACCGTGCTGGAGAAGGTGAGGCCGAAGGCGACGATCAGCGCTCCCTTAGAGGTCAGGGCCAGTGCCGGGAGCAGAGCGCCGGCAGCGACCAGTAGCCCCGTGAATAACAGCTGCATAATTAGCATGTGGGACAGTGCACTGCCCCAAATGCGCATTTTAAGCAGCTCGCGCACATTGAGCTTTAGGCCGATGGTGAACAGCAGCAGGGTGATGCCGAGATCAGCGAAGAGTTTCAGCAGCGGCCCCGCGTCCATAGAGACCTCGTGCAGCAGGAAGCCTGCAGCCAGGTAACCGACCAGTGCAGGCAAGCCTAGCCAGCGACTGGCGATGCCGCAGCCGAGGGCTACCAGGATAGTGAGGATGTCGAACATGATTGTCTCTGGAAAATCGTCCTTGAGTGCATTATAGGCGTAACGGTATTGACATGTTAAATCGCTGAAATTGATCGCCCGGGTATAACCTTCTACCCATTGGTAGCTTTATAATAGAGGGTATCGTGAGACATAGAGCACGCCTGTTGATAAATCTCAGCTAACAAAAAACATACGAAACTTGAAGCGCGCTGGATCGGTAAGGATATAAAGCTGTCGTGGTACTCGTTTTTACCCGGCTCAAGCCAATCCCTGGAGAGATTGCTGACGCCACGTGGACAGATAGTAGACAGCGGGAGTCCAAGCCGGTCTCGCAGGCGTAATTATCGCAGCCACAAAATACTGTGGTATGTAGCCCCAACCAACATTAAAAGGATATCGAGATGAAAATTGCCACAAAATTTCTAACGTCAATTGCTCTGTTCAGCGCTTTGTCGGGCGCCGCTTTCGTTAATGCCGGCCACCACGAAGGTGGACATGCGATGGAAAAGCCGAATATCGTAGAAGTCGCTGCCAGTAATCAAGACTTCACAACTCTGGTAGCCGCAGTTCAGGCCGCGGGTCTGGTAGATGTGCTGTCTGGTGAAGGTCCTTACACAGTCTTTGCCCCGACCAACGAAGCGTTTGCCAAGTTGCCGGAAGGGACCGTAGAAATGCTGCTTTTGCCTGAGAATAAGGACAAATTGGTCGCCATTCTCACCTACCACGTGGTGGCAGGTGACGTATCTGCCGCACAAGTGGTGAAACTCACCGAGGTGACCACTGTGCAGGGTGGCATCGCGTCCATCAGCGTCACGGATGCCGGCGTTACCATCGATGGAGCCAAGGTCATCGTCACCGATCTTGATGCCTCCAACGGCGTGGTACATGTCATCGATACGGTAATCATACCCTCTTGAGGCAAACGCTGAAGCTGCTGGCCTAATTAGCAACAAAGGCTGCCATTATAAAAGTCCCTTCTTCCGGAGGGACTTTTTACTATGTGCGGCACAGCACAAGCGCGTGGTTGCGATTGGTACAGCAAAAGGCAGGGATCAGTTGCAGATAGACACGACGCTGTACCAGCCGCTACCTGCTTGCCAGGAAATACAATTTTTTAGAACCAACAAATTGTATTTCAATTGATCTTAAGAGCGGCACCATACGTAAATTGCTCTAATCATCCAGATTCACGTTAACCGAGGCATCTAAAAGTGTTTGGACTATTTAAACGATCTCCGTTGAAGCAGTGGCAAAAAGAGCATGAAAGTTTAGTCTACAAGGCTTTTCAAGCGCAGCGCAACGGCGATATTCGTCTTTACTCGACTCTCACTTCAGAGTCAGAGGAACTACGGGAAAAAATCGAGAAGCTAAAAGAAGATCACGAGGAATAAACTCGATAAATGTCACTAGGGAAATGAATGACGTACAATCGTGCCGACGAGCCTGCAAGCGTCTTGCTGGAGCGTACCCAGGCTTGCAGAGAAAAAGGCGCCCTTACCAATTTGTGCAAGGTTGTAATACGAGGTTGAAACTTTGTGGCTGACTGGAAGTTCTTTGGAAAAGCGCATCAGTTCATTTACCGACTGAGCAATGGAAAAATTGGCTCACGTCTAGCTGGCCTTGATATGGTATTGATTTATTGCATAGGCCGTAAATCTGGCCAAACTCGGCCTACACCAATAGCCTGCTACCCCTATGGCAACAATGTTGCCGTTGTCGCTTCGAATAATGGCAGTGATAGCGATCCTGTCTGGTGGCTGAATCTCAAAGCCACTCCAAATGTCGAAATACAACTGGGGTCGAAAAAAATCAAGGTTGTAGCCGAGGAAGTTATTGGTATAGAGCGAGAAAGGATCTGGCCAGAGATCGTGAGACGTAATCCGTTGCAGCAACGTCATCAGGATCACACAGCAAGAGTTCTACCGGTCATTTATTTAAGGGGTATTTAAATAGAATGGTTTGAATAAGCCTCATATCCCACCCCAGCTTTCCCAGGCCTCGTGCCGGATCAACCCATTGGTTTTTTCTATACCTAAAAAGGTACTCAGGTGTCTATCGACAAACGTGCTCGCGATGTTTGGCCGCATGAATCGCAATATTTTTAGCAGCGTCACAACGTAAGGTAAGAGATAACTTTAAAACTATTAGTAGAAGATAGTTATCCATAATGAAAGAAGTGCGATGGACGTAAACGTGTGCGTTCAGGCTGCAAATAGCACTTGTAGAGCCAGGCGGGCTGAATCCTGCGCCCAGCTTGGTGAAGCTTTGCGAGCTTACCGTGCCCCGGTGAATTCTTTGATGATTTTAGCGGCTATTTTGTACAGACAGATACCAGCGGGAAAATTTTAAAAATTGACTATTCGCTGGAATTAATGTTTTTGTAAGGTACTGACACGCTAAGCGTGATGGCACTGCAGGCCAGTGCCGCTCAGGGGCAGATTAACAACGTGGGTGACTGCTCTCAGTACCCCGTGGCCTGCTGGGAGTTCGGTTACGGTAACTTGAAGATTTCCAGGCAGTTTTCCAGACCGAACCTCCGGGCTATGGCCGAACAGGGTGCTTGGATATCTACACGTTTTAACAGAGACTATAATTTTGTTCAGATCGCGTAGAGGTATGTTGCACATGAACAGTCGATCGTCAGGGTAATAATAAATGAAACAGAAAAAGTTACTGATTTTCGCGATCACAATCGCAGCAGTCTTTGGAGGACTGCATTTTTTTGGCTCCACTCGTGTTCCACCGTTGTATACAATCAGGACGGAGATAATGCTGCCCGCCAGTCCGGAGCAAAGCTGGAACGTATTGACTGACTTTGCGCGCTACCCCGATTGGAATCCGTATTTGCCCAGAGTCGAAGGAAAATTGGCCGTTGGAGAGATTGTGTCGTTTACACTTGTGGACGAAAATTTTCCTGAACCGTTTGACCTCACGGCGCGGCTGGGTGAGGTCTCAGCCAACAGGGGGTTTTACTGGACTGGCCGGTTGGGTATTCAGGGCCTCTTCGATACGAGGCATGTTTTCGAGCTTCACCCGCGCGACGATGGCAACACAGATCTACACCACTATGAGGAATTCAGGGGCCTTATCCCAGCGCTTTTGCCGCAAAGGGAAAAACGCACAGGATACACTCGTACAGCTTTCGAACGCATGAATATGGCGCTGTACCAACGCCTGAGAGGAGGTGCCAGCTGATCGACTTAATGACAGGACGGTTCATTACATTGATACCGTTTGGATGTTTTTTTTGCGGATGAGGCTGGGGTAACTTGTCAGAACCGTCCCCCACCGATATCATCTCCCATGCTCAGGACGCGTGCCGCATGGCAATCTCGGTTAACCTGGGCGCGAACTTCTCCATTCGCAACAATGTACTGACCGAGAGATCAACTTGCAGTAAACCAACAGCACGCTGGTGCGCATCGTGCAAACCCACCGCCCTGCCGACGTTAAACAAAAGCCATTCTACCCAGGCACCCTGGATCGCGTCCGCGACAGCTGGAACCTGATCGGCGACAATTCTTCCGCCGGCGTCCAGATAGGCCTCGAGAAAGGCCACGAACGGGCCTGTTTCGAAGTGCGCGGTGATGCCTCCCCAATCGAGCGCTTCGAGTAGCAACTCATAGGTTGGATTGAGTCGCCGGGCAGATTCCCAGTCAATGAGCAGTGGTTCGCCGGCCTCATCCCACAGTACGTTTTTATGGTCGAGATCGCCGTGACTGACCACCTGGTCCTGCTGCAACACAGATAAGGCCGGTGCCTGTAGTTCTACCGCCTCGAGCAGGTCATCCAGCCTCGCCTCGAGTAGTTTGCTCTCCCGCACATTGCGCTGACGAGCCAATTGCACCAGATTGATCACCCGTTCGGCGGTCAGCGGTAGCGCTGGCGCATCGCGCAACTCGGGCACGCGAATATCACTGCGATGAATGTGCGCAAGAATACCTGCCACTGTGAGCGCGTGCTTTTTCTCAATGCCATTCTTATTGCAGGCACTCGCTTCAGTCCACGGATACACCAGGTATCCCACACCGTCGAGTAACTGCAGGTGTTGCCGGGCACTCGCCAGTGAGTACAGCGCGGGCACCCCATGTTCAGAAAATTCGTGCGCCGTTATCTCAGTGGCATTGATGCGCTCGACGGTGGCCGCATCCTGCATGTCCAGATCGTCTGCCAATTGTTTGATCGCGAAGCTTCCGCAATTCGTGTTGAGTTGCCACATCCGATGATGAAATCCTCCCCGCACCTGGCCAAGCCTGCCGCAGGGGCTGCCCAGGTCCAGGAGTTCACAGAGCTGGTGAATATGGGCAGGGTTGTCGGAGAGCGCAGTGATCATAGGTTTAGGGCTTTTGCCGATAGCCAGTAAGTGCCCCGCTATTCGTACTAGCAGGGGTAAGCGGTTTCGACTCATAGTCTCAGGTCGAAATTGAAGTATTGTACAGAATAAGGGTACGGACAAGTTGACTGTCCGAAATTGTTAGAATCGGCGGCCCATGAATACCTGCAAACGCCACCGATTCCCCTCGATATCCACAGCAACTGCCTGGCAAACGCTATATAGCGCGTTGCCAATAACTATCAAAATCTCAGGAAGGGTGCGTTTGCTTAGTGGAGTGGGGCAGTTGCGTGAAGCTGACAATGGGTTTTTTCGGGGCTTAACATGTCAAAACCTGAATTAGTGTTTCGCCATGCACAGGGTAGATTTACCAGTAGCGTACGCGCCCGGTATCGACATGGACAAAGTTAGAGCTGGTATAGAGGCCAACGCCACCCGATTTCATCTCACGGGCAGCGCGGTGTAACGACGCCAGCTCCGTGCCGGGTAGCCGGATATCGATCGCCTGGCCAAGCATGTGCAAACTGCGTTTGGCCACGCCGTTGCTATTGCCACGCAACATGGCATTGCTGGCAGGAGAACGATAACCGGAAATCACTTCGTAGCCGCGGCGTGAATTCACGCGCTGCTGCAGAGCCGACAGCAGGTCGAGAAGGCCGGGATCTATAGGGTATACTTCTCCGCTACGATGATCGCGCAGCACCGTGTTGATGGCGGACAGGGATTCCGGTAGGTACTCGCCTGCCATCCAATAGGGTTGGCTGGTATGCTCGCCGGTGTGGAGATTTTTTAACGATAAACTGCGTTCGCTCGACGCCCATACCTTCGACAGCGGCGCCATGGCCAATACCGAACCTGCCAGGGACGCCCGCAGGAGCATGCGGCGGGTGGGATTGACCGCATTATTGCTTGTGTCGTCGACTAACATAAATGTAATTGTGCACCGATTGAATAGATATTAATTGGTAGCAAAGATACCGAGATTTTTGTGGAAATTAAAGGGAAATATTTTTCAATCCAAAGGGTTACATTGATCGGCCTGTTGTGTGTCTGCAGCCTTTTGCCCCTCGCCCTAATCGCCCTGGCCAGCCAGGAACCGATGCAGCCCATAATGCAGCGCCTCTCTGCTGACGGACAGCTTGAGCTGGCCGGCGCCAGGGTCTATGACCTGCCGGTCACCCAGGAATTCTATGCGCGGAATAACTTCATGCCGGCCTGGACTAATCCGGCTGCGGTCCGGGAACTCGCCGCCGCTATCGACCAGGCCCGGCGCGAGGGCATGAATGGCCGGGACTACCACCGGGACCAGGTGCAAAGACTACTGGAGGGCACACTCGGGCTCGATGCGACAGAAAACGACCTCCTGCTCACTGATTCACTCGTGCGCCTGACCTATCACTACGCCCTGGGGAAAGTAGACCCCGGCAAATATGCCGCCTCCTGGAACTTCGACCGGGACCTGCCGGAGATCGATCTTTTCGCCTGGCTGGGTGACGCGATCGTAAACGGGGGTATCGGTGCCGGCCTCGACACCTTGAAGCCCGCCAACCCGATGTATCAATACCTAATACTGGCACTGGCGAAGTATCGCCTGATTGCTGAATACGGTGGTTGGAACCGTGTTGCCGACGGACCGACCCTGGGGTTGGGCGACCGCGGTCCCCGGGTGGCGCAGTTGCGCCGTCGCCTGCAGGCGGAGGGGGACGCCGAGTTGGAGGCATCGGGCGATGCGGACTATTTTGACGCCGGCCTGGAGCGGGCCGTCATCCGCTTCCAGTCCCGTTACCGGCTCGACGCTGATGGCGTCGTCGGTCGCCAGACCCTGGTGGCGATGAATGTACCGATCGAGCGAAGGATTGGCCAGATCCGGGTCAACCTGGAGCGCGCCCGGGTGCTGCGGGATATCCCCCCGACTGCAGTGGTCGTCGATATCGCAGGATTCGAGGTATCGCTGTTTCGCGATGGCCAGCGCCTGCTTCGGAGTCGTGCCGTGGTAGGGCGGCCCTATCGCTGCACGCCGATGTTCCGCGATGCCATCACTCACATCGAGATCAACCCCACCTGGACTGTGCCACCCACCATATTCAAGAAAGATGTGCTGCCCGCCATCAAGCAGGACCCTGGCTACCTGGAGAAGAAGAATATGCAAGTGCTGACCATGGCGGGTGTGGAGGTGGACCCGTCGACCGTGGACTGGCGACTCTACCCGCGGGAGGGGTTCCCGTACATGATCCGCCAGACCCCTGGCCCCCATAATGCGCTGGGACGACTCAAGGTCATGTTTCCCAATGAACACATGGTGTACCTGCACGACACCCCCAACCAGGAACTGTTCAAGCGCAGTGAGCGCACCTTCAGTTCGGGTTGTATTCGCGTCGAGCATGTCGAGCGGTTGGCGGAGTTACTGCTGGACGATCCGCAGCTGTGGGACCTGGCCGCCATTAGCGCGACTATTGATAGCCGCAAGACCACGCGCGTATCCCTGCCCCAGCCTATGCCAATCTACCTCGTCTACTGGACGGTACAGGCACAGGCGGACGGCGAAGTGCAGTTCAAGCACGACCCCTACGATCGCGACGCTGTTATCCTCAGGGTACTGGAGCAGCCTCTGGTGCCCGATCCTGCGCGTATAGAAAGCGCTGCGGGCGAGGGCTAAGTGAGCAGCGCGGTGCTGCGAACAACCGGCCCGGGCGCCCTATCCGGTCCGCCATTTTGGTGCCCCTACCCAGAGTATCCCTAAAGCCAAGCCCGCGCTGTGTCGCGGCGAAAAGTGCGCAACCTTTGATTAGTAAGCTAAACTGGGTAAGGAGTCGACAGAAAAGTGTCTGTTAGAAAACGGCTCGATTGGTCCCATATAGTCTGACGACGTGCCCAGGTAATCTCAGTGGATAATAAGAAAATCAGTGTGACAAAAGGGAGCAGGTTATGTTTTTTAGGAATCAACCGAGCAGGTTTAACGCAACATTATGCCTGACGCTTTCACTTTTTATTGCTTTCCCCCCGGCTTTGTTAGCTCAGGCAGGGATTCAGTCAACACCCGACTCGGCACAAAATGATGCCGGCCCGAATCTCAACCAGTATCTTGCCGCGAGGGCAAGAATGGACAAGCTCTTTGCCCTGTTGGCGCAAGCGAGGGCGCAGCTGAAACGATCTACATTTGATCCGGAGGCACTGCTCGATGAGCTTGACTACGAGGCACAGGGCGCTATTGATTATGTGAAGAATCGCATTCGGTTCGAGCAGTATATCGGCTTAATGCGAGGCCCGGTTGGCACTTTGATGAATAGAGGTGGTAATGCCCTCGATCAATCGGTATTGCTCGCCAAGCTGTTGAATGATGCCGGCTTTGAAACTCGAATTGCCGTGGGTAGTCTGAGCGACGAACAGGTGAAGCTGATTTTTCAAAGCGCACTGTCCGCTCCCCCGCCTGAGTTTCAGCCCGCGGTATCAGATGACTTTATCGCTACGATGCGCGAATTAAACAGCATGATGGATGCCCCGAATGAGCAGCTGCAACAGGCCATAGAAGCGCTGCGTGCGCCGCCGGAAATGAAAAGCAGCGATGACATGTTGGCGGTGACGGCAACCACTGACTTTATCGAGTCGCGGATGAATGAAGCGATACCGGGTTTCTCCAAGCCAACGCCGCAACCGGGAATAGAGAAGGAGGCCCAGCAGTATTATTGGGTGCAGTATCGCGAAGTGCCATCACAGCCCTGGGAAGACATACATACGGTATTGCCGGGATCGATTCGCTTCAGCACCCCTGTAGCGGCGCAGACTTATATTGCGGGGGCCGTGCCCAAGGAATTACAGCATAGAATCAGTTTTTCCGCCAAGATAGAACAACGCATAGGCGGCAAGCGGGTTGTGCATCAGTTGATGTCTCCCTGGCAGCGCCCCGCTGCGAATATGGTCGGCATACCTATCAGTTACTCCAATCACCCGGACTCCCTGAGCTCCTCCGTGGATTATCTCGATGTGCGAGGCGCGCTCGGCAAGGCGCAACTATTTTTTCCCGCGTTCAATGCTTCTTTGGCCCCCGGGGGCCAGGCCTTTAACGACAAGGGGCAGTTGATAGACCCTATGGCGGCGGGAAGTCAGGCCGCAGGTGTATTTAATACGGTAGGTGGAGCGTTTGGAGATGTCAGTGCCGCGCTGGGTGGCGACGAGCAAGCTATGCAATTAACCCGGCACTGGTTGGAGTTCGCCTTCCTTTCCCCGGATGGCAGCGAGCACCTGGTTAAGCGAACGCTGTATGACATTCAAATCGATGGGGAGCTCGACACGGTATCACTCGCGACAAAACTCGCGGCGGAACACACCTTTATGATCTCTACCGGGGAGATGGCGGGTGATTATGCCCTGGACCAGATACTGCGACGTATCGAAAGTTCCCAACTGGTACTGCAGGCCGTTCAGGAGCGATCTTTTTTCCTGCAAAAACCTATCCAGTTGACTGTGAAGCAACTGGAGCAGGTCGAGTCGCAGTGGTGGGGGCATTACCTCCTGTATCCGACGTTTGCCACCCAGCATAAGCTAGGCACTGCGAGTCAACTTTATAGTTCTGCCCCACAATTGGTGATGTACTCAGAAGACCCACCGATCGGTGAAGGGCAGCGCCGCGTAATCGATATTGTGCGTGACGAACGACGCGCCATACAGTTTAAAGACGGTGTGCTGTACAACGCCCCACGCGATACGATTCTTGCCGGTGTATGGGATACCGCGATGGAGGGATTAGTGCTCTCGGAGGCGGGTCGCAGCTCGCTCAACACGTTTGTCGCGTTGGAGGGTGTTGGGGAGGACGGCGCCCGTGTATTTTTCCCAAAGGACGCATCGGAGATTGCGGGCCTGGGGCTAGAGAAACAGGCACAGGAAAATATCCAGGCTGACCTCGCCAGAGGTTACGCGATAATCGTGCCAGATATTTCACCCGAAATGATCAAGGCCTGGTGGCGAGTAGACCCGGTCACCGGTAATACACTGGGCATGCTGTATACCGGTGGTGGCTCCGATTTTACTGAAGCGCTGTCACTGATTAGTGGCATCATCAGTTTTGGCTTTTGGCTAAATGGTACTGCCGGCTGTGTGGGCGGCGCCCTTTCCAGTTCTGGTACCAGCAAGGAGTTCTCGTGCTGTATGGCGGTTAATAGCGCTTTTTGGGTGGGTGGAGCTGTCGTTGGTTTGTACGTCGGCGTTGCGGGTGTAGTGGCCTCTCTAGGCGCTTTTGCAGGCGACATGGTCTATAACTTGGCAACCGCTCAGTTGGATTTCTGTAGCGCTGACTGAAACTCCAATGTCATGCCTGGTGGAGACTGAAACGAGGGAAATTCGCTAGTTATGGCAAAGATAATACATCTAATGTTTGCTGCTTTTTTTTTACAAAGTGGAATAGCTTCTGCGCAGCCTTCATTCTATGAGGTCGAACCCAATAACACGCCCTCCGAGGCAGCGGATGTCGCTGGCGAAGTCGTACTGATAGGTTCTATGAGTCGTGATGATCAGGATGGCTTCAAGTGGACTGTATCAGATGTTGATGCACAAAAACGCTGGACATTCGAGCTGCAGGGAATCCCTGGGAAACTCACCGTTGTTGATGTAATCAGGGTTGAATATGCTGACAATGGGGTAGATGTACTGGGGATCAAACGCCTGTTCACAATTGGTAGCCGCGATGGATTGAGGGTGGCCCGTATAGAAGACCTTCTATTTGAGCCCGGTGAATATATCCTTGGTTTTGCCAGTTCCGGTGGTGGCGCCGCCCTGTACCGCCCCCCGGCAGACAGTATCAATTTTAATAGGGGGATGGGCGAAGTAGAAACTACGACCGATACCACCGAGCAGGGCGCGTACCGCCTGGCCATTCGACCGGGCGGCAGTCTTTACCAGGGCACCAACCCGCAAGACAGGGCAAGCAGGGAATCGGCTTTAAATCTGCGCTTCGGATCAGCAGATGCAGCTTACCTGGAAACTCCGATAAGCTGGTATCAGCTTAAACCTGACGAAGCAGAGAGTGGCAAGCGCTGGGACATCATTGGGCAAGTGCCCGTCGGTAGACAGGCACAAGTCAATTTGCACTCTCCCCATGGCGCTGTGCTGGCAACCACGACAGCAGATGGGGAGGGAAAGTTTTCATTCCCGGATCTCGGACTGGAAGTTGGCGCATACCACGTTGAAATCAGTGGTGAAGATGGCGGTTACATTCGCAGACTGGAAAGCGTTTCAGTTGGTCAGTTAATTGCAGGAGCTGAAGCGGAGCCCAATGACTACTGGAAATTTGCCAACCGCGTTGATCCTGGTCAGCCAATCACCGGTAGGATGGGTAAGGCAAACGAGAAAGATTTTTTTCGCTTTACCCTGAATGAGAAGTTAAGCGACCAGGTGCTAAGCCTGCGTCTTGAAACAGGAGAAGGACAAGAGTTTACGCTCTGCCTTACAGATGAACAGGGTAAAGATATTCAATGTCGCAAGGGCAGTGGCGATGTTGAGTTACCCGGGATGGTGTTAAACCCCGGGATCTGGGGTTTGTCGGTTCGGCGCGGCCCTGAAGGTGCACAATACAGTATCTCTTTATCTGGGGGTGGGGAGATCGCTGCAGGGATCGAAGCTGAACCCAATGATAAAGTGGCATACGCTACTTCTATACCGGCTAAGAATCGGATCAAAGGCCGTTTTTCCGGCAAGGATACGGATTTCTACTCTATTTTAATTACCGAGAAACCACAGCTGTGGCGTGTTCAGGTGATCGGTGAGGAGATTCATGAGCTGGCGTATTACGATGGAGCCGGGATTGAAAACCAAAGATTCAGGGTGCCGCAGGGGCAGCGCCGGGTGCGCCTGGATAATGTGTTTATGCTGCCCGGCATTCACCATATTCGCGTTAGCGGCAGAGATGGAGGCAGTTACACCTTGCTGGCACGCCCCCTCGGACCACCGGATCCGAATGGGGAGGTTGAGCCAAATGATGACGCCAGCCGAATGCAGCCCTTGCGTATGGGGCAAACCAGAAGCGGCCTGCTTGAGGATAAACAAGACCGGGATAACTATCGCTTTTTCCTGGGCAATTGGGATCGTATTAAGTTAACTATCCAACCACCTGTGGATGGCGAGATTCAGGCGAACCTGTATTGGGATAACCGGTTAATGAAGCAATTTAATCGTCCGGAACCTGGAAAACAGTTTGAGCTTGAAGGTGTTTTTCCACCCGGTGATTATCGGCTTCTGCTCGCGGCCAAAACCATCAGTGAGGCAGAGTATAAAGTCAGTCTGGAGCGACTGGATCGTTTCGACTGTCCCACCGATTGTGAGCCTAATGATAAATTTAGCTTTGCCAGCGAGTTCCCGAAAAATCACTTCATTGAAGGCCGTGTTAACCAGTGGCGGGATGATGATTGGTTCAAGCTGCCGCTGTTTGACCAGGCGACTGAAGTTACACTTACATCCGAAGTCAGGCCGAAGGTCGTTGTCGTCACTCGGGAAGATCTGCACCACAGCATCACCGAGTGGGATGCTGAGGCCAAGCTATTTCGCGGAATGCTCAACCCCGGGCAGCAATACTACCTGAAGGTACGCGGGTCACCCGATTCAGCATACCGTATGGAAGTTGGCTTCTCTGATGGGCCAGGGGCAGAGGTTCAAACATCCGAGACAGAATTCACCCTGGCACTCGATCTCGAAACCCGGATAGTAGCGGCTTATCGTGCATTCGCACAGCAACTAAATGGTGCCCTCAACATTACAAACAGTAGTGAACAAGCTGTAACTGTTGAGCTTGAAGCGGCGACCAGTGACCACCGCTGGAGCATTAAGCTTGATAAAAGGACTATCACCATCCCGGCAGAAAGTGAGCTTACCATCCCAATAAGCCTTCGTGTTCCTGCCGATGCCTGGGCCGGGCGTCCCGTCCGCATCACCGCACGGGCAGTCGCTGAAAACGGCTCACAAGTGGCAGCTTTTACGGAAGTGACCGCCGGGCCTGAGACATTACCGGTCAACCCCCGGCATGGCTGGTCAATCCCGACAGAGTTGCTAGGCGGCTTTAATGTCGCCCGCGATGTGTTTGGAGGGCTCTGGGTGGGTGAGGAAAACAAGGCTATTGGTTCTGGATTTCCAATGCTCCTGAATGGCATGGCGGTCGAAAACGAGGGTCTGAAACTGCGTGGTGGCCAGGAAACAGACAAGGACGTTATTATAGATCTTGCTGGCGACGAACCGGTTGAAGTACTGGGTTTAATGGTTAATGAACTTTCCCAGGCCCATACTGATTCTTTTTTGCGCAATGTGGATTTTTCCTTATCGTTGGATGGCACAGAGTTCATCCCGGTAATTACGGATGAATTATTACCCATTAAAAGTGAACAGGCGTTTGTCCTCAGGCAGCCTGTTGCTGCCAGGTTTGCGCGTTTGCAGTTAAAGCGTGGCTTCAGTAGCGCTCCCTACCCGGCGTTCAATCTGGGTGAAGTAAAGGTTATTGCCAGACCGGGGCTGGATATATCGAATGCCAAGGGCTTCAATCTGGCGGATCCGCTTCTGGGCGGGCATGTAGCCTGGTCAAACCCCTCCACTACGGCTTCGGGAAATTGGGACAAGCTATTATTGACCGACCCCAAGGCAGGCAATCGGGTGCGCCTGAAACCAGGGCAAACCCAGGATTTTGTTATCGGCTTTCAGCATGTTCGCGCAGCACAGATTACCCGGATTGAATGGCTGGATGTTGAAGACCTTGCCAATGATAAAAAGTTTAAACAGGTATCCCTCTCAGTTAGCGTGGACTCACCGCTTGGTCCCTGGCTGGCGCTTGGCGACTGGGATCTAAGTAGCGCAGAGTCGCCCGCAGTGTATGACATAGAAAGTCCGGTCTGGGCCCGCTATGTGAAGTTTTCCGCCACCTCAAATGACGCGCAATACACCTATACCCCTGCTTTGATCAAGATCTGGGAACGGCCGGTTGATGCTGACTACCTGTCCATTCTCGGTGAGTGGGGGTTCGCCAGTCAGGCTGCAATCTACGAACTGCAACATCCGCTTCACCTCGATAAGCCTCTTGAGGCAACTGGCCACACTTCCAGAGCCACCGCAGCCTCCCTGCTAGCCGACACCCTGGTAAGCGGACAGGTCGCTTTGGGCAAGCAGGAGCACTGGTACAAAGTGGATATGCCTGACGGTGAGAACACCTTGACTATTGCAGTCAGTGGCGAGTCTACCGTACGCACAGCGGTATTCCTTGAAAACAGCAAAGCCGAGCCCCAGGCCATGCATAAGGTCCTATCTCAAAGCAGCTCGCAACAACATACCTATGAAGCCGTAGTTGAGCCGGGACAAAGCTATTATATAAAACTGGAAGAACCACCCCGAAATGTGGTGTTTCTTTGGGATACCAGTGCCAGTGTCGGCGCTTACCTGCCGGTCATTTATACTTCGCTGCTGGCATATGCCGAGGGTGTTGTGCCCGGACGCGACAGCGTAAACATGATTCCCTTCGGCGGAGACCTGCTGTTGCGGGACTGGTATGGCGAGCCCTACATTTTACAAACTGTGCTGAACGATTACGCCCGCAAAGATAACTCCAGTCAGGCAGAGGCAACCCTGGCGCAGGCGAGTAAGGCATTGGCGCCTCGTGCCGGAACCAAAGCCATTGTCATGATCACTGATGCCGCAACTACTCAATACCCGCCCATGTGGGATGAGTTTCGGCGGGTGCAGCCACGCATTTTTGCCCTTGGCTTGGGGTCGCAAGGGGCCTTCGGTGGAAACCCGCCACTGGAACAGGACTTGATGCAGGACTGGTCGCGCGTCAATGGCGGCCACTACACCCATATGCTCAGTGAGGGAGACATGGAGATTGCCTTCGACCGTGTATCCTCCATGTTGCGACGCCCGGCAGCCTACTCACTCAAAGTTTCCAGTGCGTACAGAGAGGCCCCGGGTCCGGGAAGACTGAAAGTGCTTACAGCAAATAGCAGCAGCAGTGGGGCCATTGAGCTTATTCTGGACGCATCCGGCTCTATGCTGAAACGCCTGGACGGTAAACGGCGCATCACTATCGCCAAAGAAGTGCTGACCGAAGCAGTTAACCAGCACATTCCGGCAGGAACGCCGGTGGCATTGCGCGTATTCGGGCACAAACAGCCAAATGCGTGTCATACCGATCTGGAGATGTCACTCCAGCCTCTCGACGTTGCCGCCGCCTCCGGAATCATCCAGTCCGTCCAAGCCAGGAACCTTGCTAAAACACCTATCGCCGATTCACTTGCGATGATCGAGTCTGACCTTAAAGCATCAAAGGGTCGTAAAGTTATCGTCCTGGTCACTGATGGTGAAGAAACCTGTGAGGGAAAGCCCGACCAGGTTATCCAGGAATTGCAAAATAGTGGTATTGACCTGACCTTGAATATCGTTGGCTTTGCAATCGATGATGCTGAGCTTGAGGCCCAGTTTCAAAGCTGGGCTAAACTGGGTGGCGGCCGCTATTTTTCCGCCAGTAGTCAGGAAGGCCTGAGTGATGCGCTGCAACTGGCGCTACAAATCCCCTACTATGTTTATGACAGCGGCGGCAACATATCAGGTGAAGGGGTGGTCGGTGGAGAGCCCGTTGAACTCGAACAGGGCTTCTACCGTATTGTAGTGCATACTTCTCCTCCACGGACATTTCAACAAGTAGAGATTACGGGAGAACAGGAACGGCTGATCGAGTACTAGTCACGGTGGGTTCTGACACGTTATCTTTCCGATGTGGGTAGAATCCGTGGATGAATACCTACAAACGCCACCGATTTCCGCTCCTGGGCGGCCCCCGGATATGTGTAAAGCGCATAGAATCGTCGTAGAATACTCGCTTCATAACTAATGAACCCCTGAATCGGTGCAGCGCTGTCCAGCGCCGTACATTCTGAGTGAAGGCATTGATGTTTCCCACACTAAGTATTGGCTCCAAAATTGCACTCGGCTTTACCGCAGTGCTGTCTCTCATGCTGCTGATTGTTGGCTTTTCCATTACCAATCTTCAGTCTGGCAGCTCAGACTTCAAATCCTATCGGGAGTTTGCGCGCGAGAGTGTTCTCTCTGGTCGCGTGCAGGCGAACATGCTGATGGCCACGCGGGCCGCGGGTAGTTTTCTCAAGACCCGGGATGAAACTCATTACGAGGTCTACCGAAACCGGATAGCTCAGGCCAAACAGTTTTCTGTTGAACAGCAAGAGGCGATGGACAACCCGAAACGCAAGGCGCTTAGCATTGAGCTGGTAAGCAAGCTGGGCCAATACCGGATTGTTTCCGAGCAGGTATTCAAGCTGATGCGTGAGCGCGACATCATTCTCAACCAGCGCCTGGATTCCCAGGGCGTGAAGATGCGGAAAAATCTCGAGGCCATCATGCTCTCGGCCTTCGATGACCAGGACGCAACGGCATCGTTCCATGCGGGGCGTGCGTTGCAAGCGGTGCTGCTGGGGCGTCTTTACGTGCTTAAATTTCTCGACCAGAACAAAACGGAAAATATCGATCGAGTGCGCACGGAGCTAGGTGCAGGCTTTGAAGAAAAATACCAGGAAATGTTGAAGAGCCTGCAGAATCCGCAGCGTAAGAAGCTTCTGCAGGAGTTCTCCATCGCAAGGACTATTTACCTGGATGCCTTTGACGAGATGGTTGTCACCATCTCCAATCGCAATGTGCTGATCAATCGCGAGATGGAACCCCTCAGCCAGAGCATTGCTGACATATCGGAACAGATCAAACTGTCGATCAAGGAGGACCAGGATACTCTCGGCCCGCAGGTGCAGGCCCGTAATGATTATAGTGTCACCTCCGCCATTCTCGGCTCGGCGCTAGCACTACTGCTGACTGTGGTTATAGCGTGGCTGATCGTGCGGATGATCACGCGGCCGTTGGCCCGGTTAGTGCAGATGGTGGAGACCGTACAGCGCAGCGGTGATCTGGCTCTGCGCAATCAAAACGACTCAGAGAATGAGATCGGCGCTATATCCGATTCGTTCAACGGATTCCTGGATAGCCTGCAACTAAAGTCCGATGTAGCCGCTAACGTGGCTCGTGGCATTCTGTCTACCGAGGTGGATCTGTTATCAGAACGCGATGTGCTAGGAA
>RCNC010000523.1_pt1 | contig 24644 bp, 26 predicted proteins | sample 2041301 | NCBI WGS metagenome assembly RCNC01 (sample SAMN09708231, study PRJNA481090) | Marine sediment metagenome, whole genome shotgun sequencing project. | biome: marine sediment; feature: ocean; material: sediment; isolation source: Sewage treatment plant 13A marine sediment (STP13A) ...
TCCAACCCGGCCACCTATACCGGTTTATTTACGCCGATGCGCGACCTGTTTTCCGGTACCCAGGAAGCCAGGGCCAGGGGCTACAAGCCCGGCCGGTTTAGTTTCAACGTGAAAGGTGGACGCTGCGAAGCCTGTCAGGGCGACGGCCTGATTAAGGTTGAAATGCACTTCCTGCCGGACATCTATGTGCCCTGCGACGTATGCAAAGGAAAGCGCTACAACCGCGAAACCCTCAGCGTCACCTATAAGGGCAAGAATATTCATGACGTACTGCAAATGACCGTCGAAGAGGCGCTGGTGTTTTTCGAGCCCGTGCCAACGATCGCGCGAAAACTCCAGACCATGACCGACGTAGGCCTTTCCTACATTACGCTGGGCCAGAGCGCGATCACGCTGTCCGGGGGCGAGGCACAGCGTATCAAGCTGTCCAAGGAACTGAGCAAGCGTGATACGGGCCAGACGCTTTACATTCTGGACGAACCGACCACAGGCCTGCACTTCCAGGATATTGAGATGCTACTGGGTGTGCTGCACCGCCTGCGTAACCATGGCAACACGGTCGTGGTGATCGAACACAATCTCGATGTGATCAAGACGGCGGACTGGCTGATCGACCTGGGGCCCGAGGGCGGCGACAAGGGTGGTGAAATCATCGCCGAAGGAACCCCCGAGGAAGTCGCAAAAATGGCTCATTCCTATACCGGGCAGTTCCTGGCCAGAACACTGGCGCCGCGGCCGCAACTCAAAAGCGCTTAACGGCGCTCGACCCGCATATCGAAGCTGAATTGGCGACCGTCAGCACTGTTCATTTCCAGCCTGACTATCTGGCCCGGCTGAATATCACCCGTGGGCATCATCAGCATCAGGTGGTATCCGCCGGGCTCGAGCATGACCTCGCCGCCCGGATCGATAGACAGCGCCCCCACTTCCCGCATCTTGCTGATGCCATCGACCAATTCTGTACGGTGCAGGCTGACATCGCTAAAAGACGGGCTGGAGTAAGCTGAGATCTCCAGTACGTCGGAACCTGAATTGTGCAACCGCCCAAAGCCGGCGGTCATTTTCATACCGGGCGGCATGGCCCGGACCCAGGCTCCCTCGAAAGAAAGGCTGCTGTTTTCATCCCCGGCACTGCAAGCTGACAGTAAAATGACAACAAGCAACAACGGCCATAAAATATTTTTAATAGTTTTTTGCACCTGATAACCCCAATTCCTGTTCACATACGTTTAAAGGGTAGACACAACGGAGAACCACCATGAAATCCTGTATGAAAAAAATTCTGCCACTGATGATAACTACCCTGTGCACCGGAGCCGTTTCGGCGGCCCAACAAACCGTAAGTGACGACTCCATCACCATTTACTCCAGCATGCAGCCCGGAGCAGTTTCACCGGACCTGTACCGGCCCGTTTCCGGACGCCAGCTCAGCGGCCAGGTTCCTGGCTACGCCATCGTCCGGCATGACCGCTCCTATGATATCGAAAAAGGCACTCACGCACTCAGGGTGACTGACGTGGCTGCGTTAATTGACCCCACTACTGTGACGTTTTCTTCCCTGGATGAGCCACGCACCCGAGTGCTGGAGCAGAGCTTTCAATTTGACCTGGTCAGCCAGTCAAAGCTGTTGCAGCGCTATCTGGGCCAGCGCGTCACGGTTGAAATTCCGCGAGGCGACCATGCAGACCTTGCTGAGGGCGTCCTGCTGGGAGTAACTGACGGCCTGACGATGCAAATGGACGACGGCAGTGTCCAGGCGATCCGCAGTTACGGCAACATCCGGTTTTCCCAACTGCCCGGCGGCCTGATTACCCGGCCCACGCTGGAATGGCTGCTGGACAGCCCGGCGAGCGGTACACAGGAAACGCGCGTCAGTTACGAGACGCGCGGGATGACCTGGTGGACCGATTACAACATCATTTACGACGAATCCAAAAACTGCTCGATGGACCTTTCAGCCTGGGTCAGCATCATCAACCAGTCCGGTGCGAGTTACGATAACGCCGGACTGAAGCTGATTGCGGGAGACGTCAACCGGGCCGAGCCAAAGCGGCCGCGCCGCGACGTGGTGTACAAGATGGCAATGGCCGAAGAATCTTCCGGGTTTGCCGAAAAGTCCTTTTTTGAGTATCACATGTATACATTGGGCCGGCGCACCCACCTGCCGGACAATTCGACCAAACAAATCCAGTTGATGCCGACCGCCCAGGGCATTGAGTGTCAGAAAGAGTTGGTATTCGCTCCAACCCTGGACATGCCGTACCGCGGTTACCAGCAATACGACCAGGAGTACGGGCGCTACGGTAATGCAGACATCAACGTGTACCTGCGCTTCAGTAACGAAAAATCCCAGCAACTGGGCATTCCTCTGCCGGCTGGACGCATTCGCGTCAACCAGGTAGATCCGGCAGACGGCAGCCTGGAATTCATTGGCGAGGACGTCATTGACCATACGCCGAGAAATGAAGACGTGTTGATCGAAATGGGTAATGCATTCGATGTGGTCGGAGAACGCAAACAGACTGATTTCCGGGTCGACACGGGTACCCGAAACCTGTGGGAAACTTTTGAAATTCGCTTACGTAATCACAAGGATGAAGCGGTCGATGTGGCCGTACTGGAAAATCTCTATCGCGCGGCAAACTGGAAAATCGAAAACGCCAGTATGCAACACGGGAAAGAGAACAGTAATCGAATCCGGTTCGACGTATCAGTTCCCGCGGGCGGTGAGCGGGTGATCCGTTATACCGCCCACTACAGCTGGTGACAAATCGTTAGCGTTTACCGTATTGAATCTCGGGATCAACCTGGCTGCGGGTCTTGGCAACAGGGGCGCCCGGTGCTCTTGAGATCGGCGATGGCCGGGCAAATTTCACTGGCGCCTTGCCGTAGCCGGCTGCATTGCCCGGGGCCCACACAATGATGCTGCCTTGCGCTCCGTTGACATAGTGGCCTTGCCGGACCTTGCCGTAACCGGTTTTCTGGAACGCATGGGTATGTTTGATATTCGGCACGTCATGACCGTATGCGGCCGTTGAAAATGCCAGCGAAAGCAAACAGGCAATTGCACCGGTTGCTGCGATATAAGCGAGTCGTGTATTCATTTACGGTTCCTCCACCAGGCTAGCGTGCCCGGTTATTCTGCCTGAAATCTACCGATCCGGAAAGGAGGCCCCGGGGCCTCCCCGTTGCGACCGGCAACGGGATCATCAATAACGACAGCCCCTTCCATGTCCGCGGCAACGCCTGTTGCCATGGTGCCGGGAGTGTCGGTGCTTGGGCCTGTGATGTCCTCGCGGCCCATGGCGTGGGACTGCGACCGGCACATAAACAGGCGCGTAGACCGGTGCGTATACAGGTACCGGCGCGTAACCGCCATTGAGGTTGATCGTCCCTGAATACCCGGAATAACCGCTGGAGTCGCCATAGACTGTGACACCACCGGACCAGTAGCTATCCGGGTATCCACCATAAGCTCCGTGGCCATTGGCCAGAGCGGTTCCTGAAAGCATCAGAGCCATCAATCCCAGCCCTGCAATTTTGCTAAACTTACTCATCATGTAACCTCCTTTGCGCTCCTACGACTAAAAGTTTAGAGCGCTCGCGCTGAACTCAATCTGAACAGGACCAATGACCATGCTTGAAACCATTGACCATGGAAAAATACGTGAATTGAAAATTGCCAGGCCGCCGGCAAATGCATTGAACCCTGAGCTTGTCCGACAATTCACAGAGTCGTTGCTGGAAGCGGGTCAGCAGTCAGAGGCTGTCGTTGTTTCCGGTCTGCCGGGTATGTTTTCGGCGGGTCTGGATCTGCCACAGCTATTACCCCTGAGCCAGGAAGAAATGACTACTTTTTGGGCGAACTTCACAAAGCTGATGCATTCGATCGCCTGCATGCCCGTTCCGACCGCGTTTGCGCTGACCGGGCACGCCCCGGCCGGCGGCATCGTCATGGCGTTATTTGGTGACTATCGAGTCATGTCGCGGGGCTTTAAAACGGGGCTGAATGAAGTCCAGGTTGGGCTGGTCGCGCCCCAGCCCATCCACGGGGCCCTGGTGCGTGCGGTAGGCCCGCGTATCGCGGAACGCATCCTGGTTGCAGGTTTGATAATGGACTCGGAACAGGCAAAAGAAATTGGTCTGGTTGACGAACTGGTGGATGACCCGGCAGCCGCAGTCACACGTGCCATCGAGTGGTGCGAGCAACACCTGGCGTTGCCCCGTGACGCCATGCTAATTACGCGACAGATGGCCCGTGCCGACCTGCATGCTCTGTTCGACAAAGAACACGAGCTCGGGATCCAAAAATTTGTCGATATATGGTTCTCAGACTCAGCACGGTCCACGCTGACCGCCATCGTGGAACGCCTTAGTAAAAAAAGCTAAGGGGTTCTGCCCTGCCGGATGGGCCTCGATGGGTCCCTGATCCACTCGCTCCATGAACCCGGATACAGGCGGCTGTTCCCCAGGCCAGCAAGTTCCATGGCAAACAGGTTGTGGCATGCGGTTACACCGGAGCCACAGGAATGCACCACCCGGTTTAACGGTGTGCCATCCAGCAGCTTTTCAAATTGCGCCCGGAGCGCCTCACGGTCCAGAAACCGGCCGTCGGCTTGCAGGTTGTCACTGAATGGCCGACTTAAGGCACCTGGAATGTGCCCGGCCTGGGTGTCCAACGGTTCTATTTCCCCGGCGTAACGCTCCAGGGCCCTGGCATCAAGCACCAGAAGGTCTTCTGAACCCAGTGAGCCACTGATGTCACCGGCTGATACTGTTTGCTTACCGCCTGCCTCCAGATTACCGACTTCAGATGGATCCACGAGGTGTTCTCCGGATTCTAACGCTAAGCCGGCACTCTTCCATGCGGCCAGTCCGCCGTCCAGCAAGGCCGCTTTTTTGCCAAGATTGTGCATCAACCACCACAGCCTGGCCGAGATCGCATTCGAACCATCATCGTATGCCACCAGTAAATGCTTATCCGTCCAGCCAATTGAAGCCAGGTAACGGGAAAAATCATCACGCTCAGGAAGCGGGTGCCGCCCACTGGTAGCCTGGACAAGGCCAGCAAGATCATCATCGAGGTGGGCATAGGATGCGCCGGGGATGTGTCCACTAAGCCAACCGGCCCTGCCTTTGGCTGGATCGGTAAGATCAAAGCGACAATCGACTACGACGCATTGGCCGGAATCGATCAGTTCATTCAGTTGTGGAGCTGATACCAGAATAGTGTTGCTCATGTACGCGTTGCATCCTGTCAATAAGGTTCATCAACATGGCAGCCGTCACGCCCCAGATGCGGTAACCCTGCCAGTTCAATGTGTAAATCTTAAACTCCCGCCCGTGCCGCTCCACCACGCGGGTGTGATACAACTCGGCGTTTAACGCGATGCGCAATGGAATGGTGAAAACTTCGGCCACTTCACTTGCGTCCACCACCCAACTGACCGGTGGCGTCACCAGGGCGACAACCGGCAATACCCGATAATCCGAGATGGTATCAGCACGGTCAAGGAATCCGATCGGGCGGACTGACGCAGATGGCAGGCCAATTTCCTCGTGAGCCTCACGAAGCGCTGTCTGAACAGCGGAGGCATCGCTCTCCTCTGCAGCCCCGCCTGGAAAACTGACCTGGCCCGGATGCTGCGGAAGATGGTCCGCACGCCGCGTAAGTACTATTTCAGGTTCCGGCAAATCCAGCAGGGGTACCAGGACAGCGGCGGTCTTGGCAGGACGAAAAGAGTCGTTTCCAGGAGGACGGTAGCCGGTGACGTCAAGACTTCCAACGCCGTGTTCGAGCGGGGAAACAGCTTGTAGAAGAAGCTCCCGCCAGTGTCGCATCACGAGATTTTTGCCCCAAAATAAAACGGGGCCCGAAGGCCCCGTCCGGTAGATTTATTGTACGATTTCAATCAGCTTTAGATCAAAAATCAATGCTTCGTTGGGTCCGACCGGCTGGTTACCACGTTCGCCAAAAGCGAGCTCCGGTGGCACAAATACCTGCCAGGTAGAACCTATCTTCATCAGGGGCAGCACTTCCTGCCAACCCTTCAGCACTGAACTAACGGGAAACTCTTCAGGTACGCCGCGCGCGAATGAGCTGTCAAATTCCAGGCCATTGGTCTTGGAACCGCGGTAGTGAACCTTAACGGTGCTTTCCATTCCGGGCCGCGCGCCATCGCCTTCTTCAATGATCCGATACTGGACTCCGCTGGGCAGAGCGACGATACCGTTCTTGGTCAGGTTTTTAGCCAGAAAATCTTCAGAAGCCTTTAGGTTTTCTGCAGATAGCTTCTCGAAAGCTTCAAGCTGTTCCTGGCGAACACGTTGCTGCAGTTCGGTCAGCATGGCGGTCATTTCTTCAGCCGGTACTTGCGGCTCTTTGCCTGCAGCTGAATCACGTACGGCTGCAATGACGGCTTCTACATCAAATTCTGCACCGCGGCGCTGAATATCTTGGCCAATGTCCCAGCCTACTGCGTAGCTGAGCTTGCCTGTGTCAGTGGTTAAATCCTGAGCCATTACGGGACCCGTAACGAATACTGCCAGGATGATGAGCGCGAAAACTGAACGCATCAGGTATTCCTCCAAAATTTTATGGATACTCCGGCAAACTTACCGGCGCGTGAAAAGTGCCACATTTTACAGGAGCACGGCTACGTATGCCAAGCTCAATTAACACTAAGCCAGACACGGCACAGCGATAGACCCTAATTTTCCAGTCAAGTTTCCACCATCTTTTGGTGGATCTGGCCACCCCGGGGGCGATTAGTCTGGCTAAACAGCCCACCTCCTAATTAATATCCTTTTATTTCAGTAAGATAAAAAACCCTAACGATCTGGCACGAACCCTGCATTAATAGGGTTAGAGATTGATTAACCAGGAGTAAAACCAAATGGGTATTTTTTCGCGCTTCAGCGACATAGTGAATGCAAACATCAATGCCGTGCTTGAGAAAGCCGAGGAACCGGAAAAAATTATCCGGCTCATGATCCAGGAGATGGAAGACACACTGGTGGAAATCCGGTCTGCAGCGGCCAAGTGCATTGCCGACCGTAAAGAACTGGGTCGTCACATAGAGCACCTTGAGCGGGAGCAAGGCGAATGGGCCAACCGGGCCGAGCTCGCTGTACGTCGCGAACGCGAAGACCTGGCGCGGTCCGCACTGGTCGAGAAGCAGGCCATCGGTGACCGGGTGGAGAAAATGAGCAAGGAGTTTGAGGGTCTGGATGGGCAGCTCGAGAAATTCAATGCGGATATCACCCAGTTGCAAAGCAAACTCGACGATGCCAAGACCCGGCAACGCAGCATCGTGATCCGGCATAAGACGGCCAGTTCACAATTGTCCGCTCGCAAGCACATTCACGACGACAGTATCGATGAAATGCTGTATCGCTTTGAAAACGCCGAACGCCGGATCGACCGGGTCGAGTCAGAAGCCGAAGCCATCAACATAGGCCGCGGCAAGAATCTGGCCAGCGAAATCGCAGACCTGGAGCAGGATGACCGGGTGGAAGCCGAACTGGAAAATCTGAAAACCCGGGTCGGTGACGACAACGAGGAGAAGAAAGATGTCTGAAGCCATTCCGATTCTATTGATCACAGTTTGCTTGCCACTTTGGATCATCTTCCACTACATCACGAAGATGAAGACTTCGAAGGGCTTGTCACCTGAAGACGAGAAGATGCTGAGTGAAGTGTGGGAATCCGCTAACCGAATGCAGGACCGCATCAATACACTCGAGCGCATCCTTGATGTCGAATCACCGGACTGGAGAAGACGTTCATGAACGACTTTTACAAGCACAAGAATCCGCACCGCCTGTTCCGGGACAAGGAAAATGCGATGCTCGCGGGTGTCTGTGCCGGAATCGCCGACTACTTCGGGCTGAATCGTAAAGGCGTGAGACTGGTGACTTTCCTGTTCATGCTGTTCCCCCCATTTTTCGCCTTCATCATGATTTCATATGTAGTCCTGACAATTGTTCTGCCCGTGAAACCGGTTGAAGTAGAACAAAACCCTGAGCAGGCAGAATTCTGGCGTGGCGTCAGCAATGCCCCTGCCGACGTGTTCGGCAGCCTCCGCCACCGCTTCCGGGAACTGAACGTGAAACTGGAAAGAATGGAAGCTTTCATCACCTCGCGTGAATTTGAAATCGACAGGGAACTCGGAAAGAAATAGCTGTTTTCCGGGTCAGATGTCCCGAAATGCGTCAACACGAGGGAAATTGACGTTGGAATGTAACCAAAACCCGTTAGTTAGCGTCAATAATACTAAGTAATCGCGGTCTATATGGATAAGGACCACGCAAATGGAGAAGAGCAATGAACAAACGCCATCAGATAGAGACGCAGAAACCCAAGACGAGAACTCCGCTTTTCGCTTCCCCGTGGGTCGCACTCTTTTTCGTTCTGCGGCACGAATTCACGCAGTCCCGCGCCCGCGCCAAGTAGTCACCATCCGCGCACGGTACGTGCGCACCCACTCTCAATGTGAATGATAGTCCTTTTCACCCGCTGTAACGGCCAGGTCCAGCCGATTTTCATGCGGGGGTAAGGGGCAGGTCGAATAATCGTTGAATGCACACGGCGGGTTGTAAGCCTTATTGAAATCAACCACGACCCGGCCATTCTCGGGTAATCCGTCACTGTACAGGAAGCGCCCTGCCCCATAAGTCTCCTTGCCACTGGTCCGGTCGGCAAACAGAAACCACATGGACTCCGAATCTTCATCGCCCAGACCCAACAACCGGTAAGTCTGCCCGTCCCGCTCAAACTCGGCATAACCATAAACAGGAGTCGGACTCAGTTGCCCCAGGACATTGGCTATTTCAATGGTCTGGCCATCCGTCGCGGGAACAAATCGCGCATCGAATTTCCAGTCCTGCTGAATGGTGTAAACCGGTACGGAAGAAAAATTCAGTAATGCAGGCGCTTTCCGGTCTTTGATCCGAAGCCCGTAAGATTCCCTGAAAATGACGTAGAAGCTCAAGTCACCACTGCGCACGACGCTGGGTGTACCCTGGTTGTCAGCCACCAGCATGGCATCCACAACGATTGCATCATTCACCGTTACGCCACTTCCTGAGGCCGGGACGAATCGTAATTCATCGCCGGTCAGGAAAAGCGTACCCCAGTTGTCCGGCCCGCCCGGAATCTTCGCAGCGTTGGTTGGGTCACTCCCCACAGAGTTTTCGCCTTCCTGCAGCCACTCCAGGCCTACCAGCGTCATCCAGCCGCTATCATCGGCCAGGCGCTCATTACGGCTTTGCCGCCATTCCTTAATCTGGCCTTCATGAGATGGAGCTGATTGCGCTGCGGCAGCCAGCGGGATGAATGCCAACAGACTCGAAATCAGTGCAGAAATAATCTTGTTGCTCACTTCATGCGTCCGTAGATGTCTTCAAAGCGCTTGATGTCATCTTCGCCAAAATAGCTCCCGGTCTGGATTTCGATCAAATGCACGTCTTCGGTGCCGGGGTTCTCCAGCCTGTGTTGGGTCTCAACCGGTATATCGATAGACTCATTGGGATTGAGCAGAAACTCTTTGTCACCCAGGCGAACCTTGGCTATCCCCTTGATCACGGTCCAGTGCTCCGAGCGCTTGTGATGCATTTGCAAGGAAAGCACCCCACCCGGCTTAACCACCAGTCGTTTGACTTTGCAGTCCTCTGCGCTTTCGAGAATAGCGAAGCTGCCCCAGGGGCGGTACACCGTCTTGTGAAAATCAGCCGCCTCGTGTTTCAAATCACTCAGTTGGTTGACGACTTCCTTTACATCCTGGGCACGGTCGCGATTGGCCACTAAAACCGCATCCCCTGTATCTACAATCACCAGGTCGTCAACGCCAACGGCGGCCACCAGCCGCTCGCCGCCCTGGATGAAGCAGTTTCGGCTTTCCACGACCACCGCTTTGCCCTGGATACGGTTGCCTGCCTCGTCGGACTCGTAGAGTTCGCTAATAGCTTTCCACGAGCCAATATCGCTCCAACCAAAATCAGCACCCACCACGGCGCAGTTGGAGGCCTTTTCCATGACGGCATAATCAATCGAGTCGGAGGGGCAATCACTGAACAACTCCAGCGGTATTTCCATGGGCTGCTGTGTTGCATCCATAACTTTCCAACAACTGTTCACACTGCTGGAGATGTCCGGTGCAAATTCAGCAAGCGCTTCGAGGAAAGCACCGGCAGCAAAGCAAAACATGCCGGAATTCCATCCGTACTCTCCGGAATCTACATACTCCCGGGCCGTATCTTCGTCCGGCTTTTCAACAAATGCAGCCACATCGTGGCCATTGGAATCCTCAATTTTTTTACCCTGACGGATGTAGCCATAACCCGTTTCCGGGTGCGTCGGGTGGATACCAAAAGTAACCAGGTAGCCCCGTTCGGCCAAGCCGCGCGCCGCGTCCACAGATGCAACGAATGATTCCTGATCACGGATCAGGTGATCCGCCGGCAATACCAACATCACTGCATCTGGCCCGAACGTGTCCTGCACGTACAATGCCGCGAGCGCGATCGCCGGCGCCGTATTCCGGCCAACCGGTTCTAACAGGAACGGGTGTTCATGTTTCTGACCGTAGACATCATCGTACAGATCACGGGTGTAAAAGTAGTAGTCACGACTGGTTACCGTCAGAACAGGACTAGCTTCCGCCACCCCCAACGCCCGCCGAAACGTTTTCTCCGCCAGAGATTCACCATCAACCAGCTTCATAAAGGGTTTGGGGTGAGCACGCCTGGAAACCGGCCAAAGCCGGGTACCGGAGCCACCCGAAAGGATCACCGGAATCATCGGCGTACGTAATTTTTTACTGCTCATTGTCAGCTAACTCCTCAATGCAGGCTTGCAAAGATTGCTGCAAACCGGCCTGTTCAATTCCAAATTGCTCACTGATCCTCGATGCATTCAACACCGAATACAACGGCCGCTTAGCTTTCTGCGGAAATCCGGACGACGGTACAGCGGTCATTTCCGGCAATCGGGGTAGTAGACCCAACTGCGCACCGGTTGTGAATATGGTACGGGCGAACTCATACCAACTCACCGCGTCGCGGTCGCAGTAATGGTACACGCCTGACGGAACTACTCCGTCCTCAGCGCAGGAGGCCTGATCGATTACCCTGCGGGTGACAGCAGCCAGGTTACGGGCCCAGGTCGGGCACCCAATCTGGTCACTGACAATGCTGAGTGACGGCCGTTCGCGGGCTAGCCGCAGCATGGTCAGCACAAAGTTGTTACCCAGAGCCGAGTAGACCCAAGACGTGCGCAGAATCAGGTGACGGCAGCCACTGTCGGTAATCGCTGTTTCACCGGCCAGCTTACTCGCGCCATAAACACCAAGCGGGCCGGTTGGGTCGTCTTCCAGAAAAGGCCGGTCTGATTCGCCGTTAAACACGTAGTCCGTCGAATAGTGCACCAGCAGGCGATCATTACTTTTCGACCACCGTGCCAGGCGGGCCGGCAGTGCTTCGTTAATCCTGAATGCAGCATCGGGGTCATCTTCGGCGTGATCCACAGCAGTGTAGGCAGCCGCATTGACGATAACGTCGGGACGCATCCGGTTCAGCAGCACTTCCACTTTGCCCAGGTCGCCAAGATCCTGTTGAATGATGCCGCTGTTACCCGGCACAGCTGTCCGATCCACCTGGGTGACGGAGCCAAGTTGTCGTAATTCGGGCAGCAGTTCCTGCCCCAGTTGTCCGGACGCGCCGGCGAGTAGAATATTCATTGGTGCATCCGTGGCAGAGCTTCTTCGCGAATGTCTTTCAGGCGCGGAGCAGCAGCATCTTTTTCTGACAGGTTGCCCGAATCAACCGGCCAGAGGATGCCAATATCCGGATCATCCCAGGCCAGCGTGGCATCGTACTCAGCGTGGTAGACCTCGGTGCAAAAATAGTTGAGCAATACCGACTCACCCAGCACACAAAACCCATGGGCGAAGCCTTCCGGAATGCACAACTGACGATGGTTGGTGGCTGATAACTCCACCCCTGCCCATTGCCGAAAAGTCGGTGAGTCGGGCCGGATATCCACCGCAACATCGAACACGCTGCCTTCTACGACTGAAACAAGTTTGCCCTGGGGTTTAGGGTGCTGATAATGCAGACCTCTTAAGACCCCGGCCGCTGACCTTGAGAGGTTCGACTGGACAAAACGTCCGGGCAGGCCGAGGGCCTCGTAGCGGGCAGCATTCCAGGTTTCCATGAAAAACCCACGGGCATCTCCATGCACTGTGGGTTCAATAACGACCAGTCCCGGTATCCCGGTTTCAATTATTTTCACACTTACGGGCCCCTGCTTAACAAACCAAGCAGGTATTCGCCGTAACCACTCTTGCGCAGGGGTTCAGCCAGCTTTCTGACCTGGTCTTCATCGATCCACCCCTGCATAAACGCTATCTCTTCAGGACAGGCGACTTTCAAACCCTGCCGACTCTCAATCGTCTCGATGAAGTTCGCCGCTTGCTGCAGTGACTCATGGGTACCGGTATCAAGCCACGCATAACCCCGGCCAAGGCGCTCCACGGATAGGCTGCCGTCTTCGAGGTAGATGCGGTTAAGGTCAGTTATTTCCAGTTCACCGCGCGGGGACGGCGCGAGGCTACGTGCAAACGCGCTGGCTCGGCCATCGTAGAAATAGAGGCCGGTAATCGCATAATGAGAGCGCGGTTTCTCGGGCTTTTCTTCGATACTGACCACGCGGAAATTGTCGTCAAATTCGACCACGCCATAACGTTCCGGATCACGCACCCAGTATCCAAAAACAGTTGCGCCATGATGGTCGCTGGTTGCGCGGGTCAGAACTTCACCCAGACCCCCGCCGTGGAAAATATTGTCACCGAGGATCAGGCAGGAGGGGTCACCCTCGAGAAAATCTTCAGCAATGATCAGCGCCTGTGCCAACCCATCAGGATTTGGCTGTTCGGCATATTCCAGGCGCAGCCCCCAGTCACTGCCATCCCCGAGCAGTTGTCGGAACAGGGCTTGTTCGTGCGGTGTGGTGATGATCAGGATCTCCCGGATATCCGCCTGCATCAGCGTGGCCAGCGGATAGAAGATCATCGGTTTGTCATAGACCGGCAGTAACTGCTTGCTGACCACGCGGGTTAGCGGGTAAAGCCGTGTACCACTGCCGCCTGCAAGTATGATTCCTTTCCTTTTCATGGCGTATCTCCCAGGCCAAGACGCTCGCCCTGGTAACTGCCGTCGCGCACGCGATCAAGCCAGCCGCTATTGGCAAGATACCAGTCAACTGTTCGTTGCAGGCCGGTTTCGAAGTCAACCGAAGGCTGCCAACCCGTGGCCGCCATCAGCTTATTGCAATCAATGGCGTAACGCCGGTCATGGCCCGGACGGTCTGTCACATGTTCGATCAATTGCCGGCGCGAGCCGTGTGACGTATCGGGCATGCGTTCGTCCAGAGCATCGCAAATAGCCCGGACCACCTGCAGATTGGTGCGTTCGGAAAGACCGCCCACGTTGTAAACCTCACCGCTTAAACCCCGCGCCAGCACGCTGTTTATCGCATCCACGTGATCGTTCACAAACAACCAGTCGCGCACCTGCAGGCCATCGCCGTAAACCGGCAGTGGCTTGAATGCCAGCGCGTTGAGAATAATCAACGGAATGAGTTTTTCCGGAAACTGGTATGGCCCGTAGTTGTTGGAACAGTTGGTGGTCAGCGTGGGCATTCCATAAGTGTGATTGAATGCGCGCACCAGGTGGTCGGAACTGGCCTTTGATGCCGCGTAAGGCGAGTTGGGCGCATAGGCCGTCGTTTCAAGGAACGCGCCGGTGTCACCCAGGCTGCCGTAAACCTCGTCAGTGGAGACGTGCAAAAAACGGAACGCCGCCTGGCTGGCGCCGGGCAACATCTTCCAGTGATCCAGCGCACATTGCAACAGGTTCAGGGTGCCAACAACGTTGGTATGAACAAAAGCGCCGGGGCCGTCTATGGACCGGTCCACGTGGCTTTCAGCAGCAAAGTTCACGACGGCGTCCGGCGAGAACTTATCGAAAAGCCCGGCCACAAGTGCTGCGTCGTCAATATTGCCGTGCACAAATACGTGTTGATCGTTGTCGCGAAGCGGATCAAGCGTGTCGAGGTTACCCGCGTAAGTCAGTGCATCAAGGTTGATGATACGCAGGTCTTCATCCTGCGACAGACTGCGCAGAACATAATTACTACCGATGAAACCGGCGCCGCCGGTTACGAGCAGGGTTCGCATTATTTTGTCCCTTTCGGGTTAGAACGGAATGTCGTCTTCTGCGAAGTTGTCTTCCACCGGGGCAGGTGCGGGAGCGGACTGCCCACCACCCTTCTGGCCCTGCTGGCCCTGCTGGTCTTGCTGGCCCTGCTGTGCGGGCTGAGCCGGTGCGCTATCGCGAAAACCACCACCCGCGGGCTTGGCCGAAGCCTCACCGCCACGTCCGCCAAGCATCTGCATTTCATTGCCAACGATTTCAGTCGTGTAACGGTCCTGGCCGTCTTGTCCCTGCCATTTCCGGGTGCGCAGCGCGCCTTCAACATAGACCTGACTGCCCTTGCGGAGGTATTCGCCGGCGATCTCGGCCAGACGACTGAAAAACACAACCCGGTGCCACTCAGTGCGTTCCTGATTTTCACCGGTTTGTTTGTCCCGCCAGGACTCACTGGTAGCAATTCTGATATTGGTAATGGCAGCGCCACTAGCTGTATAGCGGGTCTCGGGATCCGCGCCCAGGTTGCCGACCAAAATGACTTTATTTACACCACGTGCCATCTGGCATCTCCTTATAAATCAATGAATGAAGTGTAGCACAGTCACTGTAACTCTCTTGTCGGAAAAACGCCCTGTAAAGAGAGTTTCAGGACAATTCCCCAGAGCAGGCTGATGCCACTGGCGGCGAACAGTGCGACCTGACTTCCGAAGGTGCCCAGCAACCAGCCACCGGCCACGCCACCGAAGAAAGCGCCGAGAAACTGAAAGGTACTATACAGGCCCAGCCGGCGTCCCCGGCCGCGACTGCCGGTGAGCCGCGAAAGCAACGAAGGCATGGACGCTTCGAGCAAATTAAAACCGAGAAAATACAACGCCAGCAGAACACCCAATGCACCCAGGTTGGCACTGACCGGCAAAATACCGACTGCCAGCGCCAGGATAAGAAACGCCCATGGCAACATGAGATGCTCGGACATATTGGCGCCCACGCGGCGCAGAACAGGCATCATGAAAACAACCGAGCCCAGCATCGCCGGTACATAAATTTTCCAGTGCTCGACCAGGCCGAAACCGAACCCATCGACCAGCATGGGCGGTAGCGCAACAAATAGCAGTGTCATGACGCTGTGCAGCAAAAATACGCTCAGCGACAGCAACCACACCGGACGTGTATGGGCCTCCTGGGGAGAGACACCCGCGACAGGTTCTTCAACAGCAGCATCTTCCAGCTGCATTTGCTCTATCTCCCGCTGCCCTGGCAGGGTCATCACCAGCACCATGCCGGCGATGGCGAACACCACGGTCAGCCAGAACAGGCCACGCAAGCCGAGCAAGGTGGCCAACGGCACAGACAACGCCATCGAGAGCAGGAAAGCGCCACCAATGCCAATTCCAATGATGGCCATGATGACTGGTCGGCGTTCCGGCCGGGTCAGGTCAGCAGCCAGCGCCATGGCAACCCCTGCGATCGCGCCACAACCCTGCAATGCCCGCCCGACAATCAACAAAGACATCGATTCCGCCAGCGCGGCAACCACCCCACCAAGGGCAAAAAGCACAAGGCCCAACAGCAGCACCGGGCGCCGGCCCCAGCGGTCGGAAAGCCAGCCGAAAGGCTGCTGAAGAATGGCCTGGGTAAGACCGTAAATACCTACCGCCAAACCTGCTTTCTGTGGCGTGAACCCGGGTATTCCCTGCGCAAGGATCATGAACACGGGTAGAATGAGGAACAAACCGAGCATACGGAACGTGATTACGCCCGACAAAGTCGCGGCATATCTCAGCTCCCGGGATTTAACTCTGGCTAGGGACAACGAAGGACTCCTGAAAGGGATGGCATTATATGTGGTTCGGCCTTGTGTTCATACCAGCCGGATTTATAATTGGAACACTCCCGCGAAAAGGACAAGAATGGACCACTCCAGCGTCCAGGCAGAAGCCTCAACAGAAACAGTCAACGACATCCAGCATGTCTTCGATCTGTGTACCGACGAAATGGCATCGGTTAATCGCTTGATCAGGTCGAGCCTGGATTCCAATGTCGTGCTGATCCGGCAAGTGGCGGAGTACATCATTGGCTCGGGCGGTAAGCGCATGCGGCCCATGCTGGTGGTTCTCGCTGCAAAGGCCTGCGGTTACACAGGCTCCAGCCATATCACCGCGGCCACCATCATTGAATTCATACACACCGCTACGCTACTGCACGATGACGTGGTCGATGAGTCTGATCTCCGGCGGGGGAAGGAATCTGCCCATTCGGTATGGGGTAACGCCGCCAGTGTACTGGTTGGTGATTTCCTTTATTCCCGCAGCTTCCAGATGATGGTCACGCTCGATTCAATGCGCACCATGGAAGTTCTGTCGGACGCAACCAACACGATCGCTGAGGGTGAGGTTGAGCAGCTTTTGAACATGCATGATCCGGAGATCAGCGAGGAGAGTTACTTCAGCGTCATTGAGAAAAAGACTGCAAAACTGTTCGAAGCCGCTTGTCAGCTGGGCGCTGTACTGGCCGGCAAACCTGAGCTTGAAGAACCGATGGCTGTATTTGGCCGCGAACTGGGAGCGGCTTTCCAGATAGCGGATGATGTACTGGATTACACCGCGGATGCTGAAATGCTGGGTAAGAACATCGGTGATGATCTGGCCGAAGGAAAACCCACCCTACCCCTGATCCTGAGCAGGAAATACCTGGACGCCGACCAGCAATCAATTATCGACGAGACCATCCGCCAGGGCGGAATAGACCGGATCGAACAGATCACCGAGCTGATCAACAGCAGCGGCGCTTTGACTGAATCGATGGAGGTTGCACAGGCCCGTTCGCAGGCTGCAAAGCAGGCCATCGCTGCGTTGCCGGACTCACCGTGGAAAGACGCCATGGTCAGCCTGGCGTCTTACAGCGTCTCCCGCGATTACTAACCGAGGATATCGTTCCAGGTACTGATCTGGTCGGCCTGCGCGGCCAGGATGGCATCTTCCCCTTCGAGTTCAATTGACTCAAGGATGTCATCCACTTCAATCGCATCCACAACGGCCTGATCACTGGCATCCAGAACTTCACCGAATACCGTGTGCCGGCCATCCAGCCAGGACGTTTCGACGTGCGTGATAAAAAACTGGCTACCGTTGGTGCCGGGGCCAGCATTGGCCATCGACAGCTTGCCCGGTGCATCATGTGTCAGTTCGGGTGTGCACTCGTCTTCAAAGCGATAACCCGGACCACCGGTACCGGTACCCTGGGGGCAACCACCCTGGACCATGAAATTGGGAATGACCCGGTGAAACTTCAATCCATCGTAGTAACCCCTCTTTGCCAGGTTGACGAAGTTGGCCACGGTGACCGGGGCTTTATCGGTAAACAGGCGTAACTTAATGTCGCCTTTGCTGGTATGAACCACAGCGCTGACGTTCTGTAAGGCTTCGTTCACGATTAAAACTCCTTTTATAAAATTTTTTGCAACTTTTTTGCCGCTAGTGCGGTCTATTTATGTAAGGCCGCGGGATGGTCTCTCCCTCAACCAACAGGGAATACTCTGCACTCCTCACCCCTGACCCGCGGCCTTATTTTTTTGCCCGCAGAAAATTATCCTTCTCCACTCGCAACAAAGCCACCAAATTCAGCGAACTGCCTGCCCCTGTCACGGTAGTCTTCAAACTGCGGAAAACTGGGTGCACCCGGCGATAACAGTACAATTCCGCCCGGTGGCGTGACCTCTCTGGCCATTTCAACGGCCGCTGCCAGGTCTGATAACTCGTGTAAACCCCCGGCGGGCGTGATATCCGCCTGCCGCATTTTCCCTATTATCCAGCCACCATTGTCGGGAATTCCAATGACCACATTGGGCAAATACTGCCTGATTTTGCACATATATGGTGCCCAATCCAAGCCCCTGTCAAGTCCTCCGACGATCAGGGTGACCTTTTTTCCCGAAAAAGTCTCCAGCGCAGCGGCTGTTGCAACAGGGGTTGAAGAAATACTGTCGTCGATAAAACGAACGCCAGCCCGTTCGCCGACGGTTTGCAGACGGTGGGGCAAACAGCGGAAAGATGCGATGCTCTGCAGGCCGCTGGAAAAATCTGCACTGATGACCCGCAACACCGTCAAGGCCGCCGCTGCATTGGACCGGTTGTGCGCCCCCGGCAGGCCTTCCGGCAGGCAGGCATCCAATTCACTGCGACCGTCGAAAAGCCTGTCACCGGAAGCCCTGACACTCTCTTTCGAGTTGAACCACACAGTGTTGGCGCGTCCGGCCAGGATTTCACCCAATACCAGGTCTGCCGAATTGGCGACCAATGGTCGGTCACCGGCCAAAGTCACCAGCCGCAACTTGTCTTCGCGATAGGTCGCCTCGTCACCATGCCAGTCCAGGTGCTCTGACGACAGGTTGAGAATGACGGAAATCGACGGACTGGCTTCCAGGTCCGCCAGCTGGTAGCTGGACAGCTCGATCACCCACCAGTCGATGTTTTCACGCTCGCAGGACAACAAAGGCAGGCCGATATTGCCCGCCAGTTGAACCCGAAAACCACAGGCTTCCAGCATATGGGCCAGCAGCGCCGATGTGGTGCTTTTACCCTTGGTGCCGGTAATGCATATGGTTTTTTCGCTAGCATGTTCCGCGAACCAAAGATTGCTGGGTGTTGTGACCACGGCACCGGCCGCACTTGCCCGTCTGATGCTCTGCCGGTAAGGACTCACCCCCGGCGAGCGAACCAGGATATCGAAGTCCTCCAACCCGGCTTCCGACAGCGGGCCGATAACCAGCCGATCTTGCGGTGACAATTGCTGCTGAAAACCTGCACCGGGCGCTGATTCGGTTATCAGCGCCAGGCGAATGCCCGGATAGCGCTTGCGCAGGTATTCACGTGCCGCCTGGCCTTCTCTGCCAACACCAAGGATGGCAACCCGGCCGGATTTGAAATCAGGTGTCTGCACTGGATCTCTCAATACCAGCAAGGCGCCCGGCCAGACCAGGCGGGATAAAGTGCCTGCCGACCGGTTGTAATAACTGCTCCAGGGATGGAATTTCAACCTGACCCAGTTCGTCAGCCAAAGCACGAACCACGACATGGCTGCTCCAGTCCGGGTTTGCACCCAGTGCCGCCATGGCCGCCCGGCTCTCACCCGCCTCGCCGACACATTCAAACGGCTTATCACGGCCCAGCCCGCACAGCTCACGAAATCCGTCCTGCTGGGCGGGGTCGTTTAACAGGTCGGCACCCTGGATGGCCATGACGTCATCCGGAGTCAGGAACAGGGCCATGCTCAGCGCCGCAAACCGGCACTTGGGGCAGTCGCAGCACCAGCGGTTCTCAACCCGGGGCCCATCCAGATGGAAATTTCGGTTACAGCTGGAATACACGGGATGAAATTTTTCCATGCTGCTGAAGCGTTGCACAATGCCCAACTCTGAATGCTGCCGTAGCACTGAGAAATACTCAATTTCCGGGCTGACCCTTGTGGCAATCACGTCCCGGAAAGCTGCTTCGAACGCCGAACCCTTGCTGTACTGGTGATTAACCTCAACACCTTCATCTGTCACCAGGGTCGCCTCATCGGCTGAGCGTTCATTGGAAAACACGATGTAACGGAACCCATACAGGATCGCGGCACATAGCAGAATTGCCGAATTGATGGCGGTCACCGGCACATGCCCGTTCCAGGCCCCTGCCCGGTTCATCCCGGCCAGTTCGGGTGCCAACCGGCGGCCGATACGGATCAACGGAAGACCCGCCGCACGAACCGTATCCTCAATAAGCACAGATCCTCCAACACAGACAGGCATCACATCCAGGCCCGCCTGGCGCAACAGGTCCAATCCCACCAGGCTGTCCTTGCCGCCGCCCATGGCAACCAGGGCCCTATCCGGCAGAATCAGGGACCGTGGACTTCCCGGTTCTTTACCTACGGCTGCTGGACTACCGGGAAAATGGACCCGATCGGCAATATCCAGTTGATTGACGTAGCCCAGTTCACCCAGGCCCTTGATATACAGCTCGTTCAGAAAACCACTGATCCCCTCGATCGCCCGGATATTTTTTGCCTCAATTCGTGGTGGCAGGCCTGCCTTGTAATAGCTGACCCCGGCGACCAGGTGCAGTATTTCCAGCGCATGGAAAAAAGCCGCCTGGCGCGATGCTTCCGGCGGCCAGGGAGCGTGTGGAAAGGTAATAAGTTCGACCAGTTCCGGGCCGTCATCGAAACAGTAAGCGAGGCGCGCCTCACCTGTTTGAGGGTCATATCCACAGTCGAGAAAACGGAAGCAACTCGCCTGCTTCGGGTCGGGGGCCGGCTGGCTCATCTAATCAAGCTCCGGTTGAATTTGCTGCCAGCTCAGGCCAAACACACCCTGTGTATTTCGCGATTCCTCAACCCCTGGAATCAGAGCCCGGTGGGCATCTTGTAACAATAACTCATGGTCGCCGGAATGGACCAGCAAGCTCAGGCACAGGTCATTGGCAGACTGGGACACCATCAACAAAGGACGTTCCTCGAAATACTGCATGACATCCTGCAATCGCGACAGGGCAGTCCGTGCGCCGCGGCCAACCAGGTTGACACAAACACACTTGCTGAATAACTTCACCTTGCAGAGGCTGCCAAGGTCCTCGGACAGATCTTTGAGTTCATCATTGCCCAGGTGATTGCTTTCACAATTAATCGCCACCGTCGTGGTGGTTTCCGAAGTAGCGACAAGATCGATCGAAATTCCCCGGCGGTGGAATATTTCGAATACCCCGGCCAGAAACCCAATCTGAAAACGGGCGTCGAGGTTCTGCAGCAATACAACCGCCATATTGTGCTGGCAGGTCACTGTCTTTACGCCCTGCGCATCTGAAACCCGGGTTCCGATGCGGGTGCCTGTCACGCCAAGCCGGTTTAGGTCACCGATGACAACAGGCGTGCGTGTTGCGGCAGCTGCTCGGATACAACGGGGATGGACAACTTTTGCGCCGCTCGCCGCCATTTCCAGCGCTTCTGCGTAATCAACTTCTATTAACAACCGGGCATCGTTTACCAGGCGTGGGTCGGCGCTGAAGAGGCCGGGGACATCTGTCCAGATTTCCAGTCGTTGTGCAGACAACCGTCCCGCCAGTAAGGCGGCCGAGGTATCGGAGCCGCCCCTGCCCAGCAATACCGTTTCCCTTTCGTTGTTCCGGGCGACAAAACCCTGGGTAATCAGAACCGGGCTGAGTGCAGACCAGCGGCCAGCCAATCCGGGAGCCTCGGCTGCGTGGCAGGCCGCAGACAACCACTTTCGGGCAGGTGAAACGTCTGGTTCGTCAATGGCCTCAAGTGCCTCGCGCACATCGACCCAGGCAGTGTCGAAGCGCTGCAGCAAAAAACAGTGACCCATTCGTGTACTTAACCACTCACCCATGGCCACCAGCGCCGCCCTGTATCTGTTGCCGGGTTCATGTGTGAGATCATTCAGACATTCTTGTAGCCGGACTTCAGCCTGCGCCAGCCAGAGTTCTTCATCAACTTCCAGCTCGCGGCCCAGCCGGCGATGGATTTCCAGAATTTCTTCCAGGCGGTCTGCTGAACCAGGCTTGAAGGCCAGTTCATTCAGCAGGTTGGTCACTCCCGCAACTGCTGAACAAACCAACAGCACGCGGAACCCGTCCGATCGCCGGGATTCAGCCAGACTGGCAATCGTCTCCCACTGCCGCCGGCCAGCCACGCTGGTACCACCGAACTTGAGCACAATCCAATTTTCGGCCACGGTTGAGGGGTCCTGCTTTGAGGCTTGTTGCATTTGCAGGAACGTTACCTAAATCAGGTAGAACTGTACAGTTCAGAAAAAAAAACGGCGCCGGGGGAGGCGCCGTAGAAGGAGGGAGTCGTGCAGAAAATCGTGACTTCCCTTGAGGAGTGTTTCAAATATATTTCCCTGTTACTGCCATCTCTGACACTACTTCAAACCCATGAGTTCCATAAGTTTTGAAAAAATATTCTTTGCCGTTTTCGATTGACCAAAATCAACACAATGCGTCCGTTTACTGCCTAACATGAACCTCGAATCAGACATTACAGGATCAGACTACTCGCACTTGCCTGAATCGTCGCTGAATGGCGGGCAGTCAAGACTTAGCCCCGGGATTTGGCGCATCCGGCAATCTGTACTAGGATGATCCTCCCACTAAAAAAGAATCAGGAATACCGAATGCCGAAATATCGCACCGAAGACATCCGCAACATCACCCTGGTCGGTCACTCCGGTTCAGGCAAAACATCACTGGTCGAAGCACTGCTGGTGAAGTCAGGAAAAATAGGCGAAGCAGGCACCATCGAGCGCGGCACCACTACCACCGATCACGACCCCCTGGAAAAAGAATTTCAAAGTTCACTGGATTCAGCTCTGGCCAGCATGAATTTTGAAGGCATCCACATCAACCTGATCGACACCCCGGGATTCCCGGACTTCCGTGGCACAACGCTCACCGCCATGACGGCCACAGAAACTACCGCGCTGGTCATCAATGCCCACAACGGCGTTGAATTGTCCACCCGCCGCCTGATGCGCCGGGCCAAACGCCGCCGCCTGTGTCGGATCATCATCATCAACAAAATGGACCAGGAAGGCACTAACCTGACCAAACTGGTCAAGCAGATTCGTGAAGAATTCGGACCCGAATGCCTGCCGATCAACCTGCCCGCTGATAATTTCAGCACCGTTAAGGATTGTTTCTTCGGCACCGAAGGCGAAACCGATATCTTTTCACTCGCCGAAGCGCACGAAGCCATCATCGACCAGGTGGTCGAGGTCAACGAAGACCTGATGGAAAAATACCTGGAAGGCGAGACGCTCAGCCGTGACGAACTTCACGAAGCCTTTGAGCAGGCACTGCGTGAAGGTCACCTGGTACCCATCTGCTTTACTTCAGGCGCCACCGGCGCTGGCCTGGGTGAGTTTCTGAGGTTCTGCAAACGACTGCTGCCCAACCCGCTGGAAGGCAATCTGCCGATAATCATGAAAGGTGAAGGGGCCGATACCAAAGAGGCCACGATCACCCCCGATCCCAATGCTCATGTCGTGGCTCACGTTTTCAAAATCACCAACGATCCTTTTGTTGGCAAGCTGAGTATTTTCCGCATTTATCAGGGCACGGTCCGCCCCGACACCCAGTTATTTATCGGTGACGGGCGTAAACCCTTCAAGGTAGGCCACCTGTTCAAAATGCAGGGCGCCAAACACGAGGAAGTGGACTCCGGAATACCTGGAGACATCTGCGCGGTCGCCAAGGTGGACGACATACACTACGACGCCATCCTGCACGATTCGCACGAGGAAGATAATTTCCACCTCAAGCCACTGGGTTTCCCACAGCCGATGTACGGCCTGGCCATCGAGCCTGCCAGCCGCGGCCAGGAACAAAAGCTGGCGCAAGCCATTCACAAACTGACCGAGGAAGACCCCTGCTTCGTGGTTGAACACAACCAGGAACTGAACGAAACCGTGGTCCGCGGCCTCGGTGAACTGCATATGCGCGTGATGCTGCAACGGATAAATACCCGTTACAACGTGGAAGTGGACACCCGTCCGCCGCGTATTGCCTATCGCGAAACCGTCACGCGGCCGGCTGAAGGCCACTACCGGCACAAGAAACAAACCGGTGGCGCAGGACAATTTGGCGAAGTATTCCTGCGGATCCGGCCTTTGGCCAGAGGCGATGGTTTTCATTTCATCAACAAGGTGGTGGGCGGCTCTATCCCCACCAGCCTGATCCCTGCCGTAGAGAAAGGTATACGCCATGTGATCGTCGAGGGCGCCATTGCCGGTTACCAGATGCAGGATGTGGAAGTCACCGTCTACGACGGCAAGTTCCACCCGGTCGACTCGAAGGAAATCGCCTTCGTCATCGCCGGCCAGAAAGCCTTCCTGGACGCCATACACAACGCCGGCCCACAAATCCTGGAGCCAATCGTTAGTGTTGACGTTACCGTACCGGATGTCGTGATGGGTGATGTGACTGGTAACCTCGCCGGCAGACGTGCCCGCATCAGCGGCACCGAGACCCTCAGCGGCGGACAGGTCACAATCACCGCCGATATGCCCCTCAGTTCACTCAGTGACTACCACACCGAGCTGAAGAGTATGAGCCAGGGCCAGGGCAGCTTCACGATGGAATTAAGTCACTACGACCCGGTTCCGCATGACGTGCAGCGCGAGTTGGAAAAAGATCACCAACCGAGAGACGCGGGCTAGACAGTAAGGACAAAGAGATGAAAACGGGCGCTCCAGCGCCCGTTTTCATTTGAGCTGTAGTTATTGCTCGCCAGGGAACGGGTTGGGCTCGATGCTCACCGTGTTCATTATTTTTTTGACCAGATCCCAGCGGCTTTGACGCCATTCGGGATCGTCTTTGAAGTCCCAGCGCTTTTCATTCACGAAGAAAGAAAACTCCAATTCGTGATGATCACTAATC
>RCNC010001362.1_pt1 | contig 24639 bp, 16 predicted proteins | sample 2041301 | NCBI WGS metagenome assembly RCNC01 (sample SAMN09708231, study PRJNA481090) | Marine sediment metagenome, whole genome shotgun sequencing project. | biome: marine sediment; feature: ocean; material: sediment; isolation source: Sewage treatment plant 13A marine sediment (STP13A) ...
TATAAGATATTTAACTGGCGGGAAGATTGCCCGGCCTACGAATAGTCAGTGAAGCAGATGGAAAACTCACTTAAGAATCAAATTAACAGGGATAAATTACCCAGGCATATTGCCATCATTATGGATGGGAATGGACGTTGGGCCAAAAAGAAGGGGAATGAACGGATATTCGGTCATAAAAATGGTGTCAAAGCAGTACGTGAGACGGTAGAGGCTTCGGCTGAGCTGGGTGTTGGCTACCTGACCCTGTATGCATTCTCAACTGAGAACTGGAACAGGCCCCGGACCGAGATCGATGCATTGATGTCCCTGCTGGTTACATCCCTGGACAAAGAAATCGATAACCTTATGGAGAACAATATTCGCCTGGAAGCCATAGGTGATATTGAAAGTTTGCCAAACAAGGTCAAGTCTAACCTGGGAAATGCCATCAGGAAGACCTCTCTGAATACCGGAATGACCCTGGTTCTGGCGCTAAGTTACAGTGCCCGGTGGGAAGTTCTTGATGCCATGAAATCCATTGCCAGGAAGATAGAGTCAGGTGAATTAACAGCTAAGGAGATCAGCTGTGATCATTTTACCGAACACCTTCAAACCCATAGTATACCGGATCCTGAACTATTGATCCGGACAAGTGGCGAATATAGGATCAGCAATTTTTTGCTCTGGCAGATTGCCTATGCTGAATTGTATTTCACTGAGACCCTCTGGCCTGACTTCAGGAAGGAGGACCTGTATGCAGCCATCTGCAATTTCCAGAACAGGGAACGCCGGTTTGGGAAAATCAGTGAACAAGTAGTATCGTAAACGGGAGATTAGACTAGCATGATTCGGAAGCAACTACTATTCATTACCATTTTGATTTCACCCTGGCTGGCCGTATTGTCCCAGGAAATTGAATACGACAACCTGCCTGTTCTTGATTACGCCACTATAAAGGAATATGAAATAGCCGATATTACTGTATCGGGTGTGGAATTTCTGCAACCTGCAGTGCTTATCTCCATTTCAGGGTTCAAAGTCGGGAACAGCATAAAAATACCAGGTGAGGACATTACAAAGGCGGTAAAAAAATTCTGGGACCAGGGATTATTTGCTGATGTGAAAATCACGGCGAGGAAAATTGAGGACGGTAAGATTTACCTCGACATTTACCTGAAAGAACAGCCACGACTTTCCAGGCTGATCGTTGACGGATTGAAAAAGGGAGAGACTGAAGACCTGATGGAAAGTCTTAATGTCCGCACGGGGAGCCAGGTGACCATAGACCTGCTGAACAATACAGAGCGCCTCATTAAGGACCATTTCATTGAAAAGGGTTTTTTTGATACCAAGGTAGCCATAACCCAGGTGCCTGATACCCTGAGGCCCAATGCCGTCCGCTTATTTGTTAAGGTTGACAAAGGTCCCAGAATTAAGATCGATGACGTTTCATTTGTAGGAAATGAAGTATTTCCTGACAAACGTCTAAGGAGGGTAGTGAAAAATACCAAGAAGGTAAACATTAACATATTCAAAGCATCCAAGTTCATTAAGGAACAGTACAAGGAAGATAAGCAAAGTCTGATCACCTTCTATAATGAAAACGGTTACCGGGATGCCAAGATCCTTGGTGATTCCATGGTGAGGGTGGAGAATGAAAACAGGCTCATGCTGAAAATATTTCTTGTGGAAGGTCGCAAGTATTATTTCAGGGATGTCAAATGGGTAGGTAATACCATCTATCCTTCTCATATACTTAACGCAGTACTTGGTATAGAAAGAGGAGATGTATTTGACCAGACACTGTTAAGCAAAAGGCTGGAGATAGATGAGGATGCTGTCAGTTCATTGTACCTGGACAATGGCTACCTGTTTTTCAGCGTAGATCCGATGGAGATAAATGTGGAGGGAGATTCCATCGACTTTGAAATGAGGATATATGAAGGTAAGCAGGCCAGGATTAACAGAGTGATCATTTCTGGGAATACCAAAACGAACGAACATGTGGTCCGCAGGGAGATCCGTACCAAACCTGGAGAATTGTTTAGTAAGTCCGATATTATCAGGACCGTAAGGGAGCTTGCCCAACTGGGACATTTCGATCCGGAGAAGATCGAACCCATCCCCATCCCCAATCCTACAGATGGTACCGTTGATATAGAATACAAACTGATAGAAAGAGCCAATGATCAGCTGGAAATATCCGGTGGATGGGGAGCCGGCATGCTGGTTGGTACTCTCGGGCTTAGGTTTTCAAATTTTGCTATTAAAGATTTCTTTAAGCCCAAAGCATGGCGGCCCATCCCCGCTGGTGATGGACAGACATTGAGCTTGCGCGCCCAGTCCAACGGCAAATACTACCGGAGCTATAACATGACATTTGTAGAACCCTGGTTTGGAGGGAAGAAGCCAAACTCGTTTTCCGTCTCGGTCTTCCATACCTTGACCAATAACTCTCTTTATTTCTGGGACGCAGGATCCAGCTCCATGAAAATCACCGGTGCTTCCCTGGGCCTTGGGAGGCGTCTAAGATGGCCCGATGACTTTTTTACCCTGTACAATGAACTTAGTTACCAGCAATACAACCTGGATAACTGGACTGGTTATTTTTCCTTTTCCGATGGTAAATCAAACAATTTAAGTCTTTCTACTACCGTTGCCAGAAAATCGATCGACCAGATGATCTATCCGCGTCGTGGATCTACCTTTTCATTGAGTCTTCAGCTGACTCCACCCTATTCTGCATTCAATAATAAAGATTACACAGAAGTCAGTGAACAAGAGCGATACAACTGGATTGAGTACCATAAATGGAAGTTTTTAGCAGACTGGTATACAACTTTGGCAGGAAATTTGGTGTTGTATACACGGGCCCATTTTGGTTACCTCGGTCATTACAATGATGATCTTGGCCCTTCTCCCTTCGAAGGGTTTGATGTTGGAGGGGACGGGATGTCCGGATTTAACATTTACGGATACGAGGTAATTGCTCTGAGAGGTTATGAAAATGGTTCTTTGACACCAAGGGTGAATGGATTAAAATCAGGGAATGTTTATTCCAAGCTTACACTGGAATTGCGATATCCAATTACATTGAATCCTTCAGCAACAGTATTTGTGCTTGGATTCCTGGAAGGTGGTGATGCATGGTACAGCATCGATGAGTTCAATCCCTTCCTGGTCAAAAGATCGGCCGGGGTAGGCCTGCGGGCATTTTTACCGATGTTTGGCCTGCTGGGGATCGATTGGGGTTATGGGTTTGATCCCGTACCCGGATTTCCGGATGCAGGTGGGAGCCAGTTCCATTTCACCATTGGGCAACAGTTTTAGTGTATAAATATTAAAAAACATATATCGATGAAAAGAATAGCATCAATACTCAGTATATTATTGCTGGCGACAGGCATAAGCCTGGCCCAGAAATATGCCTTTGTGGATACGGAGTACATTCTGGACCGTATTCCAGCTTATAAGGCTGCACAGGACCAGCTTGATAAGATGGCGGGGGACTGGCAAGAAGAAGTAGAGACTATGTATGGGGGCATTGAAAAGATGTACCAGGATTTCCAGGCAGAAAAAGTGTTGCTTACCGAGGAAATGAAAACAAAAAAAGAAGAGGAGATCATTACAAGGGAAAAGGAGGTAAAAGATCTCCAGCAGAAGTATTTCGGAAGAGATGGGAGTTTGTTCGATAAGCGACAGGAATTGATCAAACCGATACAGGATGAAGTTTACAGGGCAGTAAAAGAAATTGCATCAGAGGGAAACTATGCAGTGATCTTTGATACTGCATCGGGTGCCAACATGCTGTATACCAACCCAAAATATGATAAAAGTGATGACATATTGGAAAAGCTAGGATATAAGAATTAAATCCTTATTTTTGTATCACTTTTTTAAAAACCAGATAATAATTATTCCAGGCGCAGTTAGCTCAGCGCACACAAAGTAAAAATAAGACCAATGAAAAAAGTAATAAACTTATTTCTCGTAAGTACAATGATGTTTGCAAGTATACCGGCTAATTCTCAGGATCTTAAGTTCGGGCATATCAATTCCCAGGAATTACTTACAGCAATGCCAGAGAGTGACAGTGCACAGGCCACCATTGAAAAACTGGCCGGTGACTATGAGAAGCAACTTGAAGAGATGAGGGTAGAGCTGAATAAGAAATATGATAATTACCTGACTAACAGGGACAGCTATACAGATCTGATCAGACAAACAAAAGAAGCAGATATTCAGGAAATGCAGCAAAGAATCCAGCAGTTTGAACAAATGGCTCAGCAGGATCTTCAGCAACAGCAGCAAACACTGATACAGCCAGTTCTGGAGAAGGCCAATAATGCCATCAAGGAAGTTGCTGAAGAGAATGGCTTTGTCTATATCTTTGATATCAGCCGTGGTAATCCAGTATATTACTCTGACAATAGCATAGATATAATTTCCCTGGTCAGGACAAAGCTCGGATTATAAGATTAATAATAATGATATGATAAACAGACCACTCCTGACAGGGGGTGGTCTTTGTTTATTTAACAAAGCAGGCCATGAGTCAACTGGAAGCAGAACAACCCATAGGGATATTTGATTCAGGTGTAGGTGGACTTACCGTAGCACATTCAATTAAATCCCTGCTTCCTAATGAAAAGATTATTTATTTTGGTGATACATTTCACCTGCCTTACGGCGATAAATCCAGTGAATCCGTTCAGTATTATTCACGTAGAATCTCCGATTTTTTATTGGAAAAGAACTGTAAAACTGTTTTGATTGCCTGTAATACTGCATCGGCAAGTGCTTTTAATGAGGTAGTCGAACATGTAGCTGGCAGGGCAATTGTCTTGAATGTGGTCGACCCGGTCGTATCATTTGTCAGTGAAAAGCATGGAGAAGGCAGGATAGGGGTTATCGGCACAAAGGGCACAATCAACAGCCATACTTACGAAACAAAGATCAAACAGAAAAATGCCTCACTCGAAGTGATCTCTATGGCTACCCCACTATTTGTTCCCATGATTGAAGAAGGGTTTATTTATGATGATATCAGCAATGCCATTATCAGGGCATACCTGTCTGATGAACGATTTAGTGATATTCATACCATGATCCTGGGATGTACCCATTATCCAATCATAAAGAGGCAAATTGAAAAATTCTTCAATTTTGGCATAAATATTATTGATGCCGCCGATATCGTAGCACAAAAATTAAAGTCTACACTTGAGGATATGGGACTTATGCACAAGGACAAACCTGACAGACATGAGTTTTATATTTCGGACTATACCCCCTACTTTGAAAAGATTTCCAAAATGTTCTTTGAGTCAGCTGTCCATCTCGAACATTTGAATTTCTGGAAATAGCCTTCCATTAGAAACATTTAGGATCTAAAACGCGTAAAATAACAGGGCTTTTTGCCGGTTTAAATTATGTTAAAAAAAATGGGCCAATAATCATTTAACATCTCTGAAAATCATTAATTTTGTAATGGGAATTTGCAAACATAAAAGGATATATTATTCACTGTAGCCACTTAAATGCATATAATTAATTATATGCATTATTTTTATATACCATTGTTAATCAATATGATATAAGTCAATATGGCAAAAAATGCTAAAGTGATAGAATTGGAAGAGGTAGTGGTCAAGTTTGCCGGAGATTCGGGCGACGGGATGCAGTTAACGGGCTCCCAGTTTTCTGACACCTCCGCTTTCATTGGAAACGATCTCTCCACCTTTCCCGATTATCCTTCGGAAATCAGGGCACCTGGTGGTACCGTTGCTGGAATTTCCGGTTTCCAGGTTCATATCGGGCACAAGGAAGTACACTCTCCCGGTGACCAGGCAGATGTGCTGGTGGCAATGAATCCCGCAGCTCTGAAAGCCAACATGAAATGGGTCAAGGATGGAGCTACCATAATCATCGATATTGATAATTTTGACAACAAACATTATAAGAAGGCTGGCTATATCGAGGATCCCTTTGAGGATGGAAGCCTGGAAGGCTACAATGTGGTGAAAGCACCTATCACTACCCTTACCAGGTCTACGGTCAAGGAATTTGGACTGGATAACCAGACTGCCGACAAAACCAAGAACCAGTTTGTCGCAGGATTATTATACTGGTTGTTCAACAGGGATCTCAAAATAGGGGAAGGCTTTTTAAAGGAAAAATTTGGCAAAAAACCCGAATTAGTCAAAGCCAATATCAAAGTCCTTAATGAAGGTTACAATTACGCCGAAACCATTGAGGCAATGTCGACAACTTTCCTGGTGAATCCAGCCCGGAAAAAGAAGGGATTATTCAGGAATATTACCGGAAACCAGGCAACCGCATGGGGATTGTTGGCAGCTGCGGAAAATATTGGTAAACCTCTCTTTCTCGGATCCTATCCCATCACTCCTGCCTCTGAGATCCTTCAGGAGATTTCCAGCATGAAGCACCTGGGCGCGAAATCATTCCAGGCAGAGGATGAGATTGCTGGAATTTGTTCCGCCATTGGCGCCAGCTTTACAGGCAGGCTTGCAGCAACTTCGACATCCGGACCGGGTCTGGCCTTGAAGGGCGAGGCCATCGGACTTGCTGTCATGACCGAATTACCACTGGTCATTGTGAATGTACAGAGGGGAGGGCCTTCAACAGGACTTCCGACCAAAACAGAACAGTCTGACCTGATGCAGGCATTGTATGGAAGGAACGGGGAGAGTCCTGTCGTTGTTATGGCTGCAAGTACTCCGGCCAACTGTTTTGATTACGCATATAAAGCTTCCAAAATAGCCATAGAGCATATGACCCCAGTGATCCTGCTGACAGATGGGTACCTGGCGAATGGTTCAGAATTGTGGCATATCCCCGATGTTAATGACCTGCCGGATATTGAGGTCCCGGTTGTGGAAGATAATGATCCGAATTTCCTGCCCTATAACCGGCGTCCTGATAAGCTGGCCAGGTTCTGGGCCATTCCGGGACAAGAAGGTCTCAGGCACCGTATAGGTGGCCTAGAAAAAGCGGATTTAACGGGCGAAATATCACATGATCCCTTGAATCACCAGATCATGGTTGAACAGCGGGATGCCAAGGTTAGAAAGGTAGCAGACTTCATCCCGGATCAGGAAATCATTGGAGCCCCGGATGCTGACCTCCTGGTCATTGGATGGGGTGGTACGTATGGTACATTGATTACTGCGGTAGAGGAACTACGAGAGGAGGGGAAAAGTGTCAGCCTTGCCCAATTTAATTATATTCACCCTCTACCGGGCAATACAGGGGAGGTGTTGAAAGGGTTCAAAAAAAGGATAGTCTGTGAGTTGAACCTGGGACAATTCACCAATCACCTGAAAATGGAACACCCTGAGTTTGAATACTTAAAGTATAGTAAGGTCCAGGGACTGCCATTTATGATCTCGGAATTAAAGTCTAAGTTCAATCAAATACTGGAGGAATTATCATGAGTGAAACGCTGAAAAATATCGGAGAACTTACAAAAGCAGATTTTAAGATAGACCAGCCGGTCAAATGGTGCGCCGGATGTGGAGGTCATTCAGTACTTTCCACAATCCAGGGTACCCTGCCTGAAATCGGCTATAAAAAGGAAAATATAGTATTTGTATCCGGGATCGGGTGCTCTTCCAGGTTCCCCTATTACATCAATACTTACGGCTTCCATGGAATGCATGGTCGGGCAGCAGCTATTGCCTCAGGGATCAAAGTGGCGAATCCCGAACTCAGTGTCTGGGTGGTTACCGGTGATGGTGACCTGATGGCCATCGGCGGGAATCATTTCATCCATATACTTCGGAGGAACATCGATGTCAACATACTCCTCTTTAATAACAAAATATATGGTTTGACCAAAGGTCAGTATTCACCAACTACACCAAAGGGAAGTGTTACTAAAACATCCCCGGATGGGACCATTGAAAATCCCTTTAATGCGGGAGAACTGACCATGGGTTCACAGGGTGCCTTTTTTGCACGGGTAGTAGATACAGAACCAAAGATGATGCGGGAGGTCTCACTCGCAGCTGCAGAAAACAAAGGGACCTCGGTGGTGGAGGTACTGCAGAATTGTATCATTTTTGCCAACCAGGTCCACAAGGATATCACCGGCAAGGATGTCCGAGCAGATCATCAGATATACCTGAAACATGGTGAACCCATGATCTTTGGAGCAGATGGAAACAAGGGACTTGTTATGGAGAAAGGCAGGCTGAAGGCTGTGACTATTGGAGAAAATGGCAATACCCTGGAGGATATCCTGGTCCATGATGTAAAAGATCCGGATGACACTATACATTACATGCTGGCCCGCATGTCGCTCCCGGAGTTGCCTGTTGCCATGGGCGTCATTCGATCATATGAGACCACTGTTTATGAATCCCTGTTAGAAGACCAGATAGGCGCGGTCCAAGATCAAAACAGTTAATGACCTGCTCCATTCCGGGCACACCTTTCAGGTTGAATAAGATTTAGGCCTGTCACATTTACGGTATTTGTTTCATCCAACCGGAAACTCCGTTTGATCTTCGTTTTTGTATTTTTGTATAAACAGGCAGTAAAATGGCTGAAAGCAGCAATTCAAGAGAGGTTGAAAGGATCATCGCTGAGAAGAAGGAGCGATTGAAGGAACTGACCTGTATTAACCGTACTACACAGATCCTGAAAGAGGGGAAATCCCTGGATGAAACATTTCAACAAATCGTGAAGATCCTACCCCAATCGTGGCAATACCCGGAACGCACCGTTGCCCGTATCCGATATGCAGGGAAAGATTATCTTTCACAACATTTCAGGAAGACAGAATGGTGCCAGCAACAGGAATTCCAGACAATCAAGGGTGAGGAGGGTACCATTGAGGTTTTTTACCTTCAGGAGTTCAAGCAAGCAGACGAGGGGTCTTTCCTTAAAGAGGAAAGAGACCTGATCAATAACCTTGCAAGCATATTGTCAAATTACATTGACAGTCTGGAAGCCAGGGAGGTTTTGCATTTATCGGCGGGCAGCCATAAACCCAAGCCGGCAGCATCCAGCAGTCAGAAAACTGAATTCAGTTCCAGGCAGCTGCTCCAGAAGTTTCTGAACAAGCAAAATGCGAACAGGGATATTTTTCATGACCTGATGCCGTACAGGGCAAAAGAGATACTGCTGGTTGCGACCCTGTATGATGCGTACGCCATTGAAAAAGACGGGAGCTTTTTTGAAAACTTTCTGGGGGAGTATCACAAGCTCAACCTGATTTCCATGCCCAGGGTGACCGGAGTCTCATCCTATGAGGAAGCAGTCGAGCAATTGAAGTCAAAACATTTTGACATGGTGATCCTGATGATTGGTACTGACTGGCATATACCAGTACAGATCGGAAGCAAGGTAAAGAAGGATTTTCCTTACATTCCCATTTATGCATTGCTCAACAATGACCGGGAGCTAACCAGGTTTAAAGAGCATGCCATTCATTCAGATATTGTAGACCGCGTGTTTGTCTGGAATGGTGATAGCAAAGTTTTCTTTACCATGATCCTGCAGCTGGAGGATAAGGTAAACGTGGAAAACGATACGAATGTGGGCATGGTGAAGGTGATCCTGCTGGTGGAGGATTCGGAAAAATACTATTCGCGCTACCTCCCCATCCTTTACAGCAATGTAATGGAGCAAACCAGACGGATTATCGATGATGTGAGCACGGATGACCAGTACAAAATATTACGGTTACGGGCCCGCCCGAAAATTCTTCTTGCCTCTACCTACGAGCAGGCTATTGATATCTTCAATTTGTATAAGGAACACCTGCTCTGCCTCATCACAGATGTAATGTTCCCCAGGGAAGGGAACCTGGATGAAGAAGCTGGCTTCCGGCTGGTCTCCCAGGTCAGGAAACAGTTAAAGAGTCTACCTACGGTGATCCAATCCTCCGAAGTTGAGTGTTCCCACCATGCATTTGAGTTAAATTCTGTCTTTATCAATAAAAATTCGGAAACCCTTACTGGAGACATTGAAACCTTCATCAGGCATCACCTTGGATTTGGGAATTTCATTTACAAAGATGCTTCCGGTAAAACCATTGCAGAGGCCAAAACACTCAAGGAATTCGAAAATCATATTGATTCCATTCCTTCTGAGTCATTGCTCTATCATGCCAAACGTAATCACTTTTCCCTCTGGTTAATGGCCAGGGGGGAGATCAAGATTGCTAAAATGATCCATCCGGTTAAAATAGCCGGATTTGAATCTCCGACCGAATACAGGAACTACCTTAAATTCGTCATCAATAAACACCGCAATGAGGCCAATATTGGGCAGATCGTCAACTTTGAAGAACAGGCCATCCTTGAAGAAAGAAATATTGTCAGCCTGGGGAGCGGTAATTTGGGGGGGAAAGGCAGGGGACTGGCTTTCATCAATACGCTGATCTACAACCTTGACTTTTCGGATGTTATCCCTGGTATCAGGATACGCACACCCATAACATTCCTGATAGGCACTGATGAGTTTGACCTATTCATGGACAGGAATAAATTGCATAAATTAATTCATTCCGATCTAGAATATCAGGAAATTAAGCAGCATTTCCTTGAGGGTGACTTATCATATGGACTGGAGAAAAGACTGAGAGGCCTGCTTAAAAAAATTAAAAATCCATTGGCCATCAGGTCCTCAAGCCTCCTGGAAGACAGTTCTTATCACCCATTTGCAGGGGTATTCGCTACCTATCTGCTGCCGAACAATCATACTGAATTCAATGCCCGGATGAGACAGGCAACAGATGCCATTAAACTGGTATATGCATCCATATATTCCAAAGATGCACGCAGGTATTTTAAGGCTATAAATTTCAAAGTCGAAGACGAGAAGATGGGGGTCGTTATACAGGAGGTTGTTGGATCTACTTATGAGGGCTATTATTATCCTCATCTCAGCGGTACGGCACAATCATACAATTATTATCCGGTGGCACATATGGAACCGGAAGATGGATATGCAGTTTCTGCTGTGGGACTTGGTCAGTATGTGATGAATGGCAACAAGGCTTACCGGTTCTCCCCCAGGTATCCGGAGTTGCAAAATAGTACACCACAGGAAGAGGTAAAGGGATCGCAGGTGAATTTTTATGCCATTAACCTGGAAAAGCAAAATCCGGAACTGAAACAAGGAGAAGATGCCGGACTGATCAAGCTGGAGGTTAGTGAAGCTGAGAGGCATGGTACACTGAAACATTGTGTTTCGGTTTATGATATTGATAACGACAGGATTATGCCCGGACTAGAAGTTAATGGTCCGCGCATAGTCAACTTTGCAGACATACTCAAATTCGAGTATATACCCCTGGCTAAAACGCTTGATACCATCCTGAACGTGGTAAAGGAAGCCCTGGGATCTCCTGTCGAGATTGAGTATGCAGTTGATTTAAACAAGGATGAACAAGGCTGTGCTTCATTTTACCTACTGCAAATCAAACCCCTGCTTGGAAACATGGATAACTTTGAGATCGATATGGAAAAAATCGATCGGAAGAGGATCCTGCTCTATGCTGAGCGGAGCATGGGGAATGGCAGCATAGAGAATGTCCGTGATGTCGTTTTTGTGAAAACGGCTAATTTTGACAAGACCCGAACCGAAGAGATTATCCCTGAAATTGAGGCCATGAATGCAGAAATGGTCCAAAACAACAAACGTTATATTTTGATAGGACCGGGCCGTTGGGGTACCCGTGACCGTTTCATCGGCATCCCCCTGGTGTGGACCCAGATATCAAATGCGAGGGTAATTGTTGAAATAAGCCTTCCAGACTTTCCGTTGGATGCATCACTCGGATCACATTTCTTTCACAATGTGACTTCCATGAATGTTGGATACTTTTCTATTCAGCATGATTCCGCAACGGATTGTATTGACTGGAAAAAACTAAACCAGCAAAAAGTCATCAGCGACATGAAATATATTACACATGTTGAATTTGAAGAACCATTAACCATTGTGATGGACGGGAAGAAACGTACGTCCCTGGTCACATGGAATAAACACTAAACACTTGAATAGCGTTACGACACCCAGCATAGATTTCGGCCAGACATCCTTTAGCCTCTTAATGGATAAGCGTATCCGACAGGTTTTGTTGATCTGCAGCAATTATGATGCCTATATGCTGGAAGAGGATGGACGCATAGATGAACAGATCTTTAATGAGTATGTATCATTGAACCTGCGCTATCCTCCCAATTTTATCATGGCATCCTCTGCCAAGGATGCCTTTGAGATCCTCAAGAAAGAGAAAATCGACCTGGTCATTGAGATGCTGAACATTGGGGACATGGATACCTTCGAGCTGGCGAAAAAGATAAAGGCCAAGTATGAGGATATTCCCATTGTTACGCTGACCCACTTTTCCAGGGAAGTATCTGTACGATTGCAACATGAAGACCTGTCTGCCATCGATTATGTATTCTCATGGTTGGGAAATGCAGACCTGATGCTTGCCATTATAAAGCTGATCGAGGATAAGATGAATGTTGAGAATGATGTGGAAAAGGTTGGCGTTCAGACGATTCTCCTGGTAGAAGATTCGATCCGGTATATATCGAGCTATCTGCCAAACCTGTATAAGATCATCCTTAAACAATCCAAGGAATTTGGGGAGGAAGCATTGAATGAACATCAGCGGATGTTGCGCATGAGGGGGAGGCCGAAAGTTTTGCTGGCAACAACTTTAAAAGAGGCTGTTACCATTTTTGAGAAGTATAAAGACAATATGTTGGGTATCATATCTGATGTGAACTTCAAGAAAAGAGCCAGAAATAAGACCAAGGGGAAAATGGGACTTGAATTTTGCCGCCTCGTCAAGGAGCAAGATGAGTTCATGCCTTTTCTTCTGCAATCCTCTGATGAAACCATGGCCAGGGAAGCAGAAAAGCTGGGTATCGGGTTTATGCATAAATATTCCAAGTCACTTTCCCATGAACTGAATCAGTATATCACTGACCATTTTGGATTTGGCGACTTCGTATTCCGTGATCCGGATACCCTGGAAGAAATAGCGAGAGCCTCAGACCTTCAGGGCATGCAGAACCAGATACTGTTGATCCCAGACAAGGTCCTGCGTCACCATACAGGCCGGAATGACTTCTCCAAATGGCTGAATGCCCGAGCCATTTTTCAAGTTGCCGAATTGTTTAAACCTGTCGGGAGTGAAGATTTTCCTGGCATGGAACAACTGAGGAAATACATTTATGAGTCTATATCCAGCTTCAGGATAGCAAAAGGCAGGGGAGTTATCGCAAAATTCGACAGGAATAAGTTTAATGAGTACCTGATATTCAGTAGGATTGGAGAAGAGTCCAGTGGTGGGAAGGCCCGGGGACTAGCTTTTATAAATTCCATCATTGAAAAGCATCATCTGTTTAAAAAATATCCAGAGATAGTGATCACCATACCCAGGACGGTTGTTCTTAGTACCGATGTTTTTGATGAATTTATGGAAATTAACAATTTGTTTGAAACAGCCCTTTCCGATCTTCCAGATGAAGAAATCCTTGATTATTTTTTGAAAGCCCAAATCCCTGAGCGGGTCAAAGAGGATCTGAAGGCCTTGGTGGAAGTGCTGGTAAACCCTATCGCGGTCAGAAGCTCGAGCAAACTGGAGGATTCACATTATCAGCCTTTCGCTGGAATTTATTCAACCTATATGGTACCCTGTGACTGGGATGACAGGGATCATACGCTGGAAATGCTTAGCATAGCCATCAAGAGTGTATATGCTTCGGTTTATTTTAAGGGAAGTAAATCCTATATGACTGCCACCTCCAATGTGATCGATGAAGAAAAGATGGGCATCATATTGCAGGAGGTCTGTGGATCACCTTGTGGAAATGCTTTTTATCCTGCCCTTTCAGGGGTTGCCAGATCCATTAACTTCTATCCCATAGAACCGGAAAAAGCGGAAGATGGCATAGCAGTAATAGCCTATGGCCTTGGAAAATACTTAATGGATGGTGGCAGGGGACTGAGGTTCTCACCCAAATATCCCAAAAAGATCCTTCAACTTTCAGATCCTGATCTGGCCTTGAAGGATACCCAGAAGGAGTTCCTGGCGGTGAACCTTGATCCTTCCAGTTTCATACCTTCTGTGGATGATGGTGCAAACTTGTTAAAAATGCGTTTTAAGGAGGCGGAAAAAGACGCACCATTCAGGTACGCTGCTTCCACCTATGATTTTGAAAGCCATATGTTGAGGGATGGACTGTTAAGCAAGGGGAAACGGGTGGTCACCTTCTCTCAGATGCTGAATTATAACGCCATTCCGCTGGCAGAGATTATCTGCGACCTTTTGAAAACCGGGCAGGAAGAGATGAATAATCCCATTGAAATGGAATTTGCCGTTAACATGGATACACCCAAAGGCCACCCTGCCATATTCAATCTTCTTCAAATCCGGCCAATTGTTTTAAATGACCAGAGTATTAGTTTTAAGCTTGATGATATCAAGGTGGAAGATACCATCGTATATGCTGAATCTGCTCTTGGTAATGGAAGATTCGAAGGGCTCAGGGACCTGGTATATGTGAAACCCCAGGCTTTCAATCCGGCCAATAACGATAAAATTGCAAGGCTAATTGAGAAAAAAAATGAGGAATTCAGGGAGGCAGGAATAAATTACATACTTATAGGGCCCGGACGATGGGGGTCAAGTGACCCATGGCTTGGTATACCTGCCAAATGGGCGCAGCTATCAGAGGCAAGGGTGATTATTGAAGCGGGACTGGAAAACTACCGGATTGATCCAAGCCAGGGCACCCACTTCTTCCAGAATATAACCTCATTCAGGATTGGATTTTTTACTATCAATCCATATATAAACGATGGATTCTATGATATAGATTATCTTGACAATATCCCAGCGCTGTCTGAGAATGAGTATTTCAGGCATATCAGATTCAAGAAACCACTTCGGATAGAGGTTGATGGGAGATCCAATAAGGGGGTCATATACAAGGAAGGCATTAGCGAAAAAACCTGATAAATATCAATATTTTATATCATATGATTTTATTTGCCCGGAACATGCTATAAATGTAATTTTAAAAAACCCAAATCCACTAAATATGAATGTTGACAGATCAATGGTTGAACTCGAGAAAAGGCATCCCGGTGAACAGGAATATCTTCAGGCTGTAAGGGAAGTCCTTGAATCCATCGAGGAAGTTTACAATGCCAATCCGCAATTCGAAGCAGCCGGTGTGATAGACCGGATTATTGAACCTGACCGGATTGTAATTTTCAAAGTGCCCTGGGAAGATGACCAGGCAAAGGTGCACGTGAACATAGGGTACCGCATCCAGTTTAACAGTGTGATCGGTCCATATAAAGGCGGACTTCGTTTTCACCCAAGTGTTAATCTGAGCATATTGAAATTCCTGGGATTTGAACAAATCTTCAAGAACAGCCTTACCTCATTGCCACTGGGCGGAGGAAAAGGAGGATCTGATTTCAATCCGAAAGGAAAATCTAACAGTGAGATCATGCGTTTTTGCCAGGCCTTCATGCTTGAACTCTGGCGATTGATAGGTCCGTCTACAGATGTGCCGGCCGGTGATATCGGGGTAGGTACGCGTGAGATTGGTTTCCTGTACGGAATGTACCTGAAACTTGCCAAGGAAAACACAGGCGTTCTGACAGGCAAAGGAATTAACTGGGGAGGTAGTCTGATCCGTCCGGAGGCCACAGGATTTGGTTGTGTTTATTTCGCCCAGGAGATGCTGGCTACCAAAGGGGAGACCCTCAAAGACAAGATCGTTACGGTCAGCGGATTCGGGAATGTTGCCTGGGGTGCCGTCCAGAAATTGGTCGAGCTGGGAGCTAAGGTAGTTACCCTTTCCGGACCTGATGGCTACGTCTATGATCCTGAGGGAGTATCAGGTGAAAAGATAGAATATATGCTTGAGCTTCGGGCATCAAACGAGGATATCGTCAAACCCTATTCCTATGAATTTGAGGGTACGGAATTTATACCTGGCAAACATCCCTGGGAAGTCAAATGTGACATCGCCATGCCATGTGCAACGGAGAATGAATTAAACGAGGAAGATGCCAGGAACCTGGTAGACAATAAATGCCTATGTGTCTGTGAAGGGGCTAACATGCCCTGTACACCGGAAGCCATTGAAATACTTCAGGAGAACAAAATTCTTTATGCTCCGGGGAAAGCTGCGAATGCTGGAGGAGTTGCTACATCCGGACTGGAGATGTCACAGAACAGCATGAAGCTTAACTGGCGACGTGAAGAGGTTGACAAGCGCCTGCATGAGATCATGATAAATATCCATGAAGCTTGCGTGGAACATGGCACAGAACCGGATGGCTATGTGAACTATGTAAACGGGGCCAATATCGCCGGTTTTATGAAGGTAGCCAATGCCATGTTGGACCAGGGAGTGGTCTAGGGTCGGTAACCGCATAGAAAAACCAAGCTGGATTTTAAAGCAGTAACTTTAAAATAAGGCTTGGTTTTTCTATGCAGTCACCTCCCGTCATCGTGTAAGAGTACGCCAGTAAACGCAAAAAAAGGCCCTATTTTTCATTCAGTCACCTCCTGCCAAAGATGGATGGGTTCTCCTTAATTCATATATTTATTTATATTTATATGAATATTTGATAAGCTGGAGGACAACTTTCATCTTCAATTTTAGCCAATCATAATGGAGAGGATCATAAATCTTGGGAGGATTAATAGATGTGGAGCTCAACGTTTTCAATTACGATGTTTGATTGCCGGAATGATCATGGCTACCTGTTCGATGGCAGCCATGTCACAGGAGCATGAAACATATTCAAATCTTGATATTAGTATTCAGTATTTCCAGTTAAAAGATCAACGGAATTATGGACTGGTTTTTAATGGTGGGACCCTGGAACTGGCATATTTACTTCAGAAAGCAAGTGCAAATAAAATCATGCAGTACCAGGCTGCTTTTGGATTTGGTCCGGGGTTCAGTAAAGGGATTGCCAGTATAAATTTTCGGCTGAAGCCAGTTGACCTTGCTTATGGTTTCGATATTGCTGGGAACGATAAGTATACTCTTTGGCTGGGACCATATCTGAGTATGAATTATTTTTTTCAGCTCTATCCTGAATTGCAAAGCGGGCATGCCCTGTGGTTCACCTTATATGATATTGGTCCCAGGTTAATCCTCGAAACGGGGCTCTTGGACCAGGAATTTAGGCTGAATTTCTCAAATTCTTTGGCAGGTATAGCATCCAGGCCTGAGGAGTTAAATGAAACCTATTACTATACCCTAAGTTTTTTTGATCTGTTAGGGAAAATGCACAATAATTTCAAAGCTGGAAGTTACAACCTGCTTAACCATACAAGAATTGAGCTGGAATGGAAGAACCTGGGGAAAGGAAGGAATTCTCTGGCATATCAGTTTGAATACTTCAATTATAAAGAGGAACCCAGGCTGGACTATCTGGCCCATACTTTAACTTATCGTTTAAAAGTGGGAGGTAAGAAATAATGAATACGAATATCATTCTGAGACTTGGCAGCATACTGCTTATTCTGTTAGTACTGGATGGATGCCTGCAACCAGATCCATTAAATCAAGCTTTCAAATCCTTTCAACCAGTTGACATAGAGGATGGGCTTACCCTTTCTGATCCGGCGACCGAAAATGTGGAACCAGATGAATTGCGTGAGATATACTACGATATGCATGATGAAAACCTGTATTGGCAATTCCGGAGCATGCTGGTTTTCAGGAATGGTAAGTTAATCGCTGAATCATATATGAAGGATGATGCCGACCGGACCAAGCGGCACCTGATATGGTCCTGTACCAAGCAATTCATGGGGGTCCTTACAGGTATGGCTATATCGGAAGGTCTCATCGAGGAGATCAATGATCCGGTCTCGAAGTACATGCCTGAGAGCCTTTCCGGGCATCCTGACAAGGCTGGCATCACCATCCGGAACCTGCTTATGATGCAATCCGGTATAGATTATAGTAATGATGGTACTACCGGACAAACAGACAAGGTGCTTCGGCAGATACCAGATGATATTACCCAATTTGTACTAGACCGACCTGTATATACAGAGCCGGGCAAGGATTTCAATTATAATGACGGAGATCCCCAACTGATGTCAGCTGTTATTCAGACCCTGGCAGGGATTCCTACGGATGAGTGGGCAGATAAGGTTTTATTCTCAAAAATCGAATTGAGGAATTATAATTGGGTGCGGTACCGGGATGGCGTAACCCTGGGTGGATTTGGCATTGAAACCACCCCGAGGGAGATGGCAAAGCTTGCACTTTGTATCGCTAACGAAGGCCGTTATAAGGAGGAAGAAGTAATAGAAACAGCATGGCTGGATGAAATGACCTCAGAACAGGTGGAGTTGGATGATGATTATTCCTTTGGATATTATTGGTGGATAGACCGCAACCGGGATATACGTTTCATGTGGGGCCATGGTGGACAATTTGCATTCATTGTACCTGCAAAAAGCCTGGTGGTGGTGATGACCTCCCTTCCCAATACCCAGGGCAAACACCAGATCTCAGGTGACCAGGCACTGGAGATTGTCTACAGGATCATAGATGTATGTAATTGAGAGCAGAATTACAGGTTTGACAGGTATTCTTTGAAATCTTCAAATTTTGATGAAAGAGGGATACTGATTTTTTCCCTGGATGAGGCTTTCTTTAATTTGTCGGGAATTTCAACCGTTGATTGGATCACCTCTTCAACCGTCAGGCTGAATTTTCCCGGGTGGGCTGTTTCAAGGAACACTCCCGGGATGCCTTTCTGTTTCGGTGTAAATGCTTTTAATGCCCGATATCCTGCGGCCCCATGCGGATCCAGCAAGTAGCCAGTGCGCAGGTATACCTCTCCAATGGTTGACCTGAGTTCATCATCAGTATAAACATATGCGCTCATGGCAGCTGCGATGGCATCGTGTGATTGCCCGTACAGGTCAAGGATCCTTGCAAAATTACTTGGATTGCCTACATCCATGGCATTGGCAATGGTGGGGACTGAGGGACGTGGACGATATTTGCCTGTTTTCAGGTATTCAGGTACCACATCATTGACGTTGGTGGCAACGATATAATGTTTTACCGGCAATCCCATTTTTCCGGCGATCAGCCCGGCTGTTAGGTTCCCGAAATTCCCGCTGGGTACCGAGACATAAAATTCATGGTTTTCAGGTAGCCTGGCCCATGCATTAAAATAATAAAATGTCTGGGGAAGAAGGCGGGCCAAATTGATGGAGTTGGCCGAGGTCAAAATGAGTTTTTCAGTGAGATCCTTATCCTGAAAAGCTGACTTCACAAGCCTTTGGCAGTCATCGAAAGTTCCTGAGACCTCCAATGCTGTAATGTTGCCTCCCAGGGTAGTTAGCTGTTTCTCCTGAAGCTGGCTTACACCACCGGAAGGGTAGAGTATGTAGACCTGAATCCCTTCGACGTTCCAGAAACCACTGGCCACCGCACTACCGGTATCACCCGATGTGGCCACCAGTACATTTATTTCCTGGTCAAGTCCCATGGTAAAATGCCCCATCATACGGGCCATGAAACGGGCTCCGACATCCTTGAATGCCAGGGTGGGACCGTGAAATAATTCCTGGGTGTAAATATCTTCTTCGACCTCTACCAATGGAGTGTCAAAATTGATGGCAGTTTCTGTGATATCCAGGATTTCCGATTCGGTAAGGTCCTCGTGGAACAGGTTCAGGGCAATCTCCCTGGAGATCTCCAGGAAAGTTTTGGATTTAAATGATTGCAGTTGCTTTTTTGGAAGGACAGGTATGCTTTCAGGCATATATAGCCCGCCATCCGTTGCCAGACCATCGAGGACCGCATCTTTCAGTGTGCGCCTGAGCTTTCTGTTTTCTGTGCTGTAATAATTCATGATTCCTCTGTCAGGATCTTAATGCCCTGTTTATTCACCTGTGAAACAAATACACTGCTGCCAATATCCGCAGCAGCAAAAACATTTTGCATCTTCGTCCCGGCCCTCTGTGCTGTTTCCTCATCCTTGCTCAGTGCAAATATAGAGGGTCCTGAACCTGAAATACTGCATCCAAGGGCACCTGCCTCCAGTGCAGCTTTCTTAACCTCATCATATTCAGGAATAAGGAAAGACCGGATAGGTTCAGCAATCACATCCTGCATGGAGTCACTGATCAGGCGAAAGTCCCCCGTGATCAACCCGGTTACAAGTCCCGCTACATTCCCGCATTGGGTTATAGCTTTTTCGAGTGAGACTGTGGTTTTCAGTATTTTGCGGCTATCCTCGGTTGCAATGCTGATTTCGGGGTACACTACAGAACAATATATTTGTTCAGGCCCGGGTATTCTAATGATGTCCAGAGGCTCATAGCTTCTTACAAGGATGAACCCTCCGAGCAGGGCAGGAGCCACATTGTCCGCATGGGCAGAACCGCTTGCAGCTTCTTCACCTTTCATGGCAAAGGGGACCAACTCCTCGTTTGTGAAAGGATTTCCCAACAGCAAATTGGCACCATAAACTGCTCCTGCAGAACTGGCAGCACTTGAGCCGATCCCACTGCCAGGTGCTATCTTTATGAGGAATGTTATTTTGAATTTCTGCTTGCTCTCCAGTTGACCCAGCATTGAATCAATGGCTACCGTAGCTACGTTTTTTTTAGGATCCATGGGTAGACCAACCCCTGAGCGGTCTATTATAATATGATCACCGCCATTGATCTTTTCAACCAATATCTCATCCCCCGGCTGATTCATAGCAAAGCCCAGGATATCAAACCCGGGCCCAACGTTGGCCACAGTGGCGGGCGAGAATATATGCACTCCCTTAGCCATGATTATTTATATATTCGCAATCCGGATTACATCGGCAAACATTCCGGCGGCAGTTACCTCAGCACCTGCACCGTACCCTTTGATGATCATGGGATGCTCCTTATATCTTTCCGTGGTGATCATTATGATGTTGTTGCTTCCCTCAAGGTAGTACAGAGGGTGATCTGTTCCTACTTCAGCAAGACTGACAGAAGCATTGCCATTTTTCAGTCGGGCGACAAAGCGCCACTTTTGATTGTTTTTTTCAAGTGCTAAGCGTTTCTGCTCAAACTCATCATCATATTTACTTACTGTTTGCCAGAACTTCTCGATGCTCCCATCAAAGCATTCCGCTGGCAGTATGGGTGAAACTTTTACCTGTTTTTCCTCAATCTTGTAGCCAGACTCCCTCGAAAGGATAATGAGCTTACGGATAACATCAACCCCGCTGAGGTCAATTCTCGGATCCGGTTCAGAAAAGCCAAGTTCCTTGGCCTGCCTGATTACATCACTCAGGGGATTATCTTTATCCAGGGTGTTGAATATGTAATTGAGGGTGCCGGATAGCACGGCCTCCAGTTCAAGGATCCTGTCACCGCTTTTCATCAGGTCATTCATCGTGTTGATGATTGGCAGGCCTGCCCCCACATTGGTTTCAAATATGAATTTCACCCCTTTTGCCTGTGCCGTGTTTTTAAGGTCCTTGTAATTCTCGTACGCAGAGGAACAGGCAATTTTATTGGCAGTAACCACCGAAACATAGTTATTGAAATGATGCTTATAGCTTTCAGCTACCTCTGGGGATGCAGTACAGTCAATGAAAACGCTATTGCGCAGGTTCAATTCTGCCATCCGATTTGTAAAGGAATGCAGATCAGCTGGTTGTCCCTCGCTAAGCAGGTCTGAATAACTTTCAATATCGATCCCATTATGATCGATGATCATTTTCTTCGAATTAGACAGTCCTATCAAGTTTACCTTGAGGTGATGATCTGATAGTAGCTTCTCCTGCTGGCTGCGGATTTGATTAAGCAACCGGGAGCCCACCGTTCCGACACCCACCAGGAAGAGGTGCAGTTCCCTGTAATGAGAAAGGAAGAAACCCTCATGGATGACATTCATGGCCTTTCGCAGGCTGTGATGGCTGATTACAACCGAAACATTTAGCTCTGAAGATCCCTGGGCGATCGCGATCACATTGATCCCGTTCCTGCCCATGGCTTGAAAAAGCTTGGCAGAAATGCCTGGTGTATGCCGCATTCTTTCTCCAACGATGGCGATGACTGACAGGTCTTTTTCCACCAGGATACGAATGGAATGGATAATTTCGATCTCATGATTGAATTCCTCCCGGATAGCTTGTTCTGCATCTTGTGTTGCATCCGGATGGATGGCAAAACTGATAGAATATTCTGAGGAAGCCTGAGTGATCAGGATAATATTGATATTCCGACTGGCAAGGGCCGTAAATAGGCGCATGGAGGTTCCGGTGACACCCACCATGCCTGATCCCTGTATGGTGACCAGGTCAACATGGTCAATAGAAGAGATGCCTTTGATCGGGGATGGGCTCGGTATGATTTCCTGCATTCCGATGAGGGTTCCTTTCTTCTCAGGGGAAAATGTATTTTTGATGTGGATCCGGATCCTCTTCTCGAGGACCGGATGGATGGTTGGTGTATAGAGAACTTTGGCCCCGAAATGGGATAATTCCATGGCTTCAGCATAGCTCAGTAATTCAATGGCATAGGCCTTCTCTACTTTTCGCGGATCAGCTGTCATGAATCCATCAACATCAGTCCAGATCTCCAGGACAGATGCATCAACACCCGCTGCGATGATAGCCGCCGTATAATCAGATCCTCCCCGCCCCAATGTGGTGGTTTCACCTTTTTCGTTGCTTGCAATGAAGCCAGGCACGACTGCGTACTTTTGCAGGGAATTGAAGTGCTCAGCTATCAATGGATAGCTCTGGTTGAAAAGGACATGAGCTTTGCCATATTGGCTATCTGTCTTGATCAGGTCCCTGATCTCCACCAGATATGCATCATTGATTTTTAGGGAGATAATGAATGATGATAACCTTTCGCCGAAGCTGACTATGGTATCATGGGTTTTAGCGGGCAGTTCCTGCAGCAGGAATACGCCATGTAGCGTTTCTTCCAGTTCATTGATCAATACCTTTATCCCTGCCAGAATATTACTTTGCTGGTTAACCCTGAAAAGTTCTTTGACAGCCTGGTAATGCCTCTGCTCAATCCGTGATAACAAATCCTTGTAGGAGTCATCCCTCTCCATGGCCAGTTTACTTACCTTTATTAACTGGTCGGTGATTCCCTGGAAAGCAGAAACTACTACAATGCTTGGTTCAACCTGACTTTCAACGATGGATTTGACCTTCAAAATACATTCAGGGGTACCAACTGAAGATCCTCCGAATTTTAATACCTTCATAATATCTCTTGTAAAGCAGGATGGAGCTAATTCCGCTGATTTTTAAATGAAAGAAGCAAATTTAGGCAAAAACAATGATTTCAGTCCGGGAATCGGGCTAAATATATCAAACGCCTGGCCGGTTTTATGCACTGGCAGTAGGTATTTCCCTGTTTACCTTCTTGATCAATCCCTGTAGCACTTTTCCCGGTCCAACTTCGGTAAAGGAGGAAGCACCATCTTTAAGCATGTGCTGGACTGTCTGTGTCCATCTGACGGGGGCTGTCAATTGGGCCACCAGGTTTGCCCTGATGGCATCCGGATCACTCGTTGGCAATGCTGTAAAATTCTGATAAACAGGACAAATAGGTGTTGTAATGGGGCTGTTCATGATAGCTTTTTCCAATTCCTGTCTTGCCGGCTCCATAAGGGGTGAATGAAAGGCTCCTCCAACAGTCAGTTTAATGGCCCGTTTTGCTCCCATCTCGGTTAGCTTCTCAACGGCTTTATCAATACCTGCCATGGATCCAGATATTACGATCTGGCCAGGACTGTTATAATTAGCGGGTACCACCACTTCCGAGATCTCTGCACAGACTTTTTCCACAACATTATCATCGAGTCCAAGGATGGCGGCCATTGTGGAGGGTTCGGCCTCACAGGCTTTTTGCATGGCAGAAGCCCTTTTTGAAACAAGCTTGAGACCGTCTGCAAATGAAAGTGCTTTATTGGCAACCAGTGAAGAAAACTCACCCAGGGAGTGCCCGGCCACCATTTCGGGCTGGAAGTCCACGATGGTGCTTGCCAGTATAACCGAATGCAGGAAGATGGCTGGTTGTGTGACCTTTGTCTGGCGAAGATCTTCTTCGGTTCCTTCAAACATCAGCTGGGTGATATTAAATCCGAGTATCTCATTTGCTTCTTCGAAACGCTCTTTTGCCACAGCCTTCTCTTCGTACATGTCTTTTCCCATTCCGGGGAACTGTGCCCCCTGACCGGGGAATATATAAGCTTTCATCCTTGAATAGATTGGTTTGTTTTAAATTTCGACAAAACTAATGAAAAATGTGGCAAAACAAGCATACTTCTGCTCATGCACAATACAACTTGTCGCCTGATAAACAGGGGATTCAATCAGTATCGCCTATTCACAGAACAGGCTTGTTTTGCACCACAATTAATATGATTAGATGAGGCTGGTGCCAATAAGGTGGATGAATTCTTCCCGCGTGGTGGTGTTATTGAGGAATCCACCTGTAAAAGCGGAAGTTGTAGTAACAGAATTTTGTTTCTGTATACCCCTCATTACCATGCACAAATGCTTTGCCTCGATGACCACGGCTACCCCCAGTGGTTTGAGGTTGCTCTCAATACAATCACGTATCTGCATGGTCAGCCG
>RCNC010000524.1_pt1 | contig 24619 bp, 20 predicted proteins | sample 2041301 | NCBI WGS metagenome assembly RCNC01 (sample SAMN09708231, study PRJNA481090) | Marine sediment metagenome, whole genome shotgun sequencing project. | biome: marine sediment; feature: ocean; material: sediment; isolation source: Sewage treatment plant 13A marine sediment (STP13A) ...
GGACATAAGTTCCTCAATATGAACAGCTTCTATTGGAATGTCTTTCATCAAATCTACCTGACCCTGTGCCGTGATCAGGATATCGTTTTCAAGCCTGATTCCAATCCCCTCCTCCGGAATATAAATGCCAGGCTCGCAGGTAAGTACCATGCCCGGTTCAAAAGGCAAAGAGCGATCGAAGGGATCATGCACATCGAGCCCCAACGAGTGGGTGGTTCCATGCATATAATATTTTTTCCAGAGAGGGTCTGCTAAGGCTTGGGATGCCACATCTGAGCTAGTATACAGTCCTAACTTTAGATGCTCCTCCTCCCAAAGAGAGCCTACCTCCTGGTGAAAATCGGCCATGATTACACCCGGCTTCATCAACTTCACAGCTTGTTTAAATACCCTGAGTGCTGCCCCATACAACTCCAGCTGTCTTCCGGAAAACCTGCCATTCACAGGAATTGTACGTGAACAATCAGCTGCATAATTGTTTTTTTCAGCCCCAAAATCCATCAGTATCAGATCCCCATCCAAACATTTGCTATGATTCTGAATGTAGTGAAGAATCAATGCATTCTTACCTGAAGCAACAATCGGCTCATAAGCATGTCCATCGGCACCTCTCCTGATAAACTCACCTGTGATCTCTGCTTCCAGCTGGTACTCCATCATTCCAGGCTCAGCCATCTCCAGTACCTTTAAAAAGGCTGTTCGGGTGATTTGGGCTGCCTTCTTAATCTCCTCCAGCTCCTCCAACTCTTTCACCATCCTTAAGCGGGTGATGTGGGGAGAGAGGGGCGCAATATCCTGATCACGTTCAAATTTCTCCTTCTGATCTGCATATACCACCGAGGCTCCGGGTAGCATCAATTTCAAATATTCATCTGCTTCATCTGCCCACCTGATCTCTTTGATACCGGATAGCGATTCAGCCTCCTTTTGGGTGAGGGAAGGGCCCGACCATAGTTCCGATTTTGCCGTTGTTTTTGGGACGAAAAGAATCTCTCGCAGAGAGGGATCAGAATGATTGGGGCACAGCACCAGGAAACAATCCTTCAGATTAATGCCTGTAAGGTAGAAGAAATCAGAATCCTGCCTGTATGGATAAAATTGATCCCCATTCCTGGGCATACGCTTTGCTGACATGATCACAACCATGGAACCTGAAGCGAGCAATCCGGCCAGCTTTTCCCGATTGCGAATAAAGAGGGAGGGAGGGAGTGGAGTCGACTTCATATTCAAATTGTCATTATATCGCAGCAAAAAAGAGGTATCTGTTGTAGGAAATGAAAATAAAGAAATGCCAAGAAATAGAAAATCTTATATTTGTTCTATACCCTTATGCAATTTAAGTAACATATTTTAATTGTAATCATATGTCCGGAATTTTCACCTCTTCCATTGGGAAGAAATTATTGATGTCGCTGGCAGGTATATTTCTAATCACTTTCTTGCTGGTACACCTAGGAATTAATCTCCTTGTTATCATTTTTGACGACCCCATGGTCTATAACAAGGCAGCCCATTTTATGAGTACAAACATCCTGATCAAGATCTTTGAAATTGCACTGTTTGGAGGTATACTTCTGCATATCATTTATGCATTGATCTTACAGATTCAGAATTGGATTGCCCGACCCAGGAGGTACAGCAAAACCAATTATTCCAACACATCGTTCTTCTCCAAGTTCATGATTCATACAGCCATCATTACCCTGGTGTTCCTGGTGATCCACATGGCGAATTTCTATATCAAGGCCAAGCTTGGTCACGCCATAGAAATTGAAGTGGATGGGGTCCATTATCATGACTTTGCCACTGAAATGCTGGATAAGTTTAAAATGCTGCCCTATGTGATTTTCTATATCGCAGCATTTATTTTCCTGGGATTTCACCTGATCCATGGATTCCAGTCCGCCTTTAAGACACTGGGGATGGATAATAAGAAATATACAGCAATCATACAGGCCCTGGCCATACTTTATACAGTGGTTATTGTGGGTGGGTTCACCCTCATCCCCCTGATGATCTACTTCAAGTAAACACAACAAACACTAAATATGGCTAAGCTACAATCCCGCGTACCTGACGGACCACTGGCAGATAAATGGTCCAGCTACAAATCCAATCAAAACCTGGTCAACCCGGCAAACAAGCGTAAACTTGATGTGATCGTGGTGGGAACAGGTCTTGCAGGAGCCTCTGCGGCTGCCTCTCTGGCCGAGATGGGCTTTAAGGTAAAATCTTTTTGCTACCAGGACAGTCCCCGTCGTGCACACAGCATTGCTGCACAGGGAGGAATTAACGCGGCCAAGAACTATCAGAATGATGGGGATAGCATCTATCGCCTCTTCTTCGATACCGTTAAGGGAGGAGACTACCGTTCCAGGGAGGCCAATGTTTACAGGCTTGCCGAAGTGAGTAACCAGATCATTGATCAATGTGTGGCACAGGGTGTACCTTTTGCCCGGGAATATGGAGGAACGCTTGACAATCGTTCATTTGGAGGAGCCCTGGTTTCCAGGACCTTTTATGCCAGGGGACAGACCGGGCAGCAGTTGCTTTTGGGCGCCTACCAGTCTCTTAGCAGGCAGATTAAGAAGGGCAATGTGGAGATGTATCCCCGAATGGAGATGTATAACCTGGTGCTTGTGGATGGCGTTGCCCGGGGAATTATTGGCAGGGATGTAGTCACAGGTAAACTGGAAAGATTCAGTGCACATGCAGTTGTATTGGCTTCGGGTGGCTACGGAAATACATTCTTCCTCTCCACCATGGCCATGGGCGCAAACGCAAGTGCTGTCTGGCAATGTTATAAGAAAGGGGCTCTCTTTGGAAATCCCAGTTATGTTCAGATCCATCCCACCTGTATTCCGGTCCATGGCGATGCACAGTCAAAGCTGACTCTTATGAGTGAGAGTCTTCGAAATGACGGGCGCATCTGGGTTCCGAAAAATACAGAGGATGCAAAAAAACTTCAAAAGGGAGAGATAAGTGGATCGGATATTCCTGAAGAGGATAGGGACTACTACCTGGAGCGCAGGTATCCTGCTTTTGGGAACCTGGTTCCCCGCGATGTGGCCTCCAGGGCTGCCAAAGAGCGGTGCGATGCCGGCTATGGTGTTAACGCTACCGGACTGGCTGTTTTTCTCGATTTTAAAGATGCCATAGCGAGGCTGGGCAAGGATGTGATTGAGGCCAAATATGGGAACCTCTTCCAGATGTATGAAAAGATCACTGATGACAATCCTTACGAGTTACCCATGATGATCTATCCCGCCATCCACTATTCCATGGGTGGGATCTGGGTGGATTACGAACTGCAAACCACCATCCCCGGCCTTTATGCTACGGGCGAGTCAAACTTCTCCGATCACGGTGCAAATCGCCTGGGAGCTTCAGCTTTGATGCAGGGACTGGCCGATGGATACTTTGTTCTTCCTTACACCATTCAGAATTTTCTGGCCGGGGAGATCAATACACCCCGCTTTAATACAGATGCCCCTGAATTTGATGCAGCAGAAACAGAAGTAAAAGATCAACTGGAGAAGCTAATGGCTGTGAAGGGCCATCATTCGGTGGATACCCTGCACAAAAGATTGGGGAAGATTATGTGGGATTATGTGGGAATGGCAAGGAATGCCGAGGGTCTGGAGACCGCCCGTGAGGAGATCAAGGACTTAAAGGAGGACTTCTGGAACAATGTGAAGATTCCCGGTGAGTTAAATGATTTGAATCCCGAATTACAGAAAGCCAGTCGCCTGGCCGACTTCCTGGAACTGGGAGAATTGATGGCCATAGATGCGCTGAACAGGGCAGAATCTTGTGGGGGTCACTTCAGGGAAGAGTACCAGACTGAGGAAGGAGAAGCGCTTCGAAATGACAAAGATTTCACCTATGTGGCCGCCTGGGAATATACCGGTGAAAAGAAGGATCCAAAGCTTCATAAAGAAGCCCTTGACTTTAAATTCATCGAAGTGAAACAAAGAAATTACAAATAACAGAAGAATTGCCATGAATCTGAAACTGAAAATCTGGAGGCAGAGAGATCCCAATACACGTGGGAAGTTTGTGAACTACAAATTGAAGGATGTCTCGCCCGATAGCTCATTCCTTGAGATGCTTGATGTCCTTAATGAAGAGCTGGTTGCCAAAGATGAAGAGCCCATCGTATTTGATGACGATTGCAGGGAAGGAATCTGCGGTGCCTGTGGAATGTATATCAATGGCAGGCCCCATGGTCCAGACTCACTTATCACCGTATGTCAGCTTCACATGCGAAAATTTAAAAATGGCGATACCATTGTTATAGAACCCTGGCGTGCCCGTGCTTTCCCTATTATCAGAGACCTGATGGTGGACAGATCCGCATTCGATACTCTGATCCAGGAGGCAGGCTATGTGTCTGTGAATACGGGGAGTGCACCTGATGCAAATAGCATCCCTGTGGCAAAGAAATTTGCCGACCTCTCCATGGATGCAGCTGCATGCATAGGTTGTGGCGCCTGTGTAGCTGCCTGCAAGAATGCCTCTGCCATGCTCTTTGTGGGAGCCAAGATATCACACCTTACTTTGCTTCCTCAGGGAAATGTGGAAGCTGAAGATCGTGTACTTAAAATGGTGGCAAAGATGGATGAACTAGGTTTTGGCAATTGCACCAACACCGGAGCCTGTGAAGCCGAGTGTCCTAAGGGTATCACCCTGACAAACATAGCCCGGCTGAACCGCGAATATTATAAGGCAATAGTCTAAAGAAGAAAGAGTTACCCGTTCATGGTCTCCTCCACCTCATCCACAGTTTTGGGGATGGGAGTTCCCAGAATTTTGCTTCCGGTTTCTGTGATCAGTACATCATCCTCAATGCGGACCCCTCCAAAATCGAGGTAAGATTCTACTTCACTATAGTTAATGAACTGTTCGAATTTCTTCTCGGACTTCCACTGTTCAATGAGAGCCGGAATAAAATAACAACCAGGTTCATTGGTCATCACAAAACCAGTTTCCAGTTCCCTGCCCATCCTCAGATAGGCAAGACCAAACTGATCGCTTCTCTTTATGGCATCGGAGTACCCCACTAAATTTTCACCCAGTCCCTCCATGTCATGCACATCCAGACCCAGCATATGACCCAATCCGTGTGGGAAGAAAAGAGCATGTGCTCCAGCGGCCACAGCTTCGTCCATATCCCCCTTCATAATGCCCAGGTCTTTTAACCCGCTTGCGATAATTTTGGCAGCCATCAGGTGCACTTCCCTGTAAGTGCGTCCGGGAATTGATTCCGGAATGGTATCCGTATTGGCCTTAAGCACGATGTTATAAATGTCTTTCTGCCTGCTTGAGAATTTACCACCCACAGGAAATGTCCTGGTTATATCGCTGGCGTAACACATGGAGGTTTCAGCCCCTGCATCACAAACCACCATCCTGCCATCCACCAGTTCATTGCCATGGTAATGGTTGTGAAGTATCTGTCCATTCATACTCAGGATGACCGGGAACGAAACAGGTCCTCCATGGGCAAGCGCGATCCCCTCAATGGCACCCGAAAGCTCTCGTTCGAAGTTACCGGCGAAACCCATTTTCATGGCTGTGGTATGCATAATCCCGGCCACATCCGCCGCCTTTTCTATCTCAGCAATTTCGTAGGAGTCCTTCTTTGCCCTGAGTGTTACTACAGATCCGATCAGAGACTCAGACCGAAATGAAGAGACCTCTTCGCAACTCACTCCCAAATATCCCGAGAGAGTGATCACCTGGTCGCCCCGGTAGGTAGGAAGCATATGAATTTTTCTTCCGGTTTCGATCGCTTTTTGCAACGCAGCAGAGAGTGCAGACAAAGAATCACTTGAATCGGCAGCCACTCCTGTAGCCAGCTCATTTACACTGGGTTGATCGCCCATCCAGATAATATCCCCCATGGTAAAATTGTCCCCATACAGGGTATCTATACCCGAGTCTGCATCGCACACTCCATAGAACCCAGGTTTGTTAATTCCGAAGAAATAGAGGAAGCTGCTATCCTGTCTGAAATGGTAGACATTGGACTTATAATTCATTGCACTATCCTCGTTGCCGGGAAAGAGAATTAATCCTTCTCCAAGCAAATCTCTAAGGAGTTTTCTTCTTTGCCAGTAGACTTCTTTTGGGAACATAGCTTGCTAATTAATTGTGAATGATTTCGTTTGTAGTCTCTAAAAGTAACTTCAATTTTTGACAAACGGTTAAAATATCCAATTCTGTGATATGAGATTTGTATGTTATCCACCATCAGGATCCATAATTTCTGTGAAGAAGACTATTTATCCTCTCAATATGTAACCTTTTCATAACCAAAGCGTAGAAAAATGCGAATAGACTTGTACAGTAATAAGAAATTCTTATATTCGCAGACTAAGCCACGATTGTCAACCTTTTATCAACAATTTTACTAACATGCCCTATCGCCGCCTTCCAAACACTGACTCTGCACGTTTAAAGTCGCTTAAGTCAGCTCATGTTAAGGGTAAGGACCTCCCTCCATTTAAACTGGCCTTCAGTCCCAGCTCATACATGAGGATAAATTCGGTACTGCCACTTTTCGAAAATGCTATTTACGAACATAAGAATTCGCTGAATATACAGGCGGAAAAAAACAAAGAGTATCAGAACCGACTTAAGAAGGTAAGGCTCTATATTTCCCATTTTATCCAGGTAGTGAATATGGCTATTTCCCGGTGTGAACTGATGCAAGACTGCCGGGCCGACTTTGGATTGGAAGAGGATGAAAAAAGGGTTCCTCATCTGAATTCTGAAGAGGAGATCATTGAGTGGGGACAGAAATTGATAGAAGGGGAACACAAAAGGCGGATGAAGGGTCTTAATCCCATTACAAATCCCACCATCGCAGTTGTGAAGGTTCATTACGACAAATTCCTGGAATACTATAACTACCAGAAGAGCCTGAAGATGAGAAGCCAGCGCGCGCAGGAACAGCTAAATGTAATGAGGGCACAGGTGGACGTGGTCATTCAACAGGTCTGGAACGAGGTAGAAGGCACCTATGGAGACCTCCCTGAAGAGATGCGAAGGGATAAGGCTTCCGATTATGGCCTGGTTTATGTATTCAGGAAGAATGAGCTGAGCAACTCTAATGTTTTTCAGACTTCCCGTATGGAAGGGACTGGCTAGAATATGCCCCTGTCTGGTAATACCACAACAAGGCAAAAAAGACAAACACAAGCAAGCTTATAAGGGCTGCCATGGGCATCATGGCACTGGTTCCTATCTCCTCCAGCATATCGTCTGCACTTCCCCTGGAATTAAAATGGTAATATACCACGCCCATGGCGTTATTCACAAAATGGGCCAGTATGGGGTACCAGATGGATCGTCCGTAGAACATCAGGTAACCCAGCAGCAGGCCTAGAAAGAATCTGGGCAAGAAAGAGAAAAACTGAAAGTGGAAAGCACTGAAAAGGAGGGCGGTGAGAAGGATGGCCATGTGTATATTCTTGACCATTCCATAAAACAAATTCTGTATTAATCCCCTGAATATCAACTCCTCTCCCACAGCAGCTATGACCCCAATCATCAGCAGGTTTACGAGCAGGCCTGTGAGGGTTCGTGTGGCTGTAAAGGCCCGCATAATCTCCTCAGCTTCCCCTTCCAGCATTCTCAGGAAGCTATCCACCGACTTTATTGGAAATTCCATTCTCAGATTGATCTCCGCCATATAATTGATAAAGGGAATAATCGCAATCATCATCATAATGGTGAGAAAGATGGGAACCCCACCCACCGGATCACGAAATCGGTAATAGGAGAATGCATCCCCTGCAAAAAGGAGTGAAAAAAGAAAGGCGGGAACAATAAAGGTCCCAATGGAGCCCATAATCTGAATGAGTTTTGAGGCTGCCACATACTTTGGGTCGTCGAAGGCACCCATAGAAAGGATCTCCGAAAAACGGAAACCGTAGATCCAACCTGCCAGGAAAGCACCAAAGAATTGGAATATCAATCCCAGAATAAAAAGGATCACAATTGTTAAAAGGAATTTTTCTGCGGGTCGCAATCCGGCAAGTAATGCTTTCTTCGGCACGGAATTTTGTATTTTTGAGGCGAATTAGAAGCACAAAGAAAGTAATTTGAAAGTTTACTTCCTAGATTAATTGAGCATTATGCGCATTGCCGATATAGAGCTGGGACCTCGCCCCCTTTTCCTTGCACCCATGGAAGATATCACAGATCCATCCTTCAGGTACCTGTGTAAGAAGTTCGGGGCGGATGTGATGTACACCGAGTTTATTTCGTCTGATGGTTTGATCAGAGATGGAGCCAAAAGCGTGAAAAAACTAGACATATATGATTATGAAAGGCCCATGGGCATCCAGCTATATGGCCACATTGTAGAGTCTATGGTGGAAGCCACCTATCGTGCCCTTGAATCCTTACCCGAGATGATCGATATCAACTATGGGTGTCCGGTGCGAAAAATCGCCAATCGGGGAGCGGGAGCCGGGATGCTGGGTAATATTCCTCTGATGGTGGAGATGACCCGGGCCATCGTGGAAGTCTCCAGCGTACCTGTCACTGTAAAGACAAGGCTGGGATGGGACGATCAGAATAAGATCATTGTAGAGGTGGCCGAGCAGTTGCAGGACCAGGGAATAAGTGCGCTTACAATCCATGGACGGACCAGGGCACAGATGTATAAAGGGAAGTCGGACTGGACCCTTATAAAGAAAGTAAAGGAGAACCCAAGAATGAATATCCCCATCATCGGAAATGGCGATATTACCTCACCTGCAGAAGCGCTGGATGCCTTTGACAAATTTGGAGTGGATGGCATCATGATCGGCAGGGCTGCGGTGGGAAAGCCCTGGTTGTTCGGGCATGTGAAACACTTTCTTACCACCGGCGAATTGTTACCGGAACCTACGGTCTCGGAAAAGGTGGATATGGCCAAACTTCAGTTTTCCAAATCGCTTGAATTAAAGTCCGAACCCGTGGGGATATATGAGATGCGTCGCCACTTCTCCAACTACTTTAAGGGATTGCCCCACTTCAAAGAGAGGCGACTGAAGCTATTGACCACATTGGATGCGGATGATCTTTTTGAGCAACTGGAACAGATCAGGGAATCTTATGGTGATTTTCGTCCGACCGTAGATGGGGGATTCTGGGACAAAGGATAATCCAGGTTGTAGTGAAGGCCCCGGCTCTCTTTCCTGGCCTGCGCCATCTTTATAACCAGGTAACCCACATTGATCAGATTCCTCAACTGGCAAATTCTCAATGAAAGTTTAGATTTCTTATAAAGGTCTTCGGTCTCCCGGTAGATAATCTCCAACCTTACCACAGCACGTTCAAGCCTCAGGTCAGAACGTACAATCCCCACATAATTGGTCATAATCTGCTTCACCTCTTTCAGATTCTGGGTTATTAAAACCATCTCTTCGGGATGCGTGGTGCCCGTATCATCCCAATCAGGAATATGTCCTACCAGATCATAGTCGGGTGCATTTTCTACCGCATGTCGGGCAGCCCTGTCGGCAAAAACTATAGCCTCTACCAGTGAATTTGAAGCCAGTCGGTTTGCCCCGTGCAGCCCTGTGGATGAGACTTCACCCACCGCATATAGCCTTTTAATCCATGTTTGGGCATCCAGGTCCACTTTGATTCCTCCGCAAATGTAATGAGCAGCGGGAACAACCGGGATTTTATCTTTGGCTATATCGATGCCCACTGACTGGCATTTCTCGGAGATGTTGGGAAAGTGTTCCTTCAGGGCTGTTTCCTCCAGGTGGGTGGCATCCAGATAGACAAAATCATGTCCATGGATCTTCATCTCATTGTCGATGGCCCTGGCCACAATATCCCTTGGGGCAAGACTCCCTCGCTCATCATATTTGTCCATGAATTTCTCACCAAGCTGGTTTTTCAACACCCCTCCGAAACCTCGCATGGCCTCAGTTATAAGGAAAGAGGGGGTTTCACCAGGATTGTAGAGGGATGTGGGATGGAATTGAACAAACTCCATGTTTTCAATGATCCCTTTGGCACGGTACACCATGGCAATGCCATCGCCTGTGGCTATGGGTGGATTGGTGGTGGTTGAGTAGAGATGACCCGCACCACCCGATGCCAGTAAAGTTGTTTTTGAAAGAATTCTGATCACCTGCTCGTTTTCCAGGTTCAATACGTAAGCCCCATAACACTCCATATCGGTCATATGTCTTTTCACCAGTTTTCCAAGGTGGTGCTGGGTAATCAGATCTACTGCAAAGTGATTCTCCAGCAACTCAATCTGTGGATGTTGTCGTATCTGGGCTGATAGCGCCCGTTGTATCTCCTGTCCGGTATTATCCTTGTGGTGAAGAATCCTGTGTTCGGAGTGTCCTCCCTCTCGGGCCAGATCATATTTTCCACTGGATTGCTTATCAAAATTGGTACCCCACTGGATCAGTTCCCGGATCTGGGCCGGACCTTCTTTCACCACTATCTTAACCACCTCTTTGTTACAAAGGTAATCCCCTGCCACAAGGGTGTCCTCCACATGCTTCTCCAGGCTGTCGGGTTCATAGGTAACGGCCGCGATTCCCCCCTGGGCATAGCGGGTATTAGTCTCTTCAAGTTCCGATTTTGTAATCAGGCACACACTTCCATACTCTGCCACCTTAAGTGCGTAACTCAATCCACCCAATCCTGATCCAATGACCAGGAAATCATACTGTTTCTCCATAATACCCATAATGAGGTCCAAGACAAATATAGGAAAAGCATAACAGAATGATTTTTATTCTGTTAATTTTGAATTATATGATCAAGCTAGTGACCATAGTGGGTGCAAGGCCCCAGTTTATTAAGGCTGCTGCCCTGAGCAGGGTTATCAGGGATGAATTCAGTGATGCCATCAGCGAAGTCATCGTGCATACCGGTCAGCACTACGATCCATCCATGTCGGATATATTCTTCAGCGAGATGCAGATTCCGGAGCCTGGTTACAACCTGGAAATCGGCTCCGATACACATGGCATTCAAACCGGGAAAATGATTGAAGGAATCGAAGAGGTAATTCTAAAGGAGCAGCCCCATGGGGTGGTTGTATACGGAGATACCAATTCCACCCTGGCCGGTGCCCTGGCTGCATCTAAATTGCATATCCCGGTGATTCATATTGAAGCCGGATTGCGTTCATTTAATAAGCAGATGCCCGAAGAGATCAACCGGATCACAGCTGACCATGTGAGTACATTGCTCTTCTCGCCCACCACTACAGGAATCCAAAACCTGAAAAATGAAGGTATTTTACACAGTGAGGAGCCCCCCTACTCGTTTGACCGGCAGGGAGTCTTTCACTGTGGCGACCTGATGTACGACAATACACTATTTTTTAGCAAAATGGCAGCCGAAACATCCTCCATACTTAGCGACCTATCCATCAAGGGCAGGCCCTTTATACTGGCTACGGTACACCGGCCTGCCAACACAGACGATTCCTCCAATCTCAGGAGTATTCTGGCTGCTTTAAACACCATCTCCATTGAAAACGAAATCCCGGTGATTCTTCCCCTCCACCCCCGTACCACTGCCATTGTGGAGCGCTTAAGGGAAAAAAATGCCCCCGAATTAAATGCTCCCTCGAGCCAGGTGCAATTGATCCCGGCAGTCTCGTTTATGGATATGCTTTGCCTGGAATCGGGAGCCAGTGTGATTCTTACCGATTCGGGGGGCGTACAGAAGGAGGCCTGGTTTATGGAGAAGCCCGTGGTGGTATTAAGGAACGAAACGGAGTGGGTAGAGATCATCAGCTCGGGAAATGGAACACTCACAGGAGCTTCCACCGAAAAAATCATCCAGGCCACCCGGAAATACCTGGAGGCTCCCCCTCAACAATTCCCCCCTCTTTTTGGAAATGGCCAGGCCGCCCGGGAAATTTTGAAGGTACTTACCACCTCAGAGTGGGTCTAACTCACAATTTTACTCCTGTTTCTTGCCCTATTTACAATGGGTTGATGTACTTTTGTGATTCTTACATTTTTAACTAATCATTGAGTTTATGGCCCAGGAGGATCTATTTAAAAAGTTGGTTGCGCATTGCAAAGAGTATGGTTTTGTTTTCCAGTCCAGTGAAATCTATGACGGACTTGCTGCAGTGTATGATTATGGCCAGTATGGAGTGGAGTTAAAAAATAACATTAAGAAGTACTGGTGGGACTCCCAGGTATTGCTTCACGAAAATGTGGTGGGACTGGATTCGGCCATATTTATGCACCCCACCATCTGGAAAGCTTCAGGTCATGTGGATGCTTTTAACGATCCCCTGATCGATAATAAAGATTCGAAGAAAAGATACAGGGCCGATGTGCTTATCGAAGAGCAAATGGCCAAATATGAAGGCAAAATTGATAAGGAAGTCAGGAAAGCCAAAAAGCGCTTTGGTGAAACCTTCGATGAGGATCAGTTCCGTGCCACCAATCCAAGGGTGCTGGCCAATAAGGAGAAACTGGATGCCCTTCATGGCCGCTTTGTAAAGGCTCTGAACGATTCGGACCTGGATGAACTCAGGCAGATCATTGTGGATGAAGAAATTGTATGTCCCCTGTCTGGATCCAGAAACTGGACCAATGTGAGGCAGTTTAACCTGATGTTCTCCACAGAAATGGGATCCACATCAGAAAGCGCCAATAAGATTTACCTGCGCCCCGAAACTGCACAGGGCATCTTTGTCAACTACCTAAACGTGCAAAAATCGGGACGAATGAAAATTCCTTTTGGCATCGCCCAAATCGGAAAAGCATTCAGAAATGAGATTGTGGCCAGGCAATTTATATTTCGAATGAGGGAGTTCGAACAGATGGAGATGCAATTCTTTGTCCCCCCGGGAACCGAGCTGGAGTGGTTTGAACACTGGAAGCAGCATCGGATGAAGTGGCACCGTACACTGGGATTTGGTGACGACAACTACCGCTTCCACGATCACGATAAGCTGGCCCATTATGCCAACGCGGCCACAGATATTGAGTTTAAGTTCCCATTTGGTTTTAAAGAGGTGGAAGGAATTCACTCCAGGACCGATTTCGATCTGGAGAGCCACCAGGAGTATTCAGGGAAGAAACTTCAGTATTTCGATCCGGAGGCCAACAAGAATTATGTACCTTATGTGGTGGAGACATCCATTGGAGTGGACCGGATGTTCCTGCAGATTATCTCCGCGGCCTATACCGAAGAGACACTTAACAAAGAGGATGGTTCCACCGACTCCAGGGTGGTGTTGAAGCTTCCACCTGCACTTGCACCTGTGAAACTTGCGGTCTTCCCGCTTACCAAAAAAGATGGATTGCCCGACAAAGCCAGGACCATCATGAATGAATTGAAGTTTGATCTCAATTGTCAGTACGAAGAGAAAGATTCCATCGGGAAACGCTACAGGCGTCAGGATGCCATCGGAACGCCCTACTGCATCACCATAGATCACCAAACCCTGGAGGATGATACCGTAACCATCCGCCACAGAGATACCATGGAACAGGAACGGGTAGAGATAAGCAGCCTGTTACAGATTATTAAAGAGAAGGTGGACATGAGCACTCTGCTCAGACAACTCTAATCGCTGTTTATTTTGAAAAGGGTTCTGATCATAACCTACTATTGGCCTCCCAGCGGAGGAGCTGGAGTTCAACGCTGGCTAAAGTTTAGCAAGTACCTGCCCGAACAGGGTTGGCAGCCTGTGGTATATACCCCCGAAAATCCGGAGGCGCCCGTGGATGATCCTTCCCTGCTTGAGGATATACACCCAAAGGCAGAGATAGTCAAAAGAAAAATCTGGGAACCCTACAGCCTCTACAAGCGCTTCGTGGGAATGGGTTCTGGGGAACGCATTAATGCCGGATTCTTAAAGGAGAGTGAGCAATCTGAAAAAAAGGAGGGGATCTCCGTATGGATAAGAGGGAATCTTTTTATCCCTGATGCCCGGAAATTCTGGATCAAACCGTCTGTCAGGTTTCTTTTGAAATACCTGAAGGAAAACCCTGTGGATGCCATCATTTCTACCGGTCCACCCCACAGCATGCACCTGATTGCACGTGAGCTGAAACGCCGCTTAAAACTGCCATGGATTGCCGACTTCCGGGATCCCTGGACGGAGATTGATTTCTATGATCAACTCAAGCTAAGTAAAAAGTCAGATCAAAAACACAGGAGCCAGGAAAAGTCGGTTCTCAAAGAAGCCGACCGTGTGGTGGTCATCGGAAATCACATGGCCGAAAGGTTTAAAGATATGGCCGGAATCGAATCTGCAGTGATTCCCAATGGCTACGATGAGGCCGATTTTAAGAAGGCGCCTGCAAACTCGGGTAAAGAATTCAACCTGGTGCACGTGGGGGCTTTGAATGCCGACAGAAACCATCCCATTTTCTGGAAGGTAATTGCAGAGCTGATCGGTGAAGAACCCGAGCTTACATCCGGACTGAAAGTGAGGCTGGTGGGAAAAACAGATCTATCGGTGCAACAGGATATAAGCCGTTACGGGCTTTTGGACCGGGTGGAAATTGAAGCTTATCTACCCCACGACCAGATCATTCCTTTGCTGCAGTCAGCCTCGGTTCTCTACCTCTCCATCAACAATACGCCCAATGCCCGGGCCATCCGAACCGGTAAGATTTTTGAATACGTGGCTGCCAAAAGGCCCATCCTGGGTATCGGACCTGAAGATGGCGATGCAGCTGAAGTAATCAGGGAGTGTAATGCAGGTGAGATGATCCCCTTTGAAGATGCTGCTAAACTGAAACAGGTTCTGCTGAGATGGTTAAAGCTTCACCAGCAGGGAGCTCTTAAGAATCTGGAGACCAACGCTTCGGCATATTCCAGAAAAGGCTTGACAGCCCAGTACTCCGGTTTGCTTGATGAGATTAGTTAGACTTAAGACTATCTTAAAAGCTCAAATATAGATTGTGAAAACTGATCTAGATTGGAGCCAATGTACCCATGCCTACATAAGCTAAATTGTAAGCTATTCCACTTGACGTCTCACTCCATCTTGCCCCTGGCATTCCTTGCATTCCCTGAGGGCCAGGAGGCCCTTCGGCACCAGACGCTGCGTAAAGAGCATATGGGACACTAAGGCTTGGGGACTTGACCTGAAACAGTTAATACAAATACTAACAATGCTCCAGCTAGCTGAGGTTATGCTTACTCCCTTCTCAATTTCTTAAATCGGCTGTTCACTTTTATTTCTTCGACTACTTTCAATTTTGAAGGACACTTATATGTTTCCAGCTCTTTGGCGCATAATCGCTTAATTTCCCTTTTTATAAGAACTGGATCACTATTCTCGGAGATTTGAACGTCAGCTACCACTGTTTCTCCGGTTATAGCATTCATGGTCCCATAAACAGCGCATTCTATTACCTTTTCATGTTGCATGATGACATTCTCAACTTCAGCCGGATTAACTTTTTCACCACCAACATTGATAACTTCCTTTTTTCTCCCTACTATTCTGAAATATCCATTATCATTTGTTTCAACAAGGTCTCCAGTCTTAAACCAACCCTGCTCAAAGGAATTATCGGTGACATTCAGGTATCCCAGAATCTGAGTTTTGCTCTTGAGCCAGAGTTCATTATCAATTATCTTAAATTCAATATTAGAGTCGTCTATTTTCATAAACAGACTATCATCCGATAGGTTTATTACCCGAATAGCATTGGTTTCACTCGTACCAAATTTTTGGTGAAGTTTAACCTCCGGAAAAATCTCATTAAGCCTTTTCAACAGATACTCTGGCATAGGCTCAGCCCCATATCCAATTATCTTCAAAGAACTTAGATCATATTTTTTATAAGCTTCACTTATAATAATTAAGTTCAAAAAAGTAGGTGATCCAGGTAAAACATTGACATTAAATCGCTCGATAACTTCACAGATAGAGAATGGATCCATGTCAAAAGGAATTGTAACTGTTCCACCTATTGACAACAATCTTAGTAGGGTATCTATACCTCCAATGTGATCGAATGTAAGAAGCAATAAGGAATTGATGTTTTTGATATGCTCCTTTTTATAAGAGTTAATCAATACTTCTAAATCATGTACCATTCCCTTCGGCTCTCCTGTTATTCCACTGCTGAATAATACCAAACCTGCACGGTTTGTATCGCGAAGTTGATTTACCAGTACGCTCGTAGAGTTATTATTCGCATCTGAAATGTGAATTTCCCCTCCATCAAAATCTATTATTCTTTGTACACATGCAATGCTTAATCTATTGTCGATTTCAGATTTAGTTGTTGAAACTATTGGCACAATAATGTTACCATTCCTATGTAAGGCAAAGAAAACAGAGAGGGAATCAATCGAATAGTCAGAAATTATAGCAACGACCTCGCCTCTCTCAATTTTTGCTTTAATAATTTTAAGATGGCGATTGATCTTATTCAGAAAAGTCGAATAGCTATACTCTTTTGAATCATAAATTATGGCTGTTCTGGCTGATAAACCTTCAAATTTTTCATATATCCAATCGCTTATCATTCTTAAACCACGCCCCCCAAATAAATTTTCTGGCCAGTGACAAATTCACTTTTCTCATCTATGAAAAAGTCAATTACATTCACTAAATCTTTAAACTCGCCAAACCGCTTTATAGCCTGACGCTCTATAAGAGAATTCATTTTTTCCTTGGGTACGTTCTTTATTAGATCTGTTGGAATGGGTGTAGGTCCAACAGAATTAACTGTGATATTAAATTCAGCCATTTCACGAGAAACAATTTCTGTGAAATTCTCAATAGCTGCTTTACTACTTGCATACACAGCTTCCCCCTCCAATCGCAAAGGTGTTGCAACCGTAGTGAAATTTACAATTCTCCCGCTCTTATTCTTAATCATGACTTTTCCAACTTCGCGACAAAACAAAAAAGTACCAAAGAAATTGGTATTAAATATATTTTTTACAGTGCTATAAGGAGTTAGAAAAACATGATTCATGGATGCGATTCCGGCATTATTTATAAGAACATCGATCTTCTTGTACGTACGCTTGACGTCCCTAACCATCTTAACTACATTCTTCTCATCAGCAACATCCAGTGAATAATGGTTGTAATTCTCATGTACAATAGAAGCCTCGCCTCTACTACATCCAATAACAATAAAACCTTTTTCCAGATAATACTCACATAACTCTCTTCCTAGACCTTTTCGGGTACCTGTAATAACAAATATTTTAGGCATCTTCGTCTGATTTTATAATTTCATTCACATAATCAGAGAGGCTCTTTATGCTATTAAATGGTGAGCTTCTCCTACTCATTGCCTTTTCACTAGCAATTGTAATATCCTTTTCCAGTTTATCAGCAATCAGCTCTTCTACTTCTCCTATGAATCTTACCAAATTAAGACTATCCAGATTACCATTCTGTCCATATAATTTAGTAGACGAGTTAGCTTTTTGAAGTGCCTGGGAATTACTTTCAATTCCCATCTCTTTTGCAGCACTAATAACAATCTCTAAAATTTCAGCCTTCATATCCATTCTATAAATTTCCTTGCGTAAACAATCTTGACAAAAATATACTCTTACTCTTTATATCGGCCGGGTTATCCGATATATCTTTAAACACAAAGGGAATGCCTTTGTTAGAAAATACAAATCCCAGCCTACCCAGGAACTTCATCTCCTTTGCATTAGAAATATTTCCATTGAAACCCATAAATCGTATAATCGAAACGTTACTCTTCCTAATTTTAGTAATCGCGTTCTTTATAAACCTAATCACTTGTCTCTCTTTCAAACTCTTATCATATAATATTTGTTCTATATATGCTATTTTACCACTAACACTATAGATTATTTCTGCAACATGTTTCTTGTCCTCATCCAGCAATGAGAGACTTTTATAAATCAGTTTGTTCGGATTCTCATGAAGTCGCCAATTCAGAAACTCTTCATCCTGACTGAGGTTAAAGAGATCTGCTGTCCCAGCAAAATGGCTCGTTACCAATGCATTGTGACCACTCAAATCATCATCAATTACTTGTCCCAAAATTTTTGCCGAAGTAAACCATACTTTGCTTCCGTTGAGAAGGGAAAGACAGGTGAGAATCGCAATTTTGATTTTATCTACACTCTTGTTTTCTCTGTTTAGCGAAACGAGATACTTATATGAATTGAGCGGTTTGAGGACAAAAATCCCATTGTTTGACGTAAATGAGGATTCAAATCCCATTCTTTTGAATGAAGAATCAGCATAAGTAAATCCCCACAAAAGTGAAACTCCCTTCTTAATACACTCCTTTTCAAGTGCCTCATACAAGCTCTTGAAAATATCAACCTTACGATATTTTACACTTGAAAAGATATCTACCATCACATCTTCAGGTTTGCCAGATAGAATCTTATCGCCCGATCCGTTGATGAGCTCGAGAAAGAGTACAGAGATGGCACCAATTATCTTATTATCCTCATCAAAAGCATGAATGTATATGGCCTGAGAAAATGGCGTATCAATAAACTCCCAATCGAAGGCTTCTTTCGATCTATTCTCATTATGAAACCTGTTGTAATAATCATTTATTGAGGAGTCATTCAGATCTGTTAAAATCCTAATTTCTATACTCATAGGTCTTCAAAATATCACTGCCATTTTTAAATTGCGAGCCATTCGAAATACAAAGATTGCATATTTCAATAAAAACTTCCTTCCAACCTTTGAATTTGTATTCCGAGAAATGGGTATTATGCCACAAAATAGAGAACACTCCATTGAATTTTCTTACTTCCTGAATTAATGGCAGCACATATTCAACAGCTTTATCTCTACTAATATTTACATACTTCTTATTTTGTAAAGTACCATCCATCAGTATTAAAGGTATTTCCAATACTGTTGAAGGCGCATCCTTCTCAATATCGTATAAATAAAATGGATAACATATTCCATTTCTAAAACCTGGATGCTCTGCAAATCCCATCGTACTATCAAATCTTATATCAGATTTCTCAAGAATGGGAATTGTTTTTTCAACATCGAACTCAAGAAAATGAAAACGATTTCCGATTACTTTATATTCAAGTTTTTTAAGATCATTCTTATATAAGCTTTCATCATTGCAAGTTCCAAAACTCCCATGAAGACCGACTTCTGACTTATTACTCTCGATGTCCTGGAATACTTTTTTAAACTTCTTCCTCGAAACTGTGTAATCTGAATTTCTGAAATTTCCCTTCTTACCTTTGCTACTCATAAAGAAAAAAGTAGATCTAATGTTGAGATTCCTTTCAATTGCCAAAATCTCTTTAAAATTGAACCAGGCATCTTCTTTGAATAACTTGAGATATAGAAGTTTAAATACTGACAATGGTTTCTTATCCAATAAAGCCCTGTAGCTTCCTTGTAACCAAGCAGATAAACATGCATCAATATCGTGAGAAACAAAGGTCGTAAACTCCTCTTTTGGTATAAGTGTTATATTATATGCTTTTTCAATTGCATACTTTAATATTGACAAATAATAATTTACAACTGGTTTTTCAATGATGTTTAATTCAAACTGTATACTGGCGTCATATGGGAATCGGTTTATCTCGTTATTCTTCTTATTTGTCGCCCATTCCTGCCAATTACTAAGGAAGAAAAAACTTGACGCAATTATATCATAATTGATAATTACACGATCCTCTACTACTGATACAACCTCATTCTCCATATCTGTATCAAAAAGAAAAGGAAGACTTATTCCCTCCAAATCTTTCCAAATCACATTGCTGATATCATATTTTTTCTTCTCCTTAAAAAATTCGGTCCTTCCCACACTGATTTGAATCTTTGACTTCCCATCAAGCCCATAATTCACTTCATATTTGCTTGAATCTAAATTGTAACTAGAGTAAAATAGGGATAGGACATAGTCAAATTTGTTTTTCATGCACAATTGGTTTTGAATGGCATAAGCACTTATAAGTTCATAAAGCAAAGTTAATTATAATAATTATGGACAATGTTGGGATGTAAAAATAAATGATTCGTATAATAAAGCGTTTATAAACTCTAGTTTTTGATACAACTAATTTTACCATCTTTTCGTACTAATATCATTACCCAACAACATGTTTGTATCCCTTCAATTATCAATTAAACAGAATAGTTATGAAAACCCTCTCAACTTTCATTTACACTCTTATTTTATCAGTTCTCCTTATTTCCTGATCTGTGCAAGCAGATGATAATGAAGGAGCGATATCTGAAGCTAGATTGTTCTTAAACGGATCAGGGTTAGCTGAATTGGAATTTCCATTTATATATGAATTAGACACAGAAGAGTACAGCTCAGGTCTTTATTCATTAAAAGTTACAGTAAGGGACGACGAAGGGCTTGAGGCAAGTGATGAAATCGAGTTCACGATAAATGCAGCTCTCTCCCTCCACTACATATTACGTCAGGCCTTATGCAGTTAATACTGCAGACAAATAACTACTTTGCCTTATTCCATGGAATACAGATGGGTTGAGGTATTTGGTGAGCTTACCGACGATGGAGGTTCAGAAGTGACAACCTCGGGAACAAAAATTCCTGTATCTTCAGGATCAAGAAGTTTATGATATGGTTGAAATTGGCGGCCAGGTATGGATGGCTGAGGGAAAGCTGGTAAGCCTCCATACACGGGCTGAGAATTATTCTCGCAAAAACTTAAGGGCTGAACTGGCCGGTGAATTAGAACAATTAGTTAAGGCTGTATGAAAATATTAATGGTACTTGAGTCGGATTATCCACCTGACATCAGAGTGGAAAATGAGATCTCCTCCCTGCTGAGCGCTGGCCACGAATTGCATGTGGCATGCTACAGTTATAAAAAGCATTTTCAGCTGCCTGCTGACCTGCCCTATTCCATCCACAAAATCCACATTACCCCACTGGTATATAAATCCAGTGTGGGAGCCCTGAAATCGGGAGTTTACTTCAGGTTCTGGCGAAAGTTCATTCATAAACTTTTCCGATCACACTCCTTTGATGCCATACACATTCACGATCTCCCACTGGCAAAACTTGGATATGAGATGAGTCGGAAGCAGGGGATTCCCTTTGTCCTGGATCTACATGAAAACTGGCCGGCTCTTATGAAGATTTCTCCGCACACCAATACCTTTCTTGGAAAATTGCTTAGTTCAAATTCTCAGTGGGAAGGTTATGAAAAAAAATATGTTTCTCTGGCGGATAAAGTGATTGTTGTGGTTGAAGAAGCCAAAGAAAGAATTAGTGGGCTGGGTGTGGATCCATCCAGGATCTATATAGTCTCAAACACCATTAATCCTGGTCATTTCGATTTCCCTGAACAGGAAAAGGATGGTGAGTATATTACTATGGTGTATGGAGGGGGAATTAGTTATCACAGGGGATTGCAAACAGTGATCGGGGCCCTGCCGGAAATTGTAACAAAGATACCCAATATCAAAGTCTGGCTCATTGGAAAAGGCAGCTATGTAAAAACCTTGAAAAGTCAAGCATCTGAGCTTGGTGTGGAAAGGTATGTTGAATTCTATGACTGGATGCCTTTAAAGGAACTTCTGAAACGTGTAAGTCAATCGGACATTGCACTCATTCCTCATATTAAATCGCCACACACCGACTCCACCATCCCTCATAAACTTTTCCAGTATATGTATGCTGGTATCCCAACACTGGCATCCGATTGTGATCCACTTAAACGAATTCTTCTGGAAACTTCAACCGGGGCCATCTTCAAAGACCAGGATACTAAAGATTTTGCATCCATGCTGTTCAAGCTGGTGCAAGATTCTTATTTCAGGGAAGGGATTCCTGAAAACGGTAAAAAGTGGGTAGAAAAAAAGTACAACTGGAACGCAGACGCAGAAGTGCTCGTTTCAATTTATCAATAAATCGCCCTGCTTAGAAGGAAAATCAGGAACCGGGTTTGGAAAAAAACAGTTTCAGGATAAGTCCTTTCGCATACCTTTTCCACCAGATGAAGTTGTAATACCTGGGGATCACTGAAATCCGGGCCGCTTTACCCTGTTTGTTAATTCCATAATCCCCCAGCTTAAAGGATCTGAGAACCGGAAAACCCCGCAGATCATCATTGGACACATTCTTCCCATGTATAAGTTGCAACCAGTAGGGCCTGTCGACGATGTAGGCATGATTCTGTTTCCGGGAAAGGCTGGATTTGATTACCCTGCCCCATGGGGCTGCCTTGCCCGGTTCCCATTGACTGTGTCGCTTCAGATAGACCCCCTTCAGCTGATCTTTCCCCACCTCTTCTACCAAACTCAGGAATGGAGATTTCAAGTAATAATAATGTGACATATACCCGGTCTCCATTTGGAATGTATACCCGGAAGAAAGATTGATGATAAATTGATCCTGTGGAATGAATCGAGACTGAATGGCAGAGATCGCATCCTTGTGTAAACAATCATCATTGTCAACCCGGGTGCTTATCAACCACCTGGTACCCCGAGACAGGTTCTTTTGAATACCGCTCATGTGATCCCTGAAAAAAATATTTTTTCCATTCAGAAAAAAAATCCTGATAAAGGAATGACGTTTCAACTCCTCAATATCAGGCAGATGCTCCTCGGGGGTTTGTTCATCAAAATAGAGGTGCCATTTAAATGAGGCCGATTGCTGAAGCATGGAAGGCAAACAATACTCCTTAAACAGTTGAAACCTATGCTTGTTCCATGTTTCCCACTCCTGCTCAGATTTCAAACCACCGATCCCGACCAGGTTAAACCGGGTGAGCACGATATGTTCAACATCATTCTGCATACGCGATGATCATCTTTTCACCCAGCATGGGCGAATTGGGCTCCAGGTCAAAGAAACGCAGCACATAATCGGGGAAAAACTCTTTCAACAGAGGGGGAATCTCAAAAAAATCTTTCCCGGTATGGTAAGCACTGATGATCAGTAAAGGGTGGTGCTTCCGAATCGTTTGCTCTGCTCCCTGCAGTGCCTCCAGTTCAAAACCTTCAATATCCAGTTTGATGAGTCCAATCCGGCTTTCACATGCTTCTGTCAGCTTATCGATGGTTTGAACATGAATACTCGATTCTCCCTGATCAACAATCTTACTCCCCATGATCCCGGAATTATCAAATGAAGCCTGGTACTCCCTGTCACCAATTCCCAATTTATAAGGAAGCAGAACCGAATCCAGTGCATTCTTCCTGATGGTTTCATTTAGCAATTCAAAGTTCAGATCGTCAGGCTCAATGCACCATATGGCCTCCGGATGATAAGGAAGAAGTGCTATGGCCGTATCTCCGTTAAAAGCTCCTCCATCCAGGAAGATGGTACCTGCAAGCTTTTCCTGTATCTCGTCGGGCAGCCGGGGCAATCCCAACTTATAGTAGGTGGCCGAAACTTCGGGGTGCGAGGAGATATGGTATAACTTTTCTCCCAATTTCCAGGAATAGGAACCATCCTTATGCTCTTTCACGATTCCCGCGAGTCCTTTTTCAATCTTCAGTTCCAGATCAGGTTCGTCTGAAAACGCCTGTAAGGGTAAACGGTCCACAAACAATGATTTCGCCCTGTTCTCAACATACTTTTCAATTGTTTCATGATCCTGCTCAGGATAATACCTTTGGAGATCCAGGCTGTATTCTTCCTGGAAACAATATGTCATAAACGAAACCGTAAAGGTATTCCGCATCCTGTAATTTAACTGATTCCGGTCCCTCAGGGCCTGTCTGTAAATATAAAAAACATAGAATGGATTGATCCAGGAAAACAGTATGGATCGTAAGCATGCCGGAACCCGCTGTTTTAACCTGAATAGAGGATCCGGACCCCGGTATGGAGCAGGCTGTGTAATCCGATCGACCAGCTTGAAAATATAGTCCCGGTTTATTGTTTTCTCCATCTATTCTGTAAAAGGAACCAAAGATATGGTATTATCGATTGATATCAAATAATCCCAAATCGGATCGTTGTTCGACGAGCTGAATTCTACTATCTTTGGGCAGTAAAAATTTCACTATACAGCTTATGGTCAACGACAACCTGAAATATTATTATCCCTATGAAGAGAGATACAGTGATATTTCCAGCACTCCCTGGCAAAAATTTAACGATGCAGGTGTGATCGTTGCCATGAAACTAAGACTGAAAGACCACTATAAAATCAACTCAGAGATCCTCTTTCCCGAACACGACAAAGGTGATACCTATTTTCACCCTGTTTTGATTGCCAATTGCATTCTCGGAAACTACAATCTCTACCTGGAACATGGGGATCAAAAATACCTGGATGTGTTCTGGAATAACATCAACTGGCTAGCCCAAAATGGGGTGCCCCATAAAGACGCGCTCGTCTTTCCCTTCCCATATGGTCTGAATGAATTTAATCCTGAGCCAGACTGGGTGTCGGGCATGTACCAGGGGCAAATCCTTTCCTGTTTTGCAAGGGCCTATGAGGTTAGCAAGGATGAAAAGTACCTGGAGTTGTGCCGGAAGACCTGGAACAGTTTTGAACTGAAACTGGGTGACCAATATGGCTTCAAATATGAAGATCAATATGGACTTTGGTTTGAAGAGGCTCCAAAACTGCCTGCAAATCACATCCTGAATGGGTTTATTTTTGCCATCTGGGGTATCCTGGATTATTATAAAATTTCGGGACATCA
>RCNC010000525.1_pt1 | contig 24580 bp, 22 predicted proteins | sample 2041301 | NCBI WGS metagenome assembly RCNC01 (sample SAMN09708231, study PRJNA481090) | Marine sediment metagenome, whole genome shotgun sequencing project. | biome: marine sediment; feature: ocean; material: sediment; isolation source: Sewage treatment plant 13A marine sediment (STP13A) ...
CTTCACCTTCAGCAGCAGGGTCTCGGGAACGAGTTCCGGCTTGGGCATCTCCTCGATCGCAAACTTGCAGGAATCTACCAGGACCGCCTGTCTCATTTCACACCTCCCTTTTTTCATCGTTGGCCTTGCTCTCGAAGCCCCTGGATTCCCGCTTTCGCGGGAATGACAGAATCGTGTCTGAGCACGTTTGAAAACGGACAGTCTAATCCGTCCTACGGCTTCATGAAGCCGATCTTATTGAGCAGTTCGATTGTAGTCGCGTTGACAGGCCGGCCGGCCAGATCCCCGGACGTCAACCACGCTGCCTCTGTCACGTCGCTGGCAGGCACCGGTTCTCCGGAAAGGTACTCAGCCGTGAGGTCGATGATTACGTAGTGGAACCGGACGCGTCCGTCATCATCCCGCTTCACGGCTTGAAAGGTGTGGCAGATCTCGCCGGCCCTCACGCTGATCCCCGTCTCCTCAAGAAGCTCCCGCTCCACGGCCTGCTGCAGGGTTTCTCCCAGCTCTACGCTCCCCCCCGGGATGGCCCACTCCCCAAAGGCCGGCGGCTTTCCTCGGCAGACCAGGAGGACCCGGTCGTCCTTGATCACCACACCGCCCACGGCCAACCGGGGCGCGTCCGGGTACTCGGTTCCCATCCACTGCCTCGCATTCGACACAACGACCCGCGTCGATTCCTCGTGGACCGTCTCTATTTGTCTACAAAGACTGTGACGGCCGCGTTCGCCACCACGATCTGGTCACAGTCCGGCGCGAGCTGGGGAACGCAGAGCCCCTGCGCCATCATGCCGCCCGGCACGGAGTTGACGCTTACCTGTCCGAAGGGGAGCATGTCCTTGACCTTCTCGAGGTCCACTTCCCCCGGCTTCGGCGTGGCCACGAGGACCTCCACCTCCATCTGGTTCGGGTCCTCCAGGCCCACGATTTCCAGGAGCCCGCAAAGGCAGTTGCTGGAGATCGCATCCTTGACCGCCCGGCACGCCGCTTCGGTCACATCCTCCCCGTGCAGGTCGGCCCCGGTCCCGAGTTCTACGATGAAGCGCTTTCTCGTCATGGTCCTTTCTCCTTACGGCTTCCTGCGTACGAACCTTCCTACCCGGAAAGGATCAGGATCGCCGGATTCTCGATCCTGTCCCGCAACTCTGCCATGAAAGCTGAAACGGGCGCGCCGTCCAGAACCCGGTGATCGAAGGTGAGACTTGCCGGCATGAGCATCCTGCCCATCACCTGGCCCTCCACCATAGCGGGTCGCTCTACGATCGAGCCGGTCTGGAGGATTGCAGACTCGGGTTGGTTGATGATCGGTGTGCCGTGGGCCCACATGTTGCCGAAGGTGCCGGTGTTCGTCAGGGTGAAGGTGGACCCCGTCACATCGTCGGGCAGAATGGTCCCCTCCCGCGCCTTGGCCACCACGGACGCAACGGCCCGGTTGATCTCGCCCAGGGACTTCTGGTCCGCGTTCTTCACCACAGGGACGATCAACCCGCTCTCGAACTCGGACACCTGCAGGGCAACGGCCACGCCCACGTGAACGTCTTCCCATATGACGACCTTGCCGTGGATCAAGCTTGCGTTCATGACAGGAACGACCTTCAGAGTCCTGGCGATGATGTAGACGAGCAGGTCAGTGTAGGAAACCCGGAAGCCGAGAGTGGCCTCCCGTGCGACGAGGAGCTTTCTCAGCTTGATGAGTTCGGTCATGTCGAACTCGGTCATCGTGGTGAGCTGAGCGGCCACCTGGAGGCTGTGCACCATGTGGTCTGAGATCGCCTTGCGCATCCCCTGAAGGGGAAGCACGGTCTTCACGCGCTTTCCGTCGATGACATCGCCGGTCCACGCCACGGCCGCCGGCGCAACCGCCGCCGCAGGCCCTGCGGCCAGAGCCTTCTCTATGTCTTCCTTTACGATTCGGCCGTTTGGTCCACTTCCTGCCACGGTCGTGTAGTCCAGGTTGTTCTCCTCGGCCAACCTCTTGGCCAGAGGAGAAATCCTGACCTTGCCGGACGGCCCGGCGGCCGGTGCGGAAGCGGGCGCTGAAGGTTCGGCCCCTTTCTCCACCGGAGCCGCTGCGGTCACGTCCGGGGCGGGCGTCTGTGCCTGCAGTTCGGCCAGTTCTTCCTCTGTCCCGGCCAACTGCCCCACCGCCGCTCCCACGGGATGGGTCTCTCCCGGCGGCACCAGAATGTGTAGAAAGCCGGACTCCTGAGCCTCCACGTCGTGGGTCACCTTTGCCGTCTCGACCTGCATGACGACCTGGCCCTTTTCCACCCGGTCGCCTTCGTTGAACATCCAGGCCGCCACCTTGGCCTCTTTCATCGTCATGCCGAGCTTCGGAATTGCTATGTCTCTTGCCATGGATAAAACCTCCAAACTTGTACCAACTGTCGCTTCTGCTCTCTCACTGCTACAGCAACTTGATTCCCGCTGTCTGCACAGCCAGCTCGAACCGCTCGGCGCCCACGAGGTCTGTAATGGCATTTGCCAGGTCCTGCGGTTGAGGCAGACATTGCTTTTCCAGGATGCCCCCCGGAATCGGCATGTTGGCAGCACCGATCCTCTTGACCGGTGCATCGAGCATGTCAAAGGCATTCTCCATGATCTGCATCCCGATCTCTGCCCCGACCCCGCATCGCAACGTGTCCTCGTCCACGATGATCGCACGACCCGTCTTCTCGACCGACTTGAGGATCGTGTCCAAGTCCAGCGGCTCCAGGGTGCGCGGGTCGATCACCTCGACGCTCACCTTGCCTTCCAGCTCGGCGGCCACCCCGAGGGCCAGGCTGACCTGAAAAGACGTTGCGACCACAGTCACGTCCGTGCCCTCCCGCTTCACGTCCGCCACGCCGAAGGGGATCGTGTACTCCTCCTCGGGCACCTCTCCCATCATCGGCAGGAGTTGCTTGTGATAGAAATAGCAGACCGGGTTGTTGTCACGGATCGCCGTCTTGAGCAGCCCCTTTGCATCGTACGGGGTGGACGGCACGACCAGCTTCAGCCCAGGGTGGTGAAGGATCATGGCTTCAGGACACCGGGAATGCTCGTTGCACAGGCCGGAGTAACCACCGATCGCGGCCTTGAACACCAGGGGTACGTTCACCTTCTCCGCGTGCATCATGTGCCACTGCGCGGCCTTGAGCAGCACCTCGTCCGCACAGCAGTACATGAAATCGCCGAACATCAGGTCCGCGACCGGCCGATACCCGGCCATGGCCGCGCCCACGGCCGCCCCAGCAATCCCGTTCTCGGCGATCGGCGCGTCCATGACCCGCTCCGGGCCGAACTGTTGCACGAGCCCGACCGTTGTGTTGAAGGTCGATCCCTGGACGCTCTCGCCAATGATGAATACAGTCTCGTCCCGCTTCATCTCTTCCGCCAAAGCCTCGTTGATGGCCTGCAGATACAGTATCTCTCTCATAGCAAGGTCCTCCTCTCGAACCCTAGTCCGCGTAAACGGCATTATCCAGGATGGATGGTTCCGGATAGGCGCTCTCTTCGCAGAATTTCTCCATTGCCACGACCTCGGCGTCGATCTCCTTGTCGATCTTCTCGATCTCCTTCTTGGTGAGGATCTCCTGCTTGAGCAGCTTCTTCTGGTACAGGACGACCGGATCCCTCTTCTTCATGTTCTCGACCTCCTCCGGCGAGCGGATATCACCGTGCATCCAGTCCGGCGCCCCCTCCACGTGGGAACGGAAGCGAAGACACTTGCACTCGACCAGGGAAGGGCCCTTCCCCTTCCTAGCCCTCTCGGCCGCTACCATGACCGCCTCGGCCACCGCCACCACGTCCTGGCCGTCCACGACCACCCCCGGCATGCCGTAGGCCCCGGCCATACTCGCGATGTCTTCCATGGGGAAGGCATCCTTGATGGGCACGAACTGCCCCATCCCGTTGTTCTCGCAGACCCATATGATGGGAAGCTTCCAGTTGGCCGCCATATTCATGCCCTCGTGCATGGTCCCTCGACCGGCCGAACTGTCGCCGAAGAAACAGGCCACCACCTGCCCTTTTCCGGCCTTCTTCGCGGCGAGGCCCCAGCCCACCGAGACCGGGAAGGCAGAACCGATCGTCCCAGCGGTTCCATATATCCCAAATTCAGGGTCGCAGGCGTGAAACCCGGTCATGCCCTTGCACGAGCCCGTGATCTTGCCGCAGTGCTCGGCCATGAAGCCGACCACGTCCGATCCCTTTCCGGCCGCGTGCGGGATGCCATGGCCGCGATGGTGGGGGTATATATAGTCGTCCTTCCTTAGAAAGGTGGTCCCCCCCACGCCCGGGGCCTCGCCTCCGTACGCGGAGTGGAAGAAGGAAGTGAACTTCCCTTCTCCCAACATCCGGATGGAGGCTTGATCGAACTTCCGGGCACACACCAGGTTCCTGTAGAGCTTGACCAGGTCATTCTTTTTGAGTTTCATGTTACCCTCCCTTGGGTTGACGTATTTTGACGATGAAATACACCTCGTTTTTGTCATGAGAAGGCCATCGACGCTGGAATCCAAAACTTACGCAAATCAAGTGGTTATGTCAATGTTTTGGTTTCAGGTGGTGCTTGTCTTTTCTCTCTAAAAGGAGTATAAATCTCGTTTCCTATGATGGCGTGGAGGCTTACATGCAAGAAGGGCAGAAGAAAAGGGAAATCGCGTCTCCGAGCGGTAAGCTCGGCGTGCTGGTTCCCGGCATCGGCGCCGTGGGAACGACCCTGATGGCGGGCACGTTCTCGATCCGGAAGGGGCTCAGCCTGCCCATCGGATCCCTCACACAGATGGGGACGATTCGTCTGGGCAAGCGAACCGAGAGGCGCAGGCCGCGCATCAAGGATTTCGTACCCATAGCCGGTTTGGATGACCTCGTCTTCGGTGGATGGGACATCCACGGCAAAGACGCCTACCAGATGGCAGTCACGGCGGGCGTATTGCGGCAGGAGCACCTTCAACCGATTCAAGACGAGCTGAAGGCGATCCGGCCGATGAAGGCGGTCTTTGATCCTGAGTACGTGCGCAGGCTGCAAGGGGACTGGGTCAAGGAAGGCAAGACCAAGATGCACCTTGCGGACATGCTGCAAAAGGACATCGACGCCTTCAAGGAAAAGACGGGCTGTTCCCGGTTGGTGATGGTCTGGTGCGGGTCCACCGAGGTGTATCTGCAGGCCAAGGAAGTGCACGCGGACCTGGAGCGATTCGAAAAGGGGCTCAAGGAAAGCCACCCTGCCATTGCACCCAGTATGATCTACGCCTACGCGGCGATCCGAAACGGCATTCCCTTTGTCAACGGCGCTCCGAACCTTACCGAGAACATCCCTGCCCTCCTCTCCCTGGCGCACCAGACCAAGTGCCCGGTGGCCGGAGACGACTTCAAGACCGGCCAGACGATGATGAAGACAGTGATCGCACCGGCCCTGAAGGCCCGGATGCTCGGCCTCGACGGGTGGTTCTCCACGAACATCCTGGGCAACCGGGACGGAGAGGTGCTCGATGACCCGGATTCCTTCCGGACGAAAGAGGTGAGCAAGCTCGGCGTGCTGGAACACATCCTGCAGCCCGATTTGTACCCGGAACTCTACGGCAACTCGTACCACAAGGTGAGGATCAACTACTACCCGCCCAGGGGCGACAACAAAGAGGGCTGGGACAACATCGACATCTTCGGCTGGATGGGATACCCGATGCAGATCAAGATCGACTTCCTGTGCAGGGACTCGATTCTGGCCGCGCCGATCGCCCTGGACCTGATCCTCCTGATGGATCTGGCGAAACGGGCGGAGAAGTACGGGATCCAGGAGTGGCTGTCTTTCTACTTCAAGAACCCGATCGTCCCGGAAGGCCTGTACCCCGAGCACGACCTCTTCATTCAGCTCGCCAAGATGAAGAACAACCTGCGTTACCTGATGGGCGAGGATTTGATCACTCACCTGGGCGTGGAGTACTACCCAAACTCCACGTAGGCCGCTGGGAATACACGTTATTGCTGAGACGGCAGACTAACCGATGGTCTTTTCGTGTCCCTTCCAGAACGCCTTCTTCACGTCCTTTCGGAGGATCTTCCCAATGGGCGTCTTCGGGAGGGCATCCCAGAATTCGATGGTCTTGGGACACTTGTACCCTGCCAGCCTGCCCTTGCAGTGTTCGATCAACTCCTCTGAAGTCGCCTTCTCCCCTGCCCTCAAGACCACGGCCGCCTGCACCCTTTCTCCCCACCTCTCGTCCGGCGCCGAAACGACGGCGCACTCCATAACCGCAGGATGCTCGTACAGCACGTCCTCGGTCTCCTTGGGGTAGACATTCTCACCGCCGGTCACGATCATGTCCGCCTTCCGGTCGACCAGGAAGAGATAACCCTCTTCGTCGATGTAGCCCATGTCACCGGAGTGGAGCCAGCCGCCTCGAATCGTCTTCTTGGTCTGCTCCTCGTTCTTCCAGTACCCTTTCATCACGTGTTTTCCGCGAATCGCGATTTCGCCGACCGCACCCGGCTGCACAGGTGCGCCCTCCTCATCAACAATGCGCAGATCCGCACACAGGGACTCTTTTCCTGCGCTCGCCAGAAACCTCGTCCCCTCTCCTTCCAGAACGTGATCCCACGGCGCAAGCCCGCTGGCGCCGAGAGCTTCGGTCATCCCGTAGGCCTGCATGAACCGATCACCGAATTTCTTGATGCACCTCTTCAAAACCTCGGGAGGAAAAGGGCTTCCTGCGTAGGAGATGAGCCGCAGGCTCGACAGATCGAAGGAATCGATGTCCGGATACTCGAGCAGCCACGTGTACAGGGTGGGCACCATATTGACGTGTGTGCACTTCTCGTCCTGGATCAGCCTGAGGATCTCGCCGAGGTCCGGTCTTCTGTTGATCGCAACCTTCCCGCCCACGAGCAGCACGGCAAGTGCCGGCCAGAAGGAAACGTGAAACAGGGGAAGAACGAAGCAGGTCGAGTCGTCGTACCGAAATCCGCAACCAAGAGCCGCAGCGATCGTGGCGGTCATGATGTTCCGGTGCGTCATCAGCACTCCCTTTGGAAGGCCGGTGGTGCCGCCGGTGTACATCAGAATGGCAACCTCGTCCTCGTCCACATCCACATCAGGCTCCCGGGCGGAAGCCTCTTCGAGCAACGTTTCGTAGTACGCAGCCCCCTCGATCTCTTTATCCAGTGCAATCCAATTCCGAATATCCGGCAGCTCCGCCTTGAGTCCGAGCGCCCTGTCTTCGTATTCATCGCCTACCAGAAAGCAGACCGCCTCGCTGTCGTTTACGATATAGGCGATCTCAGAGTCGGAGAGGCGGAAATTCAGGGGCGTCACGCTCATACCGAGTTTCCCGGTGGCAAAGTAGATTTCCAGGTACTTGTGCGTGTTTGACGCCAGGACCGCCACACGGTCGCCCCTCCGGTAGCCCATGCCGAGCAGAGTGTTGGCCAGTCGATTGACCCGGTCATTGAGCAGGCGGTGGGTCAGCCTCGTCCCCTCGAACACCACGGCCTCGAAGTCCGGACAGATCCTTGCGCTCTTCTTCGGGATATCTCCAAGGGTATACATGGCCAACCTCCATCTTCTCTACTTCTTTACGTCGGCTTCAACGTTACTTTCTTTCTGCTTCTGCGTGAACTCGTCCGGCTTTTCACGGTAGATGTCCAGGGCGGCCTGGATCGCAGGGCTGTTCTGCAGCCACTGTATCGCATTTCTCTCGACCGCAAGGGCCGTATCGATGCTTCCCCCTTCTGCAGACCTCTCCATGACCTCCTTGCCCATCCGGAGCGCGATCGGGCTCTTGGAACCGATGATCCCGACCATCTCTTCGAACTTCTCCTCGAACTCCTCGTCCTTGAACACTCGGGTCAACATGCCCATCTCGTACATCTCGCCGGCCGTGTAGTCCTTCCGGCCGCTGTACACCATCTCTCTTGCGCGGTAGATGGGCATGCTTCTCGGCAGTCGAGCCGTTCCACCCCACCCCGGCAGAATCCCCATGTTGATTTCGGTGGTTCCCATCTTGGCCGAAGCAGTCGCATACAGGAGATCGCAACACAGGGCGAGTTCCAGTCCCCCTGCCAGGCAATACCCGTGTATCCTACCAATGACGACCTTTTCACACCCTGTGATCGACTTCTGAACGTCCAGGCCTTCGTGGGCCAACCAGTTCATCGCATTCTGATGCTCGGCAAGAGACGGGAATACGGAAAGATCTCCGCCGGTACAGAACGACTTTCCGGCCCCGGAGAGCACGACGACGCCCACTGAGGGGACCTCCCTCACCCTGCGAAAGGCCTCGACGAGTTCCTTTGCCATTTGCCGATCGATGGCATTGTACTTGTCCGGCCGGTTCAGGGTAATCCTGCAGACGGCGTCATTCTGCCCCCCGATCTCGTACAGAATGGTTTCATACGTTTCGGCGCTCATGCCTGTCTCCTTCCCGTGCTCGTTTGATCCTTCTTTCTGCTTTCTGCGAATCAAAAAGAAATGGATGCGATGCGCTTCAACGGAAGCCGGAGAGACCCGAAGGACGCTGTGCCCACCAGGGAGATCTCCGCATCCACGTCGATGACGAACTCCTGCCCATCCCGCATCGTCAACGCAGCCCGGTCCCCGGCCCCCTTCTCAAAAAATCTCAAAGACGCGAGCATGCTCAGGTCCACATCCACCTCGGCGTCTCCCATCCGCCCCCGCAGGTAGTACTTCCGGTCGAAGGAGATGTCCTCGAGCCGTGTCTTCATCCCTTTGCTGTCCTCTACCTCGCCCGACGGCCCCTTCTCCATGATCGGCTCCTGATCGGAGGGGTTCGTATGCACCAGGCCGTGCTGTAACATATCCATGATGATTTCCATGCCTTTTTCAATCGAATATCGGGAATCGATCATCTGCCAGTAGCCAAAGCTCTCAGCCATGACCAGGAGCAGGTATGCGATAAGAGCTTCGTCGTGGCTAATCCGTACCGTACCGTTGGCAACCGCTCTCCTCAGGTCCTTCAATATGGGCCGGCTGAGCACCCGAAACGACTCGATCGCCTTCTGGGCCAACACGGGGTCGCTTCTTCCGACCGCCCCTCGAATCATGTTGAGAATCCCTCGATACCCGGGAAAGGCTCTTAAGAAGGCCGTTCCTCTTTTCTGGTTTTTACGAAGGAAGTCTCGCTCGTTTCGAATCTCATCCCACGATTCCGGGGGCACGATGGTGACGGCCAGACGATCGATACACTCTATGAAGAGTTCTCTCTTGTTCTTGAAATACACGTAGAACGTGCTCTTCCCCATACGCAGGGCTTCGGTGATGTCACTGATCTTCGTGTTTTCATACCCTCTCTCAGAGAAGAGTTGGATAGCCTTATCCGTGATCTTCTCCCGGTGCTCCTGGTCCTCCCGCGCTGCAGCCTCTCCCCGGTCCCGGACAGACATCTCGATCGGTTGCCGGTCTTCCTGGGGTGCCTCCGAAGAGCGGCCCGTACGTGCCCCCTGTTTGCGAGGCTCGAGAACCTGCTTGATTTCGGTCAGGGAAAGCCCCTTGCTTTCCTTGAGATCCCGGATCTGTCTCAGCCGGGTGATGTGGGTCTCATCGTAAAGGTGCAGGTTCAGCCCGGCCTTGACCGGACGGTGAAGGAGGCCGAGGTTGACGTAGTAGTGAATGGCAGACCGGCTCATGCCAGACTCTCTGCAAAGCTCTGAGGCCTTCATCTGCCGCGACGCCATTCTGTTCCTGTTTTCCATCGTGCGGGGCCCAAGGGGGTATTTAAGTCGACAAGTCGATTCCAGCCACTTTACTTAACAGAAAGACTCATAGGTCTATATATCAGCACCATATCGATCCCTTCGAATCTTGTCAAGAAGAAAATGCATTCCCCCATCCATTAGCATTTTAAGATATTGTAATCATTGTATAAAACAAGTCCGATCTTCCTAAAAGAAAATACTTGACATCCTCGGAATACATCGAGTAAGCTTTGCATTAGGAATTTCTAGTACTTCTTTATTGCACATCGGCCCTTCACGGGTCATCAATTCGCCTCGAACCGGAATTAAAGGAGACGAACAGATGAAGACATCGAGACACCTCTGCGGTTCCCTGATGATTCTCATCCTTCTGGTTTGCCTCATCCCGAATCTATCGGCTGATGAGACGACGCCGAAGATCATAGACAAGACGAACTGGGAGAAGGCCGAGGGACTCGTGCCCGACTGCCTGCTGGAGTGGGTGAAGAAGGGCGAGTGGACCCTCCCGTTAGGTGAGCTCAACTACGACACGGCGGAATACTTCACCCCCTATGCCCTAGAGAGTTTCACGGCGAACGTCGGCAAGTACGATCTGAATGAAGAGGATATCATCGTCGAGGCAGAAACGGGCGAGCTGGCCAAGCTGATCATAGGGTTTCCCTTCCCCAAGATCGACCCGGAGGACCCGAAGGCGGCGATCAAGATCATCTACAACAAGCAATACGTAACGTACGTCATTGGCTTTAAGAAGTTCTCGACCTTCGTCTGGTGGCTCGGTCAAAATACAGGCTTTGAACGGGAGATATCCGTTATCTTTCACGATGCCTACTTGACAGGGTTCCCCGGAGCCAGGGAATACAAAAACCCAAAGGACGTAGAGCGATACGCACTCATCTCCGTAAAAGCGCCTTATGATCTGGCCGGCACGGCCCAGTTGATGTGGCGTTATCTTTCCGCCAAGGCGGACATGAATTTTGCCTATGTGCCTGCCATTCGCAGGGTGCGACGAATGAGCCCGGCCAACCGCTCGGATGGCTTCGTGGGCTCGGATTTTGCGGTGGATGACATCCTTGCCTATGACGGAAAGATCCCCCTTTTCGAGTGGGAGCTGGTCGAGAAGAAGGAGGCCCTGGTTCCTTTCGCGGGTGCTGAACCCGTGGGGGCAGTCGTAAACGCACAGGGCGAGTGGGAGACGGCACGCAACCGCCCCACCATGCGCTATGGGTTTCAAGACAAGGAGTGGCAGGGGGCTCCCTGGGCACCCCTCAATCCGATCTATGTGAAGCGTCCGGTCTGGGTGCTCAAGGCGAAGTCGAAGGACCCGTACTACAACTACGGAACACAGTATATCTGGGTCTTCGCGGACAGCTGGGGTCCCGCTTACAAGACGGTCCATGACCGCTCGGAAAAGTTCTGGAAGTTCCTGTCCACCACCACGGCCGGCTACGAGACCGATGACGGAAAGGTGAAATTCCTGTCCTGGATGGATCATGTGATCGTGGACACACGGAGGGAGCACGCCACCATCATTTCCCAGTTGCACCCGGACACAAATCTCGTCTTTAACGCCGTGCTGGACCTGAACGACTTTTCCCTGGCCGGCTTTCAGAAGTTCTGCAAATAGTACGTGACGAACATGGTACACCAGGCACAATGGGGGGAGCGAGGCATGAAGGCAAACAGGAACACGAAGCGGACTGTCATTTCGGTGTTGTCCTGCCTGCTGGTCATGTGGGTCCTGACCGAGGCGGCCCAAGCAGTGACGATCGGCGACAAGCAAACCCTGGAGGTGACGGCCAAGCTCCAGACCCGGGTGTCGTTCCGGCTGCAGGATTCCCAGGGCTACACGGCGCCGAAACTATCGGTGGGGGATCTGGTGCAGTGGCGCAACATCGCCCTCCTGGAGGTGCAGCACGACCTCAGGGATCTGATGAAAAGCATCAGCTTCATGAAGCCCCTGCACCGGTGGGGGATCAACGTGAAGTACCGGATCGTGGGCCGGTTCATGTACGAGGCGGTCTACAACGTAGGGCCTGAGGCGCTGCGGGAGGTGCAGGAACAGGACCCGGAGAACATCGACAACTTCAAGCAGTCCTACGACCTGTGGGAGTGCTACGCGGACGTGTCCAAGGGGCCCGCGTTCTTACGGATCGGCCGTCAGAACCTCTCCTGGGGGGAGACGGATGTGTTCCGGCTTCTGGACATGATCAACCCCCTGGACGACACCTTCGGGGGGATCTTCGAGGATCTGGACGACCGGCGGATCCCGCTCTGGATGCTCCGAGGGAGCTACAACTTCGGTTACCTCGGGCCGATTTCCTCTTTGAACATCGAGCTGTTCTGGGTGCCTGGCAACTGGGACGCGCGGGTGGCCCCGATCTCGCCGGACGGCACGCCTTACGCGATCCCGCTGGCGCCTGCTCCGGTGCCGGTCCTGGTGACGACGCCGGGCAAGGTGATGTCGAACAGCCGGTGGGGGGTACGTCTGCAGGGGGTGCTCCTGGATTCGGTGAACGTGTCGGTGGGCCACTACAAGAGCTTCATGGACACTCCGTCGACCGTCCTGAACGCGGACTACTCGGGGTTTCCCCCCGACGCCAACCTGGAGCTCTATTTCGACGATGTGCAGGTCACGGGGGGGACGCTGAGCTGGTGGGAGGCGAACTTGGACGTGGTGCTACGTAGCGAGGTGGCCTGGTTCTGGGAGGAATCGGTCTTCATCCCGGAGGAGAATACCCCGCTCATACCGACGGGGCTTCCGATTCCGGGGCTGGAGGCCCTGCCGGGGCAGGGGCAAAAGACCGAGCGGGACATCCTGCGGTGGATGATCGGATTTGACAAGAACCTGTGGATCAGGAAGCTGAACAAGACGCAGACCTTCTTCCTGTCCATGCAGTACTTCGGCCAGTGGATATCCAACTATGACGACCGGATCGCGCAGCCGCCGGCCATCTACCCGGATGACTTGAATTACCCGAGCGTGCGGGAGGTGGAGAGCACGTTCACGTTCCTCATGAACACCTCGTACTTGAGCGGAAAGCTTACCCCACAGGTCGTGGTGGCCTACAATCCGCGGGGGGCGTGGATGTTCCTGCCCCAGATCGGTTTTCTGCGGGAGCCTTTCCGGTTCCTGGTCCAGTACAGCGGCGTCTACGGCACGTTCACGGGCTTCGGGTTCTTCCGGGACCGGGACCAAATCAGCTTCGTCGTAAGCTACCTGCTCAACTGACGGCGACACGCCAGTGGAGCCGTCATCCCCGCGACAGGCGGGGATCCATCGGCACAAGGTGCTCAGGGATTCCTGCCTGCGCAGGAATGACAGATGGTATGATGACCAGGGGATTCTCGCCGGAGCCTGCCCCCTCGATTCTTAGGCGGGGGCGGGAATGACTGAAAGGAGGGAATGGTGGGCTTGAAGGGTAGGTACGATGTGGTCATCGTCGGATCCGGTCCGGCGGGTGCGGGTGCTGCCAAGGCGCTGAGCGGATCCGGCCTGGAAACCCTGATCGTGGAGCGGGACAAGTTACCAAGGTACAAGATGTGCAGTGGCATCCTGTTCCCCAGTTCACGGAAGTTCGTCACTGATCACTTCGGTGAGATCCCGAGTGAAATCCTCTGCAGTCCGGAACGGACCAAAGGGAATCGCGTGTTCGCCACGATTGACAGCCCTGTCATGGATGTTCCTTTCTCCGTCTTCGACGAAGGGGAAGACCTCGAGGAAGAGGGGTTCAATACCTGGCGGTCTGACCTGGACTTCTGGCTATGCTCCCAAACAGATGCCGATCTCGTCGGCAACTGCCGTTTCGATGACTTCGAGAAGGAGGGTCAGGAATACGTTGTTACTCTGAGGCATTCGGGAGCAAAGACTTCCGTTCGGACGAAGTACCTGATCGGTGCCGACGGAACCCTCTCCAGGGTTCGACGGACCGCCTTCCCCGGGTTTGAAAAGAGTGTCGGCCTGGTTCCGAACTACGAGGAGATCTACGAAGGGGAAATTGACCTGGAACCCGGGTGGCTGTACCTTTTTATGGATAGAAGCCTTACGGGTTACTTTGCCACGGTCTTCCACAAGGACGGGAAGATCGTCGTGGTTACGGGGGTTCAGCAACGGGAATCGGTGAAGGAGTACTTTGCGGCCTTCCGCACACACTTAGAGGAGAAACATGGGTTAGCGGTCAAGGAGACGGCATTTCGTCACGGTATCGTCCTAAACGACATGTCCGCGAAGGAGAACTACTGCCTCGGCTCGGACACACTCCTTCTGGCGGGTGAGGCGGGCGGTTTCCTGCGAGGAGGCGAGGGGATCACATCGTCATTGATCTCAGGGAAAGCCGCTGGTGAGGCGGTTCTGGAAAGCGCACGGTCGGGGAAGCCGGCCGTGGAGCACTTCCAGGACCTGGCGTCTGAAGAAATCGAGGTCTGCAAGAGGGTCAATACGAGGCTAACGGAAGCCATGGGCTTCAATGTCTTCATTAGAGAATAGGACGGAACATGAAGGATCAGACAGCCTACACCCGCATCGCACGGAAGATCGACGAGCAGGATCCGCATACAGCTCCGAGGGCCGAAGATGGGAGCATTCACGAGTCATTCATCCGCTACCTCAAAATCCTCTATTCGCCCGAGGAGGCCCACATCGTTCAGCACTTGAATGTCCTGGATACGTTCACATCCTCCCAAGAGTTGGCGGAAGCCTGCGGAAAAGAACTGGAGTACACAGAAGAAATCCTGGCTCGTGTGCAGGCAAAGAGCGGCGTCATCGGGCTCGGCAACATGTTCTGTCTACCCATCATCCCCATGTTGCTGAACGCCCACAATTTCTACCCCGAGATCAAGTCCGGCGACATCGAAGCGGCCCACCTCTACAAGGAGTATTTCATCGAGAGCGGGTTCTACAAGAACTACGAAACCGTGAAGGAGGGCACGCCTGTAGGCCGCGTGATTCCGATCGACCGGACCATCGAAGCGAACCAGAAAGTCCTGGCGGCGGAAGAGGCCCACGAATACATCCTGAACCACACGGAAGAGGAATTGGCCCTGGTCCCCTGCCCCTGCCGCACCCGAACCGAGAAGCTGGGAACCCGCGAGTGCAAGGACAAATTCCCCATCGGGTCCTGCATCTTTATCGGCGCCGCCGCCCTTATTTTCGAGACAAACGGCCTGGGCAAGCGAGTGACCAAACAGCAGGCGATCGACTACCTGGACGAAATGGTCGAGCTCGGTATGGTGAGCCACACGAGCAATACCCGTGTCGGTGATCGGCTCATCTGCCTCTGCTGCGAATGTTGCTGCTCACAGTTGCGGGGAAGGACACGGTGGGACAATCCGGACGCCCTGTCTCCATCCAACTTCGCGCCCAGAGCGGGCGAAGACTGCATTGGCTGCGAAGCTTGCGCGGATCGATGCCTGTTGGGCGCCCTCGCACTGGATGAAGAGACAGGCCGGATAGAGGTGGATATCGACAAATGCATCGGTTGCGGCGTGTGCACCCTCGCATGTCCCCAGGAAACGTTGAAGCTGCACCGGGTCGAGCGTACTTCCATAGCCTTCGAAACAACACGAGAGTTGGATGAAGCCATGAGCCGTGCCAATCGCGAGGGATAGACCCCGTACCCCCTTGCTTACTTCTTCCACCACCGCAACAGGGAAGCCCAACGGCTCAACTGGATTCTGAGGTCCCGTCCCCGCAAGAGGGCCCACGCGACGACCACGGTCATGAGGAAGCCCGCGTACACGGCCATCCCGGCAGCGATCACGGGCAGCACGGGGATCCCGCGAAGGGTCACGTCCCCGAAGTAGGGGATGATCAGGAGCGCTGCGGCCACGATGCTCGCTGCGGCCACCATCCCGACTGCCAGTAGCGCGCCGAGTTCTCGAATCGAGGGGACGAGCCCTTCCGCCTGCTCGGAAGAGACGTTCAAGTGCATCTTCCCGCCGGCCACGTCTGTAACGATCTGGTCGATCTGTAACGGGACCTCTTCCATCATCGCCTTCAGGCGCACGAGTTGCTTGAAGCCCTCGGTCATGAGCGCTTGCGGGTCCTCCGGGACGGATATCATCTGGTACGCCTGGGGGAGCAATTCCCTGGAGATGTCGATCTCCGGATCCAGTGTCCGCACGACCCCCTCGATGTTCACGCCCGCCTTTCCGAGCAGTGCCAGTTCGTGCGGGAGCGTAACGCCGTACCGGGAGACGAGGTTCATGAACTGCAGGACCACGATTTCTGTATCGATCTCCTGAAGGGATCTCCCCAGGGTGGTGCCGAACACGTCATCCACATCGCGGCTCAGAGCGGCCAGGTCGACGCGCTCCCTGGCGACACCTGCAGAGTAGACGATCTTGGCAACCCTTTCCGAGTCCCGAAAGGCAACGGCCATGGCAAGACGGACCAGCAGGTCCCGCATCCGCGGGGAGAGCCGTCCAACAAGCCCGAAGTCGATCATGCCGATGCGGCCGTCCTTGAGAAAGCGCAGGTTGCCCGGATGGGGGTCCGCATGGAAAAAGCCGTCCACGAACACCTGCTTGTAGGCCTCCTGGAGAAGGACGCGGGCGATTCGCTTGCGCTCGTCCGGCTCCCTGACCCGTGTGACCGACACGCCTTCGAAATACTCCATCACGATGATGCGCGAGGAACTGAGCTGTGCATACACTTCGGGGATGACCAGCAGGCCTGTCTGGGATCCGTTTGCCCGGAAGGCCTCGATCGTGCGGACCTCGTTCGCGAGGTCCAGCTCTTCCTCCATGGCCGCGGCGAACTCGTCGACCCACCGCTCCGGGTTGTGGCGGCTCACCTCGACGATCGTTCCCTTGAGCACCTTGGCAATGCCTCGGAGAAGATCCAGGTCCGCGTGGATCACCTCTTCGATCTCGGGCCGCCGGACCTTGACCACCACCTCCCTGCCGTCTTTCAGCCTGGCCCGGTGCACCTGGCTGACCGACGCGGTGGCCATCGGCTCTTCGTCGATCCGGTCGAAGATCTCCTGGACGCTTCCCGGCAGGTTCCGGTCCAGTTCCTCTTTGATCTGGGCCCAGGGGAGGGGCGACACGTCTTCCTGAAGCCCGGTGAGGGATTCAATGAAAGCGGGAGACAGGATATCAGGGCGCGTGGAGAGAAGTTGCCCGAACTTGATGAAGATCGGGCCGAGTTCCTCGAGCATCATCCGGAACCGTTCGCTCGCGGGCCTGCGGGTGTCTTCGTCGGACTTGCCGACTTTGGTGAGTCCGGGTACCGAACTCTCCGCGATGAATGAGCCGAATCCGTAACGGGCGATGATGCCCACAACCTTTGTGAGTCTCGCCAGATCCATGGAGATCGCTCCGTATCCTTCGGTTCAGATCAGGTAACGTTTGCCCAGATGGTTCAGTCATCACAAGGACGAACCAGGAGCTTCAGCCCGACCATCCATTTTGTGACCACACGACTGCCGACCTCTGCCGGTTCGTTCCCTTCCACCTGGGCATCCCACCACTCTCCTCGGATGAAGATCTTGCCCTCCGGGTCCAGCCTCTCCTTCACGACGCCCACCCGGTCGGGCATGCCCTCCCTGCCGGTCTGACTCTCCCGCCAGATGAACCGGTCCAGGACGCCCCCTTGCAGCAGATAGTGCCAGAGACGCACGAGTTGGGCCAGAGTAAAGGCGGCGACGAAACCGATCAAGCCATCCAGGGAGACAGCCAGGGCGTCGATCGTCCAGGCGGGCGAGTCTGTCTCCAGGATCCACTCGAGCAGACAACCGATGAAGACCGCGTACAGGACGAACAGGGCGCAGTGGCCCATCTTCTGGGTCGCGGTGACCGGGAACTGTTTGTCCCGGTAAAGCGGGGCTTTCGTTTCGCACCAGAAGAGCACCCCGAGCAGGAGACCGAGGAAGGCGCCCGCGCTCAAGCCCTTCCACGAGAGAAAGCCCAGGAGCGTGCCCAGCGTAAAAAGGAATCCGCTGGTTCCCAGGGACAGGATGCGGACCTGTATCGAACTGTGAGAAAAGAGAATCGAAAGCGTCTTCATGCAGAAGCCCCGGGTCGTTTCCTGCGGATCTTCAGGAATCGAGCCTGAAGGATTCGGTACAGCGGAGGCCAGACGGCCCTCACCACCACACCCGCCCAGAGACCCCTAGGAAAGGTCACCTCGTACTTCCGCCTGCGGATTCCCCTGAGGATCGCCCCGGTCAGCAGGTGCGGCGGTTTCATCATCTTTCGCACCTCATCCGGGAAGTCCAAGAACGAGTCATGATCGAACAGATGGGTTTCCACCACGCCCGGGTTCACGACCATGATGTTCACGCCCGTACCGAGCAGCTCGAAGTAGAGGCTGTCCGAAAAACCGGCAACCGCGAACTTGGACGCACAGTAGGCCGTGTGTCGAACCGTGCCCAGCTTGCCGGAAATGGAAGAGAGGTTCACGATGTGGCCGGAATCCCTCTCGAGCATGGCAGGAAGGAAGGCGTAGGTGCAGTACAACATGCCCCAGTAGTTGATCTGCATCAGCGCCTCGTGTTCCTCGATCGGTGTATCCAGGAATAGGGTGTACCGGCTGACGCCGGCGTTGTTCACGAGGATGTCGGGGGGGCCGTGTTCCGCCAGGACCTGTCGGGCCATGGCATCCACATTCTCCTTCCCGGACAAATCGCAAGGATAGCAGGCGTGCCTGTCCGGTTCAGGCAGCCGGCTCCGGTTTTCCTCCAGGGCCTCTGCGTCCCTTGCTACGAGCAGGCAACGGGCCCCCTCTTCTGCAAAATCCTGGGCCAGCTGCTTGCCTATACCCCGAGAGGCTCCCGTAATGAGGACCGATTTTGCATCGTATTGCCTGCTCAAGTTGTTCTCCCTCCTGATGCGGACGATTTCTGGAACAGCCAGGGATTATAGGAATCCCCTTTTCAGCATGTCAAACCACACGAAATTAACACGAAATTGGGGACAGACACTCATTACTACCCTTCTTCGATTTCGTGCTATTCGGTGGCTGTCCCCAATTTCGGGGGTACGGTCCTGGCCCATTCGGGGAGCCGAAGGTGGTCTGCCCGGTCACTGTATGGCAAATACGGTTTGATATCGATCAAGGGGCTTCCCTCCCTGGCGTCGAGCGACCGGACGAGGATTTCGCCCTCTTCCGGCCTGATTTCAGTGATCTCGCAGAGATGCATAGCGAGAAGATTCGGCCTCAGGGGGGACCGCGTCCCAAAGACACCGGTCAGCGGATTCGCCGGATCCTTTCTGGGGCGTACCTCCAGGACCGCTCGGCCGCCCGGGTTGTCATTCTCGTGAAACCAGTAGAAGACCCAGACGTGTGAGAATTCCTGGACACCCTTCAGGCCGCCCAGGTAGGCTGGAAACAGCCTCAGTACGGGGCCCCTGTCCGAATCCCTGATCACACCGATCGGCCGAAGCTCGAGGTTCTTCGCGCTTTCCTCGTTCAATGAATCGACCTCCTTGCAGGGAGTTGCTTGTTCCCCCGCTGATGTGTTTTATTGGGTTACTGTCAGGCAACTGTGGATATGCTAAACCGAAACGATGCAAAAAGGGAACACATGCCATGGAATCTGCTTCCCTGCAGGAACTGCTCGATGCACTGAAGAGTCCGGATCCGGCGAGAAAAGAGATGGCGATCAGCGAGATAGGCAACCGGGAGGACCCAGCGCTCTTGCCTCCTCTCTTCGAGATCCTCGACGACCCCTCTGACAGAATCCGGTGGCGCACCCTCCAATCCATCGGGAAGCTGGGAGCCTCGGGGACGGACGACCGGGTTCTTGTCCTCCTGAAGGACCCCTCGTCCCGGGTACGAGGAGAAGCGGCGAGAGTCGTCGGCCTGGCCGGCAGGAAGGAACTCGCCCCTGCCCTGGCCCCCCTCCTGGAGGATAAGGATTTTCAGGTAAGGTGCCGGGCCATAGAGGCGCTGGGTGAGATTGGGGACCCGGGCGAGGGTCTCTCGGAACGAATGGTCGCTTTCCTGCAAGACTCGGACAGCAGAATCCGCATGCATTCCGCCCTGGCCCTGGGAAAATGCCGGCACGCGCCCGCATGCTCTCCCCTCATGGACTCCCTGCGGGATCCGAGTCACAACGTACGGGGACTGTCCGCATGGGCCCTGGGCAATCTGGGGGATGAACGGGCCATCGAGGCGCTGATCGACGCCCTGGATGACGAAGGGGAGTCTGTTCGCCTTTACGCCTATCAGGCCCTGGACGCCTTCGGGCCAAAGGCCCTGCCTGGCCTGGAGAGCGCCCGTGAAGGCAAAGACAGATCCGTCAGGGCCGTTGTGGACCGCCTGATCGAGGACATTTCTTCTGAGGACGGGGAAGAGGACTAAGGCACTCCTCGCACCGGGACGGGTCGGGCTGGGAATCGGGTGCTATCCCCTGTTCGAAATGAGATTTGTGAAGGGCGACTTTGTAGATAGCACAATTCAGTTGCCGCCCCCGCAGGAGCCGCAACTCGTGGCCGAACAGGAGGAACAACTGCTCGTCCCTGCTGCCTGTATCGAACCGTCTGAGCTGCTGAAGGAACATGCGGACATCAACCGCTGCACATCGGCGGCTTCGCAGTCGGGGCAATGGACTTCCGCATCCCTCCGAATCAGCAGTTTCTCGAATTTGTGGTCACACGACTTGCAAAGAAACTCGTAGATCGGCATGGTCGGGTTCCCTCTGCTTTCCCGCGAGGGGCTCAAGTTTTGCGTTCTAACTACAAACCACGTAACATGAACCTGTCTATCGTTCGTATACGTTTGGATGCACTGTTCTCGCCATCCGTTCCCATTCCACGGTCAGCACACGCTCGGGAGTATGGAATGTTAAGACACCTTGAAGATTATCCCCCGGGAATGCGGTTCTTCTTTGTTCTTGGCATGGTCTCGATGCTCTTTCCCGCCTGTTGCCCGACGGGCGCTTTCGAGGACAACTTCGGGCGCTTCTACACGCTCGTGACGATTCCGACCGACGATTCTCTCCAGACCTTCCAGACGTCGGGCACGGTCGATACCCGCGGCATGGGATGCGGCGTCTGGAACATCCGGCCTCCGCTTGACGGAGAGCCGCCTGTTGAGCCTGGCGACACCGCGTGGGTGGCCGTGAACCCCAATCCCAACCCGGCGGATCAATGCTGCTACGCCTTCCGCTTCGACGGCCAAGTCGCGGGCAGCGGATGCGCGGTCATCCTGGGAGAATACCAGAACGTGGGCGGGAAATGTCAGCAGTCCGGCCAGATGTTCCTGCAGACCGCGCAGTAACCCCTTCTACGGCCCGCCGACTCAATCCAGGAACGCAGCACCGTGCAAGCCCCGCCCTCCCTCCGACCAAGATGCCCTAAGGGGTCAGACCTACACATTTGACAAAGTGACCCGGTACTGTAGAAGACAAGGGCCGGAAAGCTTGCGACAAAGATGAGGTGGAGACTATCTCTGTCAAATGTGCGCCCCTAGGGGTCAGGTCTCACTTTTCAACTTTTGCTGCCTGAAACGATTCTACCAGGATCCGAAAAGTTGAAAAGTGAGACCTGACCCCAATATGAGGCGGGTGGAGGCGGCACCCGGATTTGAACCGGGGAATAGAGATTTTGCAGACCTCTGCCTTACCACTTGGCTATGCCGCCGTCCTGCTAGATCCGCTCGTGCAGGCCGGATTCCCCGGAGGGTTGTTCTCCCTCTGTCTGGAGCGGGAAACCGGGGTCGAACCGGCGACCCCCACCTTGGCAAGGTGGTGCTCTACCACTGAGCTATTCCCGCATAAGGGGTTTTTCAGGGACCTTTTCTTGTTTACTAACAAGGCCTTCCATTGTATCTGATCCCTCCTCGTTGTCAAGGTGCCCGGCCTGACGCGTGAAGTCCCCCGAGGGGCTGTCTGCCAGCACCCCGAATACCTCTCGACCCTTGACAGCCTGGATTCTCACCTGAACGAGCCTTGTCTGCAGGCTGTCGGGCCCCTCGAAAAGAACTGGGATGTAGTTTCTGCTGACCCCCTTCAACATCCCGCTCTTTCTGTCCCGCTTCGTCTCCACAAGGACTTCCCGTTCCTCCTGCAGATAGTTGGCGTAGAAGTCGAGCCGTTTCTTCATGCCCATCCTTCTCAGGGCCCCTGCCCTCATTCGAATCTGCTCAGGCGGCACGGGATCGGGAAAACGGGCAGCCGCGGTGCCCGGCCGTTGAGAGTATGGAAAAACATGAAAATAGGTGACCGGCAGGCCTTCCAGGAGGTTCAGAGTGTTTTCGAATGCTCCTTCCCCTTCCCCGGGAAACCCGGCAATCACATCCACCCCGACCGCCGCGTCCGGCATCCTATCGTGGATCCTGCGGACAAGGGAAACAAAGTCTCCGGGACCGTAGGGTCGATTCATCGCCTCGAGGACATCCGGGTCCCCGCTCTGCAAGGGAAGGTGAAAATGCGGGCACAACCGGTCGGATCCGGCAAACAGGTCCAGGAGTCCGTCGGTAAGTTCGTTCGGTTCGATCGAGCTCAACCGAATCCTGGGGATCCCGGTCTCACGCTCGAGATCCCAGAGAAGATCGAGCAGGCTTACGGCCGGCTCGAGGTCTTGCCCGTAGACACCCAGATGAATGCCGCACAGGACGACCTCTTGAAAGCCCTCTTCCTCCAGGAGGTCGATCTTCTCCTTTACGCGAGAACGGGGCAGGCTCCTGCTTCTCCCCCTGGCGCGCGGGATGATGCAGTAGGAGCATGCGTGGTTGCAACCGTCCTGTATTCTCAAAAAGGCCCTCGTAGTACCTGAATGAACATCCGGCGACTCGAGGCCCAAGGACCGTTCCTTGGAGATATCGCCCGTCCGGATGGTGGGTGTCTCGTGTTTCTCGCCGGTGGTGACCCATGCGGCAATATGTTGCTTCTCCATGTTGCCCAGAATGTAGTCCACTCCGGGAATCTCGGCGATCTTTTCCGCTTGAACCTGTGCGTAGCAGCCTGTCACGATGATCACCGCCGAGCGGTTCTGAAGGATCGCCTTCCGAACCAGTTGCCGACCCTTGTAATCGGTGCGGCCGGTTACGGTGCACGTATTGATCACGATCACGTCCGCATCCCCCGGCTCGTCCACAACTCCGTGGCCCTCCCCACGGAGGCACGACACCATGGAATTCGTATCATACTGGTTGATCTTGCACCCGAGGGTGACCAGCATGACTTTGCGGTGTGGATGGGTCACGGGAGGCTCCTTGTTATCACCTAATACCTAGAAACACATACGCCCCTGAATCTTCTCGACAAGCTTCTTACCGATGCCCGGGACACGGAGGAATTCCTCGGGCGCCGAGAAAAGGCCGACCGCCTCGCGAGCCTCGACGATCCTTCTCGCCAGCCGCGGACCTATCCCCGGAAGCAGTTTCAGTTCCTCCTCTCCAGCCCGATTCACGTTGAGGGGCATCCCCAGCAGGTACCGGCACCGCTCGGGCAACGGGGAGACAACACAGCCGCGTTCGTCGGATCCCGAAACCCTCCCGAGACGAATCTCGGTGCCCCCCTCCAGGGGGATTCGCCGGCACCGGTCGGCAAGCGGTTCGGAGAGCCGGGGCAGTTCCTTCGCTACGAGCGGGCCCAGCACCTGGCCCGCCTGGAAGGAGTGGAAACTCGAGCCGACCTCAGGGTCTGTCAGGCACACCCACTCCGCGGGCGCGACACGATGTGTGCCCCACCCAAAGTGTCCGGGCTCCCTGCTCAACAGAAAGAGCACCGTACCGAGAAGAACCAGCAGAAAGGCCCCGCTGGGATACAACCCGCGAAAACGCATCAAGGTAATCCTATCTGGCTGTTAGCAGTTAGCTATTAGCATTTAGCTCCCAGTCGCCACCCCACAAGGTGGGCGACCCTGAACGACGATGAGGGGTGGGGTGGGCTAATAGCTAAAAGCTAACAGCTAATTGCCAGTAGGCGACAGAGGAGGACGATGGCCCGAGAGGCGAAAGGCCCTGTTACCCTCTTCACGCCTTGCGTGAACTCTTCGGCTCCATCAGCAGCTTGTACTCGACGGCATCCACCAGGGCCTGCCAACTCGCCTCGATGATGTTCTGGGAGACCCCCACCGTCGACCACTCCCGCTTCCCGTCACCACTCTGGATCAGCACCCGCACGTGGGAGCCTGTCCCCTCTCCGGAGGGGAGCACCCTCACCTTGTAGTCCACCAGCCGAACCGACCGAAGCTGGGGATAGAACTTCTCGAGGGCCTTCCGCAGGGCGTTGTCCAGGGCGTTGACCGGGCCCTCTCCCTCTGCAGCGGTATGTTCGACTTTGCCGTCCACCTCGATCATGACCGTTGCCTCGGAATAGGGCGGCTCCCTTTCCTCTCTCTTCTCATCGATCACACGAAACCCGACCAGGTTGAAGAACTTCGGCCTCTTGCCGAGGGCCTTCTTCATGAGCAGTTCAAAGGACGCATCTGCCCCTTCGTAACGGTACCCCTTCTTCTCCATGTCCTTCATGGTGTCCATGATCTCCTGCGCCGCACCTTTCTTGCGCTTGAGATCCAATCCGAACTGCTTTGCCTTCTCTCCGATCGTCGACTTCCCGGAAACGTCCGACACGAGGAAACGACGCTGGTTTCCGACAGCTTCCGGTGGGATGTGCTCGTAGGTGCGGGGGTTCTTCGTCACCGCGCTCACGTGGATCCCCCCCTTGTGCGAAAAGGCATTCTCTCCCACGTAGGGGCGCTGTCGGTCCGGGATCTGGTTGGCCAGCTCCGCAACGAAACGGGAACACTCCCGAAGGGTTCTCAGCTTCTCCTTGGGCACACACGGCATGTTCATCTTGAGCTGGAGACTTGGGATCACGGAACAGAGGTTCGCGTTCCCGCATCTCTCTCCGTACCCGTTGATCGTTCCCTGGATCTGGACCGCCCCTTCCTGGACGGCGGCAAGCGAGTTGGCCACGGCCAGGTCCGAGTCGTTGTGTGC
>RCNC010000527.1_pt1 | contig 24565 bp, 22 predicted proteins | sample 2041301 | NCBI WGS metagenome assembly RCNC01 (sample SAMN09708231, study PRJNA481090) | Marine sediment metagenome, whole genome shotgun sequencing project. | biome: marine sediment; feature: ocean; material: sediment; isolation source: Sewage treatment plant 13A marine sediment (STP13A) ...
GCTCCTCATTCAATACCATTTCTTTTGGATTGGGAATCCGCTTTGCGGATGAAGATACAAAAGTCCACTTTAGTGGAATGGTATTGAACTTGTTTATATGTGTACCTTTTCATGCTAAAAGTACCGAATATATCCCATATTGGTATGTATAGTGTACCCTTTTCAATTTTAAGATTACATATATTTTTTAAATGGATTGTTTCCAAAGAACATTCCCAAAACCAAATATTTCTTCACGATAACCTTCTCTTAAGCCACACACAGCATTGTTTTAAGATATTTTCAAAAGGAAACGGAATAAAAAGCCAATGTGATTGCAATTGAGGGTTATGCCGTAGTCTTTTGAAAACACGGAGTGCAACTAGCACTCGAACTTCATCAGTAAATTATTGATATAACGGGAATATTTAAGGTAGGAAGTATAAAAGTTGACGGAATGATGGACAAAAACGACCAGCCCCACTTAATTTCAGGATGGTTAAAAAAGGGACCCAGTCGAACTTCAGGGTTATTAAAAAAGGATTAGGTATAATAATTGAAAATTTGCCGAAACGGGGAATATACGGGTAAGTTTCAACAATAAAAAATCGCAATCAGTTTATATCTAACCGATTACGATTATTAGTGGTCGGGGTAGCAGGATTCGAACCTGCGACCCCCTGCTCCCAAAGCAGGTGCGCTAGCCGGGCTGCGCTATACCCCGATATGTTGTTTAATTTGGGAGTGCAAATGTAGAAATTTTTATAAAACAAACAAAGGATAGCGAAATTATCTTTTTCTACTCCCTAGTAAATTACTTATGGTAATGCCATTTCATCTATTGGGGGAAAGAAGTAAGCTCTTTGAATCAAATTACATGAAATATTTTGTACTTTCAACATTGCAATTTTAACCCTCTTCTTATAATACCTCAACATGAAAAGAAATAATTTCTCACCTGCCGTTTTTGCAATCGTTTTTTTCTTTCTAACCAATATTTTACTTAATGCTCAGGAAATATATAAACCTGAAAATATCACAACCCAGGATTATGCCCGCGCAGAAAGCTTCCTTTCTGCTTCAACAAATCCCCTGATTTTAAAGGCCAGCGTACGGCCTAATTGGCTTGACAATAACATGTTCTGGTATCGAAATAATATACCTGAAGGCCATGAATTTATTTTAGTAGATGCGAAAAAGAAGAAACGCAGTAAAGCTTTTGATCACCAGGAACTTGCAAGCACCCTAAACGAGTTTACCGGAAAAACGGTTGATGCAAAAAAACTCCCTATCTCAGGACTGGAATTTGATTCAAAAGGAAAAATAACAGGGTTTTCTGCTCTTGGAAAAATGTATAGCTATGATCCAAAAAAACAACAAGCTGAAGAACTAGGTAAGGTTGTTAGGAGTTTTCCAAGTGCTGCCACCTCTCCAGATGGAAAAATGGAAGCATTTATTAAGGACTCTAATCTCTGGACTAGAAACCTTGAATCAGGTGTGGAAAAACAACTTACAAAGGATGGCATTGAGGATTTTGGTTATGCCACCAATAATGCAGGCTGGACCAAAAGCAACCGACCTGTATTGCTCTGGTCACCTGACTCAAAGAAAATAGCCACCTTTCAGCATGATGGTAGAGGAGTGGGTGAAATGTATATGGCAACAACAAAGGTGGGACATCCCGAATTGGAGGCATGGAAGTATCCTCTCCCGGAAGATTCGGTGATCTTCAGGATACACCGGGTTGTGATCCACGTGGATGAGCCCAGGATTGTAAGGCTTAAAATGAAACCAGATCAACACCGATCCACTATTACAGATCATATTGCTACACGGGGAGGAACATTTGCTGATGTCGAATGGAGCAAAGATGGCTCAAGCCTGGCATTTGTATCCAGCTCAAGAGACCATAAGCTTGCTACTTTACGCGTGGCCGATACAGAAACTGGTGAAGTTAGAGATGTTTTTGAAGAAAAAGTTGACACCTTTTTTGAGTCAGGATTTAATATGGTAAACTGGCATTACCTGCCTGAGTCCAATGAGGTTCTTTGGTTCTCACAACGGGATAATTGGGGCCACCTTTATCTTTATGATTTACTATCAGGTAAATTAAAACACCAGATCACGAAAGGTACCTGGAATGTTCTACAGGTTTTAAAAATTGATGAAGAAAAAATCTTCTTTACAGGAGCCGGGAAAGAACCGGGAGATCTCTATTTTCAATATTTATATAGTGTAAAGAAGGATGGTTCAAGTCTAACGCTATTAACCCCTGACAGTGCCAACCACAGCGTTAGTTTGGCTCCTGAGGAGGATTTGTTTATTGATGCCTACTCAACTCCATTAATACCTCCGGTTATAAAACTTAGGGATTTTAATGGAAGTTCTCTTTTAGTTCTTGAGAAAGCAGATATTTCAAAATTACTCGAAGCAGGCTGGGTCGCTCCCATCCCTATAATAGTAAAAGCCAGAGATGGGAAAACCGATTTGTATGGATTGATGTACAAACCCTCAAATTTTGATCCTAAGAACAAGTATCCAATCATTAACTACATATATCCAGGTCCTCAAACAGGGAGTGTACGCGGACGTAGTTTCTCTGGTTCACGGGGTGATAATCAATCCCTGGCAGAGCTGGGATTCATTGTAGTTGCCATAGACGCAATGGGTACGCCCATGCGTTCAAAATCTTTCCATACAGCCTATTATGGAAACCTTGGTGATAATGGTTTACCTGATCAGATTACAGGCATGAAGCAACTTGCGAAGAAATACTCATGGATCGATTTGGATAGGGTTGGAATCTATGGACATTCTGGAGGTGGGTTTGCCTCAACCGATGCAATCCTAAGATATCCTGATTTCTTCAAAGTGGCAGTTAGTGGAGCTGGTAACCATGACAATAGAAATTACGAAGATGATTGGGGTGAAAAATGGCAGGGCTTATTAAAAACCAATGAGGATGGTACAAGCAACTATGACAATCAGGCCAATCAACTTCTGGCAAAAAACCTAAAAGGGAAGCTATTATTAGCCCATGGGACAATGGATACAAATGTACCCATGTACAACACCTTACTAGTAGTAAATGAACTGATTGCAGCCAATAAAGACTTTGACCTGATCCTTTTCCCAAACAGGGGTCATGGATTTGGTAACGAACCCTATATGATGAGGCGACGCTGGGATTATTTCGTAAAAAATCTTCTGGGAGCTGAGCCTCCTAAAGCATATGAATTTAAATTCCCTACTTCCAGGAGGTAGGAATAAGACTTATTCTATTTTCATTAGAACAACTAATTAATGCTAAGTTCTGGTTGGAGTCTACCTGCGGTGATCCTGGTTGGGAGACCTACAAAGCCCAAAAACCCCAAAAGGGTATTTGTTTGCTTTTCATTCATCTTAATTCAATCTTACGGGATTACCTGCGGCTATCCCACCTGGGATACCTACCAAGCCCTAAAAACCCCGAAGGGTATTTGGGCGCTTTTCAGTCATTTAAAACCAATTTTATAGGGATTACCTGCGGTGATCCCAGTTGGGAGACCTACAAAGCCTAAAAAACCCTGGAGGGTATTTGGGTGCTTTTCATTCATTTAAAACCAATTTTATAGGGATTACCTACGGTGATCCCAGTTGGGAGACCTACAAAGCCCAAAAAACCCTGAAGAGTATTTGTTTTTCTTCAATTTCCATGAGAAAATAAATTTTCCACGCTTCTCAGAAAAACAAAACACCACGCAATGCGTGGTGTTTTTTGGGCTTTGCGGAGAGGGGGGGATTCGAACCCCCGGTACCCGTTAGAGTACGCCAGTTTAGCAAACTGGTGGATTAAGCCACTCTCCCACCTCTCCTTGATAAAATAACTTAAGAATTAAAATCAACCTGGAGGTTAAGCCACCCTGCCGGCAGGCAGGTCTCCACCTCTCCAATAATTGTATTTCTTAACTGAAAACCAGATCATATTACCTGATTCGGTTCGCAAAAATATAAAATTCGATTACAACCTCAAAGAAATAATCTTTTTTAACAAAAAAAGGTGCCTCATCGGCACCTTTCTCTTAGATTCACATGCTATTTTTTCTTATCATTTGGTCCCGATTTAGAGATTGAATCTCTCATTGAGGTATCGGCATCGATATTTTTCATTCGATAGTAATCCATTATCCCCAAATTACCTGCTTTGAATGCATCAGCCATGGCTAGAGGGACCTGTACCTCTGCTTCAATAACTTTAGCCCTTGCCTCCTGGGCTTTGGCTTTCATCTCCTGTTCAAGAGCAACGGCCATAGCTCTTCTTTCCTCTGCTTTGGCCTGGGCAATATTCTTATCGGCATTAGCCTGATCCATCTGAAGAACAGCACCAATATTTTTTCCGATATCGATATCTGCAATATCAATGGATAGTATTTCAAATGCTGTTCCCGAGTCTAATCCTTTTCCAAGTACAGTTTTTGAAATTGAATCTGGATTTTCAAGTACTTCTTTATGCGAAAAGGAAGAACCAATTGAAGATACAATTCCCTCCCCAACTCTGGCAAGCACAGTTTCTTCACCGGCACCTCCAACCAATTGTTTAATATTCGCCCGTACGGTCACCCTCGCCTTTGCAATAAGCTGTATACCATCCTTAGAGACTGCAGTTACATTTGGAGTATCTATTACCTTAGGAACAACTGACATCTGAACCGCCTCCAGTACATCTCTTCCAGCCAGATCAATTGCAGTAGCCATATTAAAAGACAAGGTAATATTTGCTTTCTCTGCTGAAACCAGAGCATGCACAACCTGCGATACATGTCCACCAGCAAGGTAATGTGCTTCCAAATCATCTCTCTGTAAAACAAGTCCTGCTTTGGTCCCTTCAATTAAGGCTCCTACGATAATGGATGGAGGAACCTTTCTCCATCTCATAAATACCAATTGCAAAAGAGAAATTTTAACACCTGATACAAGAGCCCTAAACCATAATCCAACCGGTATAAAATAAAAAATTATCCAGAGAAAAATAAGTACGGCAACTATTATTATAATATAAATTCCAAAGCCTTCCATAGTAATTAATTATTTAGTTCAACAATTATTTTATTTCCTGATATTTTAGTTACTAATATAGGGGTATTTTCATCAATAAGTTGATTGATAGCCTGTGCCTCATAATACTCCCCATTAACCTTAATTTTACCAATCGGATTCAAACGTGTAATAGCCACTCCTAAATCACCTACCTTAATTCGCCCTGACTTCCGATCTAATACATTTACCTTTCCATCAATTTTGGAATGAAGCATCACCTTTTTCCAGGTTCTTGACTTTAAAACAAAATATAGGGTCAACACTGAAATACCTACAGTTCCCAAAAGAATTAAATTTCCAGTAGTAGAACCATGATAAAAGTATCCAAGAACTACTCCACTAATCATTAAGATTGCACCGCCAATACCTGCAACGGTAATACCTGGAACCAGCAAAAACTCAATAAGGAATAATACTATTCCAAGAAGAATGAGAATAATAATTAATGTGATTGACATTGAATGTTTTGAAATTAATTAATTGTGGCTCTGAGTCCCTTACGAACAAGTTCATCTTTATAAGTTCGCAATAACTCCATGGAACCCTCTTTAACAGAACATTTACCCTTTAGATGTACAATTGTGGTACACTGCTCAGCTTGAACCACATTGTGTTTACATACTTCAATTAATGTATCAATAACGTAATCAAATGTATTTATCTCGTCGTTATGAAGGATAAGAAATTTTCCCTCATCATTCTCAAGAAGAAAATCTTCTCTGAATTTTGATTTTTCCTGCATTTAAATTCTAATTAGTATTCAACATATTAAGCAATCAACCAAAACAATTCATTTTCAAGAATTTTTCGACTTGGCGTATTTGCTTGTTTGCCAATCAATATGAACAACCGGCATTTTCAAAGTTAACAATTTTTCTAATTTGAAAAGCACAAAATATGCTTAATATTCTCAAACAGTACAAAAGGCTCAATCCCAAACAATAAAATACATTCGACTAGTGACTTAAATCTTCAGTATTCTTATCCTCCTCAAGTGTTCTGGCATACTTGACCTGAACCCTAACCTGATTATAAAAGGCAACAATAAATGCATCTGTAAATCCTCTCTCCTTTACTTTTGAAAGTGCTTCATTGGCATCCTCAAACTGACTGAACAAGCCTACCGAATATCTAATCAAATCTTTACCTTCTACTGATTCTGCCATGACCGGCTCAATGCCTTTAAAATATTGTTTAGAATCGAGATTTTTAAAAATTCCAATCTGAATCCTGTATATTAGACCCTGAGGAAGAGCTTCGTTTAATAAAATAGGAAATTCACCAGCTTCCTGGCTGGAGGCCAATATTCTAAATTCCATGATGTAGCCAGATTCCGACTTTACGGTATCCACATCCTGTTCAGTAGGTATATCTTCTACTCGCAGGCTATCTCTAGCTATCATAATAGAGCTATCAGGTTGGTTCGGAAGTACAACAGGAAGGTTTCCAGCAATGACATTTTTTTTATGATCAGTAATTTTATTAGCAGAAATGGGAACGGATATTTCAGAAAAAGGAATACCCAGACCTTTTGCCCTTTCATAATAATCATCTGCAAAATCCAAGTAACTTACATAAAGAGATTCCATTGATAATATCTCTTTTGCCAGGGCTCCAATCTCAATCGAGTCCGCCTTTCCTGCTAACTCTTTTCTTAAATAAACCGTTGCTTCCTGAACTTGCCGGGCTCTCTTTTGATACAAATTAGAAGAATCAACAAGTGCTTTGAATTTCTGAATAGATAATTCATCAAAACTTTTTTCTTCACTTGCTGAAGTCTCTGTAACCGCTTGTCCAAAAATAGGACTTATGCCAACTGTAAAAATGAGTAATATTACTCCCCACTTTAGAAGTAGCTTCATTATATACCCCAAAGGTATTTTTAGCATTTTATAAATCTATTAGATTATGGCAAATTATTCTAATCGAGAAGGAAAAATAATGAATGAAACATTTGTTCATAAACTTATAAAAAGATCTCTTTCAAAACCTAAAATATTTATACAAACTTCGTAATTTTACCCCGAATCTCAAAAAGGAAAACTAGTATGACAAAACTGAAAGAAGGAGAAAAGGCTCCGAGATTTACTGGTATTGATCAGAATGGCAAAAGCATTAGCTTATCAGATTTTTCAGGGAAACCCCTTATTTTATTTTTCTACCCAAAAGATATGACCCCGGGGTGCACCGCTGAAGCTTGCAATCTTAGGGATAATTATTCAGAATTAAAGAAGCAGGGTTTTGAAATTCTGGGTGTAAGCCCTGATAATATTAGCAGACATCAAAAATTTATTGAAAAATACGAATTACCCTTCCCATTGATTGCAGATGAAGAAAAAAAAATATTGCAAGATTACGATGTTTGGGGTGAAAAGAAAATGTACGGAAGATCCTACATGGGCGTTTATCGAACAACATTTGTAATTGATGAAGAGGGAAACATAAAAAAGATTTTCTCGAAAGTAAAAACCAACGATCATACTGCACAAATTCTTTTAGAATTGACAGCTTGATCTTTTAACACCAAGTAACAACAAATAATAAATAATTATATGAGTCAGGAAAAAAAAGAAATCAGCAAAGAAAAATTGAAAGCTTTGCAACTTACTAAGGATAAAATAGAAAAGGACTTTGGCCGAGGTGCCATTATGAAATTAGGTGACCAGCCCATTGATGAAGTTCCCTCAATTGAGTCAGGATCCATCTCTCTTGATTTGGCTCTTGGAATAGGCGGATACCCCAGGGGAAGAGTAGTTGAAATTTATGGACCAGAATCTTCTGGAAAAACTACATTAGCAATTCATGCCATTGCTGAAGCGCAAAAAAGTGGCGGGATAGCAGCATTTATCGATGCAGAACATGCTTTTGACAGGTTTTACGCAGAACAACTGGGTGTTGATATCGAAAATTTACTTATTTCACAACCAGACAATGGTGAGCAAGCACTTGAAATTACAGATCATCTGATCCGCTCTGGAGCAATAGATATTGTTGTTATTGACTCCGTTGCTGCTTTAACTCCGAGGGCGGAAATTGAAGGAGAAATGGGAGACTCAAGCGTTGGGCTCCAGGCCAGACTTATGTCCAAAGCACTAAGAAAATTGACTGCCAATATTAGCAAAACAAATACCACTCTTATTTTCATAAATCAGCTAAGAGAGAAAATTGGTGTTATGTTTGGCAATCCGGAAACCACAACTGGAGGTAATGCTCTTAAGTTTTACTGCTCTGTTCGGCTAGATATCAGAAGAATAGGTCAGATAAAGGACGGTGATGAGATTAAAGGGAACCGGACTCGTGTAAAAGTTGTAAAAAACAAACTCGCACCGCCATTCAGAAAAGCTGAATTTGATATAGTTTACGGATTGGGAATTTCGAAAACAGGTGAAATAATCGATCTGGGAGTTGAGCTGGGCTTGATCAAGAAAAGTGGTTCCTGGTTTAGTTATGGAGACACAAAACTTGGCCAGGGTAGAGAAGGTGTGAAACTTATCCTGGAAGATAATCCAGAATTACTTGAGGAACTTCAAAATAAAATCATGGAAGCTTCGCAGCCTCAAAAGAAATAGTAAATGATCTCTGAATTTACATATTAAGAATACTTTAATGACCGGTAAGCAATGAAAAAGCTTTCCGGTTTTTTAATGCCAAAACAACTGATCAAAATTGAATACTTTCAAAATCTCAAAAAATAAAACTGGTCAAATGAAAAACTTAAGTATTTTTCTCGTACTTGCTTTTCTGATATTTTCCTGCACAAATGAAACTGTAAAAAAAACTGATGGGCTTGAACCAAACTTCGAAAATCAATTAACCGACAAGGAAATTGAGGGAGGAAAAATGACCCCTGAAATTTTATGGAAATTTGGCCGAATCGGAGGTATTCGGCTTTCACCTGATAAAACGGTTATTGCATCAACCATTACCAGATATGATTCTAAAACTAATAAAAGTACCACCAATATTTTCTTTCTTTCAGTAAATGGGGGCGATATTGATCCTTTTAATGAAATGAAAGCCTTTCAACCGAGATTTACGCCAAATGGAAAAAAAGTTGGATTTCTATCGGCTAAATCAGGCTCCGTGCAAGTTTGGGAAATGAATTATAAAACCAGGGTGCCAGTTCAGGTTTCAGATATAAGTGATGGTATAAATAGTTTTGAATACTCGCCCGATGGAAGTAAAATCTATTACATGAAAGATGTAAAATTGGCACTCACTCCCTCAGAGATTTATCCTGACCTGCCCGATGTGGATGTTAAAATTATCGATGACCTAATGTACAGGCATTGGAATCATTGGGAAGATTATTCTTATAGTCATATTTTCGTGGCTGATTATTCTAACGGAAATCTTGGTGAAGGGAAAGATATTATGGAGGGTGAGCCCTATGATTCTCCACTTTCAGCCTACTTTGATGATACTGAAGTAAGCTGGAGTCCGGATGGAAAATATATAGCATATACCTGTAAAAAGTTGAATGGAGTTGATTATGCTGTAAGTACAAATTCCGATATATACCTGTATAACACTGAAGATGGCAACACTAAAAATCTTACAGAAGGTATGCCAGGATATGAAAAATATCCAGTATTCTCACCGAATAGTAAAAAACTTGCTTTTCAAAGCATGGAGACTCCTGGATATGAGGCTGACAAGGATAGACTTTTTGTTATTGACCTAACTACTAGTGAGAAATCTTACCTAACCTCAGAGTTTGACCAAAATGCGGCTTCTATAAGTTGGTCAGAAGATGGAGAGGATTTATTTTTTATCAGTGGTATTCACGCAACCTACCAACTTTATAAGATTAATCTTGGGAATAAAGAAATAAATCAAATCACTAAAGGGGATCACGACTATACTCAGCTGATACCTGCAAATGATTTTTTGATAGGAACAAAAATGAGTATGTCAATGGCTCAGGAAATATTTAGAGTTGAGACAGAAACAGGAAAGGAAGCTCAACTTAGTTTCATTAACAAAGATATTTACGAAAATATTGAAATGGGGAAGGTCGAAAAGCGTTGGATTAAAACTACAGATCAAAAAGATATGCTGGTCTGGGTAATTTATCCTCCAAAATTTGATCCAGCAAAAGAATACCCGACCTTGCTATATTGCCAGGGTGGCCCACAAAGTGCGGTTAGCCAGTTTTTTAGTTACAGGTGGAACTTTCAAATGATGGCAGCAAATGACTATATAGTTGTCGCACCTAACCGTCGAGGATTACCCACATTTGGCCAGGAATGGAATGCTCAGATCTCAGGTGATTATGGAGGCCAAAACATGAAGGATTACCTATCTGCTATAGATGAGATTAAGAAAGAGCCTTTTGTTGATGAAAACCGCCTGGGGGCAGTAGGTGCAAGTTACGGGGGTTTCTCTGTATTCTGGCTGGCTGGCAATCACAACAAACGATTCAAAGCCTTTATTTCACATTGTGGAATATTCAACTTTGAAAGCATGTACACGGCTACTGAGGAAATGTTCTTTGTAGAACATGACTATGGTGGCCCCTACTGGGATAAAAACAACAAAGTAGCCCAAAAGTCTTACCAGAATTCACCGCATAAATTTGTCCAAAATTGGGATACTCCTATTCTAATAGTTACTGGAGGATATGACTTTAGAATTCCATATACAGAAAGCATGCAAGCCTTTAATGCTGCCAAACTATTAGGGGTACCAGCGAAGTTGTTGTTTTTCCCTGAGGAAACACATTTTGTCACAAAACCTCAAAACAGCATTTTGTGGCAAAGAGAGTTTTTTGGTTGGCTTGATACTTACCTTAAATAAATTTTAGAAAAGAACCAAACCGATTTGGGCAATATTTATTTTAAATTCTACTTTTAAAAATTTAGAATTTGATTGTTGTAGCAATTACCTTGATCTCCCAAATAATTAATAAGACGAATAGATAATTTTACTCAACTCATTCAAAATTTCTAGTATCGATAAAGTTAAAAATGAAACTTGAAATTATTAAAACTGAAGATGGTTCTAATACCCTATATGTGCCGGATTTAAACGAGAATTATCATTCAATAAAGGGAGCAATTCAGGAATCATTGCATGTATATATTAATGCCGGTCTAAGAAGTTTCAAAAAAACAAATGTAAAAATTTTAGAGGTCGGATTTGGTACCGGATTAAATGCATTGTTAAGCTACATAGAAGCTCAGAAAACCAATATCAACATAGTATATCATTCAATTGAGAAATACCCAATTGACAATGAGATTATTTGGGAATTAAATTACCCGGAAATATTGGGTTTGGAATATAATCCTATCTTTCTCAATTTTCATTCAAGCGCATGGGACACTAATCATAAAATATCTGACTTCTTTCAACTTAATAAAATTAAGACCGATATAAACAATTTTAAAATTTCAGGTAGGTATGACCTGGTATATTTTGATGCTTTTGCCCCTGACGTTCAACCAGAAATTTGGAGTGAAAGGAATTTCAAGAAAATTAAAGAGGCAATGAACAGGGGTGGGATTCTTACTACCTATAGTTCCAAGTCAACTGTCAGAAGAAAATTACAAAATATCGGTTTTAAGGTCGAAAAATTACCGGGTCCACCCGGTAAAAGAGAAATAATTCGGGCCATTGTTCAATAAATGCATTATGTAGCAGTCGATTCGTTTAAAAAGAGAATTTCATACTGGATTTTTTGAGAATTATTTTAATTTCGCAGCACCAAAACAGATACTAATACAACTATGATGAGAAAACTAACATATCTTTTCTTCGGGTTACTTTCTGCTTTGCTTATTTCAGTTTCATGTAATAATAAAAGGGCTGTGGATGTTGGCGTACGTACTGAAATAGATTCAATAAGTTATTGTATAGGAATAGTTTATGGACAAAATTTGCACGGTGATGGATTTGATACAATAAACCCCTGGGTTATTGCCCGTGCTTTCAATGACCTGTTAGATGAAAAAGACCTCCTTATTGGAAAAGAAGACGCAAAGAAAATATTACTTGAGCATTATGCAGATGTAAAAAGGGGACAATTGCTTTCGCGATATGAAGATATAAAAATTGAAGGTGAGGAGTTCCTTGAGAAAAATGAAAAAGAAAAAAATGTATCAAGCCTACCCACTGGATTGCAATATATAGTCTTGAAGGAGGGGAATGGCCCCAAACCAAAATCGGATGACGTAATTGGAGTATATTACCAGGGATGGCTGCTTGATGGCACCATATTTGACAAACACATGGATGGAGATCCGGTAATTTATGGAGTGAACAGAGTAATTCCTGGCTGGACTGAAGCATTACAACTTATGTCAACTGGGTCAAAGTGGAGGCTTTTTGTACCATACAATCTGGCATATGGTACAGAGTTCAATCCAAACAGTCCCATTGTGCCCTACTCAACGCTTGTTTTTGAGCTTGAGCTAATAGATATTAAACCAAGACAAGGAAGCAGTAATTAATCCTCAATTTGAATTTGTAATTTATTAATAATACATATTATGGCTTTTGAATTAAGTGGCAAGTTGATAGAAGTATTCAACATTATACAGGTAAAAGATAATTTTAAGAAACGTGAGTTTGTAGTTGAAAAAAAGGAAACAGTTGGTGGAACTGAGTTTACGGATCCTATAAAATTTCAGCTTATAAATGACCGCTGTGATATTATCGACGCCTATAATTTAAATGATCAGGTAAAAGTAAGTTTTAATATCCGTGGAAACCGATGGGAGCGAGACGGCAAAGTAAACTATTTCACAAATCTTGCGGCCTGGAAAATTGAAAAAGAAGCTTCTGAATTTAATGCCGGTATGAATGCACCCTTCCCTGATGAGAGCAATTTGCCAGCTGATACTGAGGGACCAGAAGACGATCTGCCTTTTTAGATCAATCCTTTTCAAGCAGAATATCTAAACCTAATGATGGGTTTATTATGAGAATAATGAAGCCAACCTGGGATCATTTAATACTGACTGTATAAGCTTTTTTACACACCTGTATTTTAAACTTTTTGCATACAGTTCACTTCCAATGCCAAGAATAGATACTATTTTACTATAAGAAACCTTATTAAAGAATAAACTCAATGTTTCCCGGCAATTTTTTGATTTCATTTCCGCCAGGTGTTCATTTACTATTTCAATAAGAATTTCTTTCTTCTGAATTTCATCTTCCCATTCAAGATCCTCGTTATAAAATTGAGTAAATTCTTTTAAATGAGATTCATCTCGCTTTTTCTCTTTAATCTTGCCTATCCATTGGTATTTGCATACAGAAATGAGAAAAGCCTGAAAATTTTCTCTAATTACCAATTGATTTGCTTTTTCCAGTAAAAAAAGCATTGCATCCTGAAAAATATCTGAGGCCTCATCTGAGTTCCCACTATTCGAACTAATATATGATTCTACCTTGGGATACACTTCCTGGTAAACTGAGTTTACAACTGTATTGTCTCTGGATTTAAAACCGCGGATTATTTCCTCTTTTGTAAATTTCTTCACAAGCCTTGAAATTTAGGTTAAATAAGATAGCTGCAGGGGTTATTTGCAGAGTACCGTTATGTTTTACGATAAAAGTTAGTGTTTGGTTAGACTTTTTAATTGGAAATTTACTGCCCGGAAATGGAAGTAGTTCATTTTCAAGAAGAAAAAATAAAAAAATTTAGTGCAGGCAGCCTATATGAGTCCGGCGTCGATCATTTTTACAATCTGTTCAATGAGAATATCTTCCTGGGTTGAACTGAATTCAGCTTTAAGATCAGAAGAAAATATACGAGCTACCGTTTGCCAGAAACCTGCAAAAAGATCCCCTTTAAGTTCTTTCAACCACTGGTATGAAGTTTCTCCAGTCTCTCTGTCAACCAGTTTAATTAATATTTTACCCTGCGAGAAAGTCATATGTTTAACATCATCTTCAAACTGATCCATCATTTCCTTTTGTACTGAGCGAACATATTTTCGCTTCTCCTTCTCCGTTTCAAGGTTTACTATGTGTGCATTAACCTCATCGAGTTTAATTTTAATGTATTTAGCGTATGGATAAACTTTTTTTACGTTTTTAACCAATCGACTATATTTCCGGGCCTGTTTCTTTTTTTTAAATTTCGGTGAGGCATAAATCTCCACCTCTTCAATATTCATCTGTGGCATGGTATCTCCATCAACCGTAACAGATTTCAGAATATTTATTTCCTCCAGTTTCAATGTATCAGGAGGGTCAACAACCTGAGCACTCAAAGGCAATCCTGAAAACAAGATCAAAATCAGTATGAAAAGAAATTTATTCATCTGGTATAAAACGAATAGAATTAAAAAACATATATACCATATTATTGTAAAGTTAATGAAACGAATTTATACAAAGAATAAAATAATCCTGATTATTAATTTAAAAATGCAGGAAACAATATAATAATTGATGCTTTTTCTCCTTTAGCTTTATAACTTTGCTTATAACGATTATGAAAATTAGTCCGCAAGAAATATCTACAAGCGATAAGTTTCATCTAACCCATGTGCTATCGTACGATAATATTGCCCCATTTGTTTTTTCAAATATTAAAAAATTTAATCTAGCAACATTTGCTTTTTACTTTCTCAATATACTTTTCGTGGCCATTGGAATTATTGCGATTGTTATTTTTGTATCTTCTGATTTTTTCACCTGGAAATACACTCTGCTCAATTTAATCCTTGGATTCCTAATATATCCAATTCTGCTTATTCCAGTTCATGAATTAGTACATGCCATAATTTATAAACTGATTGGTGCCCCGAAAATAAAGTTTGGAATCGATCTTTCACAATACATATTTTATATTGCTGCTGACAATTTTGCTGTAAACTTTAAGGAGTTGCTATGGGTTGCTGTAGCTCCATTTATTTTTATTAGTGGATTAGCATTTCTTGCTTTTCAGTTGTTTCAGGGACCCTTTGCTATTAGCTTCATCCTTACCTTGATTGCACATGGAACCATGTGTATTGGAGACTTTGCTGTCCTCAGCTTTTTTATGGAAAATGATCATAAGAAGGTGATTACTTTTGACAATGTGGAAGAAAAAAAAGCCTTCTTTTACAAAACCTTAACCAATTAAGTTTCTCTGATTAATTTCAAGATCCCCACTAATCCGCTATATATCTATATTTTACATCTAAATAAATTCTGAGGATTGGCGTTCAGGTGCTGTATTTAGCAAAAGTCCGCCTCAAGTTTTATCTTTAGCGTTCACTAATTCTTCAATAAGAAATTTTTATGGGTTCATTTAAAACTGTTGTAAAAGGTTTCCCTAAAGTATTTTGGGTATCAAATTTTATGGAGCTTTTTGAGCGCTGGGCGTGGTATGGTTTTTACAATGCTTTTGCTCTCTATCTGACTCTTTCAAAAGATACTGGAGCCCTGGGCTTTACCCAGGCACAAAAGGGGATGATAATGGGTACTGGAACGATGCTTTTGTATTTTCTTCCATTATTGACTGGTGCCTTAGCTGACCGGATAGGATACAAAAAAGTTTTGGTATTCTCCTTTATTGCTTATGTGGCAGGATACTTCATGATAGGAAACTTCGAGTCGTATCAAGCCGTTTTCCTTGCTTATATATTTCTGGCTTTTGCAGGTGCATTGTTCAAGCCAATCATTGCAGCTATGGTCGCCAAAACAACGAATGAAGAATCTTCCTCCATTGGTTTTGGTATTTTTTATATGATGATAAATATTGGTGGTTTCCTTGGACCATTCATTTCGGGTCTAATCTATAAAACAAGCTGGGACCTGGTATTTTATATGTCTATTGTCACCATAAGCATTAACTTCATATTGGTTTTATTCTTTTTTAAAGAACCAGGTCGGGAAAAATCAACGGAATCATTTTTGAGCAATATATGGAAAGCATTGAAGAATATTGCCTCTACACTGGCTGATTTTAAATATGTGTTGTTCCTAATAATTATGGCTGGATTTTGGACTGCTTTTAACCAGCTTTATTACTCTTTTCCAATTTTCCTTGATGATTGGGTGGACCTTGATAAATTATCAGCCACCTTTGGCCTAAAACCTGGTACAATAACAGCTGTAACAGTTACCAGTATGGATGCCTTTTTTATTATTGTTCTCCAATTGTGGATTTCAACTATTGCAATGAGGTACAAGCCATTAAGGGCCATGATAACAGGAATTTTAATTTTGGCCTTTGGCCTATTCTTAATGTTTTCAAGTCAAAATAGTTGGATTGTTATATTCGGTATCCTGGTGTTTGCCATTGGAGAAATGGCAAGTTCGCCAAAATTCACTGAATACATCGGAAGAATTGCTCCATCTGATAAGAAAGCATTGTACATGGGCACCTCCTTTTTACCCATTGCAGCAGGTCACTGGGCAGCAGGTATACTTTCTGGGGATATTTATGCAAAAATTGCTGAAAAATTCACTCTGTTGCAAAAAGAAGTACTTGCCAGGGGGCTGGATATTCCTGAAATTTCTGAGCAATTTACCAGAAACGACTATTTTAACAGAGCTGGTGAACTCATGGGGATGAATCAAAATGAATTAACAAATATGCTATTTGAGCAATATAATCCCACTCGCATCTGGGTGCTTTATTCCGGTGTAGCAGTTGGAGCGGCTCTAGCCCTAATGCTTTACGATCGTTTTGTAATTAAAGATAAATAGCCCGCTGGCTAAACAATTAAATTGGGAAGTTATGATTGTGTCTCAAATTGCTGCCATGTCACGCAATAGGGTAATAGGGAAGGATAATACACTCCCCTGGAATATGCCCGATGACCTGGCGTATTTTTTCAAGACTACTAAGGGGCATCACATAATAATGGGTCGTAGAAACTTTGAAGCAAACGGTAAAGCTCTACCTGACAGGGTAAATATTGTTATTTCCAGAAATAGAAACTATCATGCTCCAGGATGCATTGTTGTAGGAAATTTTGAGGAAGCATTAAAGTATTCTGAAAATAAAGGCCAGAAGGAAGTTTTCATTGTTGGAGGTGGTGAAATCTATAAATCAACTCTAGGCATAACTGACAGGATTTATCTAACTATTATAGATACCGAATTGGAGGGAGATGTGTTTTTTCCTGAGTTCAATTTGAATAATTGGAAAATCACTTCCCGCGAAGCCCATTCAGCAGATGAACGAAATCCTTTTAATTATACCTATTACGTTTATGATAAAATTGAAATCGCATAATTTCAGTTCTTACTAACAAATTCATAATTTCCGGATTTTACCAAATAGTGCGCCAGGTTTTCATGAAAACCTATGAATGTTACACCTTTGCTATCACCTGCAATGGTTTTACCCTCGAAGATATTTGAAACATCTTTGGCAGGTATATATACATCAGCTATAACATTTGCTGGTATTCCAATATTAATCTTTAGTTCTGTAAGCTTATTCTCCCAATGAACACTTAGCTTTCCTCTGATTGTTTCAACTGAGGCCTTAACATAGGACAGAGATTCTGGAATATAGGGCTTAATTATCACTCGTTCACATCCTGGAAAATCTTCATTAAGATTAATTCCTGCAAGAGTTTTATAGAAAAATGCATCAATGCTGCCTGTCATAACATGATTATGAGATTGCTTGAGTGTCCAGAACTCAGACATTGTGGTATACTTTTCTACCATATCACTCCAGCTTGGGTATCCTGTTTGTGTAGCCAGCAGGTATGCTACATCAGGTCTTCCCAACATTGTTAAAGCATCAATCATGTATTTGGATCCCAGGACCCCTGTTGTAAGGTGTCCTCCATTTGTTTTAACAATATCTTCCACTAGGTTGTCTAAAACATCTGAAATATGTTCCTCAGGTACCAATCCCAAAAACAGGGGAAATGCATTTGCCATCTGGCTTCCATCATTGTATTCCTTTTTTTCCAAATTAAAGAAGGATGCATTATAAGTTTCTTTAATACTTTCAGCCTTTTCTAGAAAGAATTCAATATCCTCGTCCATCCCTATTACTTTTGCAACCCTGGAAAGAATTTTTGAATTCCAAAAGTAAAATGCTGTGGGGACAGATTCAGGTTCCCCTTCAATCCAGCCTTCCACCAGGCTACCCCAGTCGCCAATCCAACCCTTTGGTATGATATTATTTGTAGCTGTAGTTTCCAAAAAACTCAAATACCTTTTCATTGCATCATAATTCTCTTCAAGAATTCTTTTGTCACCATAGTATAGGTACTGATTCCAAACCAGAATATTATAGGTACTGCTCCATTCCACCCCTACATCCCAGATATATGGCCTTGGTGAGATAATAGGGATATCTCCAGTTTTGGGTTCCTGATTTTTCCTAATTCCGGTTAGCCAATTAGAATAGAATAGTGGCATATCGAAGTTAAACATGGCTTCTTCAATGGTAACCTGTACATCTCCAAACCAACCAAGGCGCTCATCCCGTTGGGGACAATCCATGGGGTAACCAATCATATTACTTTTTGTAGACCACACGGTGGCTCTGTGAATTTTATTTATTGTTTCATTCCCACATTCAAAAGTACCTGTCAATTCATTATCAGAATATACAACACGTCCCTCAATACTTTCAATTTCAGGCAAAGTAGGATCTGCTGTAACTTCGACATATCTGTAACCATAAAAAGTAAACCTGGGTTCATAAATTTCAGATCCATTTCCTTTCAAAATATAAGTCGCCTCAGCTTTGGCATGCTCATTACTGGTGGTATTTATTGAACCATCCTCATAAATTTCCTCGGCAAATTGCAAACGTAGTTTTGTTCCCTTCTTTCCCTTTACCTTAATTTTGGCCCATCCTGTAAAATTTTGACCCATATCGTATACCCTTACATTGGGTTTTGGAGTATGCATTGCAATTGGTTCGAATACTTCATTAACTCTAATCGGTTGCATAACATGTGATCGAAGTTTCCCTCCCGGAGGTTCCACAATATTTACCGGTTTCCACCTAGCGTCATCAAAGGGACTACTTGCCCAATTTGGAATCTCTTTCGAGGCATCATAGAGTTCTCCATCATAAACACAATTATAAAGAACTGGCCCATGATGAAACTTCCAGTTCTCATCTGATATAATAGTTGCTTTTTCACCATCTTCATATTCGATCTCTAATTGCAGAAATGCACGTTTTGCACCAAACCACTGCATTCGGTATTCCTTCCACCATTTTTTATAAGGATTAAACCAGCCATTTCCCAGGTGAATACCAATTGCATTATTTCCCTTATTCAATTCTTTCGTTACATCGTAGGTATCATATAAAACATCACTTCTATAATTTGTTTTTGCCGGAGAAAGCACATGGTCTCCTACTTTTTCACCATTAAGATAAAGCTCATAATAACCAAGACCTACCACAAAAACTCGGGCATTTTTTATTTTCTGAGTACATGAAAACTCATTTCTTAAAAGTACTGAACGTCCATCGTGAACAACGGTGTCAGATAGATCATGCTGTTCATTAACACCCATGAAAAAGCCCTTTGGCGACCGGGGTTCATTTGTAGGCCCTGCACCAATCCACTTTGCTTCCCATTCGCTATTACTTAAAAGAGCGGTCCAGAAGCTAACAGCTTCACTTTCATGCTTTTTACCGTTTTGATCCCAAATTCGCACCTCCCAGGAGTATTTTGAGTTACTTTTTAGCTTCTTGCCAGCATAGGTGATTTGATTGCTTGAAGAGGATTTATTTTGTCCAGAGTCCCATACAATTCCTGATCTGCTATCACCATCGTAAACAATAATTTGATACGCTGATTGTTCCACACCTCTTTCACTTGATAAAATAACCCAGCTAAATCTTGGATTTGGATTATCTATATTTCCAGGGGAATTCGCATACTCGCATTTCAAACTTCCAATGGTCAGTGACACGGAAGAATTTTGTGCAAAGAATGTTTGATTCAAGAAACCAACAAGCATTAGAAGGAGTGTAAATTTTTTCATTTCAGGTTTTATTTGAGTCAGTGATAATTCAGGTTCAAAAATAATAATATCTGGATCCATTTTTAGGATTTGCAGATTATACTATTTTATCCAATAAGTTCGTTAATACATATTAAGTCTGATGAATACGGCAATAGAATGGAAAATTAAACAAGATTAGCTGAATTTCATTACTTTTGCACAGTAATAATCATCCAATATATTTTGAAGCAAAATTTACTAAACCTGAAAATAGCCGTCGACTTTGATGGTACAATTGTTGAGCATAGGTACCCTGCAATTGGGAAAGAGATATTATTCTCAATAGATACCTTAAAGCTTCTGCAGGAAAAAGGCTGTCAATTAATTATGTGGACATACCGTAGTGGAAAAGAGTTAGATGAAGCTGTTGAATTTTGCAGATCGAGAGGGCTTGAATTTTACGCGGTAAATAAGAATTATCCTGAGGAGGTTTACGATGAATCAATTAGCAGGAAAGTTAATGCTGACATATTTATTGATGACAGAAACCTGGGTGGATTACCGGAATGGGGGCTAATCTGGCAAATGTTGGACCCAGATAGTTATGATATTAATGACCATAAAGCAAAAGGAGCATTTAAGAATTCGGGTTTAAATAAATTGGTGCAGTTTTTTAAACCGAAAACAAACTAATAATGAATTTTAAAAAATTTATTATAGTTTTTCTGAGTTTTAACTTTCTGGCATTCATTTCCTGTTTAAGTCATAATACTCCAACCAATAAGGAACTCAAAAACGTCAAAAATCCTGATAAGAAAACCGTTCAAAACATCCCCAAAGGATTATCTTTTAGTCAACCAAAAAACAATGAAGTATTCGCAATTGGTGACCTAATTGAAATTAATTTAAAAAGGCCCAGTAATAATTTCGAATTTGATTCGGTTCAACTATCCGTTGATAACTATAACATAGCCGTACAAAAGAAAAACAATCTGGAATATATCCTCTCCACTGATAAACTGAATCCAGGTAACAGAAAGCTTTCAGTCCAGATGTTTTTAACAGATGGCACAAAATCTCGTATCTCTACAAATTTCATTCTTAAATCAGACATAGCTCCAAAAAAACTGGATTACAAGATTATAAATATTTTTCCGCACGATATAAATGCATATACACAGGGCCTTGTAATAGAGGATGGATTTTTATATGAGGGAACGGGAGAAAGAGGAAAATCCTCTTTACGAAAGCTTGAACTGGAAAAAGGAGAACTACTTTCAAGCCTGAATCTCCCTCCTGACCTATTCGGTGAAGGAATTTGCATTTTTGAAGACAAAATAATTCAATTAACCTGGACCTCGAGAATCGGCTTTGTTTATGATAAAGAGTCTTTTAAATTCGTGAATAGAATTCGCTACAACACCCAGGGCTGGGGACTTACAACAGACAATAAATCACTGATAATGAGTGATGGCAGTAATACCATCTACTTTCTTGAGCCAACATATTTTAGTGAAACTTCGAGAATTGAGGTTTACGATAATGATGGGCCTGTTAGCAGCCTTAATGAACTGGAGTATGTCAATGGATTAATATATGCAAACATTTATACAACCGACAATATCGTGATTATTGAACCTGAAACCGGAAAGGTTTTGGCCTACATAAACTTCGAAGGGCTGCTTAAGCCAGAGGACAAGCATCCAGAACTGGATGTTTTAAATGGTATTGCTTATGATAAGGAAAAGGATCGTTTATTTATTACTGGCAAAAATTGGCCGAAATTATTTGAAATCAAAATTGAGAACTTTTAGATTCCATTTTTGAATTTATCAGCTTAATGTATCAAGGTTCTGTTTTTTCAAAATAAAAATTAGCTCGATTTTATGAATTATTTTATCCGGGTTTTTATTCACTGTTAATGCTCTGCTAATCATCCAATTTAGGGAATCCAAAATCCTTCGTAAACGTAATAATATCGGACTATTCAGGAAATCTTATCATCATTTTGATGTTAATAATCTGTTTATAAAACCAAATTAAATGTTTACAATTCCAGGACACCTTCAAAATCAGCCTATTTATATTATAGTAAATTTGTAGCTCCTTTTTTTATTAAAGCTTTATAAAACCAAATATAGACTGAATGGGAAAAACTATTGCAGTTGCCAATCAAAAAGGTGGTGTTGGAAAAACAACTACCGCTATAAATTTAGCTGCCAGTTTAGCAGCACTTGAATCGAAGATACTTATTGTTGATGCTGACCCACAGGCCAACTCAACATCAGGTATAGGCTTTGATGTTAGAAACATTAAAACCAGTATTTATGAGTGTCTGGTTGATGAAACCAACCCTGCTGACATAATTCTAAACAGCGATATAGATGGGATGGATCTTATTCCTTCCAATATAGACCTGGTGGGTGCTGAAATAGAAATGCTCAATCTTCCTGAACGCGAAACAAAGTTAAAAAATGTAATTAGCAGGGTAAGAGACCAGTATGATTTTATTATTATTGATTGCTCTCCATCATTGGGTTTACTCACAGTAAATTCACTGACTGCTGCAGATTCTGTTATAATTCCTGTGCAATGTGAATATTTTGCACTTGAAGGCTTAGGCAAATTGCTGAATACCATAAAAATAATACAAAATAGGTTAAATCCAGATTTGGAAATTGAAGGTTTTTTATTGACAATGTACGACTCAAGACTGCGTTTATCAAACCAGGTAGTTGAAGAAGTTAGAAAGCACTTCCAGGAAATGGTATTTGATACCATTATCCAGAGAAATGTTAAGCTTAGCGAAGCACCTAGTTTCGGAAAACCAGCTATTTTATATGATGCCAACTCAAGAGGTTCCATTAACTATCTTAATTTGGCACGTGAGTTGTTGCAAAAGAATGAAAAAACGAAGATCCCAATATCAGAAAAAATCATTGAATAGATACATTTTACATTCTGTGAAGTTTTGTGGTATTACTAAATTGAAAAATATTAGTTAAGATGGTTCAAAAAAACGTGTTAGGCAGAGGTTTGGGTGCCCTAATCGATGATGCTGACAGGGAAAAACTTGAAAAAGTTGCTTCCATAAATGAAATTGAGATTGATCGGATTGAAACCAACCCATACCAGCCTCGTTCAAAATTCGATGATGAAAAAATAAATGAGCTTGCCTCCTCCATAAAAGAGCTGGGCATTATTCAACCCATAACGATACGATCAATTGAAAAAAATCTATATCAGCTGATAACTGGTGAGAGAAGACTTCGAGCCGCACGGATTGCCGGATTAAAAAGAATCCCAGCCTATATCCGACTTGCCGATGACCAGGCTATGCTGGAACTTGCTCTGGTTGAGAATATCCAAAGAGAAGATCTTGATGCCATAGAAGTCTCTATATCATATCAACGACTAATTGAAGAATGTAGTTTAACACAGGAAAATCTAAGCGAAAGGGTCGGTAAAAAGCGATCAACTATCTCAAATTATTTGAGATTGCTTAAACTTCCAGGCGAAATTCAACTGGGGTTACGGGACAAAAAGATATCAATGGGCCATGCTAGAGCTTTGGTAAATATTGATGATGTAAAAACCCAGATTAACGCCTATTACAGCATTATTAATGAGGACCTTTCCGTTCGGAAAACAGAAGATATGGTCCGTAAGATCAATAAATCATCAAGCCCATCAGAAAACGTTTCAAGCAAAGAAAAGAAAGAAATATTGATTAAAGATTTTGAGGATTTGCAAGATCAACTTTCTAGTTTCTTTTCCACGAAAGTGCAATTCAGGATGAATGAACAGGGGAAAGGGAAAATTGTAATCCCTTTCAAATCAGGAGAAGAGCTTGAGGAAATCATGGGTGTCTTTGATAAAATAAAACCATAAGTACAATTCAATTCTAATTAGGCTAGCTTGTTGCTCAAATTGTCTTTTGTTAAAAAACATTAATTCAAAGGCAACAAATTCTCTGTTTCAACCGTATACTGTATATTTGCAGCAAATACAGGTTGTTTTGAGAAATAATACAAGACATAGGAAACTTTTCCTATTGTGTTTGCTAATTGTAGGTTTTAGTGTTAAGTCGAACTTTGCACAAACGGTATTTACCGAAGAGGATTTTAAAACCCCAGTGGTTGTAAAACACTCACCGCGGAAAGCTACTTTGTTTTCTGCCGTTTTGCCTGGATTAGGACAGGCCTACAATAAAAAATACTGGAAGATACCTATTGTGTATGCTGGTTTTGGGGTTATGGGATACTTTATTTATTTCAATGCCGATAATTACAACCAATACAAGCAAGCATTAATTGATTTTATAGATGAGGATTCAGGCACAAATAGTTATTTGGATTTAGTTGGGCCAAATGTAGATCCTGGAACTTTTGATCCCTCCTTGGGATCACCCTTATATAGCCCTGACAATGAAGAGTGGTTTAAGACACAATTGCAGAATAACATGGATTATTATAAAAGATATAGAGATCTTTCAATTATACTTTCTGCTGCCTGGTATGTCTTGAACATTATTGATGCTGCAGTTGATGCATATCTTTTTGATTATGATATTACAGATGATCTGTCTATGAAAATTGATCCAAAATTATTTTCTTTACCT
>RCNC010000528.1_pt1 | contig 24565 bp, 21 predicted proteins | sample 2041301 | NCBI WGS metagenome assembly RCNC01 (sample SAMN09708231, study PRJNA481090) | Marine sediment metagenome, whole genome shotgun sequencing project. | biome: marine sediment; feature: ocean; material: sediment; isolation source: Sewage treatment plant 13A marine sediment (STP13A) ...
AGAAGGTCTGATCATCCCCAAAAAGAAAGGTAAAATAAGAATGGAAGCCCCGGGGGGACTGGTAGAAATTGAATACCAATTAAAAGAGGGAAAGGTAGAATGGGTTAAACTCACCAACGTAAAAAGTTACCTTGCTGCTGAGGGCCTAAGTGTTGAATGCCCTGAGTTGGGTGAGTTGACCTTTGATGTGGCTTATGGAGGAAATTTTTACGCTATAGTAGACCCCCAGAAAAATTTTTCAGGAGTTCAAAATTTTACGGCAGGTAAAATCGTCCATTATTCGCAAATTGTGCGCGACAGAATCAATAAAAAATATCCAGACTATTTTGTGCATCCAGAACATGAATCCATCAATGGGGCCAGCCATATACTATGGACCGGCGAACCTTTGGATCCAGCTTCTTCAGGGAGAAATGCGGTTTTTTATGGAGAGAAAGCCATCGATAGATCTCCTTGCGGGACTGGTACTTCAGCCAGGATGGCGCAGTTGCACGCCAAAGGAAAACTGAAAAAAGGAGAATCCTTTATCCATGAAAGTTATATAGGATCAAAATTTATAGGAAGAATAGAAGAAGAGACTGATATAAAAGGAATAAAAGCCATAGTGCCAAGTATTCAGGGATGGGCCAAAGTTTATGGGTATAATGAGATTATCATAGATCAAGAAGCGGATCCATATGCATTTGGGTTTCAGGTATTATAATAATGATGTAGTGATGTAATGATATGATGATATAATGTTTTTTGGAGGGTTACTTATTTGTGTAAATAGCATTAAGTAGTTGTAAGCTAAGCATTAAATCATTTTGAAATGGAAAAGCAAATATTTGTAAAAGGATTAAAAAGTAGAACTAAAAAACTAGCCGTTGATGTTGTGATGTTTTATAATAAAATAGAAAAATCTGAAACGGGTAGGATTATTGGAAAACAACTTATAAGATCAGTTACTTCCACATCCGCAAATTATAGGGCAGCCTGTGTTGGACGTTCTAAGAAGGAATTTTTTTCAAAAATGGCGATAGTTGTCGAAGAGGCCGATGAAACTTATTTTTGGTTAGAATTGTTAAAAGAGACAAAATTGGCTAGAGAAATAGATCTAAAGCCCCTTTTAACGGAGTCCTTAGAAATTCTTAAAATTATGTCGAAAGCTAAATCAACTTTATATAATAATAAATAATTCATTACATCAATGTATCATTACATCAATACATCATTAAATCATTGTATCACTATATCATTAATAATATGAAAACATGTATCATCATAGGTGGAGGTATCATTGGCTTGTGTACAGCCTATTATCTTCAAAAAGAAGGACATCAGGTAACTGTAATAGATCAATCCAATATGGATGGAGGGGCCTCATACGTTAATGCCGGATATATTTCACCAAGTCATTTTATTCCACTTTCGGCTCCCGGGGTGGTGAAAAAAGGAATTCAATGGATGTTTGATCCTTCGAGTCCTTTTTACGTCAAGCCCAGAACCAATATTGATTTTTTAAAATGGGCCTGGGCCTTTAATAAATCATGTAATCCGGTACACGTAAAAAAGTCAATTCCGGTGATCAGAGACATCGCTGTGATGAGTCATGAATTATATGAAGATATTGATAATGAAGATGGATTCGATTTTCATTTTGAAAAGAAAGGTCTTTTGATGTTATGCCAAACAGAAAAAATGCTAGAAGAAGAGGCTAAGTTGGTTAAACAAGCAAAAGAGCTTGATCTTGAGGCAATTACTTTAGATAGGGAAGCTGTGCAGCTGCTTGAGCCTAATGTAAAACTGAATGTTTCCGGTGCTACCTTGTATAAGTGTGATTCACATACTACTCCCCAGGAATTCATGGTTAGCATAAAGGCTTATTTGCTGAAGAAAGGTGTCAAAATCCTAAGTAATGAAAAAGTGGTAGATATTGACATAAATGATCGTCTAATTACGGGAGTAAAAACAAATAAACAAACTTATCAGGCCGATGAATATATTCTGTCTGCAGGATCTTGGACTGGTTTGGTAGCCAAGAAATTAGGCATGAATTTGCTGCTTCAGGCAGGGAAAGGATATCGAATTAATGTAACACGGAATACAGGAATTTCTTATCCCGCCATTTTAGCCGAGGCCAAGATAGCGGTAACACCCATGAACGGATTTACCCGTTTTGCAGGAACTATGGAAATTGCGAGGATTAATCAAGACTTGAATAGGGTTAGAATTGATGCTATAGCTAAGGCTGCTTCAAGTTATTACCCTGAGCTTGAAATAAACGAAGAAGAAAAACTGGATGCATCTTCAGGTTTAAGACCACTTTCACCAGACGGTCTTCCCTATATTGGAAGATCCTCCAAATGTAAAAACCTGACGATTGCCACCGGACATGCGATGATGGGTTGGAGCATGGCCACAGGTACCGGTAAACTGGTATCAGAGATTATATCTGAAAGTGCCTTATCTATGGATGTAGCTGCTTTTAGCCCCGACAGAAAATTTTAACTTAAAGTTTCCCTAAAATGCGATATCAACTCATAGAAAATAAATTATTTCAAAAGAACCGCAGCAATTTTGCCGCTTTGATGGAAAGTAATTGCATTGCAATTCTCTGCTCTAATGATGTTCAGCATACTAACGCTGATGATGCCATGGGTTTTGCCCAAAATACCGATCTTTTCTATTTGTCGGGTATTGATCAGGAAGAAAGCATTCTTTTATTATACCCTGATGCCTATAAAAAAGAGTATAAAGAAATCCTTTTTATTAAAAAAACTGATGCGAACATTAAAATATGGGAAGGCGATAAACTCAGCAAGAAGGAAGCTGGCAAGGTATCGGGAATGGGCAGGGTTGAATGGCTTGATGATTTTGAAAAAACCCTGCAATTGATAGCGTTTGAAGCGGATGGTTTTTATTTAGGACATAACGAACACATCAAACGTCTCACTCATAATCAGGAAACCGGTCAAGACAGATTGATTAAATGGTGTAAACAAAAATATCCTTTACATCAGTATTACAGAGCCGCAAAGATCACCAGAGGATTACGTCAGGTAAAAAATGCAGAAGAAATAAATTTGATTCAAAAGGCAGTGAATATAAGTGTGACAGGCTTTCATAAGGTATTGCAAAGTGTAAAACCGGGTCTGATGGAATACCAACTTGAAGCTGAACTCAGCTATGCTTTTCTAAAAAAAGGAGCACTTAGGCAGGCCTTCAAACCCATAGTAGCCTCGGGAAAAAATGCCTGTGCCTTGCATTATAATACGAATGATGGGGTTTGCAAAGACGGAGAAATGATCCTTATGGATTTTGGTGTTTGTTATGCAAATTACAATTCGGATACCACCAGATGTTTTCCTGTTAGCGGAAAATTTTCCAAACGGCAGAAAGAAGTTTACAGGGCCGTATTGAGTTGTTTGAAGGAAGGATCAAAATTACTGAAACCTGGGGTGTTGTCAGCTGATTATGAAATGAAGATGGCCCGGTTGGTGGAGGAACAGCTGGTGACATTGGGCCTGTTAAAAAAAGAAGATATCGAGCGGCAGGACCCTGATGAGCCCTTGTATAAAAAATATTTTATGCATGGCACTGCGCATCATATTGGTTTAGACGTGCATGATGTAGGGCTCTATTCCAGGCCTTTTGAGGCAGGAATGGTCCTTACTTGTGAGCCGGGAATCTATATTTCTGAAGAAGGTATAGGGTGCAGGCTCGAAAACGATTATTTGCTAACCGATTCAGGAAACGTAAATTTAACGGAGGCCATGCCTATAGAAATTGAGGATATTGAAAGCCTAATGCAAGGCCAGGTTTAGTCTATAAATCCATATTTTCAATATTCATCCGCATGTTGATCATGTGTTTTTTAAAGCCTACTTTTTCATAGGCTTTTATGGCAGGGACATTGTCTTCATAAACGTCCAATCTGATCTCATGGATTCCTTTTTTTTTGCACCATTTAAGTAAGGTGTCAATGATCATCCTATTTAGTCCTTTACCGCGATGTTCTTCCAGAACGAACATAAAGCCCAAGTACCCTTGTTTATGATGTTTTAGATAATGCCGATCTTCCTTTATTCGGGCATAACCAGAAGCAACAATCTTTTTATTGTACTCAATAACGCAAACCTCTACATCATTAGCGCCGATAAATCCTTTCAAATCATAATAGGAGATATCACCATCTTTAATGGTAGGATCCATGGGGCGTTCGGCCTCAATAAGACCTTGTTCCAGTTGCAAAAGAATTGGCAGATCCTGAAATTTCGCCTTTCTTATCCGGTACATAAGCTAAGATTTAAAATGGCTATTTACCATGTAATTTTATGTCTTATAATAGAATCTAACAAGAAGTATCTGCGATGATTTTCCATTCCCCATCAATTTTCTTAAAGATGATCATAAAAATGCCATCGGCATTGCCAGCATTTCTTTCCAGATGAAACTCTCCCATGACATAATAAGAGGCCTTATCAATCTTTGAAATATCGTTGATCACAAATTTTAAAGTTCCGGTATGATCTTTTGAAGGATAAGATTTATGATATCTCGCCAGGGTGTTGTCCCAACCGTTGACCAGCCCGCCACTTCCGTAAAATTTAAGAGAATCAGACTTCCAATATCCCTGCATAAATCCTTCTAGATCATAGGCATTCCAAGCTGACCTTTGATCTTCCAGAACTTTCCTTATTGCCACTTCATCTTTAGAAGTTTGCGCTTCAATTTGAAAGGAGTAAAGCGTAAGAATACCGAAAAGGAGCATTATTTTTTTCATGTTATCATTTTTAAAGGTTCATATAATCTTCGTTAAGAATCATTTTTAAATGATCAATTAATTCTATTGCATTTTCTTGTGAAAAAACAATCGGAGGTTTGATCTTTAAGACATTATTGTCAGGTCCGTCAATGCTCATCAGGATGCCAAAATCTTTCATACGATTGGCAAGATAGCTTGTTTGATCAGCTAAAGGCCTGAGATGCGCATCAGTCAATTCAATTCCGAGGAATAAGCCCTGACCTCTCACATCGGCCAGGATAGGGAATTCACCTGCCAGTTCTTTTAGGTTTTCTTTTAAAAAGTCTCCAACTGCTAAAGCATTATTTTGCAAGCCTTCTCTTTTTATTGTTCTCAATACCTCAGTAGCTATGGCGCAAGATACAGGGTTCCCACCAAAAGTATTAAAATATTCCATACCACTAGCGAACTTGTCTGCCACTTCTCTGGTGCAAACTACTGCAGCTATTGGGTGTCCGTTACCCAAAGGTTTTCCGATGGTAACAATGTCGGGAACAACACCGTGAAGTTCAAAACCCCAAAAGGTTTTTCCCATGCGTCCGCATCCTACTTGAACTTCGTCTGAAATACACAAGCCGCCTGCTTTTCTGGTCATAGCATAAGCCTTGGTTAAAAATCCTTCAGGAAGTTCAATTTGTCCGCCACAACTGATAATCGGTTCAATAATAAAGGCGGCAGGCCCTCTTTCCTTTTTTTGAATGAGGTCAATTTGATCCTGAACTTCCTGAGCATAATCAAATGCTGTATTATTCCCCCTATATTTCCCTCTAAAAGTATCTGGTAAAGGGAAAATGTGTGTATGATCAGGGCAGCCACTGCCGCCCTTCCCATCAAATTTATAAGAGCTGATCTCAACGCAGGCATTGGTGTTACCATGGTAGCCAACTTCAGAGGCCAAAATATCTTTTTGTCCCGTAAAGGCCTTTGCCATGCGTAAAGCAAGTTCGTTGGCTTCACTTCCCGAATTCACAAAGTGAACAACACATAATTCGGGCGGGAAGGTTTCCAGAAGCTCTTGAGCAAGAATATTAATACTTTCGTGTAAATAACGAGTGTTGGTATTGATAAGGGCCATTTGTTCCTGCCCGGCTTTGACCACCATTGGATGCTCGTGACCAACATGAGCTACATTATTTACCGTATCTAAATATTTTTTTCCAAATTGATCAATGAGGTAGGCTCCCATGCCTCTTACCATTTGAATTGGTTCATCATATGACAGGCTCATTCCTTTGCCGAGGTGATTTTTTCTATAGCACACCAATTGATCATTAGTGTTTTGATGATCGTGTTTTAAGGCAACTAATTTGAACAAGGAATTCGGGTCCGGGCAAATACTTTTCCATACTTCTAATTCGTTTTTATATGCAACTCCGGGGAAATCGACCTTATAGTCCAGCATAGAAAGCATAAGTTCAAAATGCAAATGAGGCGGCCAGTTACCATTTTCAGGAAAATCTCCTATATATGCGATTAGCTCCCCTTGTTTGATGCGTTCACCCGCCTTTCTTGAGGTGGCACTTTTTACTGATAGATGTCCATATAAGCTAAAGAAACAAAACTCATTAATTTGGTGTTTTAAGATGATCAAACCACCATACTCCTTGTCCCCGGCGTCATTGACAGCTGCTACAATTTCGCCATCCAAAACGGCATGAACCGGAGTTTTAGGAGGGAGCCAGAAATCTATACCCAGATGAACCGTTCGACTTTCCTTTCCTTTGTTCCCTAGTTTTTCATAGGCATCAGTAGCATAAACCATTCTGGGTTCTAAATAGCCTCCTGCAATTATTTTTTCAGGCACAGTTTTTTGCAGACGATTTATCTTAAATTGAAATAAGTCAAAATCTGCAAAGTCACTTAAATGTCCCAGCCACTTACTTGAGACGCTCAAATCAATAGCCAGGCATTCGGAGCAATTTCTTGATGGGAAAAGTTGTGAGATACTGAATTCATTCTCGCTGGCCCATTTGATAAAATGGTTCTGGTTTGGGTGAGCAGTAAAGACACAAGCATACCTAAAACTGAAATGAACAAAATCTTCACTCAATTCTTTCCATTTTTTTAACACTTCCCAGGCGGGTTTCTCACTAATCTGTAAATAAATATTATCAGGTTCCTCAATTTTATTTATGGCTGATTTTGTTACGCTTATGACCAGTCTCATGGCGATAGCCGAATAAAGGTGCGCTATTTCTTCTTCATCGATGTTTAGGCTTTGGTGATAACCTTCTGCAATAACTGATGCGGCAGATAAGGGATCATTTTGATTCATCATGCCATAGGCGCAGCATATAGCCAAATCATTGATGGTTTGTGTAAAAACAGCGTCGCCATAATCAATGGATGCAATGACCTCAGGGTATTTTAAATTACTTGAAACAATAATATTATTGTCATTACCGTCATTATGGACCACTGATTTTCTCAATTGATCATACCTGGGTTTGGACCTGGCAAAAAGGTCTTGAAAATAATTCACAATAAGCGCGTTTTCATCGTCAAACAAATGAATGTATTGCTTTGTCCAAAGGGATCGGGCAATGTCCCAATCAAATTTTCTATGCGCGTGAGGATGATCAAATCCGAGTAGGGATTTACTGAGCGAACCGCAAGTTTTACCTAGACTTAGCCGCAATGTATCCAATTGGGGGTTCACCCTGCTGTAGATTCTGCCCGGTATCCAGCTAAGTAACCTAATGAATCTTTTTCGATCAAATTGATCTTTAATTTCTGTGATCAAAAGACCAGATTTGTCTTTGATTACCTTAGGAACAATGATAGTTTCTTTGCTATGCCCAAGATGTTCTAAGAGGTTTTGCTGAAATTCAAGCTCCTCAAAGACTGCATCAGGCCTTGAAATTTTCAAAATATAGCGATCTACTCCCTTTACATTTATTTTGAAGTTAAAATCAATTTCTCCTGGAAGCGGTGTGGCTTTCCCATGAATTTGATATTGATCGGCCAATATTTTTTCTGCCAGATCAGATTTGATAAGAATTTCATTGTAGGCAAATTCTCTCATTATGACGCTTATGATTTGGTAAGATAAAAGAGATCAATTCTCCAGGTGTCTGTTTTGCCGGGAGCCAGTTCAGTGAATCCTATTTTATTATTAAAGGAATTTGCAATACAAGTCATAGGCTCTATGGCTATGCTTTGTCTGTGTTCAGGGGTATATATTTGCAGATAGGTGCCTTCGGGATATTTAAAGCCCAGGCTGAGGTTATACTTATCTGTATTAAAATCACAGCGGGCAGTGTTGAGCGAAAATGCGTCATCAAAGGTGTTTTCTCCCATTGTAAATTCTTCAGAGAGTTCTGAATCTTTTGTGTTAATTGGAATACTTCTATTGTCACAAGCATAAAAGTTCTGTGATGCAAATGAAAAAGAAGCCTTATTCAAGTCATTTGTATGAAAATAGGGGTGCCAGCCCATCCCATATGGAAATGATTGATTTCCTGTGTTTATTACCTCAAAGGACAATGAAAGAGCCCCGTGAAAACTAATTCTATAAACGAGCCTTAATTCAAAAGGAAACGGAAAGCCAGGAAGTTTACCATCAGAAACATAACTCAAAATAATCTTGGCCCTTCGGTCGTATAACTCCGATTCAATAAGATCAAAAGGTTTATCGTAAACCATACCATGAATAGCATTGTTCACAGATGGCTCATTGATAGGGCATTGATATTTAACACCATTATACTCATAAACTCCATCTTCGATTCTGTTCGGAAAAGGAAAAAGAATCGAGGATTTATAGGTTGATTTGTAGTCCTTCAAACCACTTTCATCGACCTTAATCCCATCTAATATTTGGGTGCCGTGTACGATAAGTTCCTGAACACTTCCACCTAGATTGGGGAAAATTTTTACTGAGAGATGTTTATGATGTATGTGTACATGATTAAGTAAGTTATTGCTATGGCTGATCTGATCTATTTGCATCTATAATTATCTTAAAATGAATCCGTTTTTCATAGGGTCCTTTGGGTCCAACACAAAGGTATGCATTCCTGTAATATGTGCAGTCCCCTGAACTTGGGGAATTACAGCTTTAAAAGGTCCGTAATCGACCTCCTCTACCAGGGATCCTACAAACACTGAATCCGTGATACTTTCAATGGTCATTTCTTCGCCATAAGCGAGCTCATTTCTCATTTTATGAATTGCCATTCGGCCAGATACACCAGAACCCGTTGGGCTACGATCTACCTCTCCATCGGCAAAAATGCAGACGTTTCTGCTGTCGATACCATCTTTATCAGAGTCTTCGGTAAAAATCGTGCCATAGAGAAAGCCGAGATCAGCTTCAAACGGATGCTCAATATCGCTGTCTTCTTGTATTACAGCCTGCTTGATTTCCATGCCATTGCGGATAAGTTGCGGATAAGAACTTATTGAAAGATCAAAATCAAAATCATTCTTTTTCATATCCACGTAGGCGTAAAAGGCACCTCCATAGGCAAGGTCATAAGTGACGGTTCCTAAGCCCGGGACCTCAATTTTTTTATCCAGGGAGGCTACAAAACTAGGTACACAATGAAATCTCACACCCTTTAGGACGCCACTTTCTATAGTTGCAAAGGATGTAATTCTGCCGCAGGGAGCGTCAATTTTTACGATATTGTCACCTTCTTGAATTTCTTTCCACTTCATTTCTACACAAAGTGTGGTTAATGCGATGATGGCATGACCGCACATGGTTGAATAACCTTCATTGTGCAAAAAGATTACACCAAAATCTCCTTCGTCATCATTAGGTGGAGTTAGCAGGCAGCCGTACATATCAGCATGGCCCCTGGGTTCAAACATAAGTGCTGTCCGCAAAAGATCATAATTCTCTTTACAATACCTGCGGTAATCCAATACAGAATTTCCCTTTAATTTAGGAAAACCTTCAAGTATGACCCTTAATGGTTCCCCACCCGTATGCAAATCAATGGTTTTGATCTGAAGCCAATCGTTATGAGGTTTATATGTTTTATTTTGCTGGATATTTTGGTAGGTGTTCATGGGAAGAGTTGAAAGTTAATAAAGTTCAATGTTCAAAGTTTTGAGTTTCGCGTTTTGTGTTTAGGGTTCGATTTTCAAATCCTCAAATTCATCATGAGCCGTCTTGATTTTTCATTATATCAATATATCATTGTTTCAACGATTCATTGTATTTTTTAAAGTAATATCTCGCTCCAATAAGGTCTTCAGAAGCATGCCCTACTGACTTAAAGAAGGTAATCTCATCATCAGTTTGTCTTCCTTTTTTTGTTTTGGAACACAATTCAAACAGGTCTGCTTTTATATCTTCTTCTTTAATAATATTTTTTTGCAAGGGAATCACGATATCCCCTGATTCTTTTAAACCACCCTGATAGGTGTCAAGAAAAATACTCGATTTAAGAACCGCTTCATCATCGGCTTCTCTCATGTCCTTTTTGTACGAGCCAACAAGGTCAAGGTGTTGCCCCGGCTTGAGGTATTTTCCAAAAACCAGAGGAGACTTAGACAAGGTGGCACAAGAAATGATGTCAACTTTTGAAAGGTAATTTTCATAGCTTTCAACGGCTTCAATCTCAAAGGATTCATCGCTGCATTCCGTCGCCAGGGCTTTAGCTTTATTTATATCTCTTCCCCAAACATAAACCTTTGTGATTGGTCTGATACTGGCATGAGCCTTTATCAAGTTGGGAGAAAGTGCCCCTGTGCCGATCATCAGAAGGGATGAAGCATCTTTTTTGGCGAGGTATGATGCAGCTAGCGCAGAAGTGGCAGCAGTTCTTTTGACTGTTAAGGCTTTGGCATCGAGGATAGCCTTTACAAAACCTTTATGACCGTCCAAATATACATAGGTACCTTGAATGGAAGGAAGTTCATATTTGCTATTATTGGGGTTAACGGTTATGATCTTTACTCCAATGTCATTTCCAGGGTCCCAAGCTGGCATCAAAAGCATAGTCGAGTCTTCACTCTCTTTTGGATTGCTATAATCATGATGATGACGTAAAGGGGTTTGTACCACAGGGTTTGAAAATGATTGATCAAGAAATTTAATCAGGACCTTGAAGTCAGTATTGGACTCCATGAAGTCATTATCTATAAACGGTATTTGATGCATTGAATTTTTTAATAAAAGTAAATATTACTGTGTATTAATCCTATATTCCTCTGTAATAAGATAAAATATTATGGCATTCGCGCAGTAAAGTACTAGAGGCAAGTTTCTTTTGTCCTCCTGCCTGCCGGTCGGGTAGGAAATCAAGACTGATTTTATTTTTCTGTACATCTCTCTGATAATTTTTACTCCACCATAGCCCAAGCCGCTACGCTTCGGGGCTACTGCTTCTTCCATGCTAAAATTATCAGGATGCAGGACGAAAAATAAAATAGGCCGCTTAGGATATAAATAATGATTTTAGTGTAAGAGAGTAATCAAAAAAACACACCTACCGGAAGGCCGAAATGTTATCTAAACAAAAGGCTTGTTTGTATCGAGGCGCTGCGCGCCAGCAATAATGAACGAAGCAACGGAAGTGCGTTCGGACTGAAAGGGAGAACAAGCATGTAGTTGTGGGAGTGAGTGGTGCGAAGCAATTGCCTCGTGCAGTGAGAGCCCTTTTTGATTCGTTTTTGGGGCTTTCAAAAATGAATAAATAATAATATTTGACGGATTTTTGTTTCAAGGCAAAAGGATAATGAAACTTTTATCGTCCGTATACTTGTTTACATCTCGCTTCATAATCCTAAGTTTTGTTTACTTTTTTATTCAAACCCATTTTAGGACAAGACAGTTGACCTCGTCTATATGAGGATAAAGGATTTGTTAAATACCTCGGGTTAAAATCAACGTAGTGTTTAGGAAAAGTATTTGATTTCTTTTTCTTCTCCTGGTAATTGTACCATTTTTTCAAAGCGCAAGCCTAATTTTTCTAAAAGCACAATGGATTTTTCATTAATTGGACTGACTATAGCGACAATCTTATCGAGCATTAAATCGTTTTTGGCATAATTGAAAATGGCCTGAGTGGCCTCAAACGCATAACCTTTCCCCCGATAGGCTGGAAGCAAACCATAACCTATTTCAATTCCTTCAATTCCATCTCTATCTATCAGTCCGGCGGTACCAATTCGTTCGTTCGTAGATTTTAGGCGAAGAACATAAAAACCAAATCCAAATTCGTCATAACTTTTAAAGAATCTCTCTTTGATATAGTTTTCGGCATCCTCATCATTGTGAATTTCTCTGTCTCCAATGTTTTGAATCCAGTCTTTATCGTTCATTAATTCATGAATAAACGATGCATCTTTAAGTGTGATCTTTGAAATGATTATCCTTTCAGTACTTAGAATTTTCATAGGCTATATTTAACTCAAATATAATTATTTTAGCCTAGTACGTCACTTTGCTTTTTGTAAAAAGTGTCAGATTGGATCTTTAATAAGTCTTTGGCCTTTTGCTTTTTGTACTCATAAATCTCCTCGTCCTTGGCCACGTCATAATATACTTTTTCATTCAAAGAACCGTCGGTTTCCAATACCATTGCTCTTTGATTCTTTTGTTGGGTGACCCAAACTTTTAAAGCGTCTTCCTGTTCCTCAAATTTAAGGTCGTATGCGCCTTTTGGAGCCATGATCTTGGCAAATACAGGGGCCGTTTCTATGGCAATGAAGAGCAGTAAAATAAATAGTGAAGGAATGGAGGGCAAAGTGCCCAAGGCATTGATTCGCGCCATCAGTCCATCAAAACCGTCAATAATAGGCTGACTGTTCGCCGTTTGTAATTTTTGTTTTTCTCTCAACTGTAACAGGGTGGCTTCTTTTTGAGCGATTTTTACATGACTACTATCTTTTAATTGTTGAAGACTCTTTAATTCAGCGTCATGTTTTTCTCTTTTCTCTTTATAAACGGGTCCTTTACCCAATTTTAAGGTGCCTTTGGTTCCTTCGGCTTCAGTTATATAGGTGTCGTATAGGTCATTCACAGCAGTTTCCTTGGTATCTATATTTTCCTGCAAAGATTTTATTTCACCTTCGACACGTTGAATTTCGGGTGTAAATTGTTCCGCGATTTGACCTTGATTTACTAATGTCATTTCATTTTTTTGTTCCAACAAAACGCGATCTATCTCTTTTTCAAAGATTTTTAATTCCAAAGGTTTCGAAATAACAATGGCAATAATCAAAGCTAAGATGATCCTAGGTGAAGCCTGTAAAAACTCCTTCCAGAACTTGTCTTGTTTCTTAATAGTGCCAACAATAAAACGATCGAGGTTAAAGATCAATAAGCCCCATATCAATCCAAAAAGGACAGACAGGTAGACATTGTCAAAAACGGTGTATAAGGCGTAAGCACTAGACACAAAAGCCATGATGGCAGTAAAAAAAACGGTACCACCAATACCGGCATATTTAATTTGTTCTGACTTCGGGCTTTCCTGAAGCAGGTCGGTGTCTGCGCCTGAGCACATCCAAAAGAATTCTTTTATCATGTTGAGGAGGGTTTAGTTAAAAACAACGTATTAATCCTTCTATATGTTGCTCAAATATTGCTTTCGTTATGATAAAGTTTTGTTAAAATTTATATTCTCACTAATTTCACCGCCTTATGAAATCTCAATTATTAGAGTCAATTCATAAATTACAAAGCATAAATTGAATATATCATATGGGGTTATTTGAAAAATTATTTGGTCAAAAAGTTGAAGCTGTAAACAATTATAATCTTGTTCCGAAAGAAGACGGGAAAAAGGTTCTAAACGTGTCATTGGTATATAATGAATACGGAGCCTATTGCGTACCAGTTTCATCACAGCACAGAACGTTGAATCAAAAAATATTGAAAGGGCAGGTTTTTGAACCGGATACGATACGTTTTATGATGGAGAATGCTAAAGCTGGAGATATAGTTCATGCAGGAACTTTTTTTGGAGATTTTTTGCCGGCTCTCTCTAAAGGTATTGCTGATAAGGCTAAAATTTGGGCTTTTGAGCCTAATAAGGAGAGTTATCGTTGCGCTCAGATTACAATGATTCTAAATGATATTCAAAATGTAACCTTATTACAGGCTGGTTTGGGAGATACTTCCTCCAAGATCAATTTGACTACAAAGAATAAAAAGGGAGTGAGCCTGGGTGGGTCAAGTACTATAGACAGCTCTGTAAATGCCGAAGAAAATACTGAAGAAATAAGTGTTTTAACCATTGATGAGGCTGTTCCAAACGAAAGAATCATTTCTATACTTCAGTTTGACCTTGAAGGCTTTGAAAAACAGACGCTTATGGGGGCGTTGGAAACAATAAAAAGATGTAGGCCTATTTTGATATTAGAAGATGATCATGGTCTTACCAAGAGTGAATGGTTTAGAGATAACATATTGTCATTGAACTATGCAATAGGAAACAAGTTGCATTACAATCAGGTCCTCCTTCCCAAATAAAGTCAAATTTTTTTTATAAATCCAGGACTGAATTTAATTTCCTAAATCAAGATTCTTAATTGTTAGAATATCAAATCTAGTATTTAGAACATATTAAAATGTACTTTTGCGACCTTATTCAATACCCTATGAGTTTATTAAAGAAATTACAACAGCGAAGCGATTCTAAATGTGAATTATGCACATCTGACGAGCAAATAGACATCTATGAGGTTCCACCAACATCCAAAGGTGATGAAAGTGACAGTATTTTGGCTTGCCATACTTGTACTGACCAGATAGAAAACCCTGATCATGTTGAGGTGAACCATTGGCGCTGTTTGAATGATAGTATATGGAGTGAGGTTGCAGCTGTGCAGGTGGTAGCCTGGAGAATGCTTTCCCGTCTTCGTTCAGAGGGCTGGCCCCAGGATCTATTGGACATGATGTATCTTGATGAAGAGAATTTAGCATGGGCTAAAGCAACAGGTGAAGGTGAAGCCGATGAGAATGAAATCATTCACAGAGATGTAAATGGTGTTGTATTGAAAGCCGGAGATTCTGTAGTCTTGATTAAAGATTTAAAAGTTAAAGGCTCAAGTTTGATCGCAAAACAAGGAACAGCCGTTCGCAGAATTTCGTTAGATAGAGATAATGCCGAATTTATTGAAGGAAAAGTAGGTCCTACCCAAATTGTGATTATTACCAAATATGTAAAAAAGATAGGGTAAGGATCACATTTTCTCCAAGTAGTTAAAGCCTGTAATTCATGTCCATACTTCGGGCATGAGTCTTTATCATCAATAAATTTAGTATTGAAAATATTAATTCTCAATTAGTTTCCTCAAACAATTCCGTAAAGTATTTATAAAATAGTGGAATCGTTTCAATGCCCTTTAAATAATTAAAAACACCAAAATGTTCGTTGGGAGAATGAATGGCATCACTGTCCAGTCCAAAACCCATTAAAATGGTTTTACTCTTCAATTCTTGTTCGAAAAGAGCAACTATTGGAATACTACCACCTGATCTTTGAGGGATGGCATTCACGCCAAAAGTTTCTGTATAAGCCTTGTTAGCCGCCTTGTAGCCAATATTATCTATGGGGGTTACATAAGGGTGCCCACCATGGTGCGGCGTTACTTTTACCTTTGTGGATTTGGGCGCTAAAGTATTGAAGTGATGAGTAAATAAGGCGGTGATTTCATCCGGATCCTGATCGGGTACCAAACGCATAGAAATCTTGGCATAAGCCTTGCTGGCGATCACGGTTTTGGCACCTTCGCCGATATAACCGCCCCAAACACCATTGACGTCCAGGCTTGGTCTTATTGAATTCCTCTCATTAGTTGTGTATCCGTTTTCGCCATAAACTTCTTGAATGTCAAGTGCTTCTTTATAGGCTTCCAGGGAAAAAGGCGCTTTGGCCATTTCGGTTCTTTCTTCATCAGTGGCTTCAATGACCTTGTCATAAAAACCAGGAATGGTAATATGGTTATTTTCATCGTGCAAGGAGGCAATCATTTTAGCTAAGATGTTTACAGGATTTGCCACTGCTCCCCCGTAAAGTCCTGAGTGTAAATCTCTGTTGGGTCCGGTCACTTCAACTTCCACATAACTGAGCCCTCTTAGCCCGGTGGTTATTGATGGTTGCTGGTTGCTGATCATTCCCGTGTCAGAAATAAGTATAACGTCATTGCTCAATTTTTCCTGATTTCTTTCAACAAACCAGCCAAGACTTGGTGAGCCAATCTCTTCTTCTCCTTCAATCATGAATTTTACGTTACAGGGTAAGCTGTTTTGTTTTATCATGATTTCAAAGGCTTTGACGTGCATATACATTTGCCCCTTGTCATCGCAAGATCCTCTTGCATAAATAGCGCCAGCAGGATGAATGGCCGTTGTTTTAATAATTGGTTCAAAAGGGGGAGAATCCCATAAGTCTATAGGGTCTGCCGGTTGTACATCATAGTGGCCATAAACCAAAATTGTTGGAAGACTCTTGTCAATTAAATGTTCACCATATACAATAGGGTAGCCAGGGGTTTCACAAATTTCAGCATGACTGCAACCCGCCTTTTCAAGTGACAGTTTTACCGCTTCCGAAGTATTTAGAACAGCCTCTTTATAGGCTTTGTCAGCACTAATAGAAGGAAGTTTTAACAGCTCAATCAATTCATTGATAAAACGATCTTTATTTTGGTCAATATAGGTTTTTATAGCAGACATTTTTTTATTAATTTTTTAATGGAATCAAATATAGAAAAAAGAAAAGACCTATTTTTAAAGTCTGTGAGAAACCATTGTATAATTTGTAAATCAAATAATCAAAATGAAATCAAGAAGAACTTTTATTCAAAAAACAATGCTGGCCGGAGCAGGAATTTCTATACTTCCTAATTTGACCTTTGCGAATGCCACAAACAAAAGTAAAATTAATGTTGGACTTATTGGTGTTGGACTAAGAGGAACCAATCATCTTAATAATTTACTGCAAAGAGATGATGTGAATGTGACTGCCATTTGCGATGTCGATCAGGCAAGAATTAAACTTACTATGGATAAAATGGATAAAGGCGGCTTTAAGAAGCCTGAAGTTTTTGGCAAAGATGAAAATGATTATAAAAATCTACTCGCGCTTGAGGGTATTGATGCGGTAATTATTGCCACGCCCTGGTTATGGCATACGCGTATGGCAAAAGATGCCATGTTGGCGGGCAAATATACTGGACTTGAAGTTTCTGCAGCCAACACAATGGAAGAATGTTGGGATCTGGTGAATACCCACGAACAAACAGGTACTCATTTGATGATACTTGAAAATGTAAACTACAGAAGAGACGTAATGGCGGTGCTCAATATGGTGAGGCAAGACGTTTTTGGGGAAATGATGCATTTCAGATGCGGTTACCAGCATGATTTGAGATTTGTAAAACTCAATGATGGAAAGTCGGCCTATGGAAAAGGCGTCGAGTTTGGAGAAAAAGGTATTTCAGAGGCCAAATGGCGTACACAGCATTCTTTACTAAGAAATGCAGACGTATATCCGACGCATGGAGTAGGACCCATAGCTGCTATGATTGACATCAATAGGGGTAATAGATTTGTGTCAATGACTTCTCACGCAACAAAAAGCCGGGGTTTGCACAATTATATCGTTCAGAACGGAGGGGAAGATCATCCAAATGCGAAACTGCAGTTTAAGATGGGCGACGTTATCACAAGCACTATAGAGACCTCGCAAGGGGAGACTATCATTGTAACGCATGATACCAGCTTACCGAGACCTTATTCTTTAGGTTTCAGGGTTCAGGGCACCAAAGGACTTTGGGAGGTTGATGGCGATCGTATCTATGTGGAAGGGGTTTCTGAACCACATAAATGGGATGAGGCCGATGCTTGGTTAAAAAAATATGATCACCCTTTATGGATAAAATACGGTGAGCATGCTTTGGGCGCGGGTCATGGCGGAATGGATTTTTTTGTAATTAATGCCTTTGTTGAATCTGTAAAACAGCAAATAGCACCACCAATGGATGTTTATGATGCAGCCGCCTGGAGTGCCATTACGCCTTTGTCTGAATTGTCAATCGAAAACAATGGAGCCCCACAGGATTTTCCTGATTTTACACGAGGACTTTGGGTAAAAAGAAAGCCTTATGAATGGATAAAAGACACTTATTAATCATTGTGATTATGAGTGCTAACAAAATTCCAATTCTTTGTTTGCTAATTTGTAAAAATGATTATATTTGCAATCCAATTTTTGCACCTATTGTGTTCTGAATTTGTCCTAAGGCAGACACAAAGCAATATCGCGGGCGTGGTGAAATTGGTAGACACGCTAGACTTAGGATCTAGTGCCTCACGGTGTGAAGGTTCGAGTCCTTTCGCCCGCACAAAGAAAAAGCTTAACAAGGTATTAATTACTGAGTTAAGCTTTTTTGTTTTTTACATTGTAGCATGGAGACTTACATTTGTTGTTGATAACTTTATTTTTATAAAGCTTGATATTTCTGCTTAAAACTAAAATGAAGTTAGCTAAAATAAAAGCAATAAGAAATCGTACTTCTAGTTTATCCCACTGCCTCCTTTTATATCTACTCAAGTTTAGATAACTTCTTTTTATATCTCAATCAGTTGTTTACATTGATTATGAGTAGTATTATGATATTTATTTTGTTTTATTTCATTTTAGGTTTTTTTTAATGTTTTTAGGGAGTATTATACTATTAGCCCTTTTAATATAGGGGGAAATAAAAAAATATAATAGTAAATATTATGAATGTAAATTTTATAACACAAAATGATCTGAATCAAATTAAAAATGAGATCGTACAAGAATTAAATAACAAGATCCAAAGTCAAACTCCTAAGAAATGGTTGAGATCATCGGCGGTTTTAAAAATGCTGAGTATAAGTGCAGGTACGCTGCAAAACTTTCGCATCAATGGTCTTATTCCACATACTAAGATTGGAGGGACATTTTTTTATGATTATGAAGAAATTATAAAAGTACTTAATGAGAATAAGAGAATCGATTAATTAATCAAGCAGTTTCAACTAATGAGGATAGATGTCAGCTATCGAAAAGGAGCAGCTTTACTCCCTTCCTCATTTTCAATTTTAGAGCAATAAATAAAAAAAGCATTATTATGTTGCCATTTCGAGAAAGATCATACTTAAATAAAATTTATAGTGATGAAAATTTAAAATTTCCTCCAACCAATATCAACATGGCTGACTACCATGCCTATTGTAATCTACAAGTTGCGGATTACCTATATAACATGAGTGAAGATGAGTTATATTGGGATAGTTCGATACCTGATATAAACTCACATCAAGATGTAATTGACATATTTGATCTACCTATTAGAGGCACATATGAAGGTGTCGAATTAGACCCTGTAATAGTTCCAAAAGGATATAAATTCATAGCAGATGTGATGAGCAAAATACCTTTAGATGTTTTATTTTTAAAAGGAAGGACGGGAGTAGGTGCTACAACCTTAGCGGCCCAAGAAAGTCGGGAATGGATTATCTGCCTTGGTAGTAGAAATATTGTAAAAAGCAAGTCTAGGAAGCATCAAAATTCAATTGGCGTTTTTGCCGTGGGTCATGGAGGAGCGACTGATGAAAAAATAGAAAGCTATGAAGGGAATACGATTTTTACAACATGGGCGAGTTTACCAAGGCTTATGTGTTTAATTAATGTTGAAAAATGGAGTTTACTTTTGGATGAAAACCAGGAATTTATCCGTGACGGCGGATATAGAGGGAAGGATATCAATTATGTATTGAAAGCAAAAGATCAGTTTAAACATTGTACGCTTATGAGTGCTACAGAAACAGCAGTAAGTGATTATCGAGGGTTAGTTTCTGGCATGGATGTATTGAAAATTAAATGGGAAGAAAAGAGGGAGTGGAACATAGAAGTTGAACAGACGGAATTGTTGCAAAATGTTATTTCAGAGCTTGCTAGGCGCGTTCTTGATGACGACGAACAGCCAAATGTTCATGTGTTCGTTAATAAACTGGAACTGTCAATAAGAGTTGTTAACATACTAGAGAAAGTCTTTGAGAAAGATTTAAGTGATAAAATTTCAATAGTTGCATCTAACAAACCAGCTAATGTCGATAAAATACAAAGCATTGGCGCTGGAAATTATGAGCTAGAAGATGAGAGTTGTGTTAAGAGAGTTAATTTCTATACATCAACAAGTTTCTCTGGGGTTGATATCGAAGATAGTTTTGGTGATATTGTCATGGCTGTAGATGGAAATATTGGATATACACGGTTGGATATCCATATGGATATGATTCAAATTATTGGACGAATAAGGAACCCAAGAGAAAATATGGGAATATGGTTGGTATTTAGTAAAGGGTCTTTAAATAAAAAAGTTTCTCGTGAGGATTTTAAAAGTGGGTATAATGACCTGCGAAAGGATGCAATAGCAACGGAAGAATGGTATAATAAATTGTCAGTTAAATCAAAGGAAGATAAAGAAAATATAAGTAGAATAGATGGATTTGACGGATTGGAAATAGTTGATGGGAAGGCAGTTCTTGATCATGCATTTTTTATGAATAAAGGTAAATCCTATCTAAAAGACAATACTCTGTACACTGAATTATTCACTTCTGGAAAAACTATAGTTGCAAAACAAGGAAGTGATACTTTTAAATTCACTAAAGGAGAGGGTATATATGTTTCCAGGGATATCGTAAAGGTATTTTCCGACATTAAGATAAACAGAGGCGCTGATTTTAAAACCTTATTTAAAGAATTATTGGAAGGTATGACAAAGGAGACTTGGGATGAGTTTTGGTGGAAAGAAGGTGGACCTATTGAAACCAGGAAGGCTTGGATCAATAGCATTTCAGAAAAACATGATGTTTTAATAGATAAATTCCCTTTTGTCAAGGAGACTTTATTTTATTTTTCACCTGACAAGATTACTAAACTAGGATTAATAAAGAGAGATATTAAGAATGCGACAAAGAATAAGGTGAATATCGCTGAATCGATATGGCTTAAAAATAATATACGATTAACAAAAGGGGTGAATTATACAAAACCTCAGATAAAAGAAAAATTAAAACAAGCTTATTCTAAAAAAGGGATTGATAGAAGTGTACCTGCTACGGCTATTAAGAAGTTATTTCCTGCCATTCAGGTTAAACAAATTAGAGTGGATAAGAAGGTGAAGATAACTTCAGATGAATACTGTAAAATAAAATCTAATAATTACAATCTGCCTAAGTCTAAAATCATATTTATTGATACTGATAAAGATAGAAATGGCCATGCTATTCGGTGGTATAAATTTTTAAAAAATGAAGGCCGTCAAGATGTTTATGTATTGCCCTTCAGTTAATGGTAAAAAGGTCTACCCCCTGTTTTTTGAAAATTAAAAAAAAGACTTCCTAGTCAATGTTTTCAAGGGTTTCGAAGGACCTACCCCTTATATAAAGATAATAGCCAAAAAAGACTTCCTATTTAAAACCACAAGTAACTTTTATTTAAGAAAAGCCTTGCTGTAGTTCTTTCCTTTCTTTGATACTAATTCAAATTTTAGCACCATGGCTTTCAATCCCTCCACTGACCCCCAAATCAACCTTGAGTTCTACAATAAAATACTTAATCTCAAGGATCCTGTCTTTCTCAAAGAAGTTGAAGATATAGTTGACGCTGATCTTTTCCGCTGGTACTTATTTACAGAAAAAATATTTAGACAGCAAAAGGAATGGCAGACTGATCAAGAGGCTCTATACATATATTGGGACACAATGTTGGCTGCATTAGAAGCTGTATTTCAAAACTATGTCAGATTAAAATATTCTTGTGGTTAAAGCTTTTTTCTAGCACAGATATTACTTCAAATTAACCCAAAGAGGATTTACTTAACTGTGCTTCCTCTTTTTTTATACTCAATTAAACCTATGAAGAAATTTAAATCCTATTTAAGAGAAGTAACAGCCGTCTACAAAACCAAGGACGATATTCGAAATGTAAAAATCAGTGGCTCCAATGATGTTAACGATTATATCAGAGCAGTATTTCCTGTTTCACTAGATATTCGTGAAGCAATGTTAGTACTTTATCTAAATAATTCTAATAGAACATTGGGATTTAGCATTGCTAGTATAGGAGGTCTTACAGGCACTTTAGTCGATGTGAGACTTGTTCTTCGTGATGCTCTATTAACTCAAGCTACAGGTCTTATTTTGATCCACAACCACCCATCGGGCAATCTTAAGCCAAGTCAACACGACATTAGCCTTACCGATAAAGTGAAAAAGGCTGCAAAGCTGCATGATATAATGCTATTGGACCATTTAATTATCACAAATGATAGCTTTTTCAGCTTTTCAGATAATGGAATGATTTAGCCTTCTAAGCTATCTAATACAAGTCGCTCTTGGTCATTCAAGGTTAGGAGTGACTTTTAGAATATATATTAACATTTAAACTCAATAATTATGGAACTGATACTGATTTCCTTGTGTGTTATCCTTTTTCTAATTTTCTTTCCACAACTTTTTCTTCTAATGGTCCTGATAGGGGTTGGACTTCAAGCATTAGCCTATTTTCTCGGCTTCATCATGTCTTTTTTGCAAAGATGAATGCTATAATCACCGATTTTCCAACAAAACAACACCCCACTATGAAAGCAAGGTTGCATTCATTGTCCTTGCTTTCCGCTTCGGCATTGATTTATTGAAAAATCTAATAGAGCAATACAATTATGACTTGTAATTAAGGGATTGAAGTTCGTTTGAAAAATGCAATGTTACCTCAAAATTTGATAGAAATTACGAGCTACAAGCTTTTAGTAAATCGCACCCGGTGCGATTTACTAAAATGATTTATAAATATGCTTGAAGAGGTCTCATTCAAAATGAACAGGTTATAAGGAGTTCGTCATATTTTTTAGCTGTTGCCTTTTTTAAATTCAATTTCCCTGGCTCATTGTCTTAAAAAAATGTTCACTGCAAAAAATATTTCCTCACCCGCTACTTATTTTATTTTAAAACCAGTTGCAAGACTCTTCTTGATGTTTTAAAACAAACCGTAGCTTCATTAGCGCCGCCTTGCTAGCCAAACTCAAACCTTTGTCACAAATTTTAATCAAAAATTCCGCCAAAGCTTAAAGGTCAAAATTCATCTTTTAATTTATTATTTGAATCACCGATTCTATTGGTAAATAATCAAATTAAAATCTTTAAAATTTTTCCCACCGTTTGGCACTGCGCTACGGCTTCGCCTTATTATTTATTCCTTCGGTCAAAAGTTAACTATAGAATGAATGTTTTACCGTGATTCAAGGACGTCCTATTATCAGTGAAAAAAATCCAGCCAATTTAAAAGCCTCCCTTCACCAGCCCCAAGATCCTATCAATTTCAAGCCTTACAGGTTTTGAATAAATATTGTAGCATCTTACCTCCAAAGGCTTTTATTTCCCCTCAATATTTATCCAAAAAACTTGACTGCATCTGCCACGGTATTTGAAACATTGCTTTCTTTTTTTCCTTTTTCTTTTAAAGTAGAATTGATCTCGTTATTACTATATAGATACGGTTTGGGAGGTTCAATTAAAATCTTCACGCTCCGAGCTTGTCTTATTGCCCCGTTTTTTGATAATATTCCCCTTCTTGACTAGTCCGAACATAATTGTATATATACCAAGGGTAGGTTTCAACTAATCTAATCCCTTGATTGAATAATATATTGTTAAATGCATCTCCTGTTAATCTAAAATGACAAGATAATAGTAAGTTTTCCTTAATACCGTTCTGTTTAGATGCTAAATAGTTTTAACTTTATGCAGTAATTATGAGCGAAAATTTCATGAGTAATAGATTGACATAAGAGTCATTCTCTTGCAAAAATAAAGAGTCAATTTGACCATTGAATTGAGTCTAAAACCAGTAATAGTAAGGAATAGCGAGAATTAAGCATAATGACAGATAAACACTATATACACTTTATTAACTAGTTGCCATTCATTGGGAGACACCATTAAAAAACTGAAATATTTATGAATAAAATTGCATCAATATTAATCGGAATAATTGCTTTAGGAAATGTAATCTATAGTTTTTGGAAATATTCAGATTCGACAGAATTTTTTGGATTTGAAATCAACATCTGGATTTATAGAATTTTTTGGAGTTTAATTGCTATTAAAATGTTTTACGATGGACTCAATAAAAATAAGTGAAATAAATTATTGACTGATTTTCCTCAAACACTGAAAATGGAAAACTAAACTGAAAATCTGAACTCTGGAAAGAAACAACGAAATGGCAACAACGGTTATAATTAATTGTTGCATCAAGATCAATTCAAACTAAGAATTACAAATTCAAATAATGCTAAGAACGAAAATAAGTACACACAGTTTTGTTTACGCTAACAAGTGCCTCCAGCACCTTTGCGGTAAGATGTCGGCACACTCGAACTCAAAGCTTCAACAAAACTGCCAAGTCAACAACTAATCATAGCCAATACGTTACCTGCAAGCTGAAAAAAATCGTGCTCGAAAACAAAATATGAAATGAAAGCAAATCCAGAACTTAAAAAATTTCTAAAACCTTATGACGAAGGAATTCAAAAATTGACTTTGGAATTGCGGAATTTCATAACGGATTTGGTGCCACAGGCGAACGAATTGATTTGGGACAATTATAATGCAGTTGCAATGGCTTACTCAAAATCGGAAAAATTAAAAGATGCGTTCTGCCATATTGCGGTTTATTCACAACACGTAAACTTCGGATTTAATCGTGGAGCGGAATTGACAAACACGGGCGTAAAACTGAACGGAAAAGGAAAATTGATAAGACATATTTCACG
>RCNC010000530.1_pt1 | contig 24452 bp, 21 predicted proteins | sample 2041301 | NCBI WGS metagenome assembly RCNC01 (sample SAMN09708231, study PRJNA481090) | Marine sediment metagenome, whole genome shotgun sequencing project. | biome: marine sediment; feature: ocean; material: sediment; isolation source: Sewage treatment plant 13A marine sediment (STP13A) ...
GTGAAGTGACCCGGGACGATATCATCAAGCTGACGGAGATCAAGATCAAACGGATCTCCAAATTTGATGCAAAACGGTCCGATGAATTAATCAAATCGCTGGAAGAGGAGATGGAGGAGGTGAAGAACCACCTGGAAAACCTCGTGACCTATGCCATCAACTACTTCAGGCAGATAAAAAAGAAATACGGGAAGGGCCTGGACCGGCGGACTGAACTCAGGAATTTCGCCAGCATCGAAGCCACCAAAGTGGTAGTGGCCAATCAGAAGCTCTATATGAATGCCAAAGATGGATTCATAGGAACCAGTTTGAAGAAGGATAATTTTGTGGGTGATTGTTCAGATATCGATGACATCATCGTTTTCTTAAAGAACGGCACTTACACCATCTCTAAGGTGGCTGAAAAACAGTTTGTGGGCAAAGTCATAATTCATTGTGCCGTCTTTAAGAAGAATGACAAACGTACCATTTACAATATTGTTTATTTCGATGGGAATTCGGGCAATGTGATGATGAAACGTGCGCCGGTCACAGGCATTACCCGCGACAAACTTTACAACATAGCCAAAGAGCATAAGCATACTAAGATCCTCTACTTCAGTGCTAATCCCAATGGCGAAGGGGAGGTTCTAAAAGTATACCTGCGACCCAGGCCCCGACTCAAGAATCCCATATTTGAATTTGATTTTGCCGAATTGGCCATCAAGGGAAGGGGAGCCATGGGAAATATCCTGACCAAGTTCTCAGTCCAGAAGATTGTTATGAAGGAGAAGGGGGTTTCGACCCTTGGAGGGCGCAAGATCTGGTTTGACCAGGATGTGATGCGACTGAATGTGGATGCCAGGGGAATTTTCCTTGGCGAATTCTCAGGGGAAGACAAAATTCTGGTTATCACAAAAACGGGGCAATTCCGGACTACCAATTTTGACCTGAGCAATCACTTTGAAGACGACCTACAGATCATCGAGAAATACAGAGTGGGTAAAATCTGGTCGGCCGCCTATTATGACGGAGAACAGAAGTTCTATTACCTGAAAAGATTCCACATGGAGGCAGGAACAAAATCGACCCGATTTATGGGCGATCATCCCGACTCCCGACTAATCCGGATCACTGAAGTGGAATATCCCCGCCTGGAACTTAAGTTTGGAGGCAAAAGCAAAGACCGCAGTCCCGAAATCATCGAAGTGGCGGAATTCATAGGCATCAAAAGCTACAAAGCCCGGGGAAAAAGGCTATCCAACTACGAAGTTAAGATCATTAAGGAACTGGAACCCCTGCAAGTCATAAAGTCCAAAGTCGAAAGCGAAAAAGTCGTAAAGTCGAAAGTCGAAAGTCCGAAAGTCGTAAAGTCGAAAGTCGAAAGTCCTAAAGTCGTAAAGTCGAAAGTCGAAAGTGAGGAAGTCGTAAAGTCGAAAGTCGAAAAGTCGAAAGTCGTAAAGCCGAACCGAGGCGAAGCCGAGCTCACGCAGGCGAAGCCAAGTAAAGTCGAAAGTGAGGCTGCTCCGCTTAAGAAGAAATCTAAGAAAAAGGCAGAGGCAGAGCCAGAGAAAGCAGCTCCAGAAAAAGCAGCTCCAAAGAAAACCCGCGCTAAAAAGACAGTTACCAAACCCGACCAGGAAAAAATAAAGCAGGATCCCGGTGAGGTTCCCATGGAAGTTGTGAAACCCAAAGAGGAGAACAATAAAAAGGATCCTGATAATGATTCAGATTCGAGCCAACAATTCAAACTGGATTGGTAGCCATGGATACCCGGATATTTCTAATAGGGTTTATGGGCTCAGGAAAATCCACACTTGGTGCAAAACTGGCCAGGCAGATTGGGTATGATTTTGTTGATATGGATCAGCTTATCGAGGAGACCGCCGGAATGACTGTTCCGGGAATATTCAATGAACTTGGGGAAAAGGTTTTTAGAAAGTGGGAACATGATATAGTCCTGGAGCTGAGCCTTAGAGATAAAGTGGTGATTTCCACAGGGGGTGGAGCTCCCTGCCATTCTGATTTGATCAGCATCATGAACAAGAACGGAACCACTGTATATATCAAATTACCATCTGAGGCCCTGGCCAAGCGATTGCTTCACTCCAAAACAGAGCGCCCCCTTATCAAGGGAAAATCAGAACAGGAGTTACTGGATTTCATTCATTTGAAGCTTAAGGAGAGGGATTCCTACTACAAGCAGGCCACGCATACCGTGGATGGGATAAATCTTCAAACAGGACCTCTGATCTCTTTACTGGAAGAGCGCGGCCGCAAGGTATAATTGCATTCGTCGTTTTTTCATATATTTATTGTGTGAAACATTTTCTTCAGATCTTATTTATTGGCTCCGTGCTTTTTGTCCTGCTGGGTCTGTTTAATCAGCAGGAAAGAGTGGCAAGTCCAGATCTGCCAGTGAATGATCTCGAACAGGTTTTTCATACCGATGGGATCCTTGCCTATCATCACCAGAGTTCAGGCAAGAATTCTAAGGTCAATAAACAGGATTCCACCGGCCAGGAATTAGTAGACATCAGAAAGCCCCTCGAAACTATTTATTCCAATAATATCAGATCCGAGTACAAAATTTCATTAGAAATCTACTCTGATATAATGCGGGCCCTTCTTCATATGAAAGGGCTGTTCCCGCACATTCTCTCCGGCAAAGAGATTCTCTCCTGACAAGCTTCTGAACACAGAAAATTACCCATTTTATCAAAGCAGTTTTATTTAACATAATATTTCATATTGTCATGAGAAAATTCAAATATATTATACTAGCAATATTACTTATATCCTTATCTATAAGCAGTTTTCCGCATATACTAAATGAAATTTCATCTGCCCCTTCGGGCGACTTGAAGTTCCTGGAAACATATTCCTATGCTGAGTTCACCTCAAAGCTTGATCCGGGTGATCCATTCTTTAAAATGATCAACACAGATGAAGCTGACCGGACCAGCTCAAAGCTTGGATTTTGTCCCGAATCGGAGGCGGAAGAAGTCTGGAGCTATATTCACAGTCCCGCTTTCCAGAAAATGCTTCCGGATGATCTGGCATTTGCCTGGGGTACTGGTCAGGATAAACCCGGAAAAAGTCTGTTTGTCTTAAAAGAACCCGGAATGGAAAATGAGAGTCCGGAGCAATCGGATATCCAGAAGATCGAGATAAAAGATGGAAGCATCCTGATTACCTTCTCTAAGGTAGGTGGCCAGAAGTTTGAAGTGCTAACCGGCAAGAATATAGGAAGAGATATTGCCATTGTATTTAAAAGTCAGGTCTATGCTGCACCTAGGGTCCAGGCAGCAATCGCCCATGGTAAATGCATGATTAGTGGGAATTTCAGTACAGGAGAGCTTGAAGCCTTGAAGTCAGTGCTTGAATAATCACATTGGATCGCAATTGAGGCACCTCTTCGGGGGTGTCTCTCTTTTAAAACATCCCCGACAACAAAACCTCATTATCAAGACCGGTAATATAATCCGCCACATTGATTCCTGAAAGCCGGTTGCGCAGTGTTTCCGGATCATGGATGGTTCCTACCAGTACATCCTCCAAACCATGAATATCCCGGGTGGTCATAAATTCGCCTTCAAAATTCACCTTCTGGATGATGCCTTTTTCTACATTCATATGTAGTGCAAGATTGCCGGAATTAAATACAAGTTTTTTACTGAACTCATACTTAGGCGAATAGCCGAAATTCCATTCCCAGGTGGAGAATTTGGAATCGCTGAGGCGTTGAATTTCATTCATATCCTGATCATTATACTGATAGATTGATGCATTATCCATGCACTTGAAGATAAAACCATGCAAGCGATTTTGAAAATCGTCAAGACCCATTTTTTCAACAAGATGATCCTGAATGTTGGTAACCTTTGATCGAACCGATTTTACAGCACGGTCATTGAACCTGTCAGCTTGCCCCTTCAGTGCATCAGAAAGATCTTCCATCTTAGATGAATAGAGCAGTGTACCATGATGCAGGGAACGTCGTTTAAATACATGACTGGCGGTTCCTGAGATTTTTTTACTACCCAGCAACAGTTCATTTCTTTTTCCCAGTGAAACCTCAAGCCCCATGGATCTCATTGCATTAATTACAGGTTGGGTATGCCTGGCGTAATCAACCATCTCACCTTCTTTACCGCTGGTAATAAATGCAAAATTGAGATTCCCCAAATCCTGAAATACAGTACCCCCTCCTGAAATCCGCCTGGCCACAACAATGCCCCTCTCCTGCACAAAATCAGAATTAATTTCGGCCAGTGTATTCTGATGTTTCCCAACCACAATGGACGGACTATTCCTATACAAGAGAAAAAAATCCTCCTGCTTACATTTCAGCAAATACTCCTCCGAAGCCAGGTTAAAATATGGATCGTGTGAGGGACTTGTGATACAGAGCATAACAACAAATCTATAATTCTGTTAATCTTATTTACCGGGATTTTGCAATCCACCAGTGTTGAGGTAATTTATACTGCAGCCAGTTGTAGATTCCATAAATCAGCCACCCGCAACCTGCACCCCAGATTGCTCCTGCCAGTACATCCCCGGGGTAGTGCACGCCCAGGTAAACCCGGCTATATGCCACCAACAGTGCCCAACAGAGCATCACCAAAGTGGCCCATGACTTCCTGACCCACAGAAGCACCAGCATGGCTACCCCGAAAGAGTTGGCTGCATGTGATGAAATAAAACCAAACTGACCTCCACACTTGTTGTTAACCAGATGGACCAGACCTTCAAGGGAGGGTTCATGACAGGGTCTGAGTCTTTGAAATACATTTTTAAACAGGTGTACCGAGCTTTGGTCTGCAAGGGTAATCACCAGGGCAATAAAAAGGATCATAAAAACCATGTGCCATCTGTTTTTCCACCCCAGGTAAGCCAGAATAAGCAAATAAAATGGCCACCAGGTACTCTTCCCACTAATCCACCACATGATGCCATCCCAGGAATTACTGTGCCATCCATTGATCACTAAAAAGAGACTGGAATCGATCTGTTGCAGCCACTCGATCATAGCTTCAGTTATTCAGCATGGTCCAGATCATATCATTCAGACTTACCAATCCTATATTTGCCACAGAGGAGATAAAATGATACTTTATTTCGGGAAGGTCCTGCTTGATTTCATCCATCAGCTCCTCATCCAGCATATCCGATTTAGAAATAGCAAGCAAACGGCGCTTATCCAGCAATTCGGGATTGTACTTTTCCAATTCCGACAACAATACCATGTATTCCGCCCTGATGTCCTGACTGTCAGCCGGGATTATAAAGAGCAGCATTGAGTTGCGCTCAATATGCCTTAAAAACCTATGGCCAAGCCCCTTACCTTCGCTGGCTCCTTCGATGATCCCGGGAATATCGGCCATTACAAAGGAGCGATCATCTCTGTATTTAACAATGCCCAGGTTGGGTACCAGGGTGGTAAAAGGATAATCAGCAATTTTGGGTTTGGCAGCTGAGATGGCAGATAGCAGGGTTGATTTTCCGGCATTTGGAAACCCCACAAGCCCTACATCAGCCAGCAACTTCAACTCAAGAATATATGAGCCCTCGACTCCATCCTCACCGGGCTGAGCAAACCTGGGAGTTTGACGGGTTGATGTTTTAAAATGATCATTTCCCTGGCCTCCCCGGCCTCCTGAAATCACAATCTTCTCTTCTTGGTGGCCAGTAATTTCAAAGAGCACCTCATTGGTTTCAGTGTCCTTGACAACCGTACCCATCGGAACATCAATATAGGCATCAGTTCCGCTGGCTCCGGTTTTAAGTGAGGACCCACCGCTTTCGCCATGAGTGGCAAAAACATGCCTTGCGTATTTAAGATGCAGCAAGGTCCATAGCTGCTCATTGCCCCTGAGAATCACATGACCACCTCGCCCACCATCACCTCCATCGGGTCCTCCTTTAGCGGTGAGCTTATCCCGACGCAGATGCGCAGATCCACTGCCTCCGTTACCGGAACGACAGAATATCTTTACATAATCGACAAAATTGGTGTTCGACATGGAGGTTCATGCTTAAGGAAACTATTCTTTGATCAATCCTATTACTTCAACAATGCGTTCAAAGATTTTATCCACTGACCCGGTACCTTCAACACCCGCATGCTTATGCATCTTATCGTAATAGTAGGTAACCGGAACGGTCTGCCTGTTGTACACATCAATTCTATTGTTGATAGTCTCCAGGTTATCATCTGACCTGCCGGTATCTTTTCCTCGTTTCAACAACCTGTTGACCAGCTCCTCACGTGGCACTTCCAGGGAGACCATTACACTTACGCGCTCATCATAGTCGGTCAGTGCTTTGCGTAACTCTCTGGCCTGTTCAACGGTCCTTGGAAATCCGTCAAAAATAAAGCCTGATCCACCCTGACTCTCTTCAAGCTTGTTTCGGATCATTCCGATTACAATCTTGTCAGATACCAGTTCTCCTTTATCCATAATCTCCTTGGCCTGCTTTCCCAGTTCAGTCTGAGCTGCGACTTCGCTCCTAAGTAGATCCCCTGTGGATATATGGGTCAAGCCATATTTTTCAATGATTTTTTCCGATTGGGTACCCTTACCTGATCCCGGAGGACCGAATAATACAATATTCAACATGTTTTCTTATTTTTTTTTAGACAAGTCCAAAATTACAAAAGATTTGCAGCTTTAGTTTACCAGCTGATATATTTCCTTCAAATTTCTGCCATATCCATCATAATCCAGTCCATATCCCACAATAAAGTCATTTGGGATCTCCAATCCCACGTAATCCAGCTTGACCTCTCTGATGGTCGCCTCTGGTTTGTGAAGAAGTGTTGCCACTTGAATCTCTGCAGGCTGAAATCCTGAAAGTTGCATCAGTATGGTTTCGAGGGTCACTCCAGTATCCACAATATCTTCAAGGACCACCACCACCCGGTCTTTTAGCTCCATATTGATACCAATTAGTTGCTTTACCTTGCCCGTGGATTGTGTTCCACTGTAGGATGCCAGCTTTAAAAACGTAATCTGACATGGGAATGAAAGCTGCTTATAGAGGTCGCTGGCGAACATAAAGGCACCATTCAGGATTCCCAGAAAAATGGGATCTTTATGGGCAAGATCCTGGTTCATTTCCCGGGCTATGCGGTGGACCTGCTTAGCGATCTCTTCTTCAGAGATAAACGGAGCAAAGTGTTTGTCATGGACTGTTACAATATTATTCTGCATAGATTATATTTTTTAGTAAAATAGTCAATGATCTACAGGAAAAAAAATAATTGTAATTTCGTTAGCTGATATTTAATCTAAAACAACATAAACAGATGAATCCGATTGTCAGTATTATCATGGGAAGCACTTCAGACCTTCCCATCATGGAACAAGCAGCCAAACTATTTGATGAATTTGAAATTCCATTCGAGCTTAATGCACTTTCCGCACATCGGACTCCCGATCAGGCCATGGATTTTGCGAAGAATGCAGCAAGCAGAGGGATCCGTGTTATCATTGCAGGAGCAGGTGGAGCAGCTCACCTTCCCGGTGTTATAGCAGCTCTTACTCCCCTTCCAGTAATAGGCGTGCCTATTAAAGCTTCCATCTCTATTGATGGATGGGATTCCATTTTAAGCATTCTTCAGATGCCTCCAGGAATACCTGTAGCCACTGTGGGATTGGATGGAGCCAGAAATGCCGGAATACTGGCAGCTCAGATTCTTGGTACAGCAGACCAGGAGGTAATGGAAAAGATGATCAAGTTTAAGAAGAGTCTGGCCACGAAGATTGTAAAAGCAAATGAAGAGCTTAAATCTGTAAAGTTTAAGTATAAAACAAACTAAACAAAATATGATATTTCCACAGCTGTGGAGGATAAAAGGACCGGGATTTTTACTCCCGGTCTTTTTTTTGTCTCTTTTTTTGGGGCGATTGAATGGCCAGATTGCAGGGCAGGAGGCTTCTGTAGCAGCCCTGGGAGGGGCATTCGTGAGTCGTTCGGGTTATTCTTGTGCCATACAGAACCAGGCTGGATTGGGGTGGGTGGATGATCATTCAGTGAGCCTGAATCACAGCCGTCCCTATTTGGAACTTGGAATCTCTTCCATAGGCCTCCAGGTAAATACCGAAAAGGGGGCTCTGGGGACCTTTTTCTCTTCATATGGGATTCCAGGTCTCAGGCAATCCTCCTTTTGGGTCTCCTATGGAATGACCCTGACATCTGTTCTCAGCGTAGGGTTAGGAATGCACTTCTGGACCTACAGCCTTCCTGAAAAAATGATACACCATCCGGGCATTAGTCTTGCCCTGGGGCTTCAGGCCCGGATCAATGATCAGTGGATATTGGGGGTCCATGTACTGCACCCGAGGGTTTGGAAAAATACAGTGAACGACCTGTCCAGCTTAGCCATGACCATATCAGTGGGATGTTCTTACTCATTCTTTAAGACAGCCACTGTTTATTCTGAACTGCATATGGCGCCTGGAAAGCGGATCCAGTGGGCCAGTGGCATCGAATGGACCATACGTAGGGCGATAGGTTTTATGCTGGGGATTCATAACCAACCCTTTACCTGGTCAGCTGGATTCACACTGGTTCACAAGAGGTGTGAAATGCAAATTACTTTCCAGTATGTGACCGATACAGGAACCATTCCTTCTACCTCGATTCATTATGCATGGTAATTTTCCCATAAGATTTTTAGTTATTTCCCTATGGGTACCACTGAGCTTGTTTGCCCAAGATCCCGAAGATCTCCCTTTTGAAGAGGAGGAGTTTCTCTACCAGGAAGAGACTTCAGAGATCCCTCTGGAAATATTTGAACAATATGCCGATCTGAGGAGTAATCCTCTCAATATTAACTGTGCTACTCCGGATCAACTTGCTGAGTCGGGCATATTTTCCCCATTTCAAATCCATACCCTGATTAAATACAGGGAGAAATATGGTGATCTCTACTCCATTCTTGAGCTTGCCTCCCTCTTTGGTTTCAGGGTATCACGGATACAGGAGATTTCCCCATTTCTTACTGTAGGCCCCTGCATAAAAAGAGAAAACAAAGGAAGGGTAAAACACATGATCCTGCTAAATGCAGGAAAGATATTTCCCAAAGCTGAAGGTTTTGGAGATAGTACAGAATTCAAGTCTGGCTCGGGCTATATGGGAAGTCCTGTCAGAACTGATATAAGGATCAAATCCCATTTGGGAAACTCACTCTCTATGGGACTCACCTTTGAAAAGGATGCGGGTGAATCCTATTTTAATAAGCATAAGCCTGAATATATGTCCGGGTATATACAATACCATGGGCATCGCCAACTAAATCAGGTGATTCTTGGAAATTTTCAGCTACACAATGGACTTGGTCTGGTCAATGGGACCGGATTCATACATTCCCCGGCAGGTTTCATTTTAAACAGGGGTTCCATGATGAGAATGAGACCCTACTCCTCAAAGAGTGAATCCAGGTATGAACGGGGTTTGGGTATAAGACTTGCCCTTGGGAATTTTAAACTAATGTATTGGGCCTCTTACCGAAAACTGGACCTTAACACCGGAAAACTAAATCTTGAAAGCGAACAAATTGACTGGAAGGAACACATCAGGGAGTCAGGATTACACAGAACAGCAAATGAATTATCAGGCCGGACCCTGGGTTATAGGGTCCATTCGGGAGTTCAGGGCCTTTACAGGCATAAACAACTGGATGTGGGTATTCTCTTCGGCTTAGAATCCTTTGGACTCAGCAGAGAGGGGGTCCAATCCCTGGGCTTCTCATTAAACAGGGGCTTGAATAGTTTTATGAGCCTTCATGGAAACCTTTATAAGGGAAAATGGCACATATTTGGTGAATTTGCACTCTCAGACTTTAAGGCCTCCGCCATGCTTGTAGGTGCCACATGGCATCTAAATGATTTTATGCAGGGGATACTCCTTTTGCATCATTATAAAACCGAATACAGGGGATCACTTCCCTCCTCCTATGCCTTTGGCAGTAAAATTAACAATGAAATGGGTGCTGCCATGCACCTTCAGCTTGAACCAGGTAAACTGCTTATGGTCAGGTTTACAGGAGAGGTATTTCATTTTCCCGGTCCACGATATTTATGCGCTGTACCTTCCAGCAGTTACAAATATGCATTTACCTTCCAAAACAGCGGAGCGCCTGAATTCAAATGGAGAATAAGATTCACCAAAAAATTCTGGCAGACCACTCCAGCTGACCATGGTATGGGTTTACGCTCACTCAATACCAATGAAAGCACCCGTTGTGACCTGAGGTTTATATATGATCATCAGGTTCAATGGCAATCCCGACTCATTATCACTTATGGATCCAACTCCAGAGATTCATATCCAGGCTACGCTTTTGCTCAGCAAATAACTGTTCTCCCACGGAAAAACCTAAGGACTACCTTTCAATTTGTCGTATTTGAAGTCCCGGATTGGGACCACAGAATCTACCTTCATGAACCTGGCCTCTATTACGATTTTTCATTCCCGGTCTGTTATGGATCAGGTCAAAAGGTGGTGGTGACGCTCAAGTGGAAACCTAAGCCGGTGTTAAGCATCTCAGGCAAGCTAGCCCTGACCTCGTATAATAACAGGGATAGTCTGGGAAGTGGAAATGATCTGATACTGGGAAATGAGAAGTGGATGCTGGCTCTGCAACTTCGACTGGATCTTTAATCGTACTTCATGTCCGAGATTTGAATCTGGATATTTACCCTGCCCCTGAAGTCATTCTCCACAAGCTGGTAACAGATATCAAAAGGATTGCCTTTGTTAATATGCTTGAATTGGTGTCCCTGGTGAAATGCAATTGCAGGGAAAACTTTAAAAGGATTTTCCTCCTGGATCAGGGTAAGCTTAAGATGCTCCCCATTGCTCCCAACCATCCTCCCATATCCATTATCAACCACATTCTCAGAGATAAAAATTGGATTTATATTTTCGGGGCCAAAAGGTCTGAACTGTTTCAGAATACGGAAAAACTTATCGTTGATATCCTTGAGCTGCAATTCGGTATCGATCTTAACCACTGGGATTAATTGCTCAGGATCAATGGTATCGATCACCTTATTTTCGAAACGTTCAATAAATACCGGCAGGTTCTGAACCTTCATGGTAAGACCTGCAGCATATTTATGTCCACCGAAATTCACCAACAGATCGCTACACGATTCGATGGCCTGATAGAGGTCAAATCCACTTACAGACCGGGCCGAACCAGTGACCAATCCATTAGATAGGGTCAGGATAACTGTGGGTTTGTAGTAATGATCCAGCAAACGTGAAGCAACAATTCCTATGACCCCCTTGTGCCAATCAGGATTATAGAGAACAGTCGAACTCTTTTCCTGAAGAACCGGATCCGTATGAATCATCTCGATGGCCTGACGTGTGATTTCAGTATCTATGTTCCTGCGATCCAGGTTAAAATTATTGATTGTCTGGCTGATAACTCCCGCATCGTCATGATTATCACATACCAACAGGTCCACAGATTTCTTACCCGACTCCATCCTTCCGGCAGCATTGATTCTGGGGCCTATCTTAAAAACGATCTCCTCGATATCAATCTCCTTTTTGGCGATACCGGCCACTTCTTTGATGGCCCTGAGACCCATGGACGGGTTCTCATTCAATTTTTTCAGTCCGAAATAGGACATGATCCGGTTCTCTCCGGTAATGGGTACAATGTCGGATGCAATACTCACAACCACCAGGTCTAGAAACTTATAGACTGATTCGGCTGGTTGACCCGCCTTGATGGCATATGCCTGGACGAGTTTAAGACCTACTCCACAGCCTGATAGCTCTTTGTAAGGATAGTTGCAGCCCTTCTGTTTGGCATCCACTACAGCCACTGCCTCTGGAATTTTGTCTCCCGGATTGTGATGGTCACAGATAATAAAGTCGATGCCCTTTGCCTTTGCATACTCTACCTTGTCAACTGCCTTAATTCCACAATCAAGGGCTATGACCAGGCTAAATTCATGTTCAGCTGCAAAATCAATTCCCTTCAGTGAAATCCCATAACCTTCGTCGTAGCGATCCGGAATGTAGTAATCGACCTCCTTGAACTGATCCTTAAAGAAAGAGTAGACAAGAGCAACAGCCGTGGTGCCATCCACATCATAATCTCCATATACCAAGACCTTCTCCTCCGAATTTATGGCCTGCTCTATTCGTGATATCGCCACATCCATATCTTTCATCAGGAAAGGATCGTGGAGATTGGCCAGATCGGGCCGGAAAAAGTCCTTTGCTTCATCAAAGGAGGTGACCCCTCGCTGAACCAGCAACTGAGCTAAGGGTTGTTCAATACTCAGTTCCCGGGCCAAAGATGCTATGATTTCTTCACTACCCGATGCTTTTATGACCCAGTTCCTATTCATGATTTTCAGCAATTCGGCAGGCACACTCCCCCCCTCACCCTGCAAAAATAACATAATCTTTTTTATACCTTTACACCCTGAAAAATTATATCCGAAATGCACAATTCCGAGCTCAGCGAACAGGAGCAAATCCGAAGAAATTCCCTGGAGGAAATTAAGAAACTAGGTTACAATCCCTATCCCCCGGAGTCCTATGAAATCACTCACAAATCATCGGAAGTGATATCCCTGTTTGAACAGGATGAAAATGCATTGCCGGACATTACCCTGGCTGGACGGATCATGAGCCGCCGGATTATGGGGAAAGCATCTTTTGCTGAGATCCAGGACAGCGCGGGTAGAATTCAGCTCTACCTCAACAGGGATGAACTCTGTCCCGGAGAAGACAAAACACTCTACAACACCATTTTTAAGAAGCTGCTCGATATTGGCGATATTATTGGGGTTCGGGGTTATGCATTCAGAACCCAGGTGGGGGAGATTTCGGTACATGTAAAAGAGCTGGTGATCCTTAGTAAATCCATTCGACCGCTGCCCATCGTAAAGGAAGCCGATGGGAAAGTATATGATGCCGTTACCGATGCTGAATTCAGATACCGTCAACGCTATGTGGACCTGATAGTCAATCCTGCTTCAAGGGAGCTGTTCAGAAAAAGAACGCAGGTTTACAATTCACTGAGGCAGCTGTTTAATGAACGCGGCTACCTGGAAGTGGAGACCCCCATTCTTCAGCCCATACCCGGAGGCGCAGCCGCCAGGCCTTTTATTACCCACCACAACTCGCTGGATATCCCTCTCTATCTGCGAATAGCAAATGAGCTTTATTTGAAAAGACTGATCGTAGGCGGATATGATGGAGTCTACGAATTTTCAAAGGACTTCAGGAATGAAGGAATGGACCGGACCCACAACCCGGAATTTACTGTGATGGAAATCTATGTGGCCTATAAGGATTACAAATGGATGATGGATTTCACCGAGGAGATGATCGAGAAAGTAGCACTTGATCTTCATGGAACCACCAAGGTAATGGTGGGCGACCAGGAGATTAATTTCAAGCGGCCCTTTAAGCGAATCACCATGATGGATGCCATTAAGGAGTCCACCGGATACGATATTGAGGGAAAGGACGAAGCCGGACTCAGGGATGTAGCAGACAGCCTGAATGTGGAGTTAAATGATACCATGGGCAAAGGCAAGATTATCGATGAGATCTTTGGAGAAAAGTGCGAGGTGCAAATGATCCAACCCACCTTTATCATCGACTACCCGGTGGAGATGTCTCCCCTGTGCAAGAAACACCGCGACAACCCCGAACTCACCGAGAGGTTCGAACTGATGGTGAACGGGAAAGAGCTTTGCAATGCCTACACCGAATTAAACGACCCCATCGACCAGCTGTCCAGATTCCAGGAACAGATGAAGCTATCAGAAAAAGGGGATGATGAAGCCATGTTTATCGATATGGACTTTGTTCGCTCCCTGGAGTATGGCATGCCCCCTACCTCAGGAATGGGAATGGGAATGGACCGCCTGGTGATGCTGATGACCAACCAGACCAGCATTCAGGAAGTACTCTTTTTCCCGCAAATGCGACCGGAGCGAAGCGGAGCTCGCGAAGGCGAAGCCGAGCAAAGTCCAAAGGAAGAGGATGTGGAGATGACCGATGATGAAAAGTTGGTTATAAATATTCTGAAAGCCAACTCGCCCATCGACCTGAATGAATTAAAAGGACAAACAGGGCTAAGTAACAAGAAGTGGGATAAAGCCATAAAAGGGCTAACAAATAGTAAACTTGCCAAGGTGGAAAAAACCAGTGCAGGTCTGTTGGTTTCCGTGGTATAAAGCATAAGGTACTTGGACAAATGACATTGGAGCCTCAATCATCCGATTGGGGCTTTTTTGTCACCTGGTTGTCACTGATGATCGAAGTGAACAATTCTCCTACTAGTATTGTTTCTCATTGCAGACACGCTAATACAATTGGCTGATATTGAAAGATTTTACCACAGACCTAAAGGCCCAAAAGAGTGAATATAATATCCCGGTTCTGGCAGGAGCTAAAACGCAGAAATGTAGTCCGTAGAAATGCAGTTTTTGCAGGCGCAGCATTTGTCATCCTGGAGTTGGTTTCTATTCTCATTGAACCATTTGGATTACCAGAGTGGACTCTGAAACTTGTTGTCGTTCTCTTATCTGTTGGCTTCATTGTCTCTGTTATCATATCATGGATTTACGACTTCAATCCTGAAGGGGGATTAGAAAAGACAAAACCGGCGAATAAGATAAAGGATGAAGAAAAACCAGTTGCATCTTCAACCTGGAAAATCGCCAGCTTTATCAGTTTTGCCATAATTGTTGGTTTGATTGCTTTCAATATTATTCTCAAATCAAATGATAAGAAAATCCCTGAAATGTCAATTGCAGTCCTTCCATTTAAGAGCCTTAGTAGTGATCCGGAAAAACAATATCTGGCTGATGGGGTGATGGAAGCCATACTCCTTCATTTGTTTAAGATTGAAGATTTGAGAGTTATCCAGAGTGCTTCGGTGGAAAAGTACAGAGATCGCACTCACACTTTATCTGAAATCGCAAGTGAACTAAACGTTAACTACATATTAGACGGGAGCTTTCAGAAGTATGAAGATCAAGCGAAGCTGATTATCAGGCTTAGTAATGGAGAAGAAGAGGAAGACAATATATGGGCAAAGGAATATAACCGGGACTGGTCCGATATATTTTCTGTTCAGAGCGAGGTAGCTCAGAAAGTAGCTTTTGCTTTACAAAGTGTAATTAGCCCTGAAGTAAAAGAAAGAATTGAAGCCCTTCCAACTGAGAACATGGAAGCCTATGACTATTATTTGAAAGGAAATGAGGCCTATTGGAAATCTTGGGGAAATCTTGACTTAATCAACTTATCGGAGTCAATTGAATATTATCAAAGAGCAATTAGTTTGGATGAAAAATTTTCGTTTGCTTATACGGGTATTGGAAGGTCGTATTGGTTTTCGGCATATCTCACAGAGAACAGATTATATAAATCTGAATATTTCGGAAAATCAAAGCAGTATTTGAAGAAAGCAATAAGCCTTGATCCTGATAATGGGTGGGCATATGCTGAATTAGCAGTGGTACTACATAATTGGAATTGGGATAGTAAAGGAGCAAGAGAAAATTTAAATAAAGCAATAGAATTAATGCCAAATAATGCAAATGTCCATATTCATTATTTTTATCTGGAAGCCTATTTAGGTGATTGTATTAAGCTGAAAGAGAAGTTGGAAGATTTAGAGACATTATACCCCAATGAAAGTAATCCTACTGCCAACAATTGGAATCTAATGCTTCTGCAATGTCAAAATAAGTATTCAGAAATGGTTTCTATTGCTGATGAGTATTATAAAGAACTAGATGAAAACTTGCATGCAACCTTATCCACATCATTATTTGATGCTTTTCTGCACGAAAAAGAATTTGAAAAAGCAAAAATAATTTTAAACTATGTGAAAGATAGTGTCCAAAATAAGTCTAATTATCTTGTGTACAAAGCTATGCTTCATGCAAAGGAAGGAGATCGGAACAGTACCATGCAGGTATTGGACAGTTTAAATTCCTTGTCTGAAGTTGAGTTTGTTCCAAATATTTGGTATGCTGCAATCTACGCTTCACTTGACGAGAAAGAAAGTATGTACCAATCTTTGAATAGTGCATTGAGTAATTGGGAAAGTGGGCTTCATGAAATTAATTGGTATTCCGTATTTAATACTTATAAAGAGGAACCAAGATTTCAGGAGATTGTTAGAAAAATGTGGATACCCATTGATGATCATTAATATCTGGAAATTTCTTGGATCCATCTAAATAGAGGGAGAGCTGTTGAAGTCAAATATCAGACAAATCATGAGGGATCAACAGTGGCTGTAGGAGAATGATATTTTATAAAAATGATCCTTTTCTAATCCAACTTTTGTCCCAAGTTTGTCCCAGCCCCTCTCCCAACCCAAACTTATCTCAATCACCTTAAGCAAAATACCCTTACCACATCTCATGTTTCCCGCAAATGCGACCGGAGGTCGCAAGTGGAAAGTTGAAAGTAGAAATTGAAAAGGAAGAGTACACAGAGTTGGGCATTCCCGAGGAATGGGTAGGACCACTTAAGGCACTGGGTTTTGAAACGATTGATAAGCTTAAAGAGGTGGAGAAGCCTGGAAAACTGGCCAACGACCTCAATGGCTACAAGAAGAAAAATAAGCTGGATCTGCCGGGATTGAGTCCTGAAACTGTTGGGGATTGGATCAAAAGCTAAGCCACTTCTTTGATAAAACATCAAGCCTCAATCATCCAATTGGGGCTTTCTTGTCACCAGGTTGTCACTCGATATACCTATTTGACTTGTATCCTCCGTTCTCCTATCTTAGTTAATCTATTGTAAATCTCATAAAATATGAACCTTGCGAAGAAGTCTAATTTAATTAGACGCTAAGCAAAAAAATGAACAGAGGAGAAGAGATTATAACGAATACAGACCAACTTTACCTCAGTTGAAAATCAAAATATTCTAAATCAAATGAAAAAATATCTAGTTATTTTAAATTTCAGGACCTTAATTGCATTGGGAATTGCCGTTGTAACCTTATGGTTATCATATATATTTAAATTGTCTTACAATATTGACTTAACTCTTGTAAGTATTGCAATCATTTTCCCCTTGGTTTTCAATATTCGGGGTTCTTTTAAACGCAGAGAGAGGGCCTTGGAGTATTTAAGTCGGTTTAGAAGTGCTCTTTTAACACTGAACTATTATTTCAAGAACTCCCCAAAACTTACTGAAAATGATAAAAGGGAAATAACAAATATTCTAATGGAAATAAGCAGTGAATTAAGAGTACATCTTAGTAAAAGTGATTACGACACAAAAGATATTGATGATAGAGTTCAAAAAGTTTTCAATTTCATTACAGATAAGGATGATTTAATTCCTGCAAGATATAAAGTCAAAATAATTCGTTTTCTGAATGATTTGCATGAATCAATAGAAAACCTGCATGCCATTCATGTACATCGTACAATAATAAGCCTTAAAGCCTATTGTGAATATTCCATTTATATTTTTCCGTTAATTTATGTTCCTACCATCATATACCATGTGGGAATGGATACATCTAAATGGGTTGCATTTTTCACTGTGCTATTTACAGAATTCATATTAATCTCCCTTTTCAATATTCAGGATCAACTGGAATATCCTTTCGATAAGGTTGGAATGGATGATATAAAACTGGAAACTTTTAAGTTTGACAGGTAGCCTTTCATCGATTCTCTCTGGCACCTAAATCAAAGAGCAACTGGGAAATCTTCCGGGTTCCCATTCCACGTCTCATTTTACCCACAGATGAAGCTGTAAGCAAAGGCTATTGAGCTGAGCGAAGATGAAAAGGTGCTTATGAATATTCTGAAAGCCAACTCGCCCATCGACCTGAATGTATTAAAAGGATAATCCGGATTAAGTAACAAAAAGTGGGACAAGACCATAAAAGGGCTGACAAAAAGCAAACTTGCCAAAGTGGAAAAAACCGATGTAGACTTGTTGGTTTCGGTGGTATAAAGCACAAAGGATTGAGTAAAATGATCTAAGTAGCCTCAACCATTCGGTTGGGGCTACTTTATTGTCACCTGGTTGTCACTGATGATTTCAGTCATTTGGGACTGGAATGGAACTCAAACTTTAGGATCTATTTGACTCATATACCTTTTGGTCGTAAATTGCATTAACCAACTACCATCCCCGGATGCCGACTAATCCCAACAAACTTTCCCAATTCTGGCAGGAGCTAAAACGACGTCGTGTGGTCCATGTAATCACGGTCTATGCCTCTGCATCATTTGTAATCATTGAGCTGGCAAATAATCTGACTGAGCCGCTGAATCTCCCAGACAAACTGGCCACCATTGTGGTGGTGGTCCTTGCGATTGGGTTCCCGCTGGCTGTCATCCTGGCCTGGATCTATGATCTGACCCCGGAGGGGATCGAGAAGACCAAGGCGGCAGAAGAAACAGAAGGCGATGAAATTACTAAGGTTCCCAATGCCTGGAGGATCGCTACCTATGTAAGTTTTGTGGTGATCGTAGGACTGTTAACCCTCAACATTGTGGGTGGTCCTAAACAACTGCGTGCAGGGGATATTCAATCTATTGTGATTTTGCCCTTTGATAACTTCACAGGCGATGATCAGCTGGATTATTTTGTTGAGGGCATGCATGCATCCCTGATCAATGACATGGGGAAAGTCAGTGGATTGAGAGTAATATGCAAAACATCTGCGAGTGCATACAAGGATTTGGGTTTGACTGCCTCAGAAATAGCGAAAGAACTTAATGTGGATGCTGTTGTAGAAGGCTCTGTGATGTGCCTGGGTGACAGCATTTGCTCCCAGTTTAGATTGGTGAATACTACAGGTGAGGAAAAGCAAATTTGGAATGCGGATTATATAGAGGAGAAAAGTCAGATCCTGAATTTCTACAACCGTGTAACCAGAAGGATTGCCGATGAGGTAAAAATTGAATTAACCAGTAGGGAGGAGCAACTATTCGCTGAGACCAGGACGATCGATCCTGAAGCATATGATGCCTACCTGAAAGGACAATATTATTGGGAAAAGCTTGACCCGGAGTCCATGAAGAGGGCTGAGGAATATTTCAAGATTGCCATTGAAAGGGAGCCCGAATGGGCCGAACCTTATGCCAGACTTTCATCAGTCTATAGTGCGTTCTATCCTCTCCCGAAATCTGTAACCCTTCCCCTAAAATATAAATACCTCAACAAAGCTCTTGAACTGGACCCCAATTCCGCAGAGGCACATTATATAAATGCTATAACAGCAGTATGGACTGAATTTGATTGGGACAAAGGGGAAAAGGAATTTTTGAAATCCATAGAATTGAATCCCAATAACGCTTTGTGCCACTTATATTATTCACATTTATTGATGATTCTTCGCCGATCAGAGGAATCCGTACAACAAGCTAAGCTGGGTCTAGAGCTTGATCCCTTGAAACCTCTGGTCCTTAGTCTTTATGGAGTAGTGATGTTAAACGAGGGTGATTATCAATCTGCCATTCAGCATTTCGAAAAAGCCCTCTCCATTGATCCAAATTTTGGCTTTGCTGCTGGCAATTTATTCCAAGTCCAATTTGATCTCCTTTATCGCAATGGCAACTATGAAAAGTGGATTGAACTTTGGGAGAAAAACAGAGCCAGGGGGATTTGGAATGAAGAAGGTATTGCAGCTGTTCTGAATACATTTCAGGAAGCAGGGCATATTGCTGCCATTGAAGAAATGTTTAAGATGAATGAGAAATATGGGGATAGCTGTTATATGAGCGATGGCGTTAAAGAGGAACGATATTTGAAATTAAAAGATTACGACAAAGTAATGGATATTCGTGAAAAGCAGTATGAGATGCGAACTTTGAACGCAGCATACATGGCTAAAAATATGTATTATAGTGTATTGAAAGACACGCCAAGATATATTGAGCTCCTAAAAAAGATGAACCTCCCGCATGATGATTAAATAACTCCTATGAAAAAAAGACGTGGAGAGTAAGATGTACGAAGGGTCTTCATTTACAATCTCATTCAATAATAATTCAGATCAACCGTTGTCCCAAGTTTGTCCCAGCCCCCACTCCAACCCTATGATCACTCAATCTCAACAAACAATATACCCATCCGTCATCTCATGTTTCCCGCAAATGCGACCGGAGGTCGCAAGTCAAAAGTTGAAAGTAGAAAGTGAAAAGTCTGAATACATGGAATTGGGGGTGCCTGAGGAATGGGTGGGACCACTCAAGGCGCTTGGTTTTAACACCATTGATAAGCTTAAAGAGGTTGAAAAGCCTGGCAAACGGGCCAATGACCTCAATGGTTATAAGAAGAAAAATAAGCTGGATTTGCCGGGGTTAAACCTGGAAATCGTTGGGGAGTGGATTAAGAGTTAACCCCCTTCTTTGAATCGAATATCAAGCCTCAATCATCCGGTTGGGTCTTCTTTTTTGTCACTTACTTGTCACTACTAAACTTAGACGGTTTGAATCCGATTCTCGGACGGTTCTCAAATTCAATTTCCTCTTTGCGGGCTTTTTCAAATTGTTTCAGGTATTCAAAGATGAGTTCAATTTGCTTATCATGTCTCAGTCCTAATTTTTCAACCCTTTCTATCTTTAAAAAGATTTCAGAATGAGCCAATGCAATCTTTCTTAATCTGCTGAACATTCTGATAATTTGAATATTGACTTTGATAGCCACATCACTATTAAGTACTGTTGACAATTGTGCAACTCCATCTTCTGTAAAAGCGAATGGGGCATAGCGAAGTCCCATCTTGTCTTCATTGGAGGTGACAAATTGGCTCCTCCAAATTTTTAATTCTTTATCAGTTAGTTCAAACATGAAGTCCTTTGGGAATCTTAATGAATTTCTTCTAACCTGCCTTTTCAGATACTTGGTCTCAACTCCGTAAAGCTCAGCAAGATCTCTGTCCAACATAACCTTTTCGTTTCTGATAATGCAAATCTTACTTAGGATCAATTCCTCTGAAAGCAATTTAAAGTCCCCTTCTGCTTCCTTCATATCATTCAATTTTTGTTTTACATCTAATCTTTAGGAAATCAAATCAAAATTAAATCCCTAATTGTTGCAAGTACTACTGATACTTAATGCGATCAGAATAAAATGATCGCCATTCACAGCATAGAAAATGAAAACAGTTTTAAGATTTAGAAAATAGGAGCCATAGGCAAAGCCAAATACTGGGCTTATACGAAAATACACGTCTGATATACCGAGCATATAGAGGGATAAAAAGTGAAAAATGATCCAGTTTTGTCACGATGGTGTCTTTTACAACATTATCTATGCCTGAATTCTATTTTTATCCAAACAGTTAAGTGGTAATGTGTCAGTTAGATTAGAATGAAATTGGTATTCTTCAGCTATTTGACTCATATACCTTTTGGTCGTAAATTGCGTTAACCAACTACTATCCCTGGATGCCAACTAATCCCAACAAACTATCCCAATTCTGGCAGGAACTGAAACGCAGGAAGGTCACACGCGTTATCACAGTATATGCGGCTGCAGCATTTGTGATAATTGAACTGACCGACATCGTTGCGCCCTCACTTGGCTTACCCAACTGGACCCTGAATTTTATAATAATCCTTCTCTGTGTGGGATTTATCATTGCCATTATTCTCTCCTGGATATACGATATTCACTCGGAGGGCGGGATTGTAAAGACTGAGCCCGTTCACAAAGTAAAAACTGTAGATATTCCGGGGTCCACAAACTCCTGGAGAATCGCGACCTATGTGAGTGTGGTTATTATTCTCTGTCTTTTGATCTTAAACATTGTTGGTAGCAACAATAGAGTTAAGATTGATGAGTCCCTTGCTAAATCGATAGCAGTATTGCCCTTTCAGAATTTTAGCGAAGATTCTGACCAGGAATTATAGGGATCCCAAGAGAAATGTCTCTGAAATAGCCAATGAGCTGGGAGTTAATTATATCCTGGAAGGAGTTTATAAAAAAATCGGGAATCAGCTCAGTGTTTCAGCCCAATTAATTGAACCAAGGAAAGATAATCATATCTGGCAAAACGATTATGATCGGCCTTATGAAGAGATCATTGCTATCCAGACAGATATTGCATTGCAGATCGCAGATCATTTAGAAGCATTTTTTTTCCTATCAGAAGCAGAGAATATTCAAAATATTCCTACCCATAATCTTGAGGCGTACGAACTTGGACAACAGGCAGTATACATTCTAAAAACCCAAGATGTAAGTAAATTATCTCAAGTAATTGATTTGATTAATAAAGTCATCAAATTAGATCCATATTACGCGGACGCATATGCCTGGGCCGGTATAGTCACTTTAGTGAAAGGAGTATATGCTGGTGGTAGCGAGATGCAATCTGTAGTCTGGGATGCACTACTTTTTTTTGAAAAAGCTTTGGAATTAGATCGAAACATTGCTGGAGCACATTATGGTCTGGGACTTATTAATGAATGGGTTAAATGGGATTATATCAAGGCTGAAAAAGAGTATTTAGAAACCATTGATCTGGAACCTAATAATCTGGACAGATATAACATGATAATTGAATTTTTTATAAAGATGCACCGCTTGGAAGACGCACTCTTATTTATAAAAAAGATCAATGAAGGAAGTTTCAGGGAATATGATGGTATAATCAGGACTCATATTTTATCAGGTAATAAAAAGGAAGCGTATCATTCTATAAAGGCATGCCAGGAGGCCATTGGAGAGGAGTCGCATAGATATGTAGGAGAATATTTCCTATGGATGAATGAAAATGATTCAGCAAGAGTTTATTTGGAACTTGCTTTACAAAAGAAGCACCCGGAAATATTCGTTCCCAGATACCAGGCTTACCTGGCATTGGCATATGAAAAAACAAACAGTCATGAGAAGGCCCGAAAAATCATTAGCCAATTGATTTCAAAAAGCGATTCAACAACAGCAGGAAGTCCGGCATATTTCACAGCTTGGTATTACAGCTGGACCGGAGAAGTTGATTCAGCCTTTTACTGGCTTGAAAAAGCACGATCGTTATTGGGACCTGTACGAGCGAACCGGGCATAAGGCCTATGATGATTATATGGCCAGTAAACAACAGTAGGTTTTGTCCCAGGTGTGTCCCAGACCTCATTCAATCCTTCAAGCATCTCAATCACAACAAGCAATATACCCATCCGTCATCTCATGTTTCCCGCAAATGCTACCGGAGGTCGCAAGTCAAAAGTTGAAAGTCGAAAGTCAAAAGTCCGAATACTTAGAAGTGGGGATCCCAGAAGAGTGGGTGGAGCTACTGAAGGCACTTGGTTTTGACACGATTGATAACTTAAAGATTTAGAGAAGCCTGGAAAACTGGCCAATGACCTGAAGGGATACAAAAAGAAAAATAAGCTGGATCTGCCGGGGCTGAGTCCTGAATCTGTTGGGGACTGGATTAAATAAGTCTTTTCCCGAGGAAGCTCATAATGGTGACCATAGCCACAACAAGTATCCCAATGGCTGCTGCAATAACAATACTTTTATAATCTACCGAGCGTTTGATTAGAATCCCGGTAAAAGCCCATACCACCGATAGACCGATAAAAGGATTGTTGATTCTCATTAAGGCTAGCGAAACAATCAATGTGCCTATGGCAATCATAATAATGGTCCATGCTTGCTGGGAAATACCCATTCCTCCCCAGCCGGTATTGACAAGTAAAGCCGTTACATTGGCTATTGTGGCAATGCAGATCCAACCCAGGTATATGCCAAATGTTGCTTTCAATATTCCCATTTGCAAATCCTTGAGCTGAAGATTTATCATAATAAGCGAAACCAGCAAGCCAATCATTATCAATAAGGATAATGTGAGTTTCTGGTAATGCCATGCCAGGATCCATAAACCATTAAACACACAGGAAATAATAAATAACCAGCTTATTTTGATAGCAATTTCTTTTGATGCAGGTAAAAATTGGACTACGCAATAAGCAGCAAGCAACAGATATATTATTCCCCATATTGAGAATGTAATACCCGAAGGAACAAAAAGATTAGGATAGGCATCTGATAGTTGCCCAGTTGTTTTACCATTGATTGGCAGCGAATTGGCGAGGTAATTTATATAAACCATTGCCCCGAAGAAAAGAAGTGTGATATAACGAAGCATAGACCAAAAGTTTTGATTTTTATTAAAACTACAAAAATTATAATTAGAGCTTGGTATATATTTCGAATGAACAGGTAAGGGGTTTGAGTCCGGAGATAGTTGGGGAATGGAGGGTAAGCTAAACTTCTTCGTACATCAAAATCTCAAGCCTTAACACTCGAGTTGGGGCTTTTTTGTCACCCTGCTATTCAATGTATTTATTCAAAAATCCTATTCTTGTTTTTGATAATTGAACGCATAATAATTTGTTTAATACTCTAATAATCAAATTGAACAAACCAATACCGGAAATTGTTATCCAATGCAAACACAACCCATTTACACGACTATT
>RCNC010000531.1_pt1 | contig 24448 bp, 17 predicted proteins | sample 2041301 | NCBI WGS metagenome assembly RCNC01 (sample SAMN09708231, study PRJNA481090) | Marine sediment metagenome, whole genome shotgun sequencing project. | biome: marine sediment; feature: ocean; material: sediment; isolation source: Sewage treatment plant 13A marine sediment (STP13A) ...
CTAATCCATACCCTGAAATAAGCCAGCAAAGTCCCGAAATACATTACTACACCACACTAAATATCACTTCTGAAGTAAAAACATATGCTATTGATTTAAATCAATTAAAAGTACCTAATTGGTGGACCGATTTCCATAACATAAACAGTGCTGAAGAATATAAGCCGGATTTGAAAAATGTATTAGGACTGACTTTGGGTAATGCCTATGTACCCATAGTTGGAGAAGAGCTATCGCTCGAAATACATTCCTTAACATTTACCCGAAATAATCATCCTCTCGTAAAGTATGTATTATTCATCGAGCTACTGGTAGTAGTTTTAGCTTTTATCTTTGCTTTCCTGGTAGATAAATACCAATTAAATAAACAATCCGTAACCATAAGTTATAAACCAATCGAGGGCGATACCAATAATGCATCCGGGTCTGGATTTCTCGATTTAATAAACAGTAATTTCCACAACAGTCAGCTTACCCTCGAATATGTCTGCAAAGAAACGGGTACAAGTCAGCGCAGGATAACCAACTATATACAAAAGCAATATGCATGCAATTTCAAAACCTATGTCAATCGACTAAGAATTAACGAGGCAAAACGATTGTTGGTGGAAACCGATTTCAACATAGGAGAAATTGCCTATGAAGTGGGATTTAATAACCAGAGCCATTTCAACAGAGTCTTTAAAACAGAAATGCGAATCAGTCCAACTGAATTCCGCAACAAAAACAAGAAATAAATGGCGGTCTCAGAAGTCACTTCTTATTTTATAACCACTTACCCTTAAAAGATTTTATAACTAATTGCCAAATAAAAAGCTAAGGCCTGAAGGGGCAATTTGATCTTTTGAGACATCCTTGTGAATCTGCGGTCTTCCACGATATCGCGAAGGCAATTCGATTTTTACTTTAGGATATTTTGTCGTTCTGTAACCTTGTTCAAATCTGTTCTTAAGCGTATTAAGCATAATGGTTTCTCTTTGATTGCTGTATATTAAAAATATATCGTTAACTGAATAGTTCTTTAGAAGTGGTTTCAAACCCCCCTTTCAGGTTCAAGTTCAAGGCGGAGCGAATATTTCAACCGCAAGAATATATAACATATTTTGAGGATTAAAATATTCGATCCAACACAGAAATTGGGCCTGAAAGGGGGTTTTGAATCCACTTCTAGAGATCAAACCCGCAATACGACAAGTCGAAGCTCTTGTTGTTAAGTGGAAAATCTGATATCCCCGTATCCCGTAGTGCCATGGATAATCCGTTCCAGTTGTGGAACGAAGGGTCCTTGATCTTATACCGCAAAATATTGCTATTCGCATCTGTCAGGATGCAGTGTGACACCTCACCACGCCAGGCCTCATTGACTGTAACCACCAAGGAAGATGCCGCCGGTGAAGTGTTTCCCGGCTCCACACAATTTGTTTCAACCGGGTCAATTAATAATGACTGAATAAAATTAATGGACTGCATGGTTTCGTCTGCTCTTACTTTAGCCCTTGCATAAACATCACCGGTAGACTTTGCATTTTCAGGAATATCCAGCTTACTGTAATATTCAGTTGGAAAACAACGCCTCACATCATAAGCAATTCCACTCGCACGGCCAGCCGGCCCCACCAGGCCTAATTTTTCAGCATCAGAGTTGCTGACAGCACCACAGTCTTCAAATCTGGAACGAACACTGGATGTGGAAAAAAGAAGGTTGATCGTGTTTTCCACCTGTGGTTTGATCTCATTTATGCGTTCAGTCAAAATACGGCGCGTTTCATTATCCAGTTGAAAGAGTACTCCACCCGGGCGGATTAATCCTTTGCTGAACCTGTTTCCACAAAGAAGCAGGGACATATTAAGGAAATCACCTCGCATGCGGCCACAGTAGTTCATAGGCGGAAGGAAAGCCACATCACCACTTAATGCCCCCAGGTCACCCACATGATTTTGAATACGTTCCAGTTCCATGGCAATGGTCCTGATAATATGTGCTCCGACATCCGGTTTAGTATCGGTAAGAGCCTCCATGGCCTGGGCCATACAAAGGCTGTGCCCCACCGTGGTATCACCTGCTATACCTTCGACCAGCACAGGCCGGCGTCTGGCATCCATCTGTATGAGTAATGGCTCAATGCCCCGATGTTGATACCCCAGTTGTATTTCCAGGTTAAGCACCCGTTCACCAATACAGTTAAACCGGAAATGCCCGGGCTCGATGACACCGGCATGCACTGGGCCCACAGCCACTTCATGAATCTCTTCGCCTTCAACAGAGTAGTAATCATAATTCCCCGGAATATCGTCACTGTAATTATTTCCGAAAATATCAGCTTTATTTTGATAATTGGCATGGTAGCGGACCATTTTCAACCATGGATGGCCTTTAGGCCTGATACCGAACTGTTCAGCAATCTCCCGCTCGAACATATGAAACGGTTCGCAATGAATGCTTAATGACTGGTATGTATCAGGAGCATCACAACCGGCCACCAGTAATTCATCGGTTCTTAATACTGCCATGAGTTTGACAGCGCTGCCGTCTGCATAGGCAAAATAATGGACGACTTTCCCTTTGTTTTTAACAATATTCATCGCTTCCTGATGAAAATTTTCAAAGGAAAGATGCGGGATCTGTTCTCTGGCGATTGATACGCCATTTGAAATCTTTAAAAAATCAGTTTTCATTAAAATCCTCCACCGATGGATGTCACCGCATGGATTATGGTTCTGTACAGGGTATCAGGAATCCAAAAACACAAAACCAGCGAGGTTAAAAGCAAGGCATACTGGGGCCAGATCATACCTGCTTTTTCCTTTAACCGTATCGTTTCGCTTGTATTATTAAAAGATATTTTCATAACCTGGTTTGCAAAACCGGCAAAAATGACGCACAGGCTCAGGATAAAAATTCCAGCCAGCACATAGTGACCGGCCCGGAATACACCGACAATAATAAACAATTCTCCGATAAAAATCCCAAAGGGCGGAAACCCGGAAATACCGACAAACCCTCCAAAAAAGGCCACAAAGGTCTTTGGCATCAGTTTAACCAGCTTCCCTGTACTCTCGATCATCCGACTGCCGTAACCCAGTAAAATATTGCCTGAAGTCAGAAACAGGGAAGATTTAATCAGGCTGTGGTGAATCAGGCATATTAAGGCCCCATATGCACCAATCCCCCCAACACCTGTTCCAAAGGCAATAATACCCATGTTTTCAATGCTAGAATATGCCAGCAGTCTTTTATATTCCGTTTGTTTTAGAATAAAAGTAGCTGCTGCTAAAATGGAAGCAAGACCGAAGGCCATCAAAATGTTACCTGAAAAATCGCCAAGGCCTGCTGCAACCATGATTTTGTTGGTTTTAAAAATCCCAAGATACGCACAGTTAAGCAAAACGCCGGACAAAAGGGCTGAAGCCGGGCTGGGGGCTTCACTGTGGGCATCGGGAAGCCATGTGTGCATAGGGGCCAGACCCATTTTAGTACCGTATCCAACAAGGATGAAAACAAAACCGGCTTTCAGCCACATGGCATCAAGATCTTTTGCATAAGCGGTAAGAGCGGAAAAAGAAACCGGCACATCGACATTACCCACATCCATGGAAATAGTAATCAGAACCGAACCCAACAGCGCCAGGGCAATGCCAACGGAACAAATCAGGACATATTTCCAGGTGGCTTCAAGTGACACTGCGGTCCTGTGCGTATAAATCAGCGGTGCACTGGCCAGAGTAGTCGCTTCGATGGCAATCCACATCACCATGATATGGTCTGAAAGAGTCACCATGGTCATAGTAGATAAAAACAGCAACATAGACCCGGTAAAAATATGTTCGGATTTAATTTTCGAAGCTTTGAGATAACCTGTCGTATATATGGAAATAAGGAAAAACAGCAGCGATATCACCAGTAAAGACAGTAAACCTTCCGGTGTAACTGCAAAATAGGCTTTAAACAACGGCTCAGGTCGTTGAGCCCACAGCAGGATAGACAGAAATAAATGAATCGTACCTGTGAGCACCAGCAGCATGCGACCGAATTTCCGGGGAAGGAAAAACGCAACAATGCCGGTAAAAAACGGAACTAAAAAGACAATTTCTACCATTTAAATAACCTAACTAGAGCCAGTTTCAAAATGTTCAGTTTCGAAGTCTACGCTTATCTGTTCGAGATCAAGGAAGGCGAAAATTTTAACCACAGGAATACATGTAGTATTTCGAGGATTAAAATTTTCGTCTGACGCAGATATCGGACAAAAGGGGACGTTTTGAAATTGGCTCTATTCCTTTAATGTTCTAAGCAGCGCAGTATCTACATCATCGAATTTTTGTTTGATATTCTGCAGAATGACGGCCATAATCATGACGCCGGCCAGCACGTCCAGCAGAATACCGAATTCCACGATATGACGGGCTCGCACTGAAAAGGTTGCTCCCACCAGATAGATGCCGTTTTCCATCATGATATAGCCTAGCACCATGGCAATGGCATTTCTTCGGGCCATCAGAAGGAACATGCCTGCCACCAGGAGAGTAATGGAAGCAGGCAGCAGCAGAGTACTGGTGCTGATGGATGTAATATCAAACTTGTGGCTGACAAATATCGCTGCGACAATTAAACAAAGCCCTGCCAGTAAAGAGGCATGATATCCAATAATGGGTTCAACCTCCCTGTGGATAGCCACTTTTTTTATGGCCAGAAAGATGCAAAGGGGAATAATGATCCCTCTGATTGTCATGGTAACCAGGGTAAACAAAATTCCCCCGCCACTCAAATCGTGGCCGATAAACAGCGGCACAATGGATACCACCACTCCTTGAAAAGCCAGTACTTTGATCAGCACCGGGAGGCGACTGGAACCAAACGAAAATAAAACCGACAAAAGTACAAGGGACAATATGGAATCAACCGGATGTATCATTTTATAAACTCCAGGGTAATAATAGTTGCAAAAAAAGCCAGGGCAAAAGACGTCAAAATAAATTTAGGAACCCTGTCCATTCTATAACGGGCCATCACTGATTCCATGACACCCACAGCCGTGTATACTATTATAAGAGCTGCGGTAAACAGGCCGATATTTGCGGCAAAATGGCCCAGTTTAAAAGGAAGAATCAATGAGGCAACAATAGTTGAATAGAAAAACAGCTTACAAAAGGACCCTAGTTCAATTAGTCCAAAATCAGGCCCGCTGTGATCCAGTACCATTACTTCGTGGATCATGGTCAACTCCAGGTGTGTGGCCGGATCATCAACCGGTACCCTGGAATTTTCCGTTAAAAGTATTATAAAAAAAGAAATGACCACAAACAACAACGGCGATCCTGCCACCTGCCAGAGTCCCAACGGCTGTCCTCCTGAAAAATATGCGACAAAGCACAAATCACCGGTGAGCATATAAAACAGGATTAAAATCATAAACATTGTCGCTTCGCATATGATGGGGAAATACGCTTCCCTGGCCGCGCCCATACCTTCAAATGGAGATGCTGTGTCCATGGCGGCAGTAATTGTAAAAAATCGTCCCAGCCCAAGCAGGTATAAAACAAAAATAACATCACCGTTAAACGAAAACACGGGTTGTTGCCCTGCAATGGGAAGGAACATCAGGGCGGTTACAGCTGTACACAGGGAAACCATGGGGCCCAGTTTGAAAAGAAAGGTCGTGCTGGTGCTGTAAACGGAACCCTTTTTAAAAAGCTTGATTAAGGTGTAATAATTAATCAAAAGTGGTGGCCCTTTTTTCCCTCCAAAAAAGGCCTTGACCTTTAAGATGACCGCGGAAAAAAACGGTGCCAAAAGTATCGCGAGTGCCCACAAAATAATGGATTTTATCATAAACTCTTCTCAGTTTTTAAACTGCCTCATCTATATAAAAAACAGCAATATCACAACAGCCAGGAGGATATAACCGATATACAGGTGAATGTCCCCATGCTGTATCCATCTTAGTCTATCGAACATCCACAGGATCGGACGTATGACAACATTTCCCATATGAAGCTCCGCAATATCATTAACATGGCTATGGTAATGGGTCTTGCCCGGGAAGCGACCCTGTATCGCGGGATGATTTTCGCTAAGCGGGGCAACAGGCTTGAAAAACTCCAGAATAAACGCCGCATAGGAAGAACCCGTATACTGCATTTTAACCGTCGGTTGGGTAAAACCACAGCCCCAGGTTCCGGACCGGCGCAGAGACTTGTTCCGGTATAGAAGCATACGAAGTGCCAGGATCATAAGAAAAGCAACAAAGAAAACCGCTGCAGCCAGGGTAATGTTTTCAGTTATCCGTAAAAATGGTTCAAACGGAATACCGTAGCCTATTCCAAGGGAAGAGATACCCTTTAACGCCATTTTGAAAAAAAGCCCTGGAAATACACCGATCACCACGCATGTTCCCGCAAGGATCAGCATGGAAACCAGCATTGTCAGCCCTTTTTCATCCACATCTTCTGCTGCACGGCTTCGCGGTTCACCTTGAAAAACCACTCCCACCACTTTAGTGAAACATGCCAGGGCCAGTCCGCCGATAACAGCGAGACTGATAATGGAAAGAAGACTCAGCACAAAAGATGTTTTATCTAATGTCACACCTTTAAATCCACCCAAATATATAAGAAATTCACTTACAAACCCATTAAAGGGCGGAAGTCCGGAAATCGCCAGGGATCCGATAAGAAAAGTAACACCGGTAATTTTCATATTTTTTAAAAGCCCACCCAAAGCGTCTATGGAGCGGGTTCCTGTTTTTTGAATTACGATTCCAGCCCCCATAAACAGAAGTGATTTGAAAATCGAATGATTCAGCACATGGAGCAGGCCGCCTGCGAACCCAAGTACAGCCATCATCGGGTTACCGGTTGATACACCGATCATACCAAGCCCGATACCGATCAGAATGATCCCGATATTTTCAACACTATGATAAGCCAGGAGCCGTTTCAGATCATGTTGACCCAGGGCATAAACAACACCCAGTATACCGGAAACCATCCCGGCAATCACTACGATTTCACCGAATAGCGGTGTGTGCAAGTCAAGCAGGCCATAAAGCCTCAGAATACCGTAAATACCGGTTTTAATCATTACACCGGACATGACCGCAGAAATATGACTTGGGGCTGCCGGATGCGCGTGCGGCAGCCAGACATGAAACGGAAATACACCTGCTTTTGAGCCAAACCCGACAAAACAGAGAATAAAAACCAGAATTTTTGCTCCATCAGGAAGAGTCGCAGCAGCAGTAAACTCAAAACTGCCGGTATAGCCATATAGTATTCCAAAGGCCGCAAAAATAAACATGGCTCCCACATGGGAAAAAACAAAATAGAGATACCCCGCCTTCCTGTTTTCCGGTGACTGGTAGTCGTATATGACAAGGAAAAAGGATGACAAAGACATGATTTCCCAGGAAAGCATGAATGCAATTATATTTTCCGCAGTTACAACCAGTGCCATAGAAGCGACCAGCAGACTGAAAAACAGGTAATTGACTGCTGTTCGCAGGGCATCTTCCTTTTTGTTCATGTAATGAAAGCTGAAAATAGCGGCAAGAAGAGAAACAGCGAAAATTGCGACCAGGAAAAAAGCCGACAGATTATCGATTTTAAACGAAAGGGACAGTGTATTCAGATAACTAAAGGAAAACGAATACAATCCGGGATTGAACAGTTTTAAAAAGGCATCGATGAATCCGAGGAAACATCCGGCACTAATCATAAATACACCGATTATCTTACTCAGTGTGAATTGATTCCGGAAAATAAGTGCAAAAACTCCCCCAAAAACGATTACCAGTATTGATATAAAAAAAAGATTCATAAATTTCCCAGCCTGCTTGCCTGTTTTTTAGTTTCAGTAAATAATGATTAACGTTTATTTTTAAAAATATCAAGATATTGATATAGCCAATCATTATATTTACAGATAGTTATATATAAAGTTTCAGAAAAATCAAGGCATTGAAAAAAAAAGGCTGAAAAAAGATAAAAAAGTAATGTTTAAGTCCGATTTTTAATGTTATACCGCTTTGAACGGCCGATTTCTGCTCTTTAGGTGAGAAATCCGGGTTTAGTGCTGACAGGGACATTCTTTTGCTCTTTTTTCTATTTGCTCTCACCTGTAAGGAACGAACCTTACACGCATCTTGTAGATGCATTACATTTTTGACATTTTGAGAAAATAAATTGATATCCTGACGATTTTCCTTTAAAAAATAGACGGATTGAACCGGTCTGCATATAGACATCTCAAATCACAGTCAGCTGTTCCGAAACATAACGAACTCAAGGTTTTGCCGCCTATATCATAGGCTTTTCGGGTCGGGGAATCGAAAACAGGAGCTTAAAATGCGATTACTATTGATAGAAGACGATTCAAAAATAGCCTCCTTTATCTTGGGGGGATTCAGGCAAGAGGGCTTTGCGGTTGATCATGCATCTGACGGCGAAGAAGGCCTGCAATTGGCGCTGAATACGAATTATGACGCCGCCGTTATCGATATCATGCTGCCCGGGATGGACGGCCTGATAGTCCTCGAAGAGCTCCGAAAACAAGCCATCAACACTCCCGTGTTAGTTCTCAGCGCGAAGCGGTCGCTGGGAGACCGCATTAAAGGGATTGAAACAGGAGCTGATGACTACCTGGTCAAGCCATTTGCATTTTCCGAACTTCTGGTGAGGGTGCAGGCCCTGATCCGCAGATCAAGCATAGGTGAAGAGGGTTCATCCCTATCCTATGGCGATATATCAATTGATCTGATCAAGCGTGAAGTTATACGAGCCGGACAGAAAATCGAACTGCAACCTCGTGAGTTTGCCCTGTTGGTTCTATTGCTGCGAAACGCCGAAAGAACCATTACCAAAACCATGATTTTGGAGCATATTTGGGAGTTTCAGTTCGACCCCCAGACCAATGTCGTCGATGTTTTGATGTGCCGACTTAGAAACAAGATCGAAAAAGGTTATGAAAAAAAGTTTATTAGAACCATCAGGGGTATCGGTTATGTCTTTCAAGAACCTGGCAAAGATTTATAAATCCAATGGATTTCGTCTTTCGTTGTGGTACGCTGTCTCTTTTATCGTGGGATCTGCTATTTTTATGTCCGTTACTTACATCATTTTATTCTCGGCGCTTAAAACTCAGGACCGGGAGGCCGTGCAATTCGAATTGGCTGAGCTTGTTTCCTCATATCACAGCGGCGGCATACACGCTGTGGATCAGGCAGTATCTGAAAATTACCGTTTCCGCAAAAAAAATCCTTTTTTCATCCGCATTGCAGAAAACTCAAACAAAACCCTCAAGATATACTATCCTCAGATTTGGGATGAATTTGACCTTGCTTCCTTGGGCAAGTTCACACTCATTCAGAGCAAATCATGGATTACGATACCTGCCGTGAAAGACGATTTCAATCTAGTTGCCACAGCCTCGCAACTTAATGACGGCCGCTGGATTCAGGTGGGAATAAGTACACAGGAGAGAGAACAAACACTGGGTCGATTCCTTGCAACAAAGTTTACTGTTTTCCTACCGATAACCTTAATGGGAATCGTTTGCGGCAGTTTATTGGCGTTAAGATCTTTAAGACCGGTACGCCACATTGTTCAAACCGCACAGTCCATATTGAGTGGCCAAATGGAAGCAAGGGTCAATCGCTCTTACAATGGCGACGAGTTAGATGAACTCGCCAGGCTTTTCAACGAGATGCTGGATAAAATCAAGGTCCTGATCGAAAGCCTCAAGGGGTCGCTGGACGAGGTGGCCCATGATTTACGTACACCCATGACGCGGCTGAGAAGTGTTGCCGAAAAAGCCTTGCAGGATAGGGTGGATCTCACGCAAACCCGTGAAGCGCTATCCGATTGCATTGAGGAATCGGACCGTATTCTATCCATGCTTACCGATCTTATGGATATTTCCGAGGCGGAAACAGGGGTGCTCAATCTGGAGCGACAATTGACCAACATCAGTTCTCTGTTGGCCAGGGTCGTGGACATGTATGAACCCGTCGCGGATGAAAAACAGGTTCATCTTACAGTCGATACGCCTGACGAACTTCACACAAAGTGCGATGGAAACCGTTTGAGCCAGGCTTTTGCGAATTTATTGGACAACGCCATCAAATACACTCCGGTAGGGGGGCAGGTAGCCGTCCGAGCCTTCACGGATAAAGGCGAATTATGGATTCAATTCACCGATACGGGAGTCGGTATCCCCGCAGATGATTTGCCAAAAATCTGGGATCGGCTTTTTAGAAGCGATTATGCCAGGTCCCAAAAGGGCCTCGGCCTCGGATTGAGTTTTGTCAAGGCCATTTGTGAAGCCCATAACGGTCGTGTTTACGTCAAAAGCCAGCCTGGCCAAGGCGCTATTTTTACGATTGCTTTGCCTCGCGATAATTGATTCTGCAAGAACTACTCCGGTCTATAGAATAAACCTTTCAAAACTGTAATCTTATAGAAATCCAACAGCAATGTAACCGTGATATGAAATTATCTTTTTTTAGCTAACATTGGAACAAAAAATAGCCGTGATTAGTGTTTCAACCTAATAGAAACCCACAAGTAGTGACAAACGGGTAACCGATTTCGATTCTTTTCACCGTCGAATCAAGGGTTGGATTGAACAGCAAAAGGAAATTTTATTTTCTTCCGGAATTGTCGGAGTTAGATATTATTTTTTAAAGAATGGTAAAACAATCAAAACAAAAATGAAGGAGGTATAATGAGGAATTTAAAACAGTTAATCGCATGCGTGTTAGTAGCTGCTTTAGTGCTTGTCGTTATCGGCTGTGGTGGCAAACAAGATATTGTGTCTCAAATGACCGGAACCTGGAAAAGCGACAAGAGTGGTTATCCCGTCAAAATCAACCTTACAGGAAACGATAAATCCATCGAAATCAACGGTAAAACCGTGCCGGTAACGGTTAAAAACGTCGACAAAGGCGAATATCAAGTGACGGTTGCCGCAACGTCTTTAGCGGGCAAGACATCGGAGTGGTCGCTTATACAGGTTTGGGATGACAATGGCTCTAATTTCACGATCATATTCAAACACGATGGGATAGAAGAGCCCCTTGCCCGAATGGAATAATAACCAACCGAACGACATCATAAACAGGCCAAGGAAAAAATACATCGATTAAAGTAAAAGACCGGGACGTCCAATATCGACGATTCAATGTCGAATTTTGGTACATCTTCGGTGTCCAATTTATACAATAGACCTAATATCCTACAAATTGCAACACAGAGCGACATCATCATTGGGCGTTGGTCGGGAGATCCCCTCATGCTTTGCCCCAGATTCTCGCTATAAATTTAAATAGTGTCCATCCAAAGATGGTACTTTTCCATAACCTCGACGTCAATCTGCGGGATTCCTTGTGCGACGCACGAGAAGGGATAAAAAGAGATAAGAACTTTGCTTATTCCGCCATAGGATAAGAAAACGGATGTTTTTTAAGGTCGGCAGAAATGAAAACAGGCCCAGCCCTACCGAAGGCCTTTTCGGCAGAGCTTTAGCATCACCATCCTTTCGTCTTAAGTATCTTTCTGATTTTTTCCTCAGTCTTTTTTTCCACTAAAATCATTTTATTTGCCTGGGCTTTTTTTATCTTTTTGGCAATAGTCTCTATATCTGCCGGTTTTTCTATTAAGTCCAGGGCTCCCAGTTTCATGGCCTCAATTCCTTTTTCTACAGTCGCATGACCTGTAAGAAGAATCACCTGCATGTCAGGATTTTTCTTTTTAATTGCTTTTAGGGCCTCAATCCCGTCCATTTCAGGCATTTGAAGATCAAGAATAATTGCATCATATGGTTCTTCTTCTACCCTTTTAAGAGCATCTTTCGCAGATGTCGTTGTCGAAACATTCATCCCCCGGTTTTTCATCCTTTCACCGAGAGCTTCGATATAATCTTTTTCATCGTCAACGAGCAAAATTTTCTCTTCCATAACATACCCCCGTTAATAAGGCTAATTTTAATTGCTATTCAAACTGAGAACAATTTCCCCAGCACCGTTATCAATCCGCAGCTTGCCGTTTAAGGCTTTGAGCAAGATTGTCTCCCGCTTTGCCGGAAGATCATAATTTGTCATGCCGTCAAGCCCGCTGATCCCGGAAAACCTGATCAACACATCGCTGCCATTATTCTCCACAGCAATGGAAACCATGTCACCGCCTTTAGCCATGTTCATTATATTATCAAGACAAAACCAAATGACGTTCTGCAGTAAAAAAGGGCTTGCCTCGATTTTAACAGGGTCACAGTGTGAGTCCATTGTAAAAGACACACCAGCCATATCAGAAAACCTTGCTGAAAGCTTAATCATAAGCTCCACAGTATCAATGACATCGATTGTTTTCACCGTTTCATCAGCACTGTGGGCGAACCTGTTCATATTTTGGATAATTCCATCTGCCCTTTTAACCTGTTCCATAACCATTTTTGAAATTTTTTTTAATTTTTCAGTATCTAAAGGAACACCTTTTTCTTTCAGAAAAATAAAATCTTCCAGCAAACCGGCATTCTCATTGATAATAGCAAGAACATTTTTAATTTCATGAGAAATCGATGCGGTTATCTTTCCGAAAAATTGAAGCCCTGCCTCACCTGTAGCGTCATAACTCATATCTATAGCAAGCCTCCTTATCACCCGATTACTTCATTCATCTTTTTTATAAGAGAATCAATATTTACCGGTTTAACCAGATAATACTCCGGCCCAGCCTCTTCTGTGCAGCTTATAAAATCATCCTCTGAACCATGACCTGTGAGAAAGATATATTTCATAGCAGGGTGTTTATTCTGAAGACTTTTTTTGAGCTCACACCCGCTTATGCCTGGCATCTTAACATCAAGCACGGCAATATCGTATTTGTAATTTTTAGCAATTTCCAGAGCTGCAAGCCCGGAAGTCACCCAGTCAGCGTTAATTCCTCTGTAAGAAAGACGTTCTGCCAGGGTGGACACTAATTCTTCTTCATCATCAACAAGCAATACCCGCATATGTTCACCTGTATTTATTAAGTGGGAGGGTTATTGAAAACTTTGTTCCTTTTCCTTCTTCGCTTTGTACTTCTATTGCGCCTCCAATCTCCTGCACCAGGTTATATGTAATGGACAGGCCGAGACCTGTGCCGCCACTACCGGTTTTTGTTGAAAAAAAGGGATCAAAGATTCGTTTAAGATTAACTTTGGATATTCCAATACCATTGTCATTGCAAATAATTGAAACATTATTGTTATCTTTCAGTCGCGCAATTAATTCAAACCTTCCACCGTCGTTCATTGCCGAAAAAGCATTGTTAATAAGATTCAATAATATTTGCTGGAGTTTGCCTCGATCGGACTTAAATTCCGGTATTTTATCAGAGATATCAAGCACAATTTCAATGGACTTGTATTCAGCTTCCTTTTCCATAAAACCAAGGACTTCCGGGATAAGGTTTTTGATATTTACAGGTTGTATGTCTCCATGCATGTGTCTCGCAAAACTCAGGAGACGTCTGGTAATTCTGGCGCATCGCTCCACGGATGTGATAATAGAATTAACAGTTTTTATCAGCCGGGGGTTTTCCTTATATTCCTTTGTAAAAGAAAACATATCATTGATAAGGCCGGCTTTTTCATTGATAATGGCAAGCGGGTTGTTAATTTCATGTGCTATGCCTGCTGCGAGACGGCCAATCGAGGCCATTTTATTTGCATATTCCACCATATGAAGACTTTTTACTCGATGCTGGTCAGCAATTTTTATTCTTCGTACCATATAAGTTGTCATACCCAGTGTCCATAACAAAATAACCGTAATACTCATCGCCAGATACTCAATAAGTTTATTGCGTGTTTCCTGCCATGATTCCATGAGTTTGGCTTTCTGTTTGGCAACAATAAGAATAAATGATGTATCCGGAATGTATTTGTACCCTATAAAAAACGGTATGTCAGAAATTTTATCTTCAACGACTTCAGTTTTTTCGGAATATCCCGGCACAGACATGGTAATTTTTTCAAAAATATCACCAAAATACTTTGATTTTGTCTGGAGCAATCCGTCTTTGTTTATAATAAATGCGTCACCGACCCCGCTATTTTTGATTTCTGAAAGCATATCGCTTAACCGGTGTTCGCAACTTGCTCTTAATATAAAGAAAGAACCGTCCGGCAGCATGTGCTTCACAGCAATAACCAGATGAGGAGTCTTCCTGTATCCTGTAAAAACATCACTTATGTATTTTCCCTGGCTGACGGTTTCTTTAAACCATAGCTGATTGCGGTAGTCTTTGTATTTAAGTTGATATGGCCCGACATATGCGGTATGGACGCCCGATGAATCGATTACGCCAAGATCCACAAATCCGCTGAATCCCTTTTTGAGATTATTAAAAATTTTCGCCAATCGCTTTGTGTCATTAAGATCAGCAAAAGAGTTGTCTCCGGCAATAAAATCGAGAACCATCTTACGTTCATCTATAAAAAAAGCAACGGATCTCCATGCGTTTGAAGTAAAACGCGATGTCCTGAGCACTGCCCCGGATTCAACGGATTCCCTGGAGAGGTCGTAATCCACCCACGCGAAGAAAAGAAGGGGACCAATGGCTATGACAGAGGTCAAAATGAAGGACAGCATCCACACCTTTTTGAAGTCCAGACCCTGCAATTTGCCTGCCGAATACGCTAGTTTATTCTCCGAGGCTTCCGGTATATTATTATCAGGTTCCGTCACCCATCCTCCTCAACAACTGATAGTTTTATCCCTGTTTTGACTTAGCATACGCTTTTTTAAGCGTATTACTTAAAATTTCAATGTCTACAGGCTTTTGCAGATATGCAAAAGCCCCAAGCTTCATACAAAGCTCTTCGTCCGCATCCGTGCCGTGTCCCGTTAGAATAATAACTTCGATTTCCGGGTGATCTTTTTTAATCCTTTTTAGGACTTCAAAACCATCAATACCAGGCATCTTAAGGTCAAGTATCATTACTTCCGGTTGGTCTTCGTTGACAAGCTTAAGTGCGGAATCGCCGTCATAAACAACCGCCGCGCCCATATCCCTCATCTGCAGCCGTTCCGAAAGGGTTTGCACAAACTCGCGTTCATCATCTACAAGCAGAACCTTTGATGGTATTTCAAAATCATATTTTCTGTATATATCCGCCTTGTGGAACCCCTTTCCAACTCTTGTCTCAACAGTCTTAACCCCAGGTACTTCAGATGCTATGGATCTAAGTTCTTCTTCAAGGCGTCCAAGCATAAGCACATTTGTATTTATTGTAATCGTTACAGCACCGTCCCTTGCACTTATACCAACAGCATGTCCCTCTTTTGCCGTAGCGACTTCGACAGATGCAGAAACAGTAAAATCAGAGACAGCCTTTTTTGAGCTTTCTGTCGGCTGAATGATTTCATGGCTAATGTTTTCATAAATAATTTCCGCCGCTTTGTCGACATCAACTTTATTTGTTGGAATAACAATATCATACAGGGATGCATCCCATGGATCGTTTGTTTTAAAAAGCATGTTTACCCATGAAAAATTATCCCCGTCGTTTTTTTCTATAATACCGGTTGCTTCTTTTTCCGAGACGCTTTTCCTTTTCATCGCTGCCGCCGTTCTTGACTTCACATCTGCGATGATACAAACTTGAAGTGTGTGACTTATGTCTCTGGGAATCAGCAGCCCTGAAAAACCGAAAATAATCAGATTATCTTCAGACATCATTTGAGCAAGGGCAAGCCTTAGTTGTGCTATCGAACGTTCTTTTTCATGGGTGAACTTGTTAAAAACAGATGTTTTTCCTGTAAACGCCTTCATTATCCTATTTTCCGGTATGTCGGACATTTTACTCGCCTTGGCTGCGATATCCTGGTCTGTTACAAGCCTGTACCCTGTTTTTTCAATCGTCTTTTGCACTGCTTCGTTAGCTTTGCAGTAAATGCCGCTAAAAATTGTAATAACTGGCATTTTTATTCTCCTTTTTTATTCATTTGTTTAACAACATTGGATACATTTGTTAAAAGAGGACATTGTTCCTCATTACTGTCTTTATGTGCTTCATGGTGAACCGCAAGTATAGCTCTTTCCATAGTTGGATAAATATTATTTTTACCGATTTCTTCAAGAAGGTGGGTACGCTTAATCACAGCCATGACTGACTCATTTACTCCGGAGAGAGAGATTCCTATTCCGGAGCTGCGCAGGTTTTCAACGATAAGTGACAGTGCCTCCTCTCCAGACGCATCCATATCATTTATGCCGTTAGCAGCAATAATTATATGTTTCAAGTTTTTTTTAGCAAGAACTCTATTATTGATTTCATCCTCAAGATAACTGGCATTTGCAAAAAAAAGCGTTCCATCGAAACGAACAAGATCAATATATTCGCATGCCATCAACCCATGCGTAGCAATATCCCGGTGCGCATCATCTTCATGTTTTGCAAGAGAAGAAACAGTGGGGCGCATGCTTTTGTAAAGGAATACGGCAAGAGACAGAAAAACACCAATATAAATACCTTTTTCAAGATGTGGGGCAAGGGCGAGCGTCGCTATAAAGGTAATTATGGAAATAGCGCCATCATACCACTGCGCGCGCCATGCATGGATGAAGCCGGTCACGTTGACAAGGCCTATAACAGCCATCATTATTACGGATGCAAGGACTGCCTGCGGCAGGTGATAAAGAAGAGGCGTAAAAAATAAAAGGGTAACGATTACAACAAGGCTTGTAATCACACTGGAAAGGCCGGAAACTGCACCGGACTGGAGGTTGACCGCGCTTCTTGAAAAAGATCCGGACACGGGATAGCTTTTACCGATTGCGCCAATAATATTGGACAATCCCTGGCCGATAAGTTCCTGGTTCGGATCAAGTCGCTGGCCGGTCTTGGCAGCCATGGCCTTGGCAATTGCAATTGCTTCCATAAAACCTAAAAGAGAGATAATAATTGCAAAGGGAAGCAGTTGAAAAAAAAGCAAAAAGCTTATTTTGGGTATTCCAAGGGTCGGTAATCCTTCCGGCACAACTCCGACTACGGCTCCCCCTCCGGTCATGAGAAGGTTTTTTTCATCGATAACCTTATTACCGAGTTTGATTCTCCAAACCCGGCCGTCTGTTTCGACACTTTCGGGAACAGAATCTTGCGGGTAAAACAAAATGGATTTATTCTCTTTTTCGACCCTCGAAAACATGGTTTTCCGCAAGCTCTTTCGCAGCATATGGCAATGATGTTTTTGTTCTGCAATTTTTGCGCCGGCCACAGTAATTTCATGTTCAATATTCAGAAGATCAAAGGACGGCAGGTGAGAATTATGGTTGGACATTCTTTCCAAGTCATCGAGTTTTTTTATCAAAATCGACCTTTTACTGCCAATTTTTACAATTTCTCTGACCGCATGATTGAACTTAATTACGGATTCTTGAATGCTTTGAGATTGAATGTCTGAAATATCAATCCTCTTATTATGCTCAAAACCGATTAACCGTGAAATAAGAATGGTTATTGCCACTGCAATAAGCACGTTCGGAATTCTCGGATTAATTTTTTTCAGAAAATACATGATAGAGATTGCAAAAATTCCGATAAGAAGAGTTGGCCAGTGAGTATATGCAAATGCAGCCTGAATCACACGAATGATGGTTTGATAATGGTGCGGTGCTTTGTCTACGTAAACTCCAAACATTTTTGAAAGCTGTGAAGACGCAATAATAATTGCCGCAGCATTTGTAAAACCGTTTACCACCGGGTGAGACAGAAAGTTCACGATAAGACCCAGGCGAAATACACCTAAAACAAGCTGAAAAACACCCACTGTAAGTGCAAGGAGCACAGCATATGCGATGAATGCTTCACTCCCTGCAGTTGCAAGAGGTTCCAGTGACGCGGCGGTCATAAGCGAAACAATGGCTACCGGGCCTGTGGCAAGCTGCCGGCTTGATCCAAATAGTGCAGCGATCATTGGTGGCAGGAACGAGGCGTACAGTCCATAATATGCTGGAAGCCCTGCCAGTTGAGCATAGGCCATTGACTGGGGGATGAGCACAAGCGCAACAGTCAGGCCTGCCAGAAAATCAATTCGAAATTTTGAAAAATTATAATCTTTAAACCATAAAATAAAAGGGAGAATCCTGGTCAGCATCTTTAAAATTATCCTCCATTAATGCTTGCTCTGTAAAATCCTGCGGCATGTAACTAATATTTCGTTAAAAAGAGAGTTTGCATTGTACAGATTGTATGTTTTAAACCGAGCGATTCCGTCCACCATGGAAAAGATTACCAGAGCATTCTTCCGAGCAGGCAGCTGTCTCATAGAACCGTCCTGAATGCCCGCCTGTATTGCTTCTTCAAAAATATCTACAATACAGTCATAAATCGCCACCAGATTTTCTCGGCAGGCTGAATTTTTTTCAGCTAGCTCATAGGGGAAATGCCGGTGCAGCAAAAGGAACTGATTCCCCATCTTTCCAGCAAGGTAAAGGTAAAAAGAAACGGCATCTTCAATCATTTCTATGCCGTTTTTAAATTTTTTATTTCCCATATAGCTTTCGAATTCTTCGGTGATAGTCTCTTTTGTCTTTTCCAGAACAGCAAGGAAAAGCTCCTCTTTGTTATTGAAGTGATAGAAGATTGTTCCTTCAGCCACTTTTGAGATTTTTGAAAGCTCGGCCATTGAGGTTTCTTTGTAACCTTTTTCTGAAAAAAGAACTGTCGCTATCTGAAGAATGGATTCTTTTCTTTTCATAATAGATTCGTCCTGAACACCAAAGCTGAGTAAACGCTCATTTAAACTGAGTATATACTCATATTTGATTGGGTGTCAAGAAATAATTTCCATATATCAATATTTTTGTTCGATCTCGCTACGAAGCCATTCTCGGACAACCTCATAGAGTGCGATAAAAATATCACATTTCCGGAACAGTAAAACCTTCGATCATGCCGTGGCGGGATTAACCACCCCGTACGATCTGCCAGATCTACCGGTCAGGAAGGAATACATTGAGTATTTCGAAGATTTATCAGCCTCGGGAGGATTAAAATTTGAGAGTGACACAGAGAAATGGGCTCCGCGTTTCACAGGGCAAGCACAGACATCGGGCAGATAAGCGAAGACTTCGAAATGGGGACGTTTTGAAATTGGCTCGTTCTATAAAGACTTTTCGACAACTGTTTTTTTCAGGTATTGAAAAACATCCGCCCCTTCTTTTGAGGCTTCCTGCTTTTCCGCGACAACCTGTTTAAAATACTCCATTTCCCCTTTATTAAAACTGCCGATCTTCTTTTCAATCAGTTTTAAGGTGTTATATGCCAGGCTGTAAATAACAGCCGGACCAAAAACGATTTCACCGCTCTCTTTCTTTGTTAAATGGCCAATTATTTCACAATGAGGCATTTTAAACGCTTTTGGCGAGGGACTAAAGCCGAGAAGTTCGGCAAACAAAGAAAGCGACTCTATCACACCATCTGAATATCCGTTTTCCAATGAAGCTGATCCTTCTTTTTCAATTTCTTCAATATCAGCTTTGTTAAAAGATAGATCAAGAAGATCAATACATTCTTTTCGTATGGTATCGACCGATTTTTCCCTTTTGCTGATAACCACGTCAGAGTCGCTTAATATCTTAATTGCATTACGGATACTCACCATTTCCTTAATTGTGGGACTTTTACGAAGGGCAACATCATCAGCGGTGGTATTATAAATGGCCAGCTCATTATCGAGCACTAAAATCTCAGCTTTTTCTTCGGGATCACCTTTAATATAAAGATCGAGATCCCTTTTTTTGTGCAGCGTGTAGGGACTCATTTCAAGGAGGCGCCGCATGGTTGCCTTATCGGTTTTGCGTTCACTATCAGGCGGTCCGATTGAACCGAGCACCTTTTTTGACATATTTATAATTTTTATTTTTTTTAAAAGATTATCTTTAAAGGACATCTTGTCTCCTTTATATGAAAGTGGACATTATTGAAACGTAGCATAAATAATTTGGCGTGTAAATAAAGCTTTCCGCTGTTGTAAGGTTCTATGGCAAATTCAGGGCTCCTGAACTGGCGTAAATATTAATGCAACATATCCTGCTTAAACACTGAACTATAAACTGATAAAAAATGAACGTTCAACATCGAACATTCAACGTCGAACATCGAATGACTGTACACCTTCGGTGTTTCAATTTTATAATTTAAGGGAGCGAAGCGATATCCTTATTCGACGTTCGATGTTGAGCGTTCGATGTTCGATGTTGAAATTGTTGCATCTGAAATTTTGACCGAGCTTTTATAACATCTCGAAAATACGCACACAGGTCAGGAGTTCTGAAATTACAAAACCTTGTGTTTGGATCAAAGACCCTTCATCGCTTTTTACAACTTGTAAAAAATACTGACACAATTACATCTATTTTTCCGTACAGCGGTTTCTGACATTAAATCAATATATTCTAATATTTCATGTGCTTAATACTCTTTGCCGACCAATCAATATTTGGCATAAAGGTTGCTACTTTGTAACTGGTAGAATAGGCAAAGTCTTATTTTATCAATTTTCAATCAGGAAAGAAATATGGCAAATATAAACATAATGATAGTGGATGATGAGGAAAGATTTCTTTCTACTACCAAAGAACTTTTAGAGATAAAGGGCTATAAAGTCGAAACCGCATCAAGCGGTATGAAAGCCCTTGAAAAATTAAAAACGATTAATATTCAAGTTGTTATTTTAGATGTCAAAATGCCCGGCATGGACGGAATTACAATCTTAAAGAAAATCAAGCGTGATTTTCCCTTGATAGAAGTTATTCTGCTTACCGGCCAGGATACTGTGGAATCTGCTGTTGAAGGCGTAAAATTAGGAGCGGCAAATTATTTAATCAAGCCGGCTGGTATTGATGATATTTCAAAAAAGATTAAAGAGGCCTGTAAAAAAAGACAAACCATTAGCGTACAACCAGATAAAAGAAAGGAATATTTTAAAAAACTTAGAATTCGACTTGCGGTCGGACTCCTTGCGGCCTTCATGCTGCCCTATGCCGCATTTTTTGCGTATTTTCAAATCCAGTTCAACTCCACTTTAAAAAATACCGGGCGGCTCAACCTGGAAGCCCTTTCCAACAGCCAGAAAAATACCATTGACCTTTTCTTACAGGAACGCGTGGTTAACATTTTCACCCTGTTTTACAGCTGTGAATTCAGTCTTGCTTCTTCCCGACAACAAATACAGGATTGCCTGCAAAACTTAAGACAGGCAAATGATGCTTTCATCGACGTCGGGTTTCTCAATACAAAAGGAATTCAGACAGTATATGCAGGCCCCTTTCCATATCTTCAGGGTAAAGATTACAGCAATGAAAACTGGTTTAAAGCCCTGCTAAAGCAGGAACGGCATTACTATATCAGTGACATTTACCTTGGGTTTAGAAAAAAACCACACTTTACCATAGCGGTCAGACAGATAATCGATGGAAAGACTTATGTTATACGATCCACACTGGACCCTGACAAGTTCTATATGTTCTTAAGGTCCATAGATCGCGGAAAAAGAGTTGAATCCACCTTAATTAATAAAGACGGACTATATCAAATTGTAGATCCTGACAGAGGGAAATTGCTTGGCAAGAGCGAATATATTCCACCGGCAACAGAAGAATCTGGAGTAGAGGAAATCATAAAAAACGACGATTCCATACTAATCGGCTATGCATGGCTGAAAGAAGCGCCCTGGGCGCTTGAAGTCAGGCAGCCTTTAAATATTGCTCACGCAGAGATGTACCAAAAAAGACGTATTATGACCGCTATACTTGCAGTAATCTTTTTTAGCATCGCAGCAGGAATATGGTTTGCAACAAGAAGGCTGGTAAGCCTTGCCCAGGTTTCTGCTGAGAAAAGCGATGAGCTGAGACATGAACTATTGCATGCCTCAAAGCTTGCTTCCGTAGGCGAACTGGCAACAGGAATCGCCCATGAAATTAACAACCCGCTGGCCATAATCGTTGCAACCACTGGCGTTGTCCGCGATATGTTAAATCCTGAATTTGACCTTAATCCGAGCCCTGAAGAAATCACCAAAGAAATTGATACCATTGACTCAGCGGCTTTCAGGGCAAGGACTATTACAAGACAACTTCTCGCTTTTGGACGTAAAAATGAACCCAGGCTTTCTCCATGCAACGTAAATCATATTCTGGATGAAGTAATGGGCGGGCTAAAAGAACAAGAATTTAAAGTGGCAAATATTGAAATCGTACGTGATTATAATCCCGGCCTGCCGGAAATCATGCTTGACCTGGACCAGATCCAGCAGGTTTTTTTGAATCTTATCAACAATGCGGGTGATGCTATTTCAGGTCCGGGGAAAATCACGATTTCCACAAGCAGAAATGACCAGGATATACAAATCACGATTAAAGATACCGGAAAAGGAATGTCTGCCGAACAACTTGGTGAAATATTTAACCCTTTTTTCACCACAAAGGAAGTCGGGAAAGGAACCGGGCTTGGCCTGAGTGTTTCACTTAACATCATAGAGTCACTTGGCGGAGAAATTCATGTTCAGTCTTTAGAAGGTGCCGGAAGTTCATTTATAATATCGCTGCCGATTCGGAGAACATGAGGAAAAGAAAGGCACCCGTCTTCGCTTATTCACAGTTTAACTCTTTAAACAAAAGGAAGGACTATGGAAGGGCAGAAAACAACAACTGGGAATGACAAAAAATTGAAGGTATTATTAGTCGATGACGAAGACCGGTTCCGGGAGAATCTGGCAAAACAGCTTGGCCTCAGGGGATTCGATGTTCTGGACGCAAGCAACGGCGAAGACGCGATAAAAATAGTACGTCACGATAATCCTGAAGTGGTAGTCCTTGACCAGAAAATGCCCGGGATGGACGGAATCCAGACATTAAAAGAGTTAAAAAAGATCAGGCCCGAAGTCCAAATCATCATGCATACAGGCCATGGCAGCATTGAATCGGCACGGGTTACCGGGAAATTCGATGTATTTTCTTATATTGAAAAACCTTGCGCCCTGGATGAATTAATTAAAGAGATCAAGGCCGCAAGCAAGGAACGAGTCTATGCAATGGCCAGAAATGAAATCCCCGATGTCCAAAGAACAAGTCTGAAAAACTGGCTAGTCGGCGTGCAAAACGCCCGTCCGGGAGTAATTCTCCTCGGTGCTATCCTTTTTCTGACTATGGTCCTTATCCCGGCCCCAAAGCAGCTTGTAACCTTTTTATCTGCAAAAAAGACCGGCAATATGAGTGAAAGTATAGCAGGATATGCCGAATACCAAAAAATGAAAAAAGGCCAGACAATTGTAGAGTACTACGGGGAAAAAGCAAAATTATATACCAAAACAAAAGCAGCGGACGGAACAATCGCAAAAACAGCTCCTGGAGTGGATAAGATTGCCTTCAGGGCAAAGGTTATGATTGGTGTGCTTATAGTTGCCGCTCTTTTCTGGGCAACCGGAGCTGTTCCAATCGGCATTACCGCTTTGCTTGTGGGTGTGCTGATGTATTTTTTCGGGGTTTTTCCTCCCAGCATGGTAGCAAAAGCCTATGCAAAAGATTCGGTTATTTTTATTTTCGGTGTCCTCTCACTTGCCGCAGCCATCAGCAAAACAGGTCTGGATCGACGGATCGGAATATTGCTTTTGGGTACCAGCACATCACTTCGCAAGTTTGCACTTATCTTTGCCCCTCTTCTTGCAATAACAGCATCCTTTCTTTCGGAACATGCCCTGGTGGCTTTTATAGCTCCAATTTTAATGCTGGTATATTTGGGAGCAATTAAAACAGCCGGTATAAAAAAGGACAAGGGGTTAGTAGTAATGCTCCTTTTAATGCTGACATTCTGTGCAAACATCGGAGGCCCGGGATCGCCTGCCGCAGGCGGTCGTAATGCAGTCATGCTTGGAATTTTTTCAGATTACGGCCTTAGTATCTCATTTGGCCAGTGGGTAAAAATGGGGCTTCCCTTTGTGCCTGTAATGGCACTTACCATTGGAGCTTATTTTCTTGTTGTCTTCCGAAAGAAAGTAACGGTTAAAGCAGTCAATGTAGCAGCCGAGGTAAAACGGGAAGGGGAAAAAATCGGCAAGATGACACCCGACGAGTATAAAGCCGCAGCCGTGCTGATACTTGTGATCATACTGTGGGTTGCCTTTTCGAGTAAGGTTGGAATGGGCGGGCCTGTTATATTATGCCTTGTCCTTTTAAATATTCTGGGCATCCTGCGCTGGAAAGATATAAACAGCATTCACTGGGATGTTGTGGCGCTTTATGCTGCAGCAAGTGCAATGGGAGTTGGCCTGGCCTCCACCGGCGCTGCGCTCTGGCTTGCGAGCAGTTTTATTTCCATACTCCCTGAAGCCTTAACAAAAGGAGTTGGACTTTGTATGTCCACCAGCTTTATCACCGGTATTCTAACCAATTTTATGAGCGATGGAGC
>RCNC010000532.1_pt1 | contig 24428 bp, 16 predicted proteins | sample 2041301 | NCBI WGS metagenome assembly RCNC01 (sample SAMN09708231, study PRJNA481090) | Marine sediment metagenome, whole genome shotgun sequencing project. | biome: marine sediment; feature: ocean; material: sediment; isolation source: Sewage treatment plant 13A marine sediment (STP13A) ...
TGCCGACAACGGCAACAGATTGCCGCCAAAGCTGATGCGACCATCGGCAAGATCGAGCTCGGCGCGCAGCGAGCTACGGTGCGCGAGGAGACTGTCGCCACAGCTGGTCGTTGTCAATTCTACTGCGCCGGTGTGTCCGCCGATGGGCTTGTCAAGCGTTAGCACAGGATTCAATGTTGCGAGGTCCAGCCCGCTGCCGCGCGCATGCAATTGCAATTCGGGACAGCCGGACTGACTGTCGAAACTGCCATCTATGGTCACGTGCCCGCCGAGTATCGGCGCCGCCATTCGTTGCATCCGGACGATGTTATCGACAAGGCTTGCGGTGATGTCGATTTCACTTAACTCCAGAGGTACGCCAAGCACTCTCTTGATACTTAGTTGCAGATTTGCGTCGAAAGCTTCGAGGGCATCAAGGGCGGGCCGCAGGTCGATGTCAGCGGGTCCCGCCACCTGGTTTTGGCGCTGAGATGATCGCTTGTTATCGAGGAGCGGCTTGAGGTCGAGTTGCTCCAGCATCGCCGTCATTTCGAGGTGTGCGCGTTCTCCGCTCAGGTCCAGGTTGGCGTTGAGCTCGATGCGGCTTTCACCCAGCTCGCCGTCGAACAGGGTGAGTTCTACGCCGTCAGAATCGGCGCGGATCAGACCCTCTGCCCGAAGCGAGCCCAGGGCGGGCAGGTTGATGCTGAACGAAGACAATAACGATTGCACGTCGGCAGACTGCACCGAAAATTCGGCATCGATTGCCGGATTTGCCGGCGGCGTATGCAGGTTACCGGATACCTTGATCACCACATTTGCTGAATTTAGTGACAGGTCGAGCGGGAATGAATCGTCTCCGATGAGCAATGCGTCCAATTCTCCGCCGCTCCCGAGTAATGTGAATTCGACGCCAGACAGGTTGCCATCGGCTTGCAGTTGCATGGGTTGGCCTTCGGGTGCAGAGCCGAGCATATTCAGAATATCGACCTTCAGTTTGTCCGTCTGATCTGCTGAGTCGCAGCGAATCGTAATGTTCTTAAGATCGATTGCGTCGACGACAACCGACGGTGGCGCAGTGTCTTCACCTGCCTTCCCGGAAAACGTGGGCAACGGACTGCAATAGTCGACCATAATTCCAGCCGCGCTAAAGTTGCGAAGATGTATACGACCGCCGAGCAAGGGAAACAGCCCGATTTTTGCGCTCAATGTATTCACGATGAGCAGGCGATCATTTGCCGTGTCGCCGAGTTCCAGGTCGCCACTGATGAATTCGGGCTTCGAACCCAGGCGCAGTGTGATTGGTCCACTTATTGCGAAATTCAGACCGGTGGCATCGCGCACGGCATCTTCTATCGGCGTCCTGATGAAGCCCGCGTTAAACGGAACAACACCGAACAGGACAAGACCTGCGGCGAGCGCGAAAATGATAAGCAAAGAGCGAAAAAATTTCTTGATAGCCAGCTTCATTTGCGCTCAATATGGAGAGGACAATATCCTGTGATCATTCGACGAAAAGTTGCCATTATTAGCAAGTTAGTTGACGACAATGCCCTTATACTTCGAATTCGGGAGTATTGTGAATTTTTCGACGTGAAATCAGGCAGGGATGAGATGTGCAGGTTTCTTATAAGACGTTTTTGTAAAACCACTCGCTGGATATTTGTGTCGCTGGTCGCATCTGGCATCGTTGGCTGTGCAGGAGCCGGCGAAGGCGCTGCGAAAGGTGCTGCAGGAGGAGCGCTCGCCGGTGCCGCGAGCGGTCTCATCTCTTCGCTCGTCTGGGGCGGAGATCCGGGCGAACATATGGCGCGTGGTGCTGTGGCAGGTGCAACGGTTGGCGCCGTTGGCGGTGCAATTGAGGGGTCCAGCAGGGCGAGTGCAGAAAAGGAACGCCAGGAGGCACAAGAGCAGCGTGAGCTCGATCAGTTTCGACGCGACATCGGTGATGATGCGTATGCCGGCGTCGTTGCACTGGTTGATTGCAGGCACGCAGTTGCTCTTGCGAATGCAGAAGTTGCTGCAGAATCTAACAATGGCAATCACGCTTTGGCCGGACTTTGGGTGCAGGCGCTGACGCTTGCAGACCAGGGAGACGACGCGGGTCTGCATGAGGTAGCTCCGGAAATTATTCGTTGGGACCGCAATATTGCCAACACGTCGCAAATTGAGAGTGAGCTCAAAAAAGCACACGACGATCTAATGGATATTCGTTCCGATTATATGCTGCCGCGAAGCTGCAACGACTGATCGATTGCTTCGTTAAAACGATTCCTGGCCCACGGCGTGAAATCAGAACGACGCAATAACTGAGATACTCGGTCCGTAGTATTCAATGTCGAACTCGCCGTTCAGGCTCGAATCCCCAGCTTCAACATTGACATTAAAATATCTAAACCCTACGCCAATTCCAAAATGCTGCCACGGATGCCATGCTACATCCGCAGCGACTTCGATCAGGCTGCCGTCGATATTATCAAGTTCAATGGCGAAACCGATGACCCGAACGTCGGCCGCTATTGTCGGCGTGATCGCGTACGCCCAGGACAGGCCAAAGTGCGGCAGCGGTGCCGTTACGTCCTCCGATTCCAGCGCTGGCGTTTGGTCTGCCGGGCAGCCGGGTGGCATTTGACCCAGGGTGACGTCGCAAACGGCACCCATTAGTTGTAAGCCGGCAGACAAATCGGCAATGTGCAGGCCGCCTTTTATTTGCAGGTCCATGCGCTCGCTGCGAGCAACTGAAAAACCGTAGGTTAACCGGGACACGGTGATATCGAATGCGGTATTGACTGAGCCACTCTCGATTATCAGATCGCCAACGCCAATCGGGTCTGGGATGACATCAATGAACCCGTCTCGATTAAGCTGAAAAAACTCAAATTCCAGCGAGTTACGTCGGGAAATGTGCCAACTTGCACCGCCCCAGGGCACGAATTCTCCGTCGTCAACCCCCAGTGTGTCCTCCACTGAGATGGGTGGTGGGGCGACATCCGTACCCTTAATGCCGATTTTGGAAGACATCGTCGGATAGAAACCGCCGACGTAAACCCGGAACGGGTCGTTAAAGCGGGCGTATTCGCCGCTCTCCTGCGCTTGCCCAAATGCATTTACGGCAAATAGCAAAATTGTCAACGTGCAAAACGACTTTATGGTCTTCATTTTCGGCTCCGATTCGGATCTTTGTTTGAGTGGAATTTTCGGTTATCGCGTCAGGGAAGTAAATAACTTTTCTGACCCACTACCATACACTTTAGGACGATGATCCGAGACTTCTCAATAGGTACTGACCACAAACAGAGCGTCGAAACCACTTCGGAAATTCGCTCGTCTCCTTCTTAGCGCAGGAGATACATTGCCGGGAAGTAACAACACGCAAATTAGGATTGCTGCGTTTGCTCGTTCCCTTAGTATGGTGGTTATTTCCTGACTGGAGAATATGGCGATTGAGTCGCATTGATAGAATCCTGACGTAAGATTGGCGCATCCAACAAATCACTGCAACGCATTGAATATCGTGGACGTGCTAATTGTTGGCAATGCGAAATCGCAACAGTTGTCGTCTTGATGGTTCTATCGATCATTTCTTCACATCATCTGACATCGATTGCAGATGAACGTCGCGCTGTGGGAACGGTATTTCGATACCGTTGTCGCGCAGTGCGCCTAGTATCTTTTCATGCACGGCATGCATGAGCGGTAGTCGGTCCGCGAGCTGCTTCGAGTAAACGTACAGGTTGAAGTCCAGCGAGCTGTCGCCGAACTCCATGAAGTAGACTTTCGGCGGCGGTTCAGGGAGTACCAGCGGCATCGAGTGCAGCGTATCTTCCATCACTTGCGTCGCGAGTTCGACGTCGGAGCCATAGCCAATTTTCACAGGCACCACGACACGTGTTATCGCGTCATTCAAGGTCCAGTTGATCACCTGCTCTGTGATAAACGACTTATTGGGAACGATGATTTCTTTGCGGTCCCAATCGGTGATTGTCGTGGCTCGCATCCTGACGCGCGATACGGTACCGGTCAACTGACCTACAGTCACGGTATCGCCAACGCGCACTGGTCGCTCGAACAATATGATCAGGCCTGCGATGAAGTTTGCAACGATCTCCTGCAGGCCGAAACCAAGTCCCACCGATAATGCCGCAACCAGCCACTGAATCCGTCCCCAATTCCAGCCGATTATACTCAGGACCGAGATAACCGCGATTATCACGATCAGGTAGCCCAGCAATGTGCTGATCGTATAACGGCTGCTTCGCGCCAAATCGAATTGCTCAAATACAGCGATTTCCAAAAGCCCTGGAAGGTTCCGCGATGCAACGACTGCTACGCCGGCAACGACGAATGCGAGCAGTAAGTCTGCGAGTGTAACTGGCACGATCGTAGCGACACCGTCCACCGTGATGGTCTGTGACCACAGCGATATTTGCTCGAGTATGCTAAGCGCCGGCAACATGTCCGACCAGATGCCCCAGCCGACAATGATGCCGACGAATACCATGCCCACTCTTAGCAGCCGGCGAGTCTGTTGACTGACTGCGTCGAGGTCCAGTTGATCGGGCTCGATCACCGGAATATCACCATCTGCGTCATCCTCTGCCGCATCTCTGCGCGCTGCAGTGAGCGCTTCGCGTTGCTCCAGCGCCATTTGCCATGCCAGTTTGCGGTGCGCGAGTGCGAGCCAGCGTACTACGACAAGATTTGCGACGAAGATGACGAGTGCCAGCCAGAGTGTATCGGCAAGCCGGTTGGTCAGTGCGATGGCGGTAAACAGATAGCCGAATACGGCGAGCAGCGCGAGTGCCAGTGGCGTGCCTACTTCTAAACCGAACCACAACCATTTGAGGCGGCTTGCCCAGCTCCCCGGGCGTCTTTTGTAATATGCTGCAGCGGCGCCGCTCATCGGGTCGCCAATCGGACGGACCACAACAGCAATCAAAACCATGATCGCGACAATCGCCAGGCGGCCAAGGCTTTCCCGGTGCGCATTAATGGGGGATTCGTAGGCGAGCAGAGTAATGAACAAGATCGGTGTCCCGACCATCATTAGTCGGTAGAGTTGCTGGCGGATAATCGCAAGACTCTTATCCGGCCAGCCGAAATGGGCGTGCCCGACACCATTTTGTGCACAAAGCGCTCGTAACACCTGCAGATTGTAAAGAAATGGTGCCAGCCCTATCAGCGCCGTGGCAACGACTGTCGAAAACTCTGGCGATAGCGGGTTGCGTGTGAGTGTCCAACCGACGATCGCGAAAAATAGCGGCAATGGTAACGAGTGTATAGCAATGATGAACAGCGCCCCAATCGTCAGACCGATATGGTCGGTGGACAGGTTGCCGACTCTGCTATTGATTTTCCCGTACCGCGCCGCAAGTGGTCGGCGCGATAGAATCAGGATGCCTAGCAACAAAAGCGCGGCCACGCTCCCAACAGGGTTCTCGCGCGTTGATTGAAAGAGTGTGCCGATTGTGCCTGCCCAGCTTTGTGGTGAAAATGCCCAGGCCAACGCGTCGTCAAGATTCGTCAGCGTCTTGGCGCTGATAGCGGTCGCACTCGGAATCCATAACAGATGCTCATCGAGAAACTGCCCATACCGTGTCGTTGCATCCTCCAATCGTCGCTGCGCCAAATTGAGATTGCCGAGCACCTGCAAATAGCTGGAGTAAATACTCTGAGCCTGATTCAGTAATGTCCGACGATCGTTCAGTAACTCCGTTACTTCCCCGCGGATGGAATCGAGTTCCGGACCCTCCGTGATATCGAGCAACACCTCTTGCAGCGTATTCTCAACAACGGTAGCAACCTGCGTGAGCTCACGGCGCTGTTCCTCGATCTGCAACTGCGCGAGACCAATTCTCGAGACGGTCTTCTGCCGTACTCGAACTTCGGTGCGGTACTCCGACAAACCGGGCAAGTTACGGCGCTCATCCACGAGCAGCCAACCAATGGCCTGGGTCGAACCGCCCACCTCGAGGTACTGCTGGGATCGCGCCAGGCTTTGCTCGACCTGCAGGGCCTTGCGTTCGATCTGATTAAGCTCGCTGGTTGCACGTTCTATATCGGCCGCTATCGTGGGCAATTCCTTCGTCAGTGCTGCATTACCCTGGGCGATGGCGAGTACAGCCGGGTGCTTGTCGGCGGCTGCTATCTCGGCCTCGGCTGTATCGATCTGCGACTGCTGGACTGACGCCTGGCGCTTTTCGTTGGCCTGTGTTTGCAACAACTCTACGCGGCGCCTGAGGTCGACCGCTTCGCGTGCAGCGACGTCCCGCTGTGCCTGCAGGAGTTCGCTGCGTACGCTGTGGCTCAAGAGTTCCTGATCGAGCCGCTGCAGTTCTGCGATGAGCGCGTCTCGTTTGAGCGCCGCGTCGAGTTTGCGCGCGTCCGTCAGGATTGGCGGCTCGTCAGGCGCTGGTTCTGTGTCGATCAGAACAGACAGTTCTTCGCGGTCACCCCTGATTTCGACAATACGTTGCCGGGCCACGGCAGGACGTTCTTCCAGCGACGTAACCTGAGATTCGACATCAGCAAGACGAGATTCAGCGCCCGCTAATTCGGCAACTTCCCGGGCGACCATCTGCTCGAGTTCCTGGAGTGCCATATTTTCACGGATTCCGAGACTCGCCAGGTCGGGCGGTCGGGTGTCGTCGGCATCCAGTTGCCTGCGGAGGCGTTCGGTTTCCGTTGGCGCAGTGTTAATCGCTTCTATAAAATCGGCTGTGGTGGCCTCGGCCGCGAGCTTGTATTGTATCTGCGCCCGGGCATCGCGCAGCTGGTCAACGACCGTCGCTCGCGTGTCGTCATCGAGCGCGTCCAGTGCCTCGACAGCCACGATCGCCGTCTCGATCTGCTCAGAACTAACCGTGCCGTCTACGGGTATTGTGGGAACTACCGAGTCTGCGATCGCCACCCCCGTCACGAGTGTGAATAGCACGACCAGCGCGAGTAATCGTTGTGTATGCATGTGAGATGGCTTCATATGACTTTTCAGGTGTGAACTAGTATTCAAGCCGCCACCGGGAGATGGCACGAACCACGGCAACGATTTCGGTATAGATAATCGTCCGGGATAGCGATCTTGCGGCTCGCATTGTTATTCAATTCGTCAGGCAGTGTTCAGGCTAAATTTATCCACTATCTCTATTATAAAGCGGGACTTGAGAATCAGCGAATAACATCGAAAAAATCACGCTCTACAATCTGTCTTTACTGTGGCCAGGCACTGTGAGCCTGCCAGGCTGTGAAATACTACTCTATGTCATCGAGAATCGAATGATATTTCTGAGCCATATTATGATACTTCCTTATCGCAGTGATCCTCCTGCCCGCCGGGTCGGCGTCCGGCAAAAATGCTGCAAAGTCTTACAGATAAGCGACATCGTGAACAAAAGTTACTGGCCTGGACCCTGATCCTGATTATCAGCAAACCGTTCGCAAATAGAGAGTGATTCTTCAGTTCGTGCTCTGATATTCGAAATTAAATATTCCACCCGCATCAATAAGGCGCGCGGACTAGGTGGTCGGCCAAAAAGGTAATAGAATCCTCAGCCCGTATTGAGAAATGCGCATATAAAACCGAAAAACAGAAGGGGATCATCCGTGAGAATTGCAAGAGTACTGCGTGGCATTGTCTGCGCTGCTGCGTTATTAATTTTTTCTATTTCTGCCAACGCGCAGGACAAACCAAACATCCTTGTCATCTGGGGTGACGATATCGGTCAATCCAATATTTCCCAGTACACGCACGGCATGATGGGATACGAGACACCGAACATCGACCGTGTTGCTCAGGAAGGTATGACCTTCACCGATTACTATGGCGAACAGTCCTGCACGGCAGGCCGATCGTCGTTCATTATGGGGCAAAGTGTATTTCGCACCGGCCTGTCGAAAGTTGGGATGCCCGGTGCCAAGGAAGGGATGCAAATTGAAGATCCCACTATTGCGGGACTGCTAAAGAACCACGGCTATGCTACCGGCCAGTTCGGCAAAAACCATCTGGGTGACCAGGACGCGATGTTGCCCTCAAATAATGGTTTCGATGAGTTTTACGGCAACCTCTACCACCTGAATGCAGAAGAAGAACCGGAAAACGAGGACTATCCGAAGAACCCGGAATTTCGGCAGAAGTATGGTCCGCGAGGTGTCATACACAGCACGGCCGACGGCAACATCGAGGATACGGGGCCACTGACGAAGAAGCGCATGGAAACGGTCGATGACGACACTTCCGACCGTGCTATCGACTTCATTGAGCGTGCTAACGCGGCGAACAAGCCGTTCTTCGTTTGGTGGAGCGGCACACGCATGCACTTTCGCACGCATGTGAAAGACGAACTTCGCGGTATCTCAGGGCAGGATGAATACAGCGATGGCATGGTCGAACACGACATGCACATTGGCAAGTTTCTGGATAAACTCGATGAGCTCGGCATCGCGGACAACACCGTTGTTTTCTACTCAACTGACAATGGGCCGCATATGAACACCTGGCCTGATGCGGCGATGACACCGTTCCGCGGAGAGAAAAACACCAACTGGGAAGGTGGTTGGCGCGTACCTGCCATGGTGCGCTGGCCCGGTCATATCAAAGCGGGAACGTGGTCAAACGAGATCATGCATCACATGGACTGGTTACCCACTTTTCTAGCCATCGCGGGAGAGCCCGACGTTAAGGAAAAGTTGCTCGATGGACACAGGGCGATCGGCCGAAAGTATAAAGTCCATCTCGATGGATACAATTTTCTGCCGTACTTATCCGGTGAGGAAGAAAGTGGTCCACGTAATGAGGTTTTTTACTTCACAGATGACGGCGAATTGTCGGCACTGCGCTATCAAGATTGGAAAGTAATTTTCCTGGAGCAGCGAGCTGAGGCGACGTTTCAGGCGTGGCGTGAACCTTTCATCCCGCTGCGTGTGCCGCTGCTCGTGAATTTGCGTCGTGACCCTTACGAACGCGGCATGGTGACATCTAATACCTATGACGACTGGTTCCTTGATAGACCCTATTTGCTGCTCCCTGCGCAAGGCTACGTTGCGCAATTCTTACAAACGTTCCAGAAGTATCCGCCACGCCAAAAAGCCGGAAGCTTCAACCTGGACGCTGTTATGAAAAAGCTGGAAAGTGGTGGAGGTAGTCAGTGATTAGCAACCTGAACAACATAGTTCGGAGTTAATTGTCATGTATCGAGCCGGGCGCCTTACACTCAGGCGCCCGGCTTTTTAATTTGCAGAAAATAAAGAGGAATTGAGTGAGCGCGGCAGAATCATTATTGATACTCGCCGATTCTTTCTGATGGCTGTATTTGGAGACAATATAGTGACTTTATCGAAAACGGTTTACTCGACTATTCGAGTGGCTTTGCTTGTACTTATACTGAACGGTACCAACGCCGCAGTGATCGAAGCGGCGAGCGCAAACAATGAGGATACGCTCGCTTCCTGGAATGATGGCGCCGCCCGGCAAGCCATTATCGAGTTTGTCGGGAAAGTCACCAACAGTGATGGCCCGGACTATGTGGCGCCGGCCGAACGGATCGCGGTTTTCGACAACGATGGCACGCTATGGGCGGAACAGCCATTGTATTTTCAACTCGTATTTGCACTGGATCGTATAAAGGCGCTTGCGCCGCAGCACCCCGAATGGAGCGATCAGCAACCGTTCGCAGCGGCAGTGAAGGGCGACCTTGAATCTGTCCTTGCCGGCGGTGAGCATGCGCTGCTGGAACTGCTAATGGCGTCACATGCCGGCATGACGACGGACGAATTCAGCGAGATTGTGCTGGCCTGGTTAGCAACCGCACGACACCCCGAAACCGGCCATCTGTATACCGAAATGATCTACCAGCCGATGCTCGAATTACTGGAGTACTTGCGTGCCAATGGTTTTAGCACCTACATCGCCTCCGGTGGTGGTATCGAGTTCATGAGACCGTGGGCTGAAGATGTCTATGGTATTCCGCCGAACCAGGTGATTGGCAGTAGCATCAAAACCCGGTTCGAGCTGATAGACGACGTGCCCACATTGGTTCGGTTGCCGGAGATCAACTTTATTGACGATAAAGCCGGTAAACCGGTCGCAATCAATCAACACATTGGCCGTCGCCCGATCGCGGCATTCGGTAACTCGGATGGCGATTTACAGATGCTGCAATGGACTTGCAATAGAGCGGGCCTGCAATTTTGCTTGTACGTTCATCACACAGATGCCGAACGCGAGTGGGCCTATGATCGCGAATCTCATATCGGCAAACTGGATCAGGGCCTGGACGAGGCGGACAAAAAAGGGTGGACGGTCGTTGATATGAAAGATGACTGGCAGCGTATCTTCAGATTCGAATCTGGCGAGTGACTTCACGCCGCCGGGCAGCTAAAGTTAAGATGCCCGGCTTTTTTGTTCAGAGCGCTAAGCGAGTAATTTTCTACGGGGTTGAATAATAGATGGGTGCGCACGAATCGATTCTTGATCTAAGGGAGCGGATCGGCCGTTCTATCATCGGCCAGGAGCAGGTGGTCGAACGATTACTCCTTACCCTCCTATGTAACGGCAACCTCTTACTCGAAGGCCTGCCCGGACTCGCTAAGACAAGAGCGGTCAAAAGTTTGGCAAAAAACCTGGAAACGGATTTCAGCCGCATCCAGTTCACTCCTGATTTATTGCCATCCGACATCACAGGGTCCGAGATGTACCTGGGAGAGGGTGCAAAGGAGCGGTTTGAATTCCAACAGGGGCCGATCTTTGCCAACATCGTCCTTGCGGATGAGGTCAATCGTGCCCCCGCCAAAGTTCAGGCTGCGCTGCTGGAAGCTATGGAGGAGCGGCAGATTACGGTCGCAACCACCACACACCAATTGCCACCGCTTTTCATGGTGATGGCGACGCAGAACCCTATTGAGCAGGAAGGTACCTATCCGCTGCCAGAAGCACAGATGGACCGATTCCTGATGCACGTATTTATCACTTACCCCGATGATGAGTCAGAGCGGGATGTGATGCGACTGGTACGCGGGGAAGAGAGTAGTAGTCAGAAACCTGCGGCCGAAGAGAAAGCAAAAACTGCTGAACAACCCATCGCACAGAGCGCTGTTTTTGATGCTCGTGCCGAGATCACCGCTATTAAGATTCCGCAGCCCATGGAAGACTATATCGTCGCACTCGTTGCTGCGACGCGCCGGCCGGCAGAGTTCAATGAAGACCTGGCCAAATACATTCAGGTGGGCGTCAGTCCGCGCGGCTCGATTGCACTGGACAAGACTTCGCGTGCACATGCCTGGCTGCGCGGCCGGGGCCAGGTAACACCGGATGATATTCGTGCGGTAATTAATGACTGCCTGCGGCATCGCATCGGCCTCAGTTACGAGGCACAAGCTGACGGCCTGACCACTGACGACGTGATCGCCCAGGTCGTCAAACTGGTGGCCGTTGCCTGAGAACCCGGACGATGGACTGGACAAAGATCAGGAGAAAGAAGGCCAGCGCTGACAAACCTGCCGGCGTATACGCTAATCTCGATGACCTGATACGCATCCAGTTTAAAGCCCGCGATTTTTCTTTTCTGCCGCAGCAGCCAGTGAACAGCATTCTGTCCGGTCGCTATGCATCGAGGCTTCGCGGCCGCGGTCTCAACTTCGAAGAAATACGTCGTTACCTACCAGGCGATGACATTCGCACCATGGACTGGAAGGTCACTGCGCGCACCCGCAGCCCGCACGTTCGCGTTTACACAGAAGAAAAAGATCGTGCTGTCGTACTGATCGTTGATCAGCGACTCAACATGTTTTTTGGGACCCGTGACAAGCTGAAGTCGGTGACTGCGGCGGAGTTGGCTGCGCTGGGTGCATGGCGCGCAGTAGATGTTGGTGATCGCGTCGGTGCGGTGGTTTTTAACGACACTGAGATTGTTGATATCAGGCCGCAAAGAAGCCAGCAGACTGCCATGTCGATACTGGGGACGATCGTCCGAATGAACCACGCACTGCAGGCCGACGCTCAGGCTGAGTCGAACCCGGATATGTTGAATCGTGCGCTGGAGAAGGCACTGCAACTGGTGCCACACGACGCACTGGTTGTAATGGTCAGCGACTATTTTGGGGTTGACGAGCGCACGGAGCAGCTTACTGCCCAAATGGCTGAACACAATGACGTTCTCGCGTTACTGGTGCATGACCCCATTCGACTACAGCCGGCGGAACAACGGGTGACGGTGTCCGATGGATCGCTGCAAATGGAAATCGATTTTGCCGACGAACGCATCCGCGAAAAACTTGCCGAAAACTACTACGAAGAACAGCAATACATTACGCATTTCCTGAATAAACTTGCAGCACCGTTATTAATGGTGAGCAACGAAGGCGACGTCGTTACCCAGGTAAGAAGATTGCTCGGTGTGCCGGGTCTGGCACGTTAATCAATGGACGAGAATCAATACAGTTTGAGCAACTTGCGGGATATCGTTATCCCGGATGCGCCACCATTCTGGCCGCCAGCGTCAGGCGTATGGGTTGTGCTAGCCATGATCGCGGCCATATTGATTCTCGTCGCGTGGCAATTACATGCGGTTCGCAAACGTAACGCGTATCGCAAGGCTGGTCTGCTACTGCTCGGCAGTGTAGAAACGGCGTACGACGTTTCTGTGGTACTGAAGCGTGTGGCGCTAGCTGTATTTCCCCGTGAGCAGGTCGCGTCGCTGTATGGCGATGACTGGGCAGCGTTCCTGCATAAGACCTGTCCGCGAAGTTATTTCAAGGCGTTGGTTTCGAGCGACTCCGGCGCGGAGCCAGGCGAAGATCTGCTAGAGCTTGCGGGAACCTGGATCCGTCATCATCGCGTTCCGCAGCTTACGGTTGTGGTTAACTGAAATGTATACGCTCGCACATCCCTGGCTTCTGCTGCTGATTCTGTTACCGCCGCTACTGCGCCTTGTTTTGCGTCCCTATCGCGAGTCTCGCCAGGCAATTCGTGTGCCATGGTTCCAGCGCATGGCGACGTTGTTGGAACAACAGCCATCGGCCGGGGCTGTTATTGCAGACACTAAAAAGTCGGTACTTTTTTTCTTCTGGGTACTGTGGATACTCATGGTACTGGCGCTGGCTCGCCCCCAGTTTCTGGAGCCGCCGCTAAGTCGCGTGCTCCCAACCCGGGACCTTATGTTGCTGGTTGATCTTTCAGGTTCGATGGAAGCGGAGGACTTCACTAATTCAGAAGGGGACAAGGTTGACCGCCTGACAGCAGTAAAGGAGGTGCTCGATGACTTCCTGACACGCCGTGAAGGTGATCGCGTGGGCCTGATCGTTTTTGGTAACGCCGCGTTTGTCCAGGTGCCTTTCACCCAGGACCTGGAAGCCACCAGGCAACTCCTGGAAGAAACGGCAGTGCGCATGGCAGGTCCGCGCACGGCATTCGGCGATGCAATCGGGCTCGGCATTACCTTGTTTGAACGCAGCGAAGTTCAGTACCGCGTAATGATCGCCCTGACTGATGGCAACGACACCGGCAGCAAGGTCCCACCGGTGCAGGCTGCCAAAATTGCGCGGGACAATGACATCGTTATTCATGTCGTTGCTGTCGGCGACCCGACTTCGACGGGTGAAGAAAAACTGGACGAGGAAGCACTGACCGCCGTTGCCTCCACAACAGATGGCCGCTATTTCCATGCTGCCGATCGCGATCAACTTGAGGAAATCTATACCGAGCTGGACAGAATCGACACCCGGCCCGTAGAGGCCGAAACCTACAGACCACGTATCGATCTTTTCCATTGGCCACTTGCCGCTTTCATGTTGTTCGGCTTGCTGTTCCATACCGGTTTGCTGATCAAACGTCGTGGTGAAAGAGGGCGGGCCAGTCATGGATGACTTTCATTTCCTGCGTCCGCTTTGGCTGCTTGTGATATTGCCGGCGCTGGCTACCTGGTGGGGCCTGTGGAGAGGTCAGGATCGACTGTCATCGTGGCGGCAGATAATGGACTCACACCTGATCGAGCACCTGGTTGTCGGCGAGTCAAAAGATCACGGGTTGCGTCCGATTCAGTTGTTGCTTGTGATATGGATTGTTTGTGCGGTTGCCCTGGCAGGGCCATCCTGGCGTATGGAACCCTCACCATTTGCCGATGACGAAGCAGGACTTGTGGTGTTGCTGAAAGTCAGCGGCACAATGTTGGCGACCGATGTACAGCCAACTCGACTGGAGCGTGCCAAACACAAAATCCAGGATTTGCTGGAGCAGAGGAAGGGATCGTCGACTGGACTCATTGTTTACAGTGGCAGCGCGCACCTGGTGATGCCATTGACCCGGGATGACCGAATCATCAATACGATGCTGGAGGACCTGACGCCGGACCTGATGCCGGTGGATGGCGATATGCTTACACAAGCATTGCAACTGGCCGAACAAGTACTGGAGAAGAACGGCGTGCCCGGATCGGTACTGGTCATCGCCGACAACGTCTCCCCGTCACAGGCCCAGACCCTGGCTATAGCCGATGTCACAATGCCGGTGCAGTTTCTGTCCGTGCAATCAATATCCGCGCCAATTGACGTTGGCTTGCAAAGTGCTGCATCCAACCTTGATGCCGAGGTGGTCGAACTCACCTTTGACACGGCGGATGTTGAAGAGGTCGCCCGACGTGCGCAATCCCGACTCAAAACCGTATCAGCAACGAATGAAGGGAGCCGCTGGCAGGATGCAGGCTATACCTTGCTGCCGTTTCTCGCATTGTTCATTTTGATGTGGTCGCGAAGAGGCTGGCTGGTGACATGAATAAACGCATCTATGGTAGCGGACCATGGTTCAGCTGGCTCTTCGTCGCGTTGCTTGCTCTCGGCAGTTACTTGTTGGCTACCGGTGCAGTGACACTGTTAACGCCTGACCAGCAGGGCCATCGATTTTTTGAACGAGGAGATTTTGCGGAAGCATCAAATCGATTCACTGATCCAATGTGGCGGGGCGTCGCACTTTTTCGCCAAGGCGAGTTTAAAGAATCCGCCGGTATTTTTGCAGGCATGGATACTGCGGAAGCCGCTTTCAATTATGGCAATGCGCTGGTGATGCAGGGCCAGTACGAAACTGCGGTAGAAAGATATGCTCGTGCCCTTGAGCTAAGACCCGAATGGGAAGATGCAACTAATAATCGTGAGATCGCCCTGGCGAGAGCTGCAATGCTCAGGCAGGAAGGCGGCGAAGGCACCGGCGGCAAATTGGGTGCGGATGATATTGTCTTCACGCAAGGCAAGTCACCCCCGGGCGCCGGAGATGAGCAAACAGAGGGCGGGGAGGCAATGAGCGACCAGGAACTGCGTGCCGTCTGGTTGCGACAAGTGCAGACGAAGCCGGCCGACTTCCTGGCAGCGAAATTCGCGTACCAGCAAGCGACGCGTCCGACGCCTGGTGATGAGCAAGAGGTGGCGCAGTGAGAGATAAATTAGCGGCCTGCCTTGCACTTTTTTTCATCTGCTCGGTAAGCAGCGATAGTGTTATCGCGGCTGAAGAAATTATTCTGCGCACCGCGGTGACACCTGAGGATGCATGGGTGGGCCAAAAAGTCGTGCTGCATGTTGATGTGCTGGCGAAAGACGGCTGGGCGCAGCTCAGGAAAGTGACTGATGCCGAGGTGGATGGCGCGTACTTGCTGCGCCTGGAAAGCCAGGGCACTCGGCTGAACGAAACTATTGATGGTGATAGTTACACCGGGCAACGCTACAGTTTCATGTTGTTCGGCCAACGTGACGGGAAGATAACCGTCCCACCCGCGACAGTCGACGTTGAGATAAAAACCTGGGGAGCCGACGCGGGCACCCGCATCGAGCGAATGTCTTTGCCATTAGTTGAGTTCAATGTGCGAACACCGCCTGGCGCGAAAGGCATACGTGGGTTAATCAGTACAAGCAATCTCACTGCAAGTCAGGACTGGGATCCGGAGACAGATAACCCGGTAGTTGGCGATGCAATCAAACGCACAATTACATTGCGTGCCGAAGACGTATCCGCAATGGCATTCGCACCCACGTTGCACAATGAGATGGAAAATCTCGGCATCTATCCTGGCGAGCCGACAGTAGAGGATACATTCGCCCGCGGCGACCTTACCGGTACGCGGGTTGAAACCGTTACTTATGTCGTTGAGCGAGCCGGGGATTTCGAGCTTCCCAGTGTTGAACTGAGCTGGTGGAATATTGATACGGAAGAGTTGCAACATATTGTGCTACCTGGATTAACGCTGCAGGTAACTGGTGGATCGGCCGTGGCATCGCTGCCGAACGAACGCTTCTCGTGGTCAGTGCTGATTCCGCTACTCGTCGTGGTTGTTGCCTTGCTGGTATTGGGTGGTCGTCTTCTGGCAGGCCGGGCTGCCTGGCGCCTGGCCCGGAATGAAACGGAAGCCGCTTATTTTCGGCGCATTCGGCGGTCGGCACGAACAGGCGATAAGAATGCGGTGTTAAGCGACACTATGCGTTGGCTTGATCGCATCAATGATGACTCACAAGCGGCGCGACTCGATCTGTTTCTGCAAAAGTATGGGGATTCCGCTGCCGGGGTGGCAGTTTTGGATGAAAGAGAATCTGGCACCATGGCGTTCCTCAGTAGCCTGGCAGGGGCCAGGAAACGCTGGCAGCAAGCGCAGCGCGGCGGAGAAGCTGGCTATTTATTGCCTGAGCTGAACGGCTGAACCAGACCGGCTGTAATCTGTTCTGATGCCAGCAAGCAAGACTATCGGTCATGCGGCACCTTAAGGCACAATAGTGAGCTGCAGAATCCTGCTGCAATGTTATGTAAATTCATTACGAGTATAGGCAATATTGATGAGCAACCAACGAATCGATCCGGCTTACCTGCGCGAGCAAATAATCGGCGTGGACTCCACCTTTGAAACACCATTTGGCGAGCGACTAATGGTGTATTGCGATTACACCGCATCGGGTCGCTGCCTTCGTTTCGTCGAGTCCTACCTGCAGAGTTTGCAAAGAATCTACGCCAATACGCATACAGAAGATGATATTACGGGTCGCAGCATGAGCCAGCTGCTGCATGAAGCAGAAGAAGCGATTAAGAAATCAGTAAACGCCGGATCGAGCGGTCGTATCATCGCCTGTGGGACGGGAGCGACCGGCGCCATTGACAAGCTGCAACAAATTATCGGCGTATCGCTGTCGCCGGCGACGCGGCAGAATATCTACGGTCTTCTGAACGACACTGACTCCGGATTAGCGAGCGAGGTCTTCGAGAAGTTGGCCAGCGAAAATCAACCGGTCGTATTTGTTGGTCCTTATGAACATCATTCGAACGAAATTTCATGGCGGCAGTCGCTCGCGACTACCGTTGAAGTTCGCCTGGATGCCAGTGGGCATATTGATCTGGCGCACCTCGAAGAATTACTGCTGCTTCCTGAATACAAGAATCGATTGCGCATTGGTTCATTCTCCGCCGCATCGAATGTAACCGGAATACTTACCGATGTACGCAAAGTGGCCACTCTTTTGCATGCGCACAATGTGATCGCTTGTTTCGATTACGCAGCTTGTGCACCGTATGTCGAGATTGACATGAACCCCGAGCCGGAGAATGAAGGCGATGACCCGACGATCGATGCGATTTTTGTGTCACCGCACAAATTCCTGGGCGGGCCTGGTTCAAGCGGCGTTCTCGTATTCAATGAACGCATATACCACCGCGAACTTCCGCCGAGCGTCAGCGCTGGTGGCACAGTTGATTATGTTGGTCTCGAAAGTGAGGATTTCATCAGCAGAATTGAAGAGCGGGAAAAAGCTGGAACACCCGGTGTCTTGCAGACGCTGAAAGCGGGGCTGGTTTTCGAGATCAAGGATCGTGTCGGCGTCGATGTTATCAACAAGCGGGAACATGTTCTGACACAGCGAATTCTGAAAAGCTGGGGAGACGATGAGGGCATCGAAATTCTTGGTAACCCGGATCCGAGTCAACGCGTCGGCATTATCTCATTCAATATAAAAGGTCAGGATGGCCAGTATTTACACCATAAGTTTGTAACCGCGCTTCTCAACGATTTGTTCGGCATTCAGTCACGGGCTGGTTGTTCCTGCGCAGGCCCGTATGGTCACCGTCTGTTGAATATCGACCAGGCAACTTCCGATCGCTATCGGCATGTGGTGCAGGATGGGCATTGCGGTATGAAACCTGGCTGGTGTCGGGTTGGGTTACATTGGGTCATGGACGATGCGGAAGCAAACTACGTCATCGATGCTGTTCATTTTATTGCAGAACATGGTCGTCGCTTCCTGCCGATGTATGACTTCGACTTATGTAGTGGTACCTGGTCGCATAAGCACGCTACTGATGAATTGCGCAACTTCTCGCTCGATGATGCATTGCTGACCACGCCAGGTGAGCCAACCATACTGACATTGCCGCTGCGCAAGCAGCTCTATGATCACTACATGACGGAAGCAAAGCGCTGGGTAGAGCGATCGAAAGAAAAGCCGGCAGCAGCGCTCGAATCGCTTGATGGCGAGCTCGGCGAGCTGCAATTTTTCGCACTACCGACGAGTTCGACATCTAAACACTAGCCGGCTACTGGAGCGGAAATACTCGCCTCCCGGCAAGGTAGGTCGCAGTAACCTGCCTGTTCTCCAGCGCCCGATCGACCTCGGCGGGAAGCTTCTCGTCGAGAATGACAAAGTCCGCCCACTTGCCAACTGTGATGCTGCCAATTTCATCAGCCCAGGCAGTTCTGTCGGCGCCGGACTGAGTATAGCCGTATAGCGCTTCCTCGAAAGTCAGCGAGTTCCCCTCATCCCACGGTCTGACAACACCGTCTATACGCGTCTCACGATGAATCGTGTCTGCGATTTGGATCAACGGATTGAGCGGCGAAGTAGGCCAGTCCGAGCCAAGGACCAGCGGTACGTCAGTATCGAGTATTGATCGCCAGACATAAGCATTCGCCAGTCTTTCCCTGCCAACACGATCAATTACGTAGTTGCCAACACAGCACGTCGCATGGTGCGGCTGCATTGAGGCGATCACCCCAAGAGATGCGAATCGCTGGACGTCATCCGGCGTTACCATCTCAATGTGTTCAATTCGATCTGCGGGCATGCCCGGTCGAGGTGGCGATTGAGCAAACCCGTCGAGGACCCATGACACGGCATTATCACCGATCGCATGTACGGCAACCGGGAAATTGTGTTCATGCGCGGCTACGATCATCGCGTTCAACTGCTCTTTGCTGACGAACGGCTCTGCAACGGCATCCGGGTTGTCGGAGTAGGGCGCCTTCATCAGCGCCGTATAAGTCGATAGCACGCCGTCAACAATGAGTTTTGTATAGCCAATGTCGAACAATGGCCCCATCGAAGCAGTTTGCGAACTCGCCGCGACATGTTGACGAACTCGTTCGCGCTCACTCGCCATTTCGGCGAATACTTCGCTCGGCGTTCGGTCGAGAACCAGCGGCGGGCGTGCACCCTGCCAAACGCGTAGTGTCAGGTCGCCATCATCGAAAACCGCGAGAAACTCGTCGAAATGATTGCTCATGTCGTGAACGCTGGTAATGCCATGGCTGTTAGCCAACGCGACGGCTGCTTTGATGCCTGCGACCGGGTCGGTTGCCTCGGCCATGCCTGGCGCATCATCGAACAGTGAACCGGCAGCCTCCAGGAATATGCCGGTCATCTCGCCCGTCTCCGAATCGAGAACAATCTCGCCACTCGGCGGCACCGGGCTGTCTGCGCTTATACCGGCCAGTTTGATAGCGCGACTGTTGGCCCAGGCAGAATGGCCATCAATATCTCTCAATAACACCGGATGATCTGGCGCTACAGCATCAAGCATCTCTTTGGTTGGCAGCACACCGTCGGAAAGGTTGTGGTCCCAGGCACCGCCGAGAATCCAGGTGTCATCCGGCAGGCTCTGTGCTTTGTCGCGGATGATTCTGAGCCATGCGGATTTGTCCTCAATTTCGGAAAGATCGACACCGACGGCCAGACCAGCACCCGAGACCAGGTGAGTGTGCCCGTCAATAAGCCCGGGTATGATCGAAACGCCTCCAACGTCGATAACTTCCGTGTCGGCAGCTGCAAGCGGCTGAATATCAGCAGTGGTTCCGACAGCGACAAACTTACCGTTGGAAATTGCGAACGCATCTGCTCTTGCATGGGTCGAATCGACCGTATAGACATCGGCATTGATCACAACCAGGTCGGGTGCAGATGAATTATCGACGGATTCTTGTTGCGGTGAACATGCGCTAATCGATATCAGTAAAAAAAATCCACAACTTTTGCTGTAAGCAAACGCATTCTCGATCCAGTGGCGGGGTCCTGTTTTTGGCTGTGCAGTCATCATCAAAGCACCGTTTTTTCTGTGGAAGAAGATCGGGCAATTATAGGTGATAATGCAGACCAGAAAGGATGTCGCATCAGTTACGTAAGCCATAACAATACCGGCCGGATAAGGTCATATTTCTGGCATTGTTCCGGCTTTTTTTCTATCTTAATCAGTTGCAGGCGACTGCTGTTGAATCAACAATAATCAGGTTCCCCCTACTAATGATCAAACTCAATCGCACCAGGTCGGCGGTATTACAGAGGATCACGTTACTTCTCCTCCTAAGTACACCAGTCTGGGCACAGCAGTCAGAGACTGACATTCTGAACGAAATTGTCGTAGTAGCAACACGAATGGAGTCATCGGTTCGCGACGTTGCCCGTTCGATATCGATTGTCGACAAAGAGCGGATTCAAAACGGTACGCAGCAATTGGGCATTGATGAGGCGCTGGCGGGCGTACCGGGTCTGTATATGCAGAATCGTTATAACTTCGCCCAGGATTTGCGTATCTCGCTGCGTGGCTTCGGCGCGCGTTCAAGTTTTGGGATCCGCGGTATTCGTATCATTGTTGATGGCATTCCGGAAACGTTGCCAGACGGGCAGGGAGGAATCGACAGCATTGATATCGGTTCGGCACAAAGTATAGAAGTCCTGCGCGGTCCGGCATCATCCCTGTACGGCAATGCATCCGGTGGCGTGATCGCTATCACCAGCGAGCTGGGTAATTCGCCGCCATTCATTGAGGGTCGGGTTGCTGCTGGTGATTTCGATTATAAGCAATTGCAGCTAAAGGCTGGTGGTGAAATCGGCTCGGCAGATTACCTGTTCAACGTTTCAAGAACCGAGATTGATGGATATCGCGATCATTCAAAATTTGAGGGCAGCATCATCAATACCAAGCTTGCGATTCCGCTGGGTGAAAATGACAAGCTGACATTTGTGTTGAATCACTCTGATCAGCCCGAGGCTCAGGATCCTGGCGGCATCAATGCGGCTCAGGCGGCCACCGATCCTTCTTCAGCGAGAGACCGGAACATTCTATTTGATGCTGGCGAGTCCCTGTCCCAGCAGCGTTTCGGCCTTGTCTATGAACGCGACCGTCCGACCGGCAAACTGACATTGCGCAATCATTACGTATGGCGGGATTTCGCAAATAAGTTGCCATTTACTGATGGCGGCTCGGTCGATCTTGATCGATTCTTCTACGGCTTTGGCGTGCAATACGGTCTTGGCGATTTCATGCCGGACAATTTCAGTCTTACTGTTGGTATGGACCTCGATCGTCAGGATGATGACCGCAAGCGGTATGACAACAATGATGGAGATCTCGGCGCCCTGGTTTTTGATCAAAATGAACGCGTCGACAGCTCAGGAGTTTTTGTTAACGGACGCTACGAGATTAATGACGCGTGGGCGCTATTGGCGGGGCTGCGTTACGACGAGCTCTCTTACGATATTAGCGACCGGTTTCTTGCCGATGGAGATGATTCCGGAAAACTGGATTTCGATGAAGTCAGCCCGTCATTCGCGGTGAACTATCGCATGGATGCCGGTGTGTTATTTGCCTCTTACAGCAGCTCTTTTGAAACTCCAACCACGACCGAACTTGCCAATCCGGACGGCAGTGGAGGATTCAATGCGTCGCTGTCGGCGCAGACCGCTGATAATTTTGAGTTGGGGTTTAAAAGATCGAGCGGAAACCTGTACTACGAGGTCGCGGTTTTTACGATTGACCTGAAGGACGAACTTGTACCTTTTGAGCTGGCAGCGTTTCCGGGCCGTACCTTCTTCGTAAATGCCGGCAGCTCGACACGCGATGGGATAGAGACGGCGCTTAACTGGAGAAACGACAGCGGCTTTCAGGTTGACGCATCATTCACGTGGTCGGATTTCAAGTTCGACGAATTTGTCGATGACAATGGCAATGACTTTGGCGGCAATCAATTGCCAGGGTTGCCGCGACAGTTCGGTTATCTTGGACTTTCCTACAATTCGAAAAACGGATTCTCCGGCACTGTCGAGACGATCTACTCGGGCGATTTATATGCGAACAATGCGAATTCTGCGGAGGTTTCCAGCTACACAACGGCCAACCTGCGGTTCGGATATGACTTTCAGAACGGCAACTGGATGATCCGGCCATACCTTGGGATCAACAATCTGTTCGACGAGGCATACAATAGCAATATCAGAATTAATGCATTTGGCGGGCGATACTTTGAGCCGGCGCCAACGAGAAATTTCTATGCCGGTGTGGTGGTCAACTTTCAGAAATCGCCAGGCCGCTAAAATAATAATACGCATTTGACGGCCAGCGAGTTGCCGGATATGCGGGGGAGCAAGACTATGCGTTGTGGATTTTTGATTCTTTGTTCAATGCTCGTTTTCGGCTGTGGTGAGGCACCAGACCCGTTAGATTCACACCCTGTTGCGGACCTGGTCCTGACGAACGGCAACGTACTAACCGTTGATGGCGAAATTGGGTCTGTAGAAGCAGTTGCGATTGTGGCCGATCGAATTGCGGCGGTAGGCAGCGCGGCAGATATTGCCGCTTATATCGGTGACTCCACTGAAGTCGTTGATTTGAAAGGACAAACAGCGATTCCCGGGCTTATCGAAGGACATGGCCACTACACCAGCTTTGGCGGATCCCTGATGATTCTGGATTTTCGTTATGCGAAGAGTTTTGCAGAAATCGTCTCCCAGGTTGCGGGTGCCGTCAATGAGGCAGAGCCCGGTGACTGGATCATCGGACGCGGTTGGCATCAGGATAAGTGGGCGCTAAAGGAAGCGGTGCTGGTCGAAGGGTTACCGTTGCATGATTCGCTGAGCGCCGCCACACCGGACAATCCGGTGATGCTAATTCATACCAGTGGCCATGGCGTTTTCGTCAATCAAAAGGCGATGACGCTGGTCGAAATGGGCAACGACACAATGCCGCCCGAAGGTGGGGAAATCGTTCGTGATGAGAATGGCCGGGCGACCGGCATGATGCGCGAGTCTGCACAGGACATATTTCGCCAGGCATTTTCAGGTCATCAGGGCAGGCGTCCTGCCGGTGTCGCCGAAGATGAATTGCGTCGTATGGTAAAGCTTGCCGGAGAGGAGACATTGCGGCACGGCATCACCTCGTTTCAGGATCTTGGTACTTCGTTCGCGGAAGTCGACTTGCTAAAGAAAATGGCTGACGAAGGTAATCTTCCGGTACGACTGTACATGGCGTTCGAAGAAGAGGCAGCAGATATGCAGGACCGCCTCGCTGACTACCGCATGATCGGCTACGGAAATAATTTTCTCACCGTCCGCGCCATTGGCGAAAAAGTACTCGATGGTGCACTCGGTACCCACGGCGGCTGGTTACTCGAACCTTATACAGATTTACCGCGCAGCTCCGGATTGAATGTAGTTTCAATCGAAGAGATCGAAGAATCTGCCCGACTGGCGATGCAGCATGACTATCAGCTTGCAATCCAGGGCATTGGAGATCGTGCATATCGCGAATTGTTGAATATCTACGAGAAGGAATTCGCCGCCAATCCGGACAAGACAGACTTGCGCTGGCGCATTGAGCATGCACAGGTTATTCACCCGGATGACGTACAACGCACAATTGATCTCGGCGTGATTCCGGCCGTGCAGGGAATTTTCGCCTGTTCCGATGGGCCATGGGTGGTAGACCGCCTGGGGCCCGAGCGAACCCTGGAGCGCGGTTACATTTTCAATACGCTGGCTGAAGCAGGCGCCACGCCGACCAACGGCACGGATCCACCGGTAGACGAGATTGATCCTATCGCCAGTTTTTATTGTTCGGTTACAAGAATTCTGCCCGATGGAACGAAGTTTCAGGAGCAGGAAGTCTATTCCAGGGAAAGGGCGCTTTTTTCATACACGATGGGCAATGCGATTGCTGCATTTGAGGAAGACATCAAGGGCTCGCTGACGCCGGGTAAGCTAGCGGACATTACCGTTCTCTCGCAGGACTTGCTAACGGTGCCTGATGAAGAAATCATGCAGACGGAAATTGTGATGACGATCGTCGGTGGAAAAGTGCGTTATCGCGATGGCGAGATAGTGAATTGAAGCACTTGTAGGAGCCCGCCCAGCGGGCGAGTTCGCCAATGATCGGCGCCGGATTGATCTGTATTGCA
>RCNC010000534.1_pt1 | contig 24364 bp, 22 predicted proteins | sample 2041301 | NCBI WGS metagenome assembly RCNC01 (sample SAMN09708231, study PRJNA481090) | Marine sediment metagenome, whole genome shotgun sequencing project. | biome: marine sediment; feature: ocean; material: sediment; isolation source: Sewage treatment plant 13A marine sediment (STP13A) ...
ATACTGTTTTTTAATAGATTCATCAAAACCTGAAGCAAAAGGTCTGGGTCAGCTTCAACGATTAAATCTGTATTACATTGCCAATGGAAATTCAGTGCATGGTTGGCGAAGTCACTTTCCATCAAGGAAACCGTTTTTGAAATCAGGGCATCAAGATTTACTGAAACGAACTGCAGATCACGCGGCCTCGCAAATTGCAACAATCCAGACACATTCCTGTTGAGTCGGTCAACTTCACTGACCATAAGGGCGGCATAGCCTTTGCTCTCTTCTGTGGCACCCTGCTGATTCCCGAAATAGTGGGCAAACCCCCTGAGGGTTCCGAGGGGGTTTCGGATTTCATGCGCAATCCCTGCTGCCATTTTTCCTAGAGCGGCCATCCTGCGAGAGCGTTCGAGCTGCAGTTCCATATCCCGTATGACACTCATGTCCCTGATGACCAGAACCGTACCAATGATATTTTCTTCACTGTCTATCAACGAGGATCCACCTATTTTAACAGCAACATTTCTACCATCCGCTGTCGAGCACTCAGCCGAATGATCGAGAATCGAATTACGGATATCTGTGGACTTAATTGGGCAACCGGGAAAGGCATTATTAATATTTTTCCCATGTAACTCATTAAACCGGCTCCCTAGCATTTCCTCAGTTTTCCTGTTGCAGGATACAATCCTATCCTTTGAGTCCAAGGTTACAATTCCCACCGGAATGCTTTCGATAACATTGTCGGTATACAGTTTCATGTTAGCGAGTGTCGATTTGGTCACCCGCATGCTATGGTATAAAAACAGCAGGTAAAGTCCTGCGCTCCCAACAAGAAACAGTATCGCACCCATGAAAATTACATGTTGAATATCCTGCTTCTGCGCATCAACATAGCCTTCAGTGAACAGGCCCATTGATATAACCGATCCATCAAACCTGCCCCGCTGTTTTGACATAAGGCGTGCGTGGTCCACAGTTAAGGGCATGCCACTGAGTCGTGATTGTATTGACAAGCGTTTGGATATTGTAAAAATCCCTGTCTGTTTATCTATCGCTGTCACCGATTCTCCCCTTTTCAACGCATCCTCATTTTCAGTTCTTACCATTTTAACATCAGGGGCTTTATTGGTCTGAGCAATAACAGCTCCCTCTCGGTCTGTGATAATGATAAATACGATATCATTTTCACGGCCGCTCTCAGCAAGCAGCGTATGGAGAGGATCTCCTTTACTGTCCATGTGATGCATCAGTGACGTCCGTAAAGCAGCCTCAACAGCCCTGATTATGGTCTCCCCCTTCTGCAGCAGGAAGCGCTCCATAAACCCTTGAGCACGATTGATATTTTCAAGGGTCGAGAAGGTAAGCAGCACCGCCAGGAAAAGTGTCGCCAAGATGAGCCCCAGAGCGGCTCGAGAGACTTTGAACGTTTGGTGTGAAGAGAAAATGTTGGTTTTCTGGCTTTTAATATCCTTCATCCTGACCTTTGGAGAAAATTACCGAGCTGTTGCTCTCGCTGAGAGATACGGTATAAGATCAACACCAAGTTGTCCTTTCATCAGGCTACAACCTCAAATTGTCCCATCATTCCATTGTCTTCGTGCTCGAGAAAGTGACAATGATACATGTATATTCCAGTGTAATCCTCAAATTTACATATAATCCTGACACGCTCTCCAGGTTGTACGAGCACCGTGTCTTTTCGCCCTTTCTCAGCTAATGAGGGTCTTTTGCCGTTTCGATCCAGAATCTGGAACTGGACATCGTGAAGATGCATTGAATGAGGTAGTCGCATCATCATGGCTGAGGAATTCTCAATTTCCCAGATTTCCGTATCACCAAGTTTAATCCGTTCATTGATGTAATTGAGGTCCATGTTCCTACCATTGATCGTCAGCCGCCCGCCGCGACGCATCATGCCCATTCCACCAGACATTGTTTCCATCCTGAATTTTCGAGTAACTGCCGCCTGAGACTCCTGCAACCAGTCAATCGAGACAAGCTTGTCGGGGGTGGTATAGGAACGGGCTGGAGTTTTGTTTATGGTGAACTGCATGGCTTCAAATCTGTTGCCAGCCAACTGATCGACAAACAAGGATACTTTTGAGTTCAAAGCATCATTCGAGAAATCGACAAGTATTTCTGAACGTTCTCCTCCTGAAAGCTCTAATTTCTTTAATGTGACCGGGGTTTCCTGGAATCCGCCATCTGTTGCAATCTGAAAAAACTGCCTGTCATCACTGAAGGATATCCGGTATACAGAGGAGTTCGAACCATTCAGAACACGCAAACGTACAAGGCCTTTAGGAACATCCTGGTTCGGCCACATGCTGCCGTTAACCAGCATGTAATTGCCGATAACCCCATGCATGACATCCATCATGTTCTGGGCATAAGCAAAACTTCCATCATCAAAAAATCGACGGTCCTGCAGAACAAGTGGAATATCGTCTACTCCATACTCCTTAGGAATAGCGAGACTATCTGCTTTCTCATCTTCAATAACAAAAAGACCGGCCAGTCCCTTATATGCATGTTCTCCGGTCAATCCCATTGCATGGGGATGATACCAGAGCGTGGCTGCTGATTGATTTATCTTGAAATCCGGGTTCCACGATTCCCCTGCCTTGATGACCTGGCGCGGGCCGCCATCCCATTGTGCCGGTACATGAAGGCCATGCCAGTGTACAGTCGTTACTTGCTTAAGATTGTTCTCAACTTTGAATTTAACCCGTTCACCATCTCGAACCTTAATGGTAGGGCCAAGATAATCGCCGCTGTATCCGAGCGTGGGTGTTACGTATCCCGGGATGAATGTTTTTTCACCCTCTTCCACGCTGAAGGTGAATAAACGTGCTCCATCTGAAGCGACAGTACTATCTAAAACTGGTGGTATTGGAAGAGCATTGTTGAAACCTTCTGCTGGGCTGGCGTAACACAGGCCGGTATCTCTTAAAAAGGTGTAGCCGCCGAGGGCAGTAATACCCAGCAATGCAGCACCTCTTTTCATAAGTGTTCTACGTCTCATATTTGCCTCACTATGCTATATCTTTCTTCATCTGATCAAATTCAGATTTACTTATCTCTCCAGAAGCGTATCGTTCTTTGAGAATTTCATGTGATCTTGATTGGCTATGGTGATGTTTTGAAGGAAAAAAGAACTGAAATATTTTCACACCCAGTCCTATTATCAGTGCCAAAAACAATACCATCACAATCATTCCAACCGGCCCATGCATAAATCCAGCACCACCCCATAACCAGTTTGAAAAACCCATTCCTTGTCCGTACATAAATCATATCTCCTTAATTAAATTTGATTTGCTTATGTCTAGGAGCATAATATGTGCCAGATCTCGAAAGGCCCCAAAAAGAAACTAAATCAGTGCGATTCAAACAGGTTAAGCCAGGAGGTATTTCCCGACTTCATTTAATGACGAAATCCAGTGCCTATTAATTAGGCAACAAAAACTGCATCGCCAAACGCTTCTGTCTAAATATTAGGCACTTCGGTTCTGAATTGTAAGGTAGGGAGGGAATTTATTACATTCTCAAGGTTTACGTGCAGGATAATCCATTGAATGCCGCTCATACATGATGTACAACTTTTTCGTTAGGAGAATGGGGATAAGAAATTATACGACCAGGGGATATTTTCTTCAGAAACACTTCACGACTATCCTGAACCGGAAATTATTGAGAGGAAAAAAATATATCTCCATAATATGCCTCAGCAACACCGCCTCTATTATCGGTATCAGTCATAATTGCCACTGCATCTATGAAGGCAATTTTGGTTCCGAAATGTTCTTGTAAATCTTCATATACATTCCTCTTTTCATATTGCCAAATTGAAGAGCTATCATTTTTATCTCTCAATGCAACCATAATCTACCACTAGCAGGTCATCGTCACATTGTTGTTTAAAGAATGTGAATCTATATCGTTTTTATCAGCGAGTGGCGTGTAAAACACAACTGTGCTTCCATCTCCCATTTCAACCGTTTCAGCTATATGGCAAGGTCCTTTATCTGTTGATTCGATTTGGTCCTTCGCGTTAAGCAGTGTCATTTCAGCCTTCGCTTTTGCCAACCGGATCTGCCTCTTGGACATAGGAAACTCAAGGACCATTCCACTTTCAGGGAGCTCTATTGTTTCTACCCACTTTTCTGCTTTATTGTTCCATGAGTTTTTCATCAGTTCTGCTCTAGCGAGAACTGCATCTTCTAATACAATTTCTTCTGCACTCATTTTAAAGAAAACTAAATGGCCACTCTCACCCATTTCATAGGCTTGGTACCTTTCCCCAGCGGTGCTCAGACCAGCAATGGAAAATAAACTCACAAGCAGAATACTATATATCTTTAACAATTTATTTATCATGACGTTATCTCCAATTAAATCGGGAGACCTCCTAAATTATAGAAAATACCGGAACAACATAAGATCCGTTTGGAAGGATAATCACGCTGCCTGCCGACCATCTTTTACAGAATCAAAGGTGAGTGATTTGAACCAAACCCACACAAGTTCGGCCTCGCTCTTTGAATAAATGGTTTGGGCATCTATATGTATGGAGTTGCAGAAACTATACCAATAAACCGGGACCAAGAATGTTTTGATAACTTTATAGTTAACAATGAGTTAACAAATGCTGATAATTTTATGTGCTCATCTTCTATCAAATAATTGGACAATGTCGAGAGTTTTATTAACGTTGGATGACTGAAAACTGTATAGTTCCGATGTAACTGCTCTCTCTAGAACTCCCAAGAGCCTGTCCCAGAAACTTCTCCCCTGTTAGTGATCGATAAAGCCTTCCCTTGCACATACTCGTTTAAGCAAGGACAGCATATTTCGCACCGGGTGATGTTATCTGGAGCTGACTCTCATTACGGATTAATTTTAAATCTGTCAGGCAATAGTAATCCAGGAATACATGCACTACACCACCTCGTGTGATTGTTCGTCCAGGAACCGATAGCGACAGCAAACTACAAATTAACAGATACCAGCTATCTCCTCGTGGAGATTTGGAAACAGTCACTACACACTTTGGAAAATAGGCTTATAGGTATGAGAAGGACTGATATTGCGTCCTCATTTTATATTTTAACCCTGGAGTATTCATACATATGACAAAGTTTATAATGTTCCTCATAGTTAGCAACCTGGTTTTTCCCCTTTCTACAGCCTTTTCGCAGGAGATGTCCTTAACAGCGGAAAAAGGACTGTTCAAATTCCCCTTTTTTGACGATCAAACTCCCGTATGGCAATACAATGGACAAATTCCAGGACCTGTCCTGAGAGCCAAGGCAGGTACAATCCTGACTGTTCGCTTGAATAACAAGCCGAGAGTTAATCAAAAGCCAAATTTCTAACGAATAACAATGCAAAAGAAAACGATATTTTTAATAATACTCGCGATAATACCGCTCAGTTTTTTCTGGCAGCGCTATTTACAGCCGTTCCTGGCTGAATTCACGGAGCCGGCAATAGAATTGCTGCCACCGGAAAATCGTCCGCCAGCCCCTGATTTTTCACTTTTTGACCTTGATGGCAACGCCATACAGCTGAGTGACTATCGCGGTTCAGCAGTCCTTCTGGGATATTGGGCAACATGGTGAAGTACCTGCAGGAAGGAGATGCCTTCCATCGAGCTGTTGGAACAAAGATATCAGGACAACGGATTAAAGATTCTGATGATCAACACCAGGGAATCGAAGGATGATGTAGAGCCCTATATCCGTCACAACAACTTCACATTCAGCGTGCTGCTCGACAGTGAAGGTACGGTTAGTAAGAAATACTCAGTGTTTGGAATCCCTGCAGCCTTTTTTATCGACAAACAAGGGAAAGCCGCTTTTCGTTCGGTGGGTTATCACAATTGGAACACAAAAAATATACATGAAACAGTCGACTCGCTCATCGGCGAATAGCCTTCCCATAAAATCTACCAGAAAAATACACTCCCAATCCAACTCTGAGAATTTCGTCAGCAGAGGTCCCATGAAAAGGCTGGCTGTTGAGAGCAGAGTTGAAAATTAGTTTCACCCTGCTGTGTTGTCGATTCTAAAACCGATTGACGGTCAGTGAAAGGTTAATCAAATCCTGCTCTCTGCCTTAGATGTTTATTCTGAAAAAATCTCACGTTTATATACGGATAAGCTTGGCAATTCGTTAACATGCAGATACAATCCAATCCGTAATAGCAGAGCACGGCAAGGAACATGCATTGCCGGATATAGATGGGAAAATGCCTTTCGGCTTTCATACTCCCAGGCCAGCCACGAAGATATCAAAGCGGCAATCCCGTGTCTGGCCCAGTTGATTAAAAAGCGTCTTAGCGAATTGAACCACCCCGTTTAGATTAATTTTCTCGAGGGGCCAAAGTGAAAGCTGCGTATTACCAAGCGTTTCAAAAGCCACTTACATTAGAAAGTCTTCCTGACCCCTCACCGAGTAGCGACGGGGTTGTTATAGAAGTCAAGGCTACCGGTCTATGTCGAAGCGATTGGCATGGCTGGATGGGCCATGACCCTGACATAAATCTGCCCCATGTGCCTGGCCATGAACTGGCTGGAGTGGTCCAGGAAGTGGGAAGACATGTTAAAAACTGGAAACAGGGTGACAGGGTAACACTTCCTTTTGTATGCGGATGTGGAGCTTGTGATCAATGTGCTACCGGAAATCATCAGGTCTGTAACCACCAGTTCCAGCCTGGTTTTACTCATTGGGGCTCGTTTGCTCAGTTCGTTGCAATTAAATACGCTGATATTAACCTGGTTCGGTTGCCTGAAGAAATAGATTTCACCACCGCTGCCAGCCTGGGATGTCGGTTTACCACATCCTTTCGAGCTGTTGTGGCACAGGGAAAAACCCGGGCCGGTCAATGGGTCGCGGTTCACGGTTGTGGTGGTGTGGGACTATCGGCAATAATGATTGCTGCTGCTTTAGGAGCAAATGTGATCGCAATTGATATTGATGACAACAAGCTCCAGATGGCCTCCTCGATGGGCGCATTGGCAACCGTAAATGTCAACACTGTTCCAAACGTGGTTGAAGCGGTAAAAGACCTGACAGGTGGAGGCGTTCATGTATCTGTCGACGCCCTGGGTCATCCGGATACCTGTTTCAACTCTATAGCAAACCTAAGAAAACGTGGGAAACATATTCAGGTGGGTTTAATGTTAGGTGATCATTGTCATCCGTCAGTGCCAATGGACCAGGTCGTTGCCAATGAATTGGAGATTCTCGGGAGTCACGGCATTCAGGCCCACAAGTTTGACGATATATTGCGAATGATCAGCTCTGGGAAATTACAGCCGAAAAAGTTGATCGGAAAAATCATTACGCTGGAAGATTCGCTTCAAGCGTTAGTTGAAATGGATAATTTTGACCACATGGGCGTTACCGTAATCAACCAGTTTTAATCAATGATTACCGGTAGGAAGAGCATGTTCTTTCTCTGCTATTAAGGATACGGACGGGGTCCATCGGATAGTTGGCGCAATCAGCCCGCTTTTATACTTCATGACATCGCACCGATTAATTATGAGAAACGGCATTTCATGGGAAGGCACGTACAAAATTATTGCCCGTTCACTGGATGAACAGGCAAGAAACTGATCTGGCAGCATACTGAGGTGCAAGGCAAGCAGGTTTACAGCTGCCTGATCAAGACAGACTACTTCTTCTTAGCCTTTTTCTTATCTTTCTTCTTGTCTTTTTTCTTCTTATCCTTTTTTACGTTCTTTGCTTTGCATTCTTTTTTCTTAGAAGACTTCTTGTCCTTTTTTTTGTCTTTTTTTGCCATTGTGCCTCCTCTCTGCGTTTGTACATTTTATTGATTACTGGAACATTGTTAATGTCCCAGGCCTAATGAAACCGAATACGTATTACAAGGAAAAAATAAAGCACGTTGCTAAAAACTGGGACTCTGGTAGAAGCGCCATTGTCGTAAGTGTTTATGACTGAACTATTCCCACAGCTCCCATCGTTGATTCGTCAGTACCAGTGCCAGATTGAGTTCACATACCAACTCTTGTTAGCTGGTATTGTTTTCAAAGCATAAAGTAACACAGCTCATGATGCTCTATTGTTACATTACAGAAAAACTTTGTACCGGACAATCGTGGGTGTAATAAAAATAACTGATATGTTTCTATAATATTTGATAAGCATTTACTGAAAAATAGCTACGAAACATCTTTTACCAAGTGGCAAAAAATTCTGCACCTGACGAAACGATCAATAGATTTACATAAAAGTTGCAAGGAGATGGAACCATAGAATAACCACAAATAAATAGCCAGCAGTGTTTTATTTGAGAAGAAATCAGTAGAGTTTTTCCAAATTTCCCGTTAATCAACCATTTTGTGAGTGGTTGTTTCAAACAGTATCGTACTTCACTTAATGGGAGGACTTCCCGTGCTCATCAGTACTATCGATCATCTGGTTATCACTGTTCATGACATTGAAAAATCGTGTACATTCTATGAAACGGTAATGGGGCTCGAAATCATATCCTTTGGAGAAGAGAGAAAGGCTATAAAAGTAGGTGATCAGAAGATTAATCTGCACCAGACCGGCAATGAATTATCTCCCTGCGCGAAACACCCGACACCAGGATCTGCAGACCTCTGTTTTATTACACCCAAACCAATTTCAGACTATCTGAGTCATCTAAAAGACAGGGGTATCGATATTGAGCTTGGTCCGGTTAAAAGATATGGGGTCTTCGGAGAAATGGACTCTGTGTATTTCCGAGATCCTGATGGCAACTTGCTTGAGGTGAGTCATTATCTTTAATTTCAGCGTTTCCTTGCCATTAATGAAGGTGCTCAAAATACATTTTCTCTGTCTGAGACCTGTTCATAAAATCTGCCAGGAAAGCATTATGTATAATCTCAGGATGGAGACCGTTTATCGCAGGTTATATTTCAGCAGTACAGCCAATCATTATCAATCCCCTTAAATTAACTGCTGTTTTGGCTACAATGTGGTCTTGATTTTGAATCTGAATTGTGGATGATATAGAAACCATCAACCATTTAGCAAAGGAGAAGATACCATGGCCAATTTTCTATTTGTATTGAGTTCAGACGTCAACGAAAAAGCAACCCGGTGCTTTCAATTTGCAAAGATCGCGCATACCAAGGGACACACCGTAAACATTTTCTTGATCGATAGTGGTGTGGAATGGGCGGTTAACGGCAAAGACGGTTCTCAAAAGACCATTACAGGTGATTGTCCCAACGACTATTTGCCATATCTCATTGAATCGGAAATCGAAGTCGGTGTCTGTACTCCATGTGCCAATAATCGTAATCTTGATGAAGCCTCATTTAACACCAATATGCGATTGGACGGAGGACCTCACCTGATTGATATGGCCGCCGAATCAAAAGTCTTTAATTTTTAGGGCTGACCGGTACTATTCAAGTGTTTCATGATTTTTTCTATGTAACAGCGCTATAACGTCTGTATCTTTCTGAAACGACTGATAATGTACATTGCACGTTGGACATTGCAGCTCTCCGTTGTTATAGATAAACCTTGTATCTGAGTAAAGACCAAATAGCTGGTATATTGATTATGAAACTCACGGAACTATATACCTTCAGGCATTCAAAACGCTACCAGCTCGAGCTGCCATACAAACAGGACTCACCATGAGATGGAATATTTACAATATCGGTTTTCTTCACCAGCCCGAGGATTTTCTTGGATCATTCGATAATGATAAAATGCAGATGAGACATGAAGAGCAGGTGCGACAAAAACTTGAAAGATTAAAAACCAGCCTTGCCGAGGAAGAGAACCCTCTCAAGGCCATGCAAATACTGAATAAACGGGACCATATTCAATTCCTGCAGAACAATGAAGAGGCCTTTAAAGCAGCTGGCGATTTTGAAACAGCCGTTCTTAAACTCTATCGGAAAAAAAACGGCCCATATTCATCACCGAACGACATCCCAACCTGGTCCAGCTTTTTAAAAAAGTGCGAAAAAGAGCGGTTATTAGAGCAGGGAGTACCGATCACCTTTTCTTCAGCGACCGTCTACCGTGGAGCGGTAATAGGCTCAGGAAGAAGCCTCAGCTGGTCACCTGATCGCAAACGGGCCCACTGGTATGCTGACAGGTGGAAAGACCCGAGTCTTGGAGGCGGTAAAATTTTCGAAGTTGACATCACACCAGCTGATCTCCTGGTTTACCTGACCGATAAGCACGAAGAAGAAATTATTCTTACTCCTGATTTTATTGATACTGCAGATATAAGAGCTTTTATAGCAGATGTTTAACCGGAATGTAACAAGCCATTCCCGCTGTTCTTTTTTATGACCGCTTGTCTTACAATAAAAGAGCGTAATTATGTAATCGGCTCAGCGCTTCTTGCGCTGTTTCTTGGAGCCCTGGATGCTCTTATCATGTCAGCCGCAATGCCCTCAATTGTCGCTGAACTTGGCGGGCTTCATCTCTATGCCTGGGTCTATTCGGTCTATTTTCTCTCCCGCGCCGTGGCCCTGCCTATTTTCGGCAAGCTGGCAGATATCTATCATTCAAAATATCTGTTTCTTTTCTCGATTTCACTTTTCCTTATCTCATCTATTGCCGCCGGTCTCGCGCAATCAATGTCATTTCTTATCTTCTGCAGAATATTCCAGGGAATTGGAGCGGGCGGCAATTTTGCCCTTGTCTACATTGTCCTCTCAGAAGTCGCACCGCTTAATCAGCGGGCCAAGACCTTGTCGCTGGCCAGTTCAATCTGGGGAATATCAAGCGTCGTCGGGCCGACTCTTGGGGGATTTATTGTCACCTATTTCTCCTGGCGATGGATCTTTTTTATCAATATTCCGATGGGACTGGCAAGCCTCATCGGAATTGGGTTTTTCCTGAAAGAAGTGCGGTCCAAGAAGACAGACGTATCTATTGATATCAAGGGACTCTGCCTCTTTTCCACTTTTGTTCTTGGGTTGCTGATGATTTTCATTACCGGCGGCAGAGATCTGCCCTGGACCTCAGGCAAAATGGCAGTGCTTGTCCTGTTCACCCTATTAATTGGCGTCTGGTTCTATTTTGAAGAAAAGAATAACAGAGAGCCTTTTATTGACATTAATTTTTTCAGGAACAGAGGGTTCGCGCTCGGCAATGGAGCCACATTCTTTTCCAGTTTTACCATATTTGCCTTTTTTGCCTATGCTCCTGTTTATATTCAGGGTGGACTTGGCCTCAGCCCTATGCAGGTTGGCCTGGCAATGGTGTCCCTGAGTCTTGGCTGGTCCTTTGGCTCACTTTTCCTTGGACGGTTCACCGCCGGGGGCGGTGGAAAAAGAGGAGCGGTCACAGGAGGATTAATCCTGCTCTCCGGATCTCTTCTAACGCTGCGTTTCCAGCTTGACACAACGATGACAGAGTGCTTCCTTGTTTTCCTTGTCATCGGCGTGGGTATGGGATTTGTATCACTGTCAACCCTCATTATAGTTCAAAACAGCGTAGCAAAAGAGGACCTTGGTGTCGTTACATCACTTCACCAGTTTGGCCGCTCGCTTGGCGGAACAGTCGGGGTTGGAATCAGCGGCGGACTGGTAACCAATGGTCTGCTCATTAACCTCGAGAAAGCAATCGACCTCTTTCCACCGCAACTGGTAACTCAGCTCGAAGAAGGCATAGAAATAATATTACAACCCAAATTCAGCACCCTCCTTCCTCCCGACGCCCTTTTACCGCTGAGGCAGGCGGTTTTGAATGGAGTATTTTCTATATTCTGGATTACGGTCATATCATCGTTTCTCTGCCTGTGCTGTTGCCTTCTCCTCTCACCAGACGCTCAAAACAAGCCGATAAAGGAAACTAATTGACCCGATAGTAATTATAGTCCCAGTGACAGTTGTCAATATGTTGTGAAATTCTTGCCCATACTCATTTAAGGCATACAAACTCATCTATAAATCCTGGGAAAAAAGAAAATGCAGAGACCTCATATATTAGTGACAAATGATGATGGTATTGATTCTCCTGGTCTCAAAGCCGCTGTCGAAGCAGTTATGAGTTTGGGCCCCGTTACGGTTGTTGCCCCACGCTACCAGCAAACAGCTGCCGGACGCGGATTGACCGGTGATGAGCAGGCGTGTTTAATTCCCGCCGATTTCGAGGTCAACGGATCAAATATCCGTGCCTATCATGGTGACGGTTCCCCTGCCTTCGTTGTCAGGCACAGTCTCCGGACGCTATTCAGAGATTCAAAACCTGACCTTCTTGTCTCAGGCATTAACTATGGTGAAAACCTTGGTTTCAATATCACCTGCTCCGGGACGGTAGGTGCTGCCCTGGAAGCATCAAGCTTTGGGGTACCATCCATTGCCATATCCCTGCAAACGGCTATAAAATATCATCGTTCATATAGTATGCAGGACTGGTCAACAGCCGCATATTTTTTAAATAAATTTTCGAAATTAGTACTTGAAAAGCCATCACCACCTGACGTGGATCTTTTAAAAATCGATGTACCGTTAGATGCGAGACCCTCAACGCGTTGGAAGACAACGAAACTTGCCAGAGCACATTATTTTTTCAGAGATATACAGGAACCAGGTCCCACCACTCATTTTGGTGATGGTAAGACGGTTATCAAGGTTGACCGCACAACACTCCATCCTGATACTGATATTTATGCAATAACCGTGGATAAAGTGGTTTCTGTAACACCGCTGAGCCTTGATTTATCCTCTCGTGTCAACCTCTCCCATCTGCAGGAGATCTATGATTCTTAAAAGACATGAAAAGATGATCCAACTCTGTTTAGATTGATACATGTTTATTCTATCATTAATAACCTGCTCCATTAGACCAGGTCAGAGAATGATGGGGACGAATCTCCGGCCTCTTGCGGTTTGATATCGAGGGATTTTATAAATGCCAGTTCAACATGTGTCCACCCCATTGGGGCAGGATCATTTATAAACTCAGGTGAAAATAGTATGAGACGTTCGGAAATCAATGCATATATGAAAGAAGCCAGGGAGTTGCTTGATACTATTTCGATTAAATTGCCTCCTTTTGGTTACTGGACTCCAGAAAACTGGGCAATAAAAGGCAGTGAAGCTGACGAAATCAGAGACAACGCTCTCGGCTGGGATATAACAGACTATGGGGAGGGCAGATACAATGAAACAGGGTTGTTACTCTTCACGCTCCGCAACGGTAACTATCACCAGCAGCAGACCTATCCCAAAGGGTATGCAGAAAAAGTAATGATTATTAAAGAAAACCAGGTCTGTCCAATGCATTACCACTGGAAGAAACGCGAGGATATTATCAATAGAGGCGGGGGAAATCTCGTCATAGAACTGTACCATGCAGATAAAGAAGACAAACTGTCACAAAGTGATTTTACTGTTTCCCTCGATGGGGTCAGGACAGATTGCCGGGCAGGAGAGAAAATCATACTCACTCCTGGACAATCCATTTGCCTCGAACCTTTAGTATATCATAAGTTTTATGGAGAACAGGGAAAAGGAATTGTGGTGGTGGGTGAAGTTTCTGATGTAAATGATGACGAGAATGACAACCGTTTCCTGAATCCTCTTAAACGGTTCCCCGAGGTGGTTGAGGATGAGGCTCCCCTCCATTTCCTGTGCACGGAATATCCTCGTCCGATGGTTCGATGATGAAGAAATTTACAATAGCAGGTATCGGTGAACTTTTATGGGATGTATTGCCGGCGACAGAGGAACTCGGCGGTGCACCGGTAAATTTTGCTTACCATGTCAACGGACTTGGCGCCACCGGCATCCCCATATCAACAATTGGTGCTGATGATCGTGGAAAAAAAGCGCTCAAAAAACTGAAAGTCAAAGGAGTGAATACCTCAGCTATTTCTGTCAGCAGACAATATCCTACCGGATTTGTAGATGTCATAGTCGACAACAAGGGTATCGCGACCTATCGCTTTCCGGACAATGTGGCCTGGGATTACCTGAACATAAACAGCGTCGCCAGTGAACTCCAGAACGATCTGGATGCGGTCTGTTTCGGTTCTCTTGCCCAGCGCTCTGGTCACTCTCATGAGGTTATACAGAGTTTTCTCAATGGACTGAAGGCAGAGACTCTGAAAATTTATGACGTAAATCTACGGCAGAATTTCTACTCGTTAAAGGTCGTTGATGAATCATTGTCGCAAGCAGATATCGTCAAACTCAACGATGAGGAGTTATCCGTTCTGGCAGAACTATTACATATCAGCTCAGGAGAAAAAGTTGCCCTGGAGACTTTGCTGAAATCGTACTCTCTGGAGATGGTAATTCTTACCAGGGGGAGCAAGGGCAGCCTGATCATGACTCCCGAAGAAATTTCAGAGCAACAGGGAACAAAGATCGAAGTTGTTGATACAATAGGTGCTGGAGATTCCTTTACGGCTGCAGTGACTATCGGGTATCTCCAGCAGCGGGCGCTGGCTGAAATTCATGGTAAGGCCAATGAACTTGCGGCCTTTGTATGCTCCAGGCGCGGTGCAATGGTCAATATACCTGAAAAACTGGCAATGATCCGGGGATAACCAGAGGATCAGGTAATGCTAACTATAGGCCAAGCTCTTCGTTTATCAGAACAACGGTAATTCTCCCTTTCGGAAATGACTTTTCTGTGACGCTCCAGCTGTTACAGATCCTTCCGGGGCTATCGCAATCGGCACATTCTGAGGTTATTACGCAGGGTGTTTTACAATCGAGTCGCATTGCATTTGCAGGAGCGGCGTAATCTTTAATTCTCCACATTGCGGTCTCCAAATCAGGAACAATTTTATTCCTGCCGACAAACACGACCACCTTTTTGGGACCGAAGGTTATGGCTCCAACGCGGTTACCGATCATGTCCAGATTCACCAGTGCACCATCCTCTGTCACTGCGTTAGTCCCGGTCAAATAGAGATCAACAAGCAGGCCCTGGCGTCTAAGTTCCATCTTTTCTTCAATAGAGATACCCGGCATGTTCGGTGATATGATCTCAAGACCTTTTATTTCAGCGAGCGCTTCAAGCAGACCGGTTGAACCCAGCGTCATTGAGCCACCAAAAGAGAGAGACTTCGGCTTTATCTCAGGCAACAGCGTTTCCATGAAATAAGTCGCTGCTTCTTTTACAGACTGAACGATAACCGTCTCAAAATTGTTTTTCCCCAATCGTTCATGTATGGTTTTCAAACGAAGCTGCCAGTAATTTTCCACAAAATTTTCCATTTCACCGTCCCTCAACAATTTTAAATAGATTGGGGTCTTAAAATACGACATTTTCCGAGAAAATGTCGTATATCAGTACCTGACCCCAATTTGTTGCATTTCGTTTTCTTACCTGGTCCACACTTCCGGGGTATATGATCCCGGGCTGCAATATTCTATTCGATACGGTTCAACAATAATGAGTTGGTAGTTGGGGTCGTCGGGACCTTTAAAAATAGGCTCAAGCATATCATTCCAGAAAGCATGATGCTCATCTTTATCGTTGCTGATTCGTGCACTCCCCTGGATCTGCAGGTAGGGCTTCATCTCCTGGAGGCTGGTTACGCCACAGGTCAAGTGGACGTTTGGATCGTTCTCAATCTGCTTCACTTTTCGTGATTCGGCAAAGGTTGCGCACCTCATCGAGAAATCTCCTCCACCTACGGTTACAATGTAGCGTACCCAGGGATTCCCCTGTTCTGTTATCGTTGCCAGTGATGCGAGCTGCGGTTTATGAATAATATCCAAGATACGTTGCTGTAAATCTGACATTTCCTAAATCTCCTTTATAGTCTGTCTGTTGCTGTCTATCCCGTTACTAATAAACAGAATCCATATACGGCATAGAGAATAAGCATTTTTTAGCTCACCGGCAGAAAAAAATACGGCAATCAAATCTGCTAGATGTAATGGAAAAGTTCATCCGATTGGTAATTAATGCGCTTGCGATGTTCCGGGTCATTACTTATACTGGGGCCCACTGAATAAAAATTATTTCAACAGGTTATATTTACCATTAAACGGAGCACAACCCATGAATCTTGCATCAATCAGTTATGTCATTGGTGCGTTATTTATCGTGACAGGCGGATCAATGATCCTGCCCATCATCTGCTCCATGATATACGGTGAAGGTGACCTCTTTGCGCTTTCCCTCTCAGCTGTTGTTATAACAGTACTGGGCTTACCATTGCGCTGGTTTTTTCGAAAAAACAGTGAACTCTCCATCAAGGATGGAATTTTCATTGCCGTGTTCAGCTGGATAGTAATATCCGCCCTGTCGACCCTGCCATACCTCATTCATGGATCGATACCGTCTTTCACAGATGCCTTTTTCGAAATGATGTCCGGCTACACCACCACCGGCGCAACCATTCTTACAAATATTGAGAGCCTTCCCCATGGTCTGCTTTTCTGGCGCAGTCAGACCCACCTGCTGGGTGGAATGGGTTTTCTTACCCTGACCATCATTTTCCTTCCTCATGGCATGGGCGGAGTAAGAATATTCAGGGCAGAGTCAAGCCCCGGGCAGGTGATCACCAGAGACAAATTCATGGCCAGGAACAAGGATGCGATGATCTGGCTCTGGGTTATCTACATGGGATTGAACATTATCCAGACGCTTCTTCTCACCGGTGGAGGAATGGACTTGTTTGATGCCCTCTGCACCGCCTTTGGTACTGTCTCCACATCGGGTTTCTCACCTAAGAACCTGAGCATCGGTTATTACAACAACAGTTATTTCGACTGGGTTACCATCCTCTTCATGTTTTTCGGTGGAATGACCTTTGTTCTGTTTTTTCGAGCGCTGAAAGGTGATTTCAAAGAATTGCTGGTCAACACGGAACTGCGCTGGTATATCGCCCTGCTGATCTTGTTCTGCGGAGCCACAACCCTATCCCTGTGGGTGAACGGTACCTACCCTGATTTCCTGAGCGCCATGCGATTTGGCACGTTTCAGATCGTATCACTGCTTACCACAACAGGCTATACAACTGCTAATTATGAACTCTGGCCGCAATCTGCGCAGATGTTTCTCTATGCAGTTTGTTTTATTGGTGCATGCGCTGGTTCAACCACAAGCGGGATCAAGATTGTCCACTATACGATAATCTGCAAATTTATGTACGCAGCCATAAAGAAGATTTTTATCCAGCCCATGACTGTCGTTACCATTCGGCTCAACAGGAAACCGGTTGATCGAGCGGTCATCGATCTTGCGCTCTGCTATTTCATCGTCAATATTTTTCTGGTGCTGCTGGGAGGCTGTGTAATGGTTGTCTCTGACAATATGAGCTACACGACGGCCATGAGTTCAGTCATAGCCTCGCTGATGAATATCGGCCCGGGATTTGACGCAGTGGGCCCCTCACACAATTATGCCTTTATCTCCGTCTTTGGAAAATGGTTTTTGGCCTGGAACATGCTGGTCGGCAGGCTTGAAATGTTCTCAGCCCTGGTAATCTTTCTTCCGGCATTTTGGAAAAAATGACCATCAGGTTTTTTGGGGTCAGACGCTAAACAGCTTTCTGACCTCATTGAGCTGCAGGGAATGGCAGACAACGATTACCCGGTCATTTTCCTTGATGTGCGTGTCTCCGACAGCCACCTTCCAGCCTTCATCGCCCAAAACCGCCCCGACGAGGATTTTCCCGCGATAAGCAGGATCAAGTTTGGACAGTGGCTTTCTGGTAATCGGAGAGCCGGGTGCTGCAGCGAGTTCAACCACCTCCGCATCAAACCCATGCATGTGGGCAACGGAGATCAAGTCATTTCTTCTGATATGTTTTAATATGGCATTGGCTGCCATTATTTTTCGATTCAAGGCAATATCGAGTCCGATGGTTGCCGCAAGCACCAGATAATCTTCTTTGTCCACCAGGGCAATTGTTCGCTCACTGCCGCCATTCTGCCCATTATTTTTCTGCATGATCATGTTCTTGGCCAGGAGCGAACTCATTATATTGGTTTCATTCTCACCCGTAGCGGCAACAAAGGTATCGACATCTTTCACCCCTGCCAGCGTCAGGACATCGGAAATTGATCCATCTCCATGCAGTACTTCCACATGAGGTAACTCGTTCGATAACTCTTCCGCCCGCTCACCATCCATCTCAATCAGCTTTACCTCTACCGACTTCTGGAGCAAGTCAGCGACCCGCTGACCAACGAGCCCGCCGCCAAGCACCATTACCCGCTGCCGGTTACCCTGCGAAATACCGGCAATCTCCATCAGGGCATGAAGGTGAGCACTGCCGACCATGACAAAAATTTGATCATGGGGCAGAAGCTCCATATTTCCGCTGGGAATTATTGTTGAAATCCCCCGGGCAACGGCAACAACCCGAAAGGTGAATTCGTTGAACTCGATGGAGATATCTCGAAGTTTCTTGTTTGCAAGCGGTGAATCATCGTTGATCCGAGCGGCAAACAATTGCACCTGATCCTGGGCAATATCAATAATTTCGTTGGCATCCCGCAACTTGATCATTCTGACGATTTCCTGGGCGACAAGCTCTTCAGGGTGAATGAGCAAGTCAACTTTTAAATCTTCAGAGCTGAGCACGGAATCCTTCAGCCCGAACTGTAGTGAACGAACGCGGGCAATCTTATTTGGAATACCAAATTTTTCGGCAATCTGCGCTGCCATCATATTGATAGCATCGTTATCAGTAACCGCAATAACAGTCGACATTGTCTCTGCAGCAGCTTCCTTCCAGCACTCAATGTCCATGGCGCCGCCTTTGATCACCCTGATATCAAGGTTATCATCGGCATACCTTACACCTGCAAGTTCCTGCTCTATGGCTGTAACAGCATACTCCTCGTATTGCAGTCGCTTTGCCAGGTAGTACCCGACCCCGCCAAGGCCGAGGATCAGCACCCGCTCTCTCTTATTTTTGCTGCCAAACATTACGCTTCCTCAATGTCTCCTGTTTCAAGGACACAGATTCATAAAACTATTAATCGTCAGGAGTAAATTGAGGTTTGCCGCACATTGAGCAGATGAGATCCTGTTCATCACGATCAAATATGTGTTCCCATCCCTCTTTTTTTATCATTTCGGCTTCTTCCCGGGCACAATACTCACAGACCCATCGATCACCATCTTTGCTCTCAAATAAATGCATTAGCTCGCTATCCTTTCCTTTGTGACACTATCTTTTTCTACAGAGAAATTAATGCCGTTATCAGTTTTCAATAGTCTGCAATATGTTTTTCACCATATTGCCGTCGGCACTGCTGCCAAAATGGGCCATTATCGGCCTCATGGCCTGCATCCTATTATTAAATTTTGAAAAATCAATATTTTCCTTAATCCATTCTGTTATTTCATCTTCACTCGCCTGCTTTGGGAGATATCCCTCCAGCACATCAATAAAATCAGATGGTTCCTTCCCAGATGCTGCAAGCAGTTCTCGTTCTGACTTAACTAACTTTTTGATAATACCAATCACCTGATCATCACTTAACTCTTTTTCAGGCTGGCGCTGGAACTCGCCAATCAATATTCTGACAGCGCCGGTTCGGGCGGTATCGCGATTCTTGATAGACTTTTGCAGTTCTGCTGATATGGATTGCTGTAATCCCATGTTAATACCCTCACTTCAATTTTTATAACGTCAAAAAACTCCTGTAAAACCTTGGTCACACGTGCTGGCAGTCCTATCTTTCAAAGGAATAAAGCAGATTTAATCCATTAGACTCCATGGAATTTTTACTTTCTACAGAGAACCCCCTACCGAAATCATATCGTATGTTAAAATAACCCGAATTCTTGTATAAATTAAAATCATAGCTGAGATACAGGTCTTCAAGCAGCCGTTTACCAACCACCAATGATGTGTCATCGCTGCCGATTCCTTCAATTTTCAGGTCATCAACCGCAAATGCTCCGCCGATATCTCCGAGTATTTTATTTCCCTGGTTCTTGGTGATGGCGCTCAACGCCGCCCCAATAGCTCCGCTCTCACCGTCACCTGAAGAAGACATTGAGGTACCGACAACGATATAGGATATGATATCAGAGTCATCCATACTCGGGATAGAAAACAGTTCCATCTCAAAATCATCGACATTGCCGATGATGTTTACCCCAACGATTATGTCTTCCTTACCAAAATCATCGACCTTAAGGGTTCTCCTGGCGCTCACATCAAGACCCGGGTTATCGACTGGTCCACCGCTAAACAGGATTCTGCCCCGGGTAATTTCAAGCTCACGATCATAGAGAGAGAACAGGCCATTTTCCAGAAAGAGTTCGCCGTGCCCTGCCAGGAAGGTATTTCTGGTATTGGCTAGATCAAGAGATCCTTTCAGGTTACCGGAAAGCCCATATCCGTTAACCTTTACATTCTCTCCAAGTTCAATTTTTACGGCGAGGGTAAACGGCCAGGACCCTTTAGTATCAGCTTCTCCCATGATGATCACATCATCAGATTCCGATACTGATCCAGTCATTTCTTCCGGTTGAATAAGTGCTTTTGGTACAACAAGTGTGCCCTCTAAACGTCCGCCATCGGGACCAAGGGTCAGTGAAAGGTCAGAATCAGCAATAATCTCCACTTCTTTCTGTTGAACCAGTTGTACATTCTCTCCAACTATTTTCAGGGTCCCGAGCCAACTATCATTGTTGAAGCGAAACTCACCATCAGCTGACGCTGTCCCCTCTCCGGATACGGCCTCAATCTTAACCAGGATTGAATCTTCACCCCCGTTCACCGATGCATTAATATTTTTCGGGGTAATGTTGAGCTGGGGAATATGGATTTCACCATCAACAAGATCGATATTCCCCAACACTCGCGGATCACCAATTGAACCGCTCAGTTCCAGATCAGCAGATAAACGTCCGGTCGGTTCCAGGTAGCCTCCGCTCAGGAATTTTATCGGATTCATATCATTTAAAACCGCTTGCAGGTTCCCCGCCAGTGGAAGATCGGTAAATGGTGCAGAAAAGTCATCAACGCCGTTGATCCCTATCGTACCCTTGATAAAACTGTCATCAACGAACCGCGAGTATAATCCGGTCTCCAGTAATTTATTGTCAAGTTTGATAGAAACAGTGGTGTCCAGCCATTTTAGTTCCTGGTAATAGTCATTCTTCTCTACTCCCAGCACCAGCTCATCCAGGGCAAATTCTGCAGCAAAGGATGAGAGACGCGCCCTGTCTCCCGAACCACTGACAGCACCAAGTACCACACCTTTTACCGCGGGGTCTGCTATGGACCAGTCATTCAAGACAGCCAGGTCAACCTTTAATTGACTGGTATTAAATGACCATATTGCTGGTGCTTTCCAGGAGCCTTCAGTGCAGAGATCGACACGCTCTGAAGAGATACAGAAGTCTCTCAGATTGGCCGACTCACCCGATACCCGCAGAATGCCCTTTCCGTTATTCTGCCAGACCCCGAATCGGGGATGTTCAATGCGCAATTTCTTAATTTCTGCTTCCCATATTTTCAGGTCGCTCAACATCCCATCAGTTGACAACTGAAGCGCCCCCTGATCTGAATCGAGACGAACTTCCAGGTGATGATTCTCCATGGAGCCCGTCAGTTCAGCCGTTGCCTGGGTAATATGGTATTCTGCTATTTTTATTGCTCTGCCCTCAATGCTGGTTTGAATCTCACCATCCTGTCCAGTTGAAACGGCAATTTCTGAAACAATACTGCCCACTGAATAGTCTTCGTATGAGAGGGTATCAGCGTTTATCATCGCGGACAGCGCGGGAAACTCTTTTGAACCTGATAACGCGCCATTGGCACTGATCATACCGCCCAGTGATGGAATAATTCTGTTTAGTTCGGGTCCCTGGAGTGAAAATGCCAGATCAAGTGTTTGGTCTATTCTGCCGTCAATTTTCAGATGATTTTTACCATTGTGAAGGAACAGATTTTTTATTTTTACATTGCCGTCCAGATAGTCAATTATTCCTCCACCTGACAACTCGTAACCTGCCAGTAGACCTGAGACATTTTTCAACTCAATGCCGCCATTTATAACACCTTCTGAAGCAGTCCCATGACTGATAAGTTCAGCATTTACAGAACCTGTGACAGTCGTCTCGATAACTGACGGGTCAAATGAGTGAAGCAGAACACGTGTATCCCAGCTGATTGCATCCCGCCAGCCCACCTTGCCAACAATGCCGACATGTCCCTCTGCAAGTGAAAAATCTGATGATAAAATTTCCAATCCGGACTCATTCCCATCAAGTATCAACTCACCGACAACAGGCTGGTTCAATGGGTCAAAAGATCCTGTAAATCCGGATACCTTGAGATTATATTGAAGATCCTTGCCATAGGTGCCGTCAGTGATAGCCGACATTGATACCAGTCCCGCCAGCTTGGGGTCCATTGCTGACAATTCTAAATCGTTTATTTCTGTCAGAAGACGCCACCTCAGGTCATTCTGCCAGTCGATCATCGCCGTCGCTGTTGTTATACTGGTACCAATAGTTATCGTTGCCGGTTCAATTGACATATTCAACTGGTTGCCGGAGAAACTGAGGTCAAGAGCAGGCGAGGTGTTTTCATCTACTTCGATTTCAGCGCTGATTCGACCGCGATATTCGTCAATGGTCCCGACCGATTCGAAGGTCGCATCAATCCCAAGCAGTGGCCACTCTGATGAAATAGTCCCTGGGTTGAACGCCTCTACGTTTCCATTTACCTGCCAGGAAAGATCATTCTGCCAATCAACCTGTGCGTTCACTGTCGTCTCACCCTCACCAATTGTTACCGTTGCCGGTTCGATTGCCAGGTTCGATCGATTGCCGGAGAATCTCAGATCAACAGAGGCCGGTTGGTATTTTTCCGCCTCAATTACAGCGCTGATTTCCCCTCGATATTCCTCAATGGTCCCGACCGATTCGAAGGTCGCATCAATCCCAAGCAGTGGCCACTCTGATGAAATAGTCCGCGGGTTGAACGCCTCTACGTTTCCATGTACCTGCCAGGAAAGGTCATTCTGCCAATCAACCTGTGCGTTCACTGTCGTCTCACCCTCACCAATTGTTACCGTTGCCGGTTCAATTGCCAGGTTCGATCGGTTGCCGGAGAAGCTCAGATCAACAGAGGCCGGTTGGTATTTTTCTGCCTCAATTACAGCACTGATTTCCCCTCGATATTCTTCGATGGTCCCGGATGCATGAACTGTTGCATCAACCCCAAGCTGTGGCCACTCTGTTGAGATGTTCTGCGGATTCAACGATTCTGCATCTCCAGTTACCTGCCATGAAGGGTTATCAAAGATATCGCTGATCTTTCCATTCAATTTAATTGTCACCGGATCGAACACTGATATAATAAATCCAGGGCTGACGACCGATCCCGAGAGGCTCATGGTGCCGCTGACTGGAGAATATTTCGCTGGCTCCACCATCCATTCTCCCTGGAGTTCAAGCGGCCAGTCCTTAGAAAATCTTAGTTTTCCGTTCAGTGTCGTCTCGAACTCCGGACTCTTGACAGATACCCCTTCGACAATGAGTTGATCTGCACTGGCCTGCATCCGAAGTGATAACTGGTTCAGGACAAACAATGGTGCAGGTCTGTCCATATCCCTGACGATTCCGTCGTCAACAGTGAGCTGGTCAACTACGATGGTGAGCGGTATTGCAATGAGCGGCAAGGTAAACGCTGATGATTTCTTTTCCTTAACCTTATTTCCCTGTTCCCGGACTATGATTTCAACTTCTTTAATCGAGATGGCAGTGGCATGAACCTCGCCCTTGAATAATGTCGACAGCTGCCAGTCCACATCTATTTCCTTAACCGATATGTCAACACTCCCAGATCGAACTCTCAATCCGGAGACCCACCAGCCTCTGGCAATACTGCCGCCTGAATCCTTTACGGTAAAGGCTCCGTCCGTCAACGGAGAAAGGACGCTCAGAACAAGGCTGAGCCCCGTGGCGCTGAAAAGTAAGAAGCCCAGTGTGATAGCGATAAAAACAGTCACCGCTGACAGAGATACAAGCCACTTTTTCATTAAAGATCAGCTCCCACCGTTAAATAAAAAAACTGAGAGGAACCTTCATCAGAAAGCGGATAGGCGAGTTCGACCCTCACCTGTCCAAATGGCAGTGCAACTCCTACTCCCAGGCCGATGCCATGTGCCAGATCAACCTTGAGATCGTCCATGGCGTTACCGACATCATAAAAAACAGAAGCCCTCCACAGATCAGTAATTGCCCTTTCTGCTTCAAGACTTCCAGTTAACAGGAAGGTACCGCCAATTACCGTACCCGACTCGTCTTCTGGCCCCAGCGTCTTGTAGCGATATCCCCGCACACTGTTTGCGCCGCCGGCATAAAACCGCAGAGATGGTGGTATATCCTCAATCGAATCAACCAGAATACCGCCAAGACTGCCGCGACCAAT
>RCNC010000536.1_pt1 | contig 24317 bp, 26 predicted proteins | sample 2041301 | NCBI WGS metagenome assembly RCNC01 (sample SAMN09708231, study PRJNA481090) | Marine sediment metagenome, whole genome shotgun sequencing project. | biome: marine sediment; feature: ocean; material: sediment; isolation source: Sewage treatment plant 13A marine sediment (STP13A) ...
CCCTCGACAAAACTCTCTATCGTTTCTTTAACACTGGCGCGATCTTCGGCCACCGCCAATGTCACGGGCGCATCTGCACTCAGGCCCTTGAGCGTAATATTGACCCCATCCAGGACATTGTCCGCAGTATTGCTGGCGCTATTGATACTCAGCCCATTAATACTAAAGATGGCATCCTGCGCGGCTACGGTCTGGCTCAGGTTGGTCGCACTGCTGTTAAAGGCCAGTGCAGACAAACCATTGGCATCCAGGCCGTTGCCGTCACCCGTATCGTCGACACTGATCTCAATACTGTTCTGTTGCCCGGTCTCGCCTGAACTGAGCAGCAGGCGATAGCCACTGCCATCATTGACGATTGCCGCGGAGACATCTATATCGGCTGCATTGATCGTATCGCGGAGTCCTTCCAGCGTGTTGTTACTGCTGTCGACAGTAATAGAAGCGACGCCGCGCTCCGGGTTAACGGCAAAGCTGTTATAGCTTTCCGGCCCGGGGTCGGGCGATGTGTAATCAGTAGCGCCGAAGCGAATGGTCAGCGTGCCCGTACCAACGGTATCCAAAGGCGAGAGATAACTGCCGCTTGCCAACGAATGCGCCTTCGCCAACTGCGTTACGGTGAGATCATAGTCGCCACTAACCGCGCCGCCGCTGGAAGAGGCCTCAATTATACTGGTGTCACTGGAGGTAGCGGTGCGCTGACCGAACTGGCTGATGTTATTCAGGCCGGCCAGGGTATCCTGAAATGAAGATAGAGCGCTTTTGAAGGTACCAAAGGCCGACAGTTCTGCTGTCAACTGGGCATCCTGGCGGTTGAGCCTGTTTTCGGTCGGCGCCCGTTCGGCAGCAACCAGTTGCGTTACCAGCCCTTCAATATCCAGACCTGAACCAATTCCTGCCGCTGTTATCACTTAAGCACCCTCCCGGTATTCACAACTGATACTGCTGATGGCAGTGGCAAACATTTACCACACCCATCGAATATGCAAAGTCAGTGCCAAGTATGCTTTGGAAGACCGCCATTGCTATCCCTGCTTGTCCAGTAACAGCCCTGTTAACTGGTCGGGAATATTCTCAGCAATAAATCGGGCACTCGCTACAATCGCTTCCGAGGGGAATTGCCTGATAATTTCACCTGTTTCACCGTCCAGAACCGAAACAATGCTAAGGCCGCTTTCGTCATCCACCTGAAACTGGAGGTTTCGTGACTGGTCCTGCAGGTAAGCCTCAACGACAGCGATAGCCTGCAATACCACCTCCGGCTCCGCTGCAGCCGGGGTTTCCTGCGGTGATATATTGCCGCTGGAAGCCGCTTCTTGCCGCTCTGCTGTGCCGGATGAATTTGCCGCAGCGCTCACACCAGACGCGCCCGGTAAGTTTAATAATCCTGTAATTTGAGAAGTCATGATTTCTAACCCTCCATCATGCCTATTATCAAGTGACAATCAGCGATGCTTTGCGGGAGAAAAAAGGGGCGGCGAACCGCCCCTGGATCGATCTTATTCACTATTCTACTGGAGCAGCGCCAATACATTCTGCGGAGCTGAATTAGCCTGGGACAGCATTGCTGTACCGGCCTGCTGCAGAATCTGTGCACGGGTCAGGTTGGCTGTCTCTGCGGCAAAATCTGCATCCACAATGCGCGATTTCGATGCTGACAGGTTCTCTGACGTTGTCTGCACGCTGCGAACAATGGATTCGAAACGGTTCTGGGCAGCACCCAGGTCCGCACGAGCACCGTTGACCGTAATCAATGCAGCATCCACTGCATCCATCATGAGGTTGGCAGTAACAACGTCAGTGACAGCGCCGACAATTACACCGTCGACATCAACCGTAGCGACATCAACAGTTTCACCACTGTTGGCGCCAATCTGGAAAGACAGCGTAGCGGCGGTATCGAGCAGCTTCACGTCGTTGAAAGTAGTATCCGTCGCCACGCGATTGATCTCCTCGATCAGCGTCTGTACTTCCGCATCCAGGGCCAGCCTGTCATTCACGGAGTTAGTGGCGTTAGCCGACTGTACCGCCAGCTCACGAATGCGCTGCAGGTTATTGGTTACTTCAGACAACGCGCCTTCAGCAGTCTGCGCGAGTGAGATGCCGTCATTGGCATTACGCGCCGCCTGGTTCAGACCGCGGATCTGTGTGGTCATGCGCTCGGAGATGGCAAGACCTGCCGCATCGTCCTTGGCGCTGTTAATCCGCAGGCCCGATGAAAGGCGCTGCAGTGCTGTATTGAAGTCACCCTGCGAACTGTTCAGATTGCGCTGTGCGTTGAGTGACGCGATATTTGTATTAATTACCTGTGCCATGGAGTTATCCCTCTATGTTTCACCGTATTGCCAGCGTTGATCTGCTTGAACGGTATTTATTTTTCCTGTTTGAATCACTTATCGACCGTGACCGTCACTGCCGACACCTGATTTGTCGACCGCAGGGGGGAAAACTTTAGGGGAATATTGACATTTATTCTTAGTAGGAATGATTTATGGGGAAAAAAGGACTCCCAGGCTATATCTGGGGGTGAAAAGAGGGCCAAATTGCGGGTTCGGAGCCGCTGGTGAGCACTGCTATCAGAGGTAATTGAACAGCGACAGACCCTGCATCTTCACATAGGCCTGCTGGGCAGCCTGCAAGGCTGTCAGCTCCAGGTTGAAACGGCTGACTGCCTCGGCATAATCCAGGTCCTGCACCTTGGACAGGGTGCTCTGCAGCTGCAGGTTGAAGCTCTCATTGATATTGAGCTGATTATCCACATGATTCAGCCTGACGCCGACATCCGCCCTGACTTCCAGCACATTGCCCTGCGCCTGGTCGAGGTTGTCGAGCGCGCGCGCCATGGCGTTGTTCAGCACCGCAATTTGAGACGGTGACGAGCCAGAGCCTTTGAGGTCATCAGCGATATTCTGCAGGGTAGTAAACATATCCTGTTTCACGCTCGGTGTTACCGCAAAGCTGTCCCCGTCCGCCGGCGTGCCACCGAAACCGATACTGGCTCCGGCGAAATCTATGGTGTCACCGGCAGCATAGTTGCCACTGGCCACCACGGCGGCCGCAGCATCAAGCACCTGGTAAGTCACAGGGTCAGTCGCTGATAACTGGCTAAAACTCACCGTGTAATCATCGCGCACAAAGGCGCCATCGACCGACGTTCTGCCCGCCACCGCTGTACCGGTGTTACCGGCATCGGCCGCTACAGAGAACGTGCCATTGCCTGAGGCAATTGACATAAATACGTCAGATCCCGAATCGCTTACAGCGACCTGGGTACTATTGCCAAGTTGCAAGAACCGCTGCCCATCGTCGCCAGCGTAAGTCACCGCGCTACCCTGACGGGTAAAAGGCACGGAAGCTGACTGAAAACCGGCAAAAATATACTCCCCCGAGGCATCCCGGGTATTGGCCAAGGACTCCAGTTCTTCGATGCGCGCCTGCACCTCAGTAGCAATACTGCTACGGGTTTCCGGACTTTGGCTGGCGTTATTCGCCTGTAATACCAATTCACGCACGCGCTGTATCACGTTACCGACTTCTCCCAGCACGGTCTCTTCCAGCGCTAGCTGCCCCTCTGCCAGGTTGCCATTGCGCTGGTATTGATCAACCAGCTGCAGGTCTTCGGTAATATCAAGAATCTGTACCGCCGCCACCGGGTCATCAGAGGGCGTCAACACCCTCCGGCCGGTAGCCAACTGCTGCTCCGTCTGGTTGAGCTTGCTTTGCTGGGTCAGTATGGCGGAAATGCCCTGCTGGAAGATCTGTACACTGGATAAACGCATGCTAGCTTCCTATCGACTCGTGGCGTTCAATAAGGTTTGGAATATCTGGTCTGCGACGGCAATCATTTGCGCCGCTGCCTGGTAGGCCTGCTGAAACCGAATCAGGTTAGCGGCCTCTTCATCCAGGTTGACTCCCGAAACACTGTCCCTGGAAGCCACTGCCTGCTGCAGCAGGACATTCTCGGTTGTACTATTGGTCTCGGCTTGCCGGGTTTGCACCGCAATATCTGCCACCAAACTGCTATAGGTATCCTGGTAACTGGCGGTACCGCCCAGCAGTTCGGGGGAGGTTTGCAGACCCGCCAGGGCCAGGGCGTTGCGATTGTCACCGCTGCCATTGGTATTGTTCTCTATGACCAGCTCATCGCCCGACTCGGGAGCGCCGCTCACGGTAAATGCAAAGCCCCCCAGGGTCAGCGTTTTGCCATTGCCATCGACCGCCGGATCGTAAGCCAGGGGGCCACCGGCAACGCCGGTGACATCAAAACCGGCCGCTCCCGCGCCCATTGCATTGGGGTTGAACGTCAGGGTGACCTGTCCTGCCAAAGGCAGGCCCGCCGTATCCGAGACGGCCAGATCATCAATGGCCGCCGAGCCGATATTGGTGAAGCCTTCCTGGGCACGCAGGGGTGACGCTGCGGCCACATCTGCCGCCTCATTCAACACCACAGCAAAGAGTGTTGCCCCCTGCCGGGTAGGCTGGATACTGAAAGAATCGCCAGTGACCGGCGCACCCGCTACATTAATGGTCAGCCCATCGACCACAAAGGGTCCCGGGCCTGTCTGCCCAGACTTGGTTGTAAGGTTAGTAAGTGTCCACTGACCACTGTCAAAGCGCAGGCTGTAATCATCGCCTGTCAGGGCGGTCGCATCGCTGATCGCCACTGTCATTGATGACAATCCCGAGTTGCCGGCATTGGCGGAAAAGGTCGCCTCCAGGGGTAGGAAAAAGTCCCCACCGGGCTTCCCATTCAAATCCATCCCCAGCTGGTGCTGCGCATTAAAGGTTGCCGCAACACCGGTGGCCAACAGGCCCAGCTGGTTTCTCGCGGGATCCAGTGTCTGCTCGCGAAAATCCAGCACTGCGCCCAGCTCACCACCGCTGAGGAAGCGGCTAAGGTCAGTAACATTACCTGCAGCGCTGGCAGCACCCACTATCAGCTGCGTGCCATCGTTGGGATTGGAGGCGGTCTGGAGTTTCTCCGCAGTGAATCCGACCACCAGCGGCTGGCCATTACCGATCATGACATTGATAGAACCATCAGACTGTTCAACAGTGGTGACACCGATTTTTTCCGCTAACTCCCGGATCAGCTGATCACGTGCATCAAGCAGGTCATTGGGTGGCTGTCCGCCCGCCCGGGCCGTGGCCTGCACTACCTGCTTGTTAATGTCAGCAATACTGTCGGACAGGGCATTGATGTCAGTTACCGTTGCTTCAATGCGGCCGTTCAATTCAGCATCAATATCGCGAAAATTGTCATCCAGGTAATGAAAGCGGTCCGCCAGTACCTGCGCTTCTCCCACCAACACCTGTCGCTCCGGTAATGAGCCCGGATTATTGGCCACATCCTGCACGGCACCGAAAAAACTGTCTAATACCGGGGCCAGGCCGACCGCCGGGTCCGCCAACAGGTTGTCCAAACGGCTGGAAAGGTCGTAAGAAGTCTGGAATTCTGCCTGGGCTGAAGTGCGCGAACGCACCTCGGATGTCAGGAACTCGTCGTAGAAACGCTCAACCGAGTCAACAGCGACCCCGCTGCCAATATAACTTCCGCCACTAAACTGCGCTGGCAAAGTATCAAAATTTACGCGCTGGCGGCTGTAACCCTCGGTATTAACATTGGAGATGTTATGTCCGGTGGTCGTTATGGCCTGCTGAATCGAAAGCAGTGCCGATGTCCCTACATTTAAAAGATCTGCCACAGTTACCTACCCGTCAGGCGCCATTAGAGTTGCAATGTCCACACCCTAATAGCGGCAGCTATTAGAATTTCTTTAGTTCATTGACTACAGATTCGTATGCGGTGGTGCCGATAATATCCATGATTTTTTGTGCATAGCCCGGATCAGTCGCGTATCCGGCGTCCTGCAAGCCGCTGACGAATTCCCGACTGTCCGCGACCTTTTCCAGCGCGTACTGATAGCGGGGGTTACTCTGCAGTAAATCAACGTAATCATTAAAGCTGCTGGCCACGGAATCATAGACGCGAAAGCTTGCGCTCTCCTTTGCCGCAACGCCATCGCGAAACTCCAGTGTATTAACAGTCGCAGTCTTGCCGCTCCAACTACTGCCGTTCTTCACACCAAATAAATTGAAGCTGCTACTACCATCAAGTGACTGAATAACACGCTTGCCCCAGCCAGTTTCCAGCGCAGATTGGGCCACCAACACCGCCGGGTCGACGCCCAGTTGTTTGGCGGCGTCAACCGCATGATCCCAAACGCCGCGAATAAACTCTTCCGGGGACGAAGGCTTCCAGGCTGCCTGCCCACGGTCCGTCTCAGCTGTAGCCGGAGCAGCATCATTCGCGGCCGCAGCGGCAGTCACAACAGGGGTTTCAGGAGAGGAAACAAAGCCAAGATGCCGCCTGGTATCCGTCAGTAAGCTGGCCAGGGGCGCCATGTTATCGACATTGCCCTGCTCTTCGTCTGGTGACCCAGGGCCTTCCAGTTGCTCCACAAGAATGTCCGAAAGACCCAAAACACCCTGGTTGGATAGCTGCAGCGACACCTGCTGGTCGAACATGCTCTGGTAGAGCTCCATTTGATTACTATCGAACAGGCCACCCTCAATGGTCGCATCGCGCATCGACTTCAACATCATCTGCACGAACAGCGACTCAAACTGCGCCGCCACCTCATCAATGGCCTCGCCGGGAGCCCGGACCGCCTGGGCACGCAGTGTCGACAGTCCCTGAAAGTCATAATAGGCGGCGGTACTTTCAACACTCATTTCTCTTACCCGGCCTAGATGACGATCAGCTCTGCGCGCAAGGCACCTGCCTGCTCCAGCGCTTCGAGAATTGCCACAACATCACCCGGTGCCGCACCCACCTTGTTTACTGCAGCCACCACATCTCTCAAGGTGATCCCGGGTTCGATGTAAAACATGCGGCTGCCTTCCTCCTCGATGGATACACTGGATTCCGGCGTGACCGCAGTTCTGCCAGCTCGCGAAAAAGCGCCTGGCTGGCTGACCTGGTAGTTCTCTGAAATACTGACCGTGAGGTTGCCGTGAGCCACCGCCGCTGGCAGCAATCGGACTTCGCTGCCAATGACCACGGTGCCGCTGCGCGAATTGATAATCACCCGCGCCGGCGCAGAACCGGGCCTCACTGTCAGGTTTTCCACTGCCGAAACAAACGCCACTTTAGCAGTGGGCTCCAGTGGCACATCAATTTCAATGGTGGCGCTGTCCAGTGGCCGGGCGATATTCGATCCCAGGCTTTCGTTAATAGAGTCAGCTACCCGCATGGCCGTGGTGAAGTCAGCTGTGTTCAGGCTCATGACCAGCATTGTCTGCTCACTGAACGAGCTGGGCACTTCCCGCTCTACGCTGGCTCCATTGGGGATCCGTCCCGCATTCTGCACATTGACCGTTACACTGGAGCCATCGGCACCCTCGGCACCAAAACCACTGACCACCAGGCTGCCCTGCGCCATTGCATAGACCTGGCCGTCGGCACCCTTCATCGGCGTCATCAGCAGGGAGCCGCCGCGCAAACTCTTGGCGTTGCCCAGAGAGGAAACAGTCACATCAATAGTCTGGCCGGGTTTGGAAAACGGCGGGAGATCCGCATGCACCATCACCGCCGCCACGTTCTTCAATTGCGGATCCCTGGCGCCAGTAATGACCACACCGAGCCTGGCCAACATGTTCTTGACGCTCTGCACGGTAAACGGTGTCTGCGTCGTCTGGTCACCGGTACCGTCCAATCCTACTATCAGGCCATAACCGATCAATTGGTTACTGCGAACGCCGCCGAACGTGGCAAGGTCCTTGATCCGCTCGGCCATCACCAGTTCCGTCTGCAAGGTCAACATCAGCACGACGACAACGGATACAGCGCATCTAACCCTGCGATTGAAGCTCATGCTTTGCATCCTTAAAAGGGCCATATCGGGCTAATGAAGAATCGCGACAACCAACCCACCTTGTTGACATCGGCCGTCGCTCCGGTGCCGCTGTATGACATGCGTGCATCGGCTATGTTGGTGGATAGAATGGTATTGTTACTGGATATATCCACCGGACGTATGATGCCGCGCAATCGAATGTATTCGTTACCCTGGTTGATTTGAATCCATTTCTCGCCCTGTACATACAGGTTACCCCCGGGGTACACCTTGGCGACCGTCACTGTAATACTGCCCTGCAGGCTATTACTCTGGTTGCTGGCGCTCTCGCCATCGAAGGCGGTTTTCGATTCCAATTCGAATGCAAGCGTGTTGTCGTCGCCAAAGTCTCTCAATTTACCTGCCAGCAACGGGTTCGGTATGGACGTGGAGCTGTCTTTATCCAGTGTGGTATCACTTTTCTTGGCGGCGTCGGTGGCCTCAACCAGGATTACGGTAACAATGTCGCCCACCTGGCGGGCGCGCAAATCCTCAAACAGCACCATCGTGTGCCCGGCGTTATGGTAAATTCCCCCGGTAGGAGGCAGCGCGTCAGGCTCCGGGTAATAATCCACCGGTTCTGCCGATGCGAAATCCGGGTGGATATTTTGCGGGGTATTGGCACAAGCACTAAGTAGTAACTGAGTCACTGTAATAATGAAAATGCCTCGGGCTAATTTCATGCCAGTCACCTAGAGGTTATTTGCTACATACTGCAGCATTTGATCGGTCGTAGAGATAGCGCGGGAGTTCATTTCATAAGCCCGCTGGGTCTCAATCATGTTCACCAGCTCCTCGACCACATTGACATTGGAGCTTTCCACATGGCCCTGCAAGACGACCCCAAGTCCGTTGAGTCCAGGGTCACCGGACTGCGGAGAGCCGCTGGCGCTTGACTCTATAAACAGATTGTTACCTACGGGCTGCAGCCCCGCCGGGTTAACAAAATCAGCCAACTGCACGGTACCGACCTGAGTGACAGCATTGGATCCAGGCAGACGTACCGAAACAGTGCCGTCTCCTCCGATGGTCACGGAAAGCGCATTCTCAGGAATAGTGATCGAAGGCTGCAACTGAAAGCCTCCCGATGTAACCAGCTCTCCCTGTTCGCTCATCTGGAAGGTGCCATCACGGGTATATGCCTCGGAGCCGTCAGGCACCAGGATCTGGAAAAAACCTCTCCCCTGAATAGCCATATCCAACTGGTTGTCAGTTTTCTGTATATTGCCCTGGGTAAACAACTTCTCGGTAGCCACCGTGCGCACCCCGGTTCCCAGCATCAAGCCTGAGGGTAACTCAGTGTCCTGTGACGACTGTGCGCCCACCTGCCGAACATTCTGGTAGAGCATATCTGCAAAAATCGCCCTGCTGCTCTTGAAGCCCGTAGTACCCGCATTCGCCAGGTTGTTGGCAATGTTGGACATCTTGGTCTGCTGCGCATCCAAGCCGGTTTTAGCAATCCATAGTGCCTGGTTCATTTATTAGCTCCTCAACTCAAACTCATCAGTTGCGTCGAAGCCTGGTCCAGCTCCTCGGCGACTTGCATCATTTTTGTGTGGTATTCAAACTGGCGCGACAAATCGATCATCTGCACCATCGCGCCCACAGAATCGACATTGCTGGATTCCAGGGAACCGGAGATCAGGGAGACGGTTGCATCGGGTTTAACGGCTTCGTCGCCGCTAGCCTGAATTAGCCCACTTGGGCCCTTGCTCAACCGCGCATGATCCGGGTTGACCAACTTGATTCGATCGACTACGGCCAACGTGGTTGGGCCTTCACCCAGCGGCACGATGGATACCGTACCATCTGAGCCGATAGTGATATCAGTATAGTCCGGCACTGCAATCGGGCCTGAATTACCCAATATCTGCTGGCCTGCACCATCCAACAATTGCCCAACTTCATTGACACGTAAATCGCCGCGGCGGCTATAACCCTCGGCGCCATCACCGGACCCTACTGCGATCCAGCCCTCGCCGTTAATGGCGACATCCAGCTCACGCCCGGTTACATTAACCGCGCCCTGATTGAAGTCCACCCCGCGATTGTGAAAGCCTGCGTACACGCGGCTATCCAATTGCTCGCTGGATAAATAGGCGCTTTCAGCCAATAACAAATCTGCACGAAAACCCGCCGTTGAAGCATTGGCGAGGTTGTTGCTATTAGCTGCCTGGGCGAGCATGATTTCATTCGCTGCGGAAGATGCCAGGTAGACTAGATGATCCATCGTTCAGGCCCCGGTCTGTTAGCGCAGGTTGATCACGGTTTGGGTGATCGTGTCTTCGGTCTGGATGACCTGGGCATTCGCCTGGAAGTTTCGCTGGGCGATAATCATGTTGACCAACTGTTCAGTGATATCCACATTGGACCCTTCCAGGGCACCGGACTGCAGTACCCCCAACCCGGAGCTGCCAGGCGCCCCCAGAGTCGCGGCACCGGATGAGAATGTCTCCGCCCAACTGGTATCGCCCAGCGGCTGCAAGCCATTGGGATTAGAGAAGCCGGCAATCGCAATCTGACCCAGGGCCCTTGCCTGGCCATTGGTATAACGCGCGAACACGACACCGCTATCATCAATTTCCAGTCCGTACAGCTGGCCGGTGGTAAAGCCATCCTGCACCGCACTGCTGACAGCGAACTCGGCGCCAAACTGGGTGAATTGTGACATCGAAACCGAAAAATCCTGCGTCGGGGCTCCAGTCGGCAGCCCCGTCTCATTCACTGGATTCCAGCCGGCGATGTTAATATCAATCGGCAGGGTTGCGGGGTCGAATTTACCGTTGGACTGGAAATTGAGCGTATCCGGCCCGGACGTGGTAACACCGTCTATCAGGGTGTGGACATTCCACTCATTGGGGTTGGTCGTCTTGACAAAATACGAACTCATGGCGTGCGCATTGCCCAGGCCATCATAGACGGTGACAGTAGTGGTGGCGTTGAAAGAATCAGGGTCGGGCGCCGTGGGAGGCACCGCAAAGGCATCAAAAGGGCCGCCAAAAGGTACCGCGGGTGCCACCTCGCGCGAATCCAGGTTGGCAGTGAGATCCACAAGTGCCGTGGCACTGGGATCGATCAGCGAGGTATCCAGCTGCAAATCATCGGCCTCCCCGTTGATATCACCTGTAGCGCTCACCTCGAAGGCCTGCAGCTTGTGACCCTGGTTGGTAACAAGAAACCCCTCCCGGTCCACCTGGAAATTACCCGCCCGGGTGTAAAGCGATGCGCCGTCGTCACTGAGCAGGAAAAAACCATTGCCGTTAATCGCCAGGTCGAGGGCATTATTGGTAAAGCTGATATTGCCCTGGGTGAATTCCTGTGTGACACCCGCCAGGCTCACCCCTTTACCAATGGCGTTACCACCCGCCCCCAGTAAGCTGGTTGCATAAACATCCGCAAACTCGGCCCTGGACGTTTTAAAGCCCGTGGTAGAGCTGTTGGCTATATTGTTGCCGATAACACCCAGGTCTGCAGTTGCTGCATTAATCCCTGATACTGCGGTATCAAACGCCATAGTTGTTCTCCTGATTAATTAACTTATTTATTTATAAAATGCTCTTCACCGCTGACAGGCTCACCTGGTCCCCGCCGGACAAATTCAGGGCCACACCCCCACCTGTCCGATCGACGGTGACTGACTCCACAAGGCTATGGGCGTAAACTGAAGTCGCCTGCGGCTGGCCGGAAATAATTGCCTCCGCACTCACTCTGTATTGACCAGGTGGCGCCACGTTGCCCTGGTTGTCGGTACCATCCCACTGGACTTTCATGTCGCCCTCCGCCGCCGCACCCAGTTCCCGACTGTGCACCAGGCGGCCGCTCATATCCTGCACATACAGCGTTACGTTGGCACTGCTCTGGGGCACATCAATAGTGGCATCCAGCGTCTCGTCGACCTTCAGCATCCCCAGGTTCGATTCCGTAACCACCTTGTGCCCGACCAGGCCCGCCGCCTGCAGGGTCTGGTTGGCGTAAAGAATGCTGGAGAGGTCAGCAAAACCGCTCTGCAGGCCCTGGATGCCGTCAACGGTGCCAAACTGGGCGATCTGCGATAGAAACTCAAAGTTATCCATCGGCTTGGTGGGGTCCTGGTTCTCCAATTGAGCCACCATAAGCTCCATAAAATCTTCCTGCCCCAGCTCACCTGACGTTTGGGCGCTGGCAGCTGCAGTTGACGTCGACGGGAACAGCTCTGATAGACTTGCAGTTGCTTCCATTACTTTCTCCTAATCCTTAATTGCCAAGACTTAAAGTGCGCATAATCAGCTGCTTTGCCGTATCCATCGCTTCAATACTGCTCTGGTATGAACGCGACGCAGAAATCATATTGGCCATCTCTTCCACGGAATTCACATTGGACCTATAGATGTAACCCTCCGCATCAGCCATCGGGTGACTGGGTGAGTATTCTTTACGCGGCTCCACCTCACTTTCCACAATGCCATCAACCCTCACACCCACAGAGTTCTGGTTTTCCAGGGCCGAGTCCATTACGGAAGAAAACACCGGGTAGCGCGCGCGATAGGCTGTTTCTTCACTATTGCTCACGACGCCCGCATTGGCCATGTTGCTGGCGATGGTATTCAAGCGCACGCTTTGTGCCGAAAGCGCGGTCCCGGAGACGTCAAAAACGTTAAACAGGCTCATAGCTACTCTCCTCGCAGCGCCAGCAGCACTGACTTGATGCGACCATTCAGAAAATTCAGGCTGGCCTGGTAACGAATGGCATTGTCCATAAACGCCGCATGCTCCTGCTCGGTTTCAACGGTATTGCCATCCAGCGAAGGCTGCGCGGGAGTGCGGTACATAAGGTCATCTGCGGTATTACCGACATCAAAATGCATGGCATTGCCTTGCAGCGGCATGGCGCGCTCACTCTGGGCTCTGGCGAGAGCGTCACCAAATTCAATGTCCCTCGCTTTGTAGCCGGGGGTGTCCGCATTAGCCAGGTTGGAGGCAATCACCTCAAACCGTTCCGCGCGGATAGAGAGAGCTTGAGGGGCTACACCAAACAACCTATCAATTGCATTCATATATTCACTCCTATACCAACTGATATACACAATACGTGCCAGTTATATATTTTCTATATATATCAAATAGATAGGAAATTATTATTATGTTTTAGGACACGAAAAACGGCAACCAGCCGCCACCGCGGCAATCATTGCCGCCTGTCTGGACACAAACGAATAACTGGCACGAAAGATGCTTTATAACCGGTGACGAGTAATTTTGAGCAAATAATGACAATTTATTGGCGCTGGTGTTTTTGGATACAATTATCGATAAGCGGACTTGGCCTGTTTATCCCCTATGCCAATGCTGACATTGATCAACCGCTGGACAGCATTATCGCCACAGCCACAGCCGCCGGTGAAGCACGCGCCCTGGAGCACGGTTATGACAATGTATCGGTTGAGGTTCGACCGCTGGACCAGCGGTTGCGCCTGCCGCAATGCCAGGAGCCACTATCCAGCTTCATTCCCCAGTCGAACAAAGTGCTGGGCTCGATCAGTGTCGGCGTCGGATGCACCGGCGCCAAACCCTGGACCATCTATGTGCGGACCCACGTCAGCGCCCAGCAGGCTGTCCCGGTACTGGCTCGACCGCTGGCGCGCAATACGCTGATTACCAAAGCCGACATCAAAATGGTCAATCAACCTATAGCATCCTCCTCCAATGGAGTGATTTTCGACCCACTTCAGATTATCGGCATGGAGCTGACCCGACAGCTGGACGCCGGGTCAGCCATCCGGGTGACTCATCTGCGCCCACCAAAGGTTATAAAGCGGGGACAGCATGTAACATTGGTAACCGGTCTCGCCGGACTGGAAGTAAGAATTCAGGGCAAAGCACTCAGGGACGCAGCAGCAGGTGAGCGGGTAGCCGTGACCAACCTGAGTTCCGGCAAACAAATAGAAGGCATAGCCCGTTCCGATGGAACTGTGAGCGTGCCATAATTAGCGTCAAATACGCTAAAGTTTTTTCACTATCTGTCGCTATTTATAAACAGGCCATATAACTTTATGAAGAACACAGACAATACCATGACTATCAGACCACCCAGAGCAGATGTGAACCAGGGCTCCCAGCCGGCGGCCCAGGTATCAGGAACACCCGGCACCGCTGCAACGCCGAGCAACAAGGCGCCTGGCGTCAGCAGCGATACTGTGACCTTCACCAATACGGTCGCAGAGATGCTCAAGCTGGAAGAAAGCCTGGCCAATATACCCGATGTTGACAGCGCCCGTGTCGCCGCCATCCAGGCATCCATAGCGGAAGGATCCTATGAGATCGACGCGGAAAAAATTGTGGACAACCTCCTGAAAATAGAAAAAGACCTATCCTGAAACAATGAATCAGGAGCAACAGCTTGCCTCATTGCTCAGCAATGAAATTGATTGCCTGCAACAGCTGCTGGGCATCCTCAAGCAGGAATATGAAGCACTGCTTAACGCCGATATCGAAGCACTGGAACAGGCAACAGCGGCTAAAAACCTCGCTCTCGCTGCCCAGGCCGAAATAACGCAATCTCGACGGAACATGACCATACAGGCGTCTTTTAGCGCCACCAACGAGGGTTTGCAGCAGCTGATAGCCACCTGTGAAAACCAGCAAGAACTTACTGCCTCTTTCTCACGCCTGACCGCGCTTGCGCAGCAATGCCAGACTACCAATCGCTCCAATGGCCGGCTAATCCTGCAAAAGCAACAACAAGCCCGTGGGGCGCTGGATATCATCCGCCAAACTGACCCCAATACGCCGACTTACTCCGTTGAAGGCATGGCGACAGACAGCCAGGACACACGTACACTGGGCAAAGCCTGACCCGGACTGGGCCATAGCTGGCTGTCTCAGCCCTTCTTGAACCACTTCTTTTTTTCAGCATATAGCGCTGTCTGGTTTCTCCCTTTCTTTTTCGCATCATAAAGCGCCTGGTCTGCCATGCTGATAAGCTCGGTTTTCGCGGCCATTCCTTCTTCTTCACCCTGTATGGCGGCTAAGCCAAAACTGGCGGTCACATGATATGCCTTGCCATCCTCTCTGAGGGTTGCCTTTTCAACTGCGCTGCGGATTTTTTCAGCGACCAAAAAAGCGTCTTCCTCGTTAGTTTCCGGAAGAATAAGCACAAATTCTTCTCCTCCGTAGCGGGCCAGAGTGTCGTACTCACGTAATTGCGATTTCATAATCCTACTGATTTCAGTCAGGACAAAATCACCCACCAGGTGTCCATACTCATCGTTAAAGCGCTTGAAATGATCAACATCAATCATTACCAGCGCAAGATGGTATTTCTTGCGGGAAGTCCTGCTTAATTCTTTGTCAAGCGCACCCTGGAAGTATCGATTATTGTAGATACCCGTGAGCCCATCCATGTCAGCAAGTGTTTTCAGGTACTTATTTTTTTCCTGCAGCTCTGAAGTGAGCTTTTCCAGAGATAGCTTTGTTTTGACCAGTTCCTTGTTCACCTGATCGTAGTCAAGATTCAAGACACTCAGGCGAATATTCGCCTCCTGCAGAATTTCCTGTACAGGTCTTGTCTCTCCGGTTTTGAATCCAAAATTGAATGCAACCTGATCAAGCTCGGTATGGGCATCCTGCATTATCGCGTCAATGCACCTGGCATCCAGGTTGAGTAATTGTGCTGCTTCGGTTTGAAACTGGCAGTAGTATTCCTCCGGCGTATCTGAATGGAAAATATTCAGCAGCAGATCCGCCAGGTAAATTGCCCTGGTCGTAAACTTGATCTTGCTATCACTACCGGCATAGCCCAGTGGCTCATGATGGTGGAGGACGGGAAGCGATATCGAAAGCGGAAAACCCCAGTGCTTGGCTACCTCATAACCAATTAAACAATGGTCGGCGCCAAATATGGATTTCTCAACTTCTCGTACATCAATCGGGCTATCACCGATCTCACTGCTTACTTTCGCGTATTCCTCCGGCATTGTAGAAACCAGTATGAGCTGTCCCAGATTTTGCAGCAGGGCCGCTACAAAAATTTCCTCTGTATCCGCCCCCGGTACTTTTTCAAGAATTAGTTTCGCAGCGCCAGCGGAAGCAAGTGAACGCTCCCAGAATTTATCGAAATCAAACTGGTCACTGCTGGATCGCTTGTTCATTGACAGGAAAGAAAATGACAGCACAAGACTTTGCACGGCGTTTGTTCCCAGCATTGATACCGCTTGCGATATCGTTCCTATTTGTTGGGGAAAACCGTAGAATGCCGAGTTGGCAAGCCTGAGAATATTTGAACTTAAGGCAACATCTTTCGACACCAGGTCAGCGACTTCAGACAAGGTCGTGTCCTCGCTGGATGTAAGAGTAACCAGCTTGGAAGCTACCGCCGGCAGCGTCGGGAGTTCTTCGGAGGCCAGTACGATGCTGAGCAATTTATCCAGACTCGAAGACACCGTGTTCTCGAAGACTGCGGCAGTGTTGTTCATGTTAATTTCCTCTTTCCAGGTGTTGTTCTGTTGATCGGGCAGACCACAAAACGTAAATGTCTTACTAACAATTCCTGTTGCCTTAGCAACATGGCCTATCGTATTCCCGCACTGGGCATCAAGCTGCTGTCAAAAGATCCCACGCAGCGCTCATTGCCCTCAGCATGGCGTTGGTCCAGGTGAGGTTGGAGCGCCATTTGATCGTTTAAACTGTGTAGCGTTTCCACATTGCCAGAATCTCCAGCCGCGTTCTGCTGCCCCTGATACTCGCCGGACACCGCGCGACGTTTTATAAGATCATTTGCACAAGCTGACCAACGCCCAAAATGTGAAGAATCCACCGGGTCCGGCATACGATGTTTGCGGAATGAAAACTGCGCCGTCATAAAGCGATGCTTGACTGCCCGATAGTGATAAATATGATCTTCAGTCTGCTGTGATAACAGGCCGCCGCAATCCTGCATAAGCAAAAATTGCGGTGGTAGCTTGCACTGCAAGTCATGGAGGAGATCCGCCGCAAAGCATAAGCGCAGCTTCGCGTGCGGCATCGCATCTTGATGGGTACTACAAGGTATATAAAAGTAGTCCCCAAGCGCCGAAACACCAGGGCTGCGAATCAACAGATCGCAAGCAGCGGATAAGGGCCCTATGGCCAACTGCCCATTAATAATGAACTTTGTACCGCGGTGCATGGCCTCAATCGTCCTGGCCCGCCTTAGCGGCTCATCGATTTGCTGATCAACCACAAACACATCCTTACCCTCGACATGGAGTGTATAGGCCTGACTGGTTCGCGCAGAAGCCCTTGCGACTGGCGGAGACTGGCTTACGTGAACGAAATCTTCCCAGGTCACTGAATTGGCAGTGTGGCTCTGCGCATTTAGCCTGAAAGTAATGTTATGCAGAAATCGCGTGCTTTCTCTTCCAGGTTTACTACCCGCATCAGGCGATATTCCATGCCCAGGGTTTTCCAGCGTCAGGCGTTCCATCCAGCAGGCAAACGGTGATTCCTTGAACAGAATCACGTCCTCAGGCGTGTAGGTGATGATATTGTCGCTACTGTACCGATACATTGATTTACACTTTGCTCAGTTGCGTTCGCATTTTGCCCATGCTGTTACTTCGGCCGCTGCCACCTGGCTTCCTTTCGCGAAAGTCCCTGTAACTGCAATGGGCCGACCCTCGATATCAAATTGCCCTGCCAAAACACCCCTTCTCCATTCAACTCTGACCTAAGTCATTGAAATCAATAGAAAAGACAATCCTAGGTGCTTAAAAATAGCTTCTGTTTATTCTATATCGGCCAAATTGGAAAAAGCTTTAGGGTTTTTCATGCTGTACTGTCAGATAGTCAGGGGAGGTATTCAAGCAAGGACAACGGCGCTCGTCAGGAAACCGGGGGTTGTTATCATCGATGGCGGAAGGGGTAGTGAGGGCGCATAGGCACACCGGGATCTCGAAGATCAGTCCAGGCGATCCACGCGAACCCATATCTCATTGTCATCTCTTCGGGGCGCGTTGCCAGATGAGCGCACAATACCGGGACCTTCCTCGGCCACCTGCTCAAACTGGCCGCTCAGCTGAATCCATTGGCCCAACTCACCACTGACAGTGGTTTTCAGGCTAGAGCCCTCAATAATGCTGCCTCCCCGGGAGGACATGCGCTCGTCCTGCGCACTGATGTCCAGCAATAGACGCCCTTTATCAAGTCGAGGGGATACCGTAAAACCAGACTCCAGGTCTTTATATTCCAGGCCATAGGGCCGGTTTTCCCCGTAAATACCATCACCGGCGAAGATGACCGGGTAGGGCACGGACCGGCTATAGCTGATGAATGCCGTATGCCCCTCCAGCACTCGTAACTGCTGTATGTCGCGGCGATCCCGGGTCTGGTAAAGGCGGCTCCGGGAGGGCTCCAAAGCACGCCGGCCCGCTCGCAGGTCCTTGCCGAACGTTACACTGACCAACAGATTGTCTGGCGCCGCCAGCACGGCAGCGGGGGAAACCACAAAACCCACAATCATCAACCACGCGACAAGGAGCCTGTTTAATCCAATAAATTGCATGTGGCCGTCCATCATCTCCAGCAATTAAACGTTTATTGACTGACTCTGCTTATCATCAGTCGAATACATAAAATTAACAAGTACCTCCCTTTACTCCAAAGGCAGTCGCGACATCCAGCCGCCAGCAGGCACCCGACGATACCCGTTATGGGAATGCCGCCGCTGCTAGTGCCAGTCAAGGCGAAATTACAATCGATTGGCGCATTCGGTCAAGATGTTGTCGTCTACAGTCATTCTGTTGTCACCCCGGGCAGCTCAAACTATCCAACCTGAACAACTAGCCTATAGGCATCAGGTTAATCTATGGATATTCGCAATAAGCTTTCAATTACAAGACTCAGGATAAAGCACCCACTGGAGGCCAAACTACGGGGGGCGGTGCTGGAAATTCAGCGCATGATCGAGCAAGACTCGAATCTGCGATTGAGCGATTTAAGGACATATAAACGCCACCTCAATGATGTAGCTGACCTGCAGCGCGTCAAAGACAAAGAACCCGATTTGATCGAAGAGAGAACCGCACGCCTCGCGCGGGAGGCGGTGCTGGAACGAGTAACCGACGCCAGATTTCTGGATATTCTACTCAAGGAAGATATGCCATTTGTGGGCGGCGTACTGGCGAGGAATCTAGAACCGCGGTAAAAATATTGTCGCGTTGACTGTTTGAGATCGCAGTCGAAAGCGGTCATTATGAAAGCGTCACCCGAGGCAGATTATGCGTCGTCTGGCTTATTTTCGCAGGGGAAGGCATCTATAAAGGCATTCAGGACGTTACTGCTTGCCGAAAGGTGGAGCTTGCCAGGGTTGGCTTCCAGGTACTTCACTACGACTTTTATCGATTGCCGGAGAGAGACCTCTTTAGGCACACATATACCAGAATCGATATTCTCCCAAATCTTCCAGGTATCAATAGCACCTCTAGTGCCTGCGACATAACCAATACAAATATCGCGCTTGGAACTATTGGGGTTGCAGTATTCCAGTAACTTATTGCCTGAATAATAATCAGCAAATGCACTATTACCTGACAACATTGCTGTAGTGATTGCCAGAATTGAAATCAATTTCTTCATTGATATACCAGGCTGGGGGGAATCGGTGGCGTTTGTAGGCATTCACGCCTCGACTCTAACAATCTCGGCAATTACGTTGTCTGTACCTCTGGATTGGGCTGAAAAGGCCACCGCAGTAATTGGGTGGCCTGCGTCGCTTAATTTCCTAGTACATTAGTTTCAGCTTTCTTTGATTTCTTCGCCGCTTTCTTTTCCTTTGCGGTTAAAAGCGGTTTCTTTTTAACGTTCTTTTTTTTGTCTTGTCCTTTGCTCATAATATTTCACCATAGTCATAAGTGCATTAACCTAAAGTCAGTTAGAGCCAACCTGAGGACAGTACCCAAACATTGACATCAATCCAATCTGCGATGTCGATGCACAGAAATTTCAGTATGGCCCTAATAACGAACAACTGAAAGGACTTACTATTCTATATAAATAGCAGCTTTGAGGGTTTTGAAAAATTAAAGTCTCAGATTCCGGGAAATCCAATTCCCAGTCTCACGCTACCGCCTTGCTGCCCTCAGCAAACGCACCCGTGGCTGGTGAATTAATAATTCATGAGCTTAATCAGCTGGTTAGTTGATGGCGTCGGTTCGGGCCAGGTTCGAATTTCGGTTTCGAATTTCCCTTAGCAATCTTCAACTTACTTCCACCGACCCCGCAAACCGACCCACCCAGGTTCAACATACGGTCGGTCTCGGCTACCCCGCCCTACCTCATCAGGAAAACTCGATACACGTCTTCGACTTACAGCCCAAACCCACCAGAGAGCGACCGGCTCAAAGGTGCCATAAAGGGACGTTATGCAAGTAACTTCTGGATTTTATCTGCACCGACAACCTTACCTTCGACAATGACTTTTCCGTCAACTGCAAGCGCCGGTGTACGCATAATGCCCGCATCGATAATAGCGTTCATATCAATGACCTTCTCGATTTCATAAGTGATCCCCAGTGCCTGCGCTGCGGATTCCGCGTTTGCTGTCAACAATTTGCATTTGCTGCAACCACTACCGTAGATTTGAAACTTCATAACGATACTCCTTCGGTTTGTTTACCAGAAATTTCCATAGATATAGCCGGTGATCGTAGCCATAACAATGACGAGAGAGCAGTAGACAAGGGTCTTCTGATTCCCAAGAATCGTTCTGATAACGAGCATATTGGGCAATGATAGTGCCGGTCCTGCCAACAACAGTGCCAATGCGGGTCCCTTACCCATACCAGACCCCAACAATCCTTGCACTATGGGGACTTCAGTGAGTGTAGAGAAATACATAAATGCCCCGAGTACTGAAGCAATCACAGTAGAAAGCAGGGAATTATCCCCGACCGCCGCACTAACCCATTCGGAGGGTATCAGCCCCTCATAGCCGGGTCGTCCTAACAATAAGCCTGCAACAAAAACTCCCGCTACCAATAGCGGCATTATTTGCTTGGTAAAATCCCAGGTCTGGACCGCCCATTCCCGATCCTGCTCCCGGGTTGCAGTGATGAGCAGAATACCTAAAGCGCCCACAGCGAATGCCAGCTGAGGTGCACCCGGAACCAGTAAGGCACTTCCGATGACCAGCACACCCAGGACTAACAGGTGAAGTACCGGCCAATGCCACTGGTTAACAAGTAATGCCGCTAGAAGCAGAGCCAGTAGGGAAGTTATCTGCCACTTCCATGCATATATCTGCATCCAGAATTGACTGTCCGCAGCAGCCCAGTTGGCAAACACCAGAATCCCGATCATCAGGCTGAAAAAGGCCACGACGGTAGCCAGGGGCTTCTCTGCCTCGTCTGCGGCGAACCCTTGCGCGGAGGCGTCTGCTCTCGCCATCTCTTCCTTGCGATAGATCAGGTGCATAATGGCGCCGATTACGACCGCAAAGACAATGGCCCCGACGCCCCGGGCGATACCCAGCTCCGCTCCCAGCACCTTGGCTGTTACAACAATTGCCATGATATTGATCGCAGGCCCGGAATAGAGGAACGCAATCGCCGCGCCCAGGCCCGCTCCGCGCTTGTAGATGCCGCCGAACAGGGGCAGGACCGTACAGGAACAGACTGCGAGCAAGGTGCCTGATACAGAGGCTACGCTTAGTGCCACAGGCTTCGACGCCTGAGGCCCCAGATGCCGTAATACTGATCCCTGGCTGATATAGACCGCCATGGCGCCGGCTATGATAAAAGCCGGGAGCAGGCAAAGGATGACATGCTCTTGGGCATACCAGTGGGTCAGCCGGACTGCCTCTAGTACTGCATTGTCAAAGCGCGCATTACCCGCAGGCAGAAAGTAGATAGCTAGAAACACACTAACCATCAGTATCATCAGCCGCGCCTGAGACGAATTCTCGTTATAGAGATCCACCAGTTTTAAGTACATGGTTGTCGCTCCTGATTCAATCGGGCACTACCATGTGTCGAGGCAGTGATAGTGAGATGGCAGCCGACAAGACAATGAAGATGCTGGAAATCCATAAACAGCTTTGCATGCCCCACGTCTGGTAGACCCAGCCGTTGGGCTATGGGCCGATGTGAGTCGGACACGGTAATTCGCCCATCATAGACCATACGGTAGCTATCCAGTCCCGCTTAGAGTGTCATTTCGCCCCCTACCGGAACTGACCCGCTTATGCCAGCAGAGCCAGAATTGCTATGATCTTGTTCGTAGTTTCCCACAGTCTTGATGCAGCGCATCGTGCTGGTGTGGGTGCTTCTGCTAACGTAGAAGTTATATGAATGATCTAAACGGACAGGATAGCTCCGCTGAGCGATTCAGGGGGATCCCGCGTGGGGTATGGGCGCTGGGCCTTGTCAGCCTGTTTATGGACATCTCATCTGAGATGGTACACAGCCTGTTGCCTGTATTTTTTGTCTCTATAGTGGGGCTCAGCTATACCAGTGTGGGCCTGATCGAGGGCATTGCCCAGGCTATAGCGCTGATCACCAAAATGTTTTCCGGCGTAGTCAGCGATATGTTGCGGCGCCGCAAACCGCTGGCCATACTCGGTTATGGACTTGCTGCCCTAACCAAGCCGCTGTTCGCCATCGCCACTGGGGCGCCCCTGGTCATTGCGGCTCACTTTCTTGATCGGCTGGGCAAGGGTATCCGCGGAGCACCCAGGGATGCCCTTATCGCAGATATCACCCCGGAGGGGGTGCGCGGGGCTAGTTACGGCCTGCGCCAGTCCCTTGATTCCGTGGGAGCTTTCATGGGCCCGCTGTTCGCCATCGGCCTGTTGTTCCTGCTGGGCAATAATATCCGCGCGGTGTTCTGGTTCGCCATTATACCGGCGGCTATTGCCCTGTTGATTCTTATCGTGGCGGTCAGGGAGCCTGAGCGCGACATTGCCGAAGAGCGTGCCGGATCACCTCTGCAGTGGCAAGATGTACGGCAACTGGACAGCTCCTACTGGCTTACTGTGGCTACAGGTGGCTTGCTCACCCTGGCGGGTTTCAGCGAGGCCTTTCTTGTTCTACGCGCCCAGGACCTCGGCCTGGGGCTGGGCTGGATTCCGCTGGTGTTTATCCTGATGAACGCGGTCTATGCGTTCTCCGCCTATCCGGCCGGGCATTTGTCCGATCAGCTGGGCAGGCCCGCGCTCATTGTCGCGGGTTTTCTAGTCATAATAGTCGCCGATATCGTGTTGGCCAGAGCCAGCGGTGTTCCCACTGTTATGCTTGGGGTGATGCTGTGGGGATTGTATATGGGGTTGACCAAGGGTGTGCTGGCTGCGCTGGTTGCTGATTCAGCCCCAGCGCATTTACGGGGAACAGCCTTTGGCCTGTTCAATCTCGTCAGTGGTATAGCCATGCTGATGGCCAGCACTATTGCAGGCTTGCTATGGGATGGCATCGGCGCTTCAGCACCTTTTTACGCCAGTGCTGCCGTGGCAAGTCTGGCGCTTGCCACCTGGTTGGTGCAACGAGGGCGGGTAGCTCCACAGTAGCTGGCGTCATCGCAAGAACAATAACTCTTGCAATATTAGTTACAAATAGTATGTAAGCTGAGAGTTCTTTTCCTGGGCTTGGGATAGAATTACTCTACTACTATTTGGAAGCAAAGATTCGTTTAGAGAAACATCGTAATTTGGTACACTCTGTTATGTCTCAATCCAACTCAACCTTACCCATATTGTATTCCCTGCAACACTGCCCCTATGCCATGCGCGCCCGGTTAGGCATTTTGTTGGCTCAGCAGTCAGTATTGATTCGCGCGATCGTCACAAAAAATAAACCTGCAGAAATGTTAGCAGTATCACCTAAGGGTACCGTGCCTGTATTACTCATTGATCACGCTGAATGTGCCGAAAAGCAGCACTATAAGGCCACTATTATTGATGAGAGTATTGAAATCATGCTGTGGGCACTAAAGTTAAATGACCCTCAGGATTTATTACAGGCAGAAGATTCAAGCAAACTGGATGCTATGCTAGAGCTTATCTGGAGAAACGATAAAGAATTTAAACCCAATTTAGAAGTATATAAATTGGCGAAGCGGTTTCATAAAGAATCTGAAGTGACGGATCGCCAGAGCTGTGAAAAATTTGTTGCAGAGTTAGAAAGGAAATTAGAAAGCGGTCATTATTTTATGGGCGATCAAGCCAGCTTGGCTGACTATGCGTTGCTGCCATTTGTACGTCAATTCGCACGAGTCGATCGAAAATGGTATTTGCAGTCCCCTTATCCTAAATTACGAGACTGGTTAAACCGACACTTACAAATGCCGCTATTCACAAAAGCCATGGCTAAGTATCCGTTATGGTTAGATAGCCATGAAGCCTTTTTGTTAGGAAAAAACTAAAGCTTTCTTACCTTTCGCGGCAATGACAATTTTATAAGCCCTGCTGGTATTGAGCGT
>RCNC010000537.1_pt1 | contig 24285 bp, 23 predicted proteins | sample 2041301 | NCBI WGS metagenome assembly RCNC01 (sample SAMN09708231, study PRJNA481090) | Marine sediment metagenome, whole genome shotgun sequencing project. | biome: marine sediment; feature: ocean; material: sediment; isolation source: Sewage treatment plant 13A marine sediment (STP13A) ...
ATCGATTTCGCCAATCGTCAGCGAATTCAGAAGCTGGATCGCCATGATGCCATTCATATTTCAGCCATTAACCGCTTCCGCCCCATTATGCTGACCACCCTGACGACCTTCGGCGGACTGACCCCCATGATTTTCGAGACTTCCCGGCAAGCCCGTTTTCTGATTCCCATGGCGGTCTCCCTGGGGTTCGGGATCTTGTTCGCTACTTTGATCACGCTGTTTTTGGTGCCATGCCTCTATCTGATCATCGAAGACATGCGGCAGGTGTTGCGTGTGTTCAGATCGACCGGTGTTCGGGCCGGATGAGTGGATGAGTGGTTATTGCGGGTGCCGATGCGGCGAACAACGCTTTGATATGGTGGGTGACGGGTGTAATCGGCAAGGGCATTGCCAACTTTTAGCACAGGTGTCAAATGCGTAACCAGAACCCCAATCCATGCAAACGTTGCGGCACCTGCTGTGAAAAGGGCGGGCCATCCCTGCACCGGGAGGACCGGCCCATGATTGATGACGGCCGCATTCCGGCTCGATGCCTGTATACTATTCGGCGGGGCGAACGGGTCCGTGACAACGTCAAGGGCGTCTTGGTTCCATTGTTCGAAGAGGTCATCAAAATCAAGGGGTGTGCCGGCGGATGGACGTGCTTGTTTTATGATCCAGCAACCCGGGGGTGCGGTATCTATGACGATCGTCCACTGGAGTGCCGGGCGTTAAACTGCCGGGACACCCGTCGGATCGAAGCGGTCTATGAAACCACCCGGCTGACGCGACAGGATCTGCTCTCGGGCGTCAATGGCCTCTGGGAACTGATCGAAGACCATGAGCAGCGCTGCAGCTATGAAGGACTGCATGCACGGGTGGGAGAGGGGACCCGCGAGGGGCGGTTGAAACAGGAAAAAGCGATCCTGGAAATTCTCAGGTTTGATGCCCATGTCCGTCAGCTGGCGGTGGAAAAAGGGGGCATCGATAGCCGGATGCTTGACTTTCTCTTCGGGCGCCCGCTTGCCGACACCATCAAGATGTTCGACATTAAAATTCACATGCAACCAGAACGTTAACACTCAACTTGCTCGAACAGGAGGGACAGATGAACACCCGGCACTTTTTTACCCTGATCGTATCCCTGACGCTGGTTTCTGTTTTTGTCACCGGGGCCTTGGGTCAAGAAATCACCGTGTCCCAGGCCGTGGTCTGCAAGGAGATCGTGGACCGGAGGCCACTGGGATCCGGTGACGTATTCCCTGCTGGGACTGAGCGGGTCTTTTGCTATACCCGGATCGACGGCGCCCAGGGGGAGACCGAGATTACCCACAACTGGTACTACCAGGGTGGCCTGAAGGCCTCGGTGGTGCTGCCGGTTCGCAACAGTGAATGGCGAACCTGGAGTTCGAAAATGCTGCTGCCGGAATGGACGGGTGAGTGGATGGTGGAAGTGCTTTCCAAAGACGGCACACCGCTGGAGAGCCTTATTTTTTTCGTTCAATAGCCGCTGCCAGATGTCAAGGCAGGATCGGTGTTTCGAATCTGGTCCGTTTCGCCGCTGATCATCTTGACTACCATGGGTTGAAGCAGGCCCTATCCGTGAAGATCGGTCAGCATCGTTGCTTGGCTGTAAAGCCCGGGCCGTCGGTTGGGCAAGAAATAACGCATCCGATGGCTGCGGACATGGCGGAGTTGTTCGGCCGTCAAGTCCGCCACTATCATTCCCGAGTCGCCTGACAGGCGGGTTTCGAGGATCTCGCCGGAAGGGGAAAAGGCCACGGCATTGCCAGGGAAGACCAGGCCGTTTTTGTTGTTTCCGATCTGGTTGCAGGCTACCACGAAGAGGCCGTTGTCAAATGCCCGGGCGGGCAGGTGACGCATCCACGACTGATGCTTGTCCATTGCCTGACCACGCGGGGAGGCATGGGGGATGAAGATCATGTCGGCACCGGCCTCAGCCATGCGTGTGGAAAGCTCGGGAAAATGGGCGTCGTAACACAACTGTATGCCGAAATGAACCCCTGACCAGTGGAATACCGGCAGGGTCTCACCAGGGCTGAATTGATCGGCTTCCGGCGGGGCCAGGTGGAGTTTCCGGTAAGTACCGGTTCGACCCTGTGGCGTGATCGCCATATGGCTGGCACAAAGCCTCCCATCATCGGTTTTTTCAGCAAACCCCACAAGCATAGCGATTTGCTGATCAACAGATAGACGAACCAGCGTGTTTATCTCCGGTCCATGGGCAGAAATGGCATGGTCGGCGATTTCTTCCCGGTTGCTGTAACCGGTGAGATTGAGCTCAGGGAAGCAGGCCAGAGTGGCTCCCTTTTTTTTTGCCCGCAGGGTCCAGTACCGGGTCCGCTCCAGGTTGTGTTTTACCTGACCCACTGGACACCGGCAGACCACCGCCGCGATACGGATATCCTTCATCATGCCCGAAGCAACCGGATGTCCAGCCTGCGGGTCCGGGGCCCGTCAAACTCACAAAAGAAGATGCCCTGCCACGTACCCAGCACCAGCCGGCCATTTTCGATGGCAACGGTTTCCGATGATCCGATGATTGAGGTTTTCAGGTGGGCGGGGGAGTTGCCTTCCATGTGGCGGTAGGCTTCTTTCCACGGTACGATTTTGTTGAGCACCATCAGGATGTCCCGTGCCACGGCAGGATCGGCACTTTCGTTGATGGTAACGGCAGCTGTGGTGTGGGGGACGAAGACCATGCAAAGGCCGCTGTCCATTCCGCTTTCGTTTACCTGCTGCTGAACCAGGGGGGTGACGTCGATCATTTCCGTCTGCGAATGGGTTTTTACGGACAGGCGCATGGGAACCTAACTAAAAAAGGCCCCGCTCGGTTCAACGCGGGGCCTTTTTTAAAAAACAGGGTTGGGTGTGATTAGACACATCCGGTGGGTTTCGGAAGACCCGCCATTTTACAAGCTCCCTTTCCGGGTCCGGAGGGGAACAGTTCATAGATGTGTTTCAGTTTGAAGCCGGTTACCTTGGAAAGCACGCGAACCATGGGGGCGATGCCGTTCTTTTCGTAATACTCGCGAAGCACCTCAACCACTTTTTTGTGCTCGTCGTTCAGTTCGTCGATACCTTCTTCTTTTTTGACATACTGCTGCCACTCTTCGGACCAGTTGGTATAATCATCGATAAAACCGTCTTCATCTACCGTGAAGCTTTTTCCAGCAAATTCGACTGTCGGCATGGTACTCAATCCTCCTTTACAAATTTGTTAGTATTTCCGGCACACTGCCGTTTAAGTTCTCTTATAGAATCTAAGCTTAGTAACGGATTAAGCCTTCTATGTCAATACGAAATCCAAAAATTACCGAGGTGAATAATAACTTGAAATCGACGTTGTCAGCCGATGGTCGGTTAATATTCCCTGGGTGTTTTATTGATCTGATCCAGGGTGAACACCGGTCCGTCCTTGCACACCAGTTCCTTGCCGATGCCACAGCGGCCACACATGCCGAATCCGCATTTCATGCGGTTTTCAAGGCTCATGATGATGTGGTCGTGGGCGTAGCCCAGTTTTTCGAGCACCGGTTGGGTGAACTTGATCATGATGGGGGGGCCGCAAACGATGGCATAGGTATCGTCGCCTCCCTGGGGTGCCTTTTGCTCCGTGATGGGGGGAACGAAGCCCACGTTGTACTTCCAATCGGGATCGTCGGTGGCATCCACGGTGATGTGCATGTTGATGTCATCGCGCTTCTCCCATTCCACCAGTTCGTCTTTGTAGAGCAGCATTCCCGGAGAGCGGGCGCCGTAGACCACGTCGATGTTGCCGAATTTCGGCCGGTTGGGCGGATCCAGCATATAGACGATGGATGAGCGAAGGGTGGTGAAGGCAAATCCACCGCCCACGATGAGGACGTTCTTGCCCTCCAGACCTTCCCAGGGGTACCAGTTGCCCAGTGGTCCCCGCAGGCCCATGATATCCCCGACCTTCATGTTGTGAAGATGGGTGGTGACCACGCCGGCCCGGTTGACGGTGAATTTGACGAACCCTTTCTCAACAGGGGATGAGGCGATGCCGATGGGGATTTCCCCCTTGCCGGGAATGGACAGTTCGGCAAACTGGCCGGCCTGGTAGGCGAACTTCTCTTCGTCGCCCTCGTTGAGGAAGACGAATTTGAACGTTTTCAGGCTCTTGTCTTCGGCCTCGACAGTGATGTCGTCAATGCGGACCGGATAGGGTAAATATGGATTTTGCACGTGTTCCTTCCTCCATGGGAATTATTAACCCTCTACAGCACAGGCGTCTGCAGGTTTGAAGCTGTTCATCTGTTCGCACACCCGGCGGATATCGATATTTACCGGGCACTGGCGAACGCACCGGCCGCAGCCCACACACATGATGCCCGCTTCGTACTTGTCCACGAAGTATTTGAGCTTGTGCATGAAGCGCTGGCGGACCCGCTGGGTTTTGGTGTCCCGAGGATTGTGCCCGGTGGTGTGGGCGGTGAAGATGGGGAACATGCAGCTGTCCCAGTTTTTCATGCGCACACCGGACTTGCCGTGAACCTCGTCCTGAATGTCGAAACACCAGCAGGTGGGGCAGGAGAACGTACACGTGCCGCAGTTGATACAGGAAAAAGCGATGTCTTCCCAGAAGGGTGCACCGTGAAGTTCCAGAAGATCAGTCTCGGCCAGGTTATCGGTCTTGACGGTCGACACGATGCGGTCCTCCGCCGCTTGCCTGCCGGCTTCGAAGGCCGCCGCATCATCGGATGCCGCCTGCCAGCCGGCGGCATCGGCAAAGGCCTTGCCCTTGTCCGAGAGAATCTTGGCCAGGTAGGCGTCACCCTGTTCCATGACCAGCATGTCCAGCCCCTCCTCATGGTAGGGCCCGCAGCCGGCAGTGGTGCAAAAACAGGTGGACAGGGGCGTGTCGCAGGCCATGCCAATGAAGGTGGCTGCCCGGTAGGCGTTTAGCCAGTAAGGGTCCTTCACGTCCGGTGTGTCGAAGTTCAGCTTCACCAGCAGGGTCGATTTGGCATCGCAGGGCCGGATGCCGACCACGGCGCGGGGCGTGTCGTCCCTGGCAATCTCTTTCATGATGTGGTGATCGTCCTGGGACTCGTCTAAAGAGTATTCGAGCATCTCTTCGGATTGGGGAAACAGCAGCGCCTTGGGCGACAGGCGGGTATTGACCATTTCAAAATCCGGCATTTCACCCTTTTCCAGCTCCTTGAACTGGTGGTAGTCCTTCTCCTTGACCGGCCCGAACAGGCGGTAGGCATCGGCGGCAGCCGTCAATCCCTCGGCCCAGTTTTTCTTTTCGATTTTAACGAGCGTCATAGCGATAACCTTTACAGCCTTAAAGGAAGTTGCAGACGGGGAAACGACATTCCCCGCGACCCGGGTCTTCATCTACTTGATAAAGGCATCCGGATCATTGGCTTGGTAGGCAACCAGTGCCGGAGGCTGATCCAGGGAAAGCCCGGCTTCCCATCCGAACTGGTCCTGGCAGTCTTTTTCCAGCTTGCGCGTGAGCAGGCGCATGTTGATGCCCACCGGACAGGCGCGCTCGCAGGCACCACAGTCGGTGCAACGACCTGCGCAATGGTAGGCCCGCAAGAAATGAAACGTCCGTACATCCACAGGGTCTTGGCCCTTGCCTACCCACTGGGGTTTGGCTTCATCCACGAAACAGGTCGGACAGTAGCACAGCGGACAGGCATTGCGACAGGCGTAGCAGCGGATGCACGGTCGCAGGAGATCCTCGAAAAACTGCCATTTCTCCTCGCTGTCCATCTCCTCGATCTTACGGATGTCGGCATTGCGATCGATGTCGGTCTGTTCCTCCACCGGTTCGGCCACCATTTCATCAAAGATCACCGGATTGCGGTGGACGCACAGCGCGCAGTTCTGCTGCAGCACCTCGTTTTTGTCCAACAGGGTCTCCGCATCGGCAGTCTTGACCTTGATGGTGTTTTCGGTTTCGGAAACTTCCAGGATCTCACCCGTCACCAGGCCGGTGATCTTGCGTTTATCGATCATTCCAGTGCAGGGGACACCGATGATGGTGACCTGATCGCGCTTGATCTTGTTTTCGATGATGTGGGTGACGATGTTTCGTGAATCGCAGCCTTTGGCGAAAACAGCGATCTTTTCCTTGCGGTTGGTCAGGTAGTTCGCCAGGTTTATGCCGCAGTTGCTGTCCCATACCAACCACTGGACATCTTCGGGCTTGGTGACAAAGCAGGGTTCGTTCATCATGGGCATGGTTCCCTTGCGGAAGCCGATGACCATGTCCACGGTGCATTCTTTAAGAAGACGACCGGCAATGTCCCTCATTTTCTCGGTGTATCCTAACATATCAAGCTACCTTGGCCTTTTGTTTTACATAGTGTTGGTTGGGCCCCAAGGCGCGGACCGCTTCTGTCACCCGGGTCACCACATCAATGAATTTGGTGGCTTCGGCCGAAGACACCCATGACATGTGAAGGCGATCGCGTTCGATACCCATGTACTCCATGAGGTTGCTAAACAGAACAAACTTTCGTCGGGCGTAGTAATTACCTTCCAGGTAATGGCAGTCGCCGGGATGTCACCCGCTGACCCACACCCCGTCGGCGCCGTTTCGCAGCGCGGCCAGTGCGAATTTCGGGCTCATGCGACCGGTACAGGGGATGCGGATGACCCGGATATTGGGTGGATACTGCATCCGGCTGACACCGGCCAGATCCGCTGCGCCATAGCTGCACCAGTTGCACAGAAAGGCCACAATTTTCGGTTCCCATTCAGACATTTAGTTTCTCCTTCATTCAGGCCCGGCCGGCAACGGCAGGCGGCTTCCGCCCATTTTGTCACCGACCCGTTTTCAATTAGATGGCATCGAGCATGGCAAAAATCTGGTTGTTGTCGAACCCCTTGAGGTGGATGGCGCCCGACCGGCACGAGGCCACGCACAGGCCGCATCCCTTGCAAAGGGCTGGATTGATTTGGGCCTTTCCGGCATGCATGCGGGCGTCGGCGTCGATAAACGATGGTGCCGAGTAGGGGCAGATGGAGACGCAGACCCCGCAACTGCTGCAGATGGCAGGTTCGGTCTCGGCCACTTCGCCACTGGTAAAGATATTTTCCTGGGCCAGCAGGGTGACGGCCCGCGATGCCGCCGCCTTGCCCTGGGAGATGGCCTCATCGATGGATTTGGGGTAATGGGCCAACCCGCACAGGAAAACGCCGTCGGTGGCAAATTCACACGGTCCGAGCTTGGCGTGTTTCTCAACGAAAAAGCCGTCGTCGTTAAGCGGGATTTTGAAAAACTGGGCGAGCTGTTCATCGGCGTAAGGCACAATGGCCGCGGCCAGCGTCACCAGATCCGTGGTGATTTCCATGGGCCGGCCCAGTATATGGTCGGTGACACCCACCGCCAGTCGTTTCCCATCGCGCACCACCTCGGGCTTGTTTTCCAGTGCGTAGCGGATGAAGATTACACCGGCCTCACGCGCTTTTTTATACAGCGTTTCCCGCTCACCATAGGTACGGATGTCGCGGTAGAGGATGTAGACATTGGCCTCCGGATTGCGTATCTTGATGGCCAGGGCGCTTTCGATGGAATGGGTGCAGCAGACCCGCGAACAGTAGGGGCGCTGGGGTTCACGGGAACCCACGCACTGAATGAACACCGCTGAGTCGATCTCATCGAGCATGGCATCGTCGGCTACCAGCTTGCGATCCAACTCCAGGCTGGTCAGCACCCGCGGGTCTTTGCCGTAAAGGTATTCACTGGGCTCGGATTCGCTGGCACCGGTGGCCACGATCGTCACGCCATGTTCAATGGTGGTTTCTGCGGTTTTGTTTTTAAGGACCGTCTTGAAGTTTCCCACAAACCCGTCCACGCTGGCCAGTTGGGTATCCAGGTGCACTTGTAGCCGCTCTTCGGCGTTCACCCGGGCGACCAGTTCGGCTAGATGGGCCTGAATGTCTTCTCCCTTCCACGTCCGGTAGAGGCTGTTGGCCTGCCCCCCCAGTTGGTCGGTACGTTCCACCAGATGGGTGTCATATCCCTGGCGGGCCAGGCTCAAGGCGGCCGTCATGCCGGCGATGCCACCACCGATGACAAGGGTGGACTGGCCGACGGTGAGTTCGGTTTCGGCCAGCGGCTCTTTCAGCGCGACCTTGTTGATGGCCATGCGGACCAGATCCTTGGCTTTTTCGGTAGCGATGTCGGGATTGTTTTTGTGGACCCAGGAGTCCTGGTTGCGGATGTTGACCATCTCGAACAGGTATTTGTTCAGGCCCGCATTGATCAGGGTCTCCTGAAACAGCGGCTCGTGGGTTTTGGGCGTACAGGCCGCCACCACGACCCGATTGAGCTGTTTTTCGCGGATGATGTCGGTCATGCTCTCCTGGGTGTCCTGGGAACAGGAGTACATGTTGTCGGTAACGTATTCCACAAAGGGCAGGGTCGCCGAAAAATCACGAACCGCCGGCACGTCCACCACCCCGGCAATATTGATCCCGCATTTGCACACAAAGACGCCTACCCGGGGACGATCGCCGGTCACATTGGTTTCGGGAATCACTTCGGCCGTGCGGATCAGGGTATTTCTCGCCAAACTGAGCCGTTCACCCGCGGCTGCCGCCGAGGCACTGGCATCCACGATGGCCTGGGGGATGTCCTTGGGGCCCTGGAACGCGCCGCAGACATAAACGCCGGCACGGCTGGTGCTCACCGGTTCAAAGGTGCTGGTCTTGCAGAAGTTGCCCGGTGTGAGGCCCACACCCATCGACTCGGCCATGGCGACCACCTCGGGGGAGGTTTCCAGCCCCACGGAGAGGACCACCATGTCAAATACTTCCGTATGCATCTCACCACTTTCGGTCACATAACGGATCGACAGGTCGTCACTGCCCGGTACGGGATCGATGGTATGCACCTTGGATCGCAAGAAGCGGATGCCCTGGGATTTAGCCCCTTCGTAGTAGCGTTCGAAGTCTTTGCCGTAGGTTCGCATGTCCATGAAAAAGACCGCGCAATCCAATTCATCGCCGGCGTGCTCCTTGGCGATGACGGCCTCCTTGATGGCGTACATGCAGCACACCGAAGAGCAGTACTCATTGTTGCAGCGGTTCTGATCGCGGGAGCCGACACACTGAAACCAGGCAATCTTCTTGGGATCTTTATGGTCCGAGGGCCGGGCCACATGCCCTTCGGTGGGGCCGGAGGCGGACAATAGCCGTTCGAACTGCATGGAAGTGATCACGTTGGGATACTTGCCATATCCGTAAAAATCCAGTTTGGACGGATCGTAGGGATTAAAGCCGGGGGCCAGGATCACCGAACCCACTTCAAGATTCAGCAGCTCACGTTGTTCCTGATGGGTTTCCAGAGTCACCGCACCGGCGCCGCAGGCATCCACGCACTGGTAGCATTCGCAGCAGTAGCCGCAGTTCAGGCAGCGGTGGGCTTCGGCCTGACCCTCTGTTTCGGCAAGACCCTGTTCCACCTCCTTGAAATTTCCCTGGCGTGCCTTGGGTGGCAATTCCGGCATTTTGGAGCGTGCCGCCACCGCTTCGTCGGCGGGAATCGGGCGGTAGTTCGGTTCGCCACGTTCGATGGGCTCGCGACCGGCTGCCATGTCGACACCGTCCAGGTAGCGCACGATGGACTCGGCCGCTTCCTTGCCGGCAGCGACGGCACCAATGGCCACCCAGGGACCGGTCTGCAGGTCGCCGCCGGCAAAAACGCTTTGCCTTCCGGTGGCGTAAGTGATGGGATCCACCTCGGTGGTGCTCCAGCGGCTGAAATCCAATCCTTCGACCTCTTCGATGGCGGACAAGTCCGGCCGTTGACCGATGGCCGGGATCAGCTGGTCGATGTCGAGGTCGTATTCGCTGCCCGGGATCGGCACGGGCCGACGGCGTCCGGAGGAGTCCGGTTGGCCCAATTCCATGCGGATGCAACGCAGGCCGGTTACCTTGCCGTCGGTGGTCAGGATCTCCTGGGGGGCGGACAGATAGGTCAGGGAGACGCCTTCGGTTTCCGCGGCCCGGATCTCTTCTTCCCAGGCCGGCATTTCCGCCCGGGTACGGCGATAGATGATCTGAACGCTTTGGGCACCCAGGCGAACGGCCGAGCGGGCCACGTCGATGGCCACGTTGCCGCCGCCGACGATGGCCACTTGTTTACCCACCGGTGCAGTGCCGGAAAGGTTCACTTCGCGCAGAAAATCGACGCCCTGACGAACGCCATCGGCCTGTTCACCGGGAACACCCAGAGTGATCCCCTTGTGGGCGCCCAGGGCCAGGAAGACCGCCTTGAAGCCATGCTCTAAAAGGTTGTCCACGGTCAGGTCGGGGCCCAGCGGCGTGTTGGTTTTCAATTCAACGCCCATGTTGGTGATCAGCTCGATTTCACGATCCAGGACCTCAGGCGGCAGCCGATGATCAGGGATGCCCACGCGCAGCATGCCGCCGGCTTTGGGCAGGGCCTCGAAAATCGTGGATTTGATGCCCTTGCGGGCCAGTTGATAGGCCGCGGACAGACCCGCTGGGCCCGAACCGATAATGGCTACCTGTTCATCTCTCGGGGCAGCCCTGGGAATCTCGATGTCGCGGGGATCGAACTGATCGGCGGCCAGGCGCTTCAAATCACGGATGGCGACCGGCTGATCCACCTCACAGCGGCGGCAGGCGTCTTCGCAGCCGTGGGGGCAGATGCGTCCCAGCACGCCGGGCAGGGGCAGATCCTCCATGATGATCTTCAGGGCTTCTTTGTACTTGCCCTGGCCCACCATCTGCACGTAACCCTGAACATTGAGTCCGGCCGGACAGGCCAGGTGACAGGGAGCCTTGCCGACCTTCTGGATGGCAAATGCACCAGGAATGGCCTGGGGGTAGCGCTTGTAGGTCGCCTTGCGATCATTGAGTCCCTGGTTGTATTCGTCGGGCAGGGAGACCGGGCACACCTCGGCGCAATCCCCGCATGAGGTGCATTTGGCCGGGTCGATGAAACGGGGGCCTTTATCGATGGTGACGCTGAAATTACCGTCGACGCCCTGAATCTCTTTGACTTCTGCGCAGGTGATCAGGTTGATGTTCAGATGCCGGCCGAACTCGACCAGTTTCGGGGAGATAATTCACATGGCACAGTCGTTGGTGGGAAACGTCTTGTCCAGTTCGCTCATTACCCCGCCGATGGCCGGGGATTTTTCAACCACATGAACCAGGTATCCCGAATCGGCCAAATCCAACGCGGCCTGCATGCCGGAGATGCCGCCACCCACAACCAGAACAGAACCAATTGCGTTCTTCGTCATTGTTTTGTTCTCCCGATCGCGCTTGAAACGCATGATGATAATTCTTTAACTCTTCTAAACAATTAAGAAAAAAATAGTAAGTGGTGTATATTTTGATTGACAAACCTAACTATATGGACATGATGGCCTTGTCAATAAAATTCGGCTTCGTTTCTTTCAATTATGCGAATATGCCCAAAAAATTGATTTGAATCAAGTAAAAAACATTGATCCATCGCTTATCCCCATGCTAAATCCTGCACACATGTTCCCGCCGATCTATTTCTGATCTGCTTCTATCACTTGGAAACAGGAGACACGCCTGATGGCCAATGATAATCCATCGGTAGTCAATATCGCCCTTATCGGCGGTGGTGAACGCTGCAGAGAAGTTTTGGAGATGACCACCGTCGACTTTTTACAGGATCAGGTCAACTCCAGAATCGTGGCCGTGGCCGAAAGCGACAGCGCGGCACCCGGGGTGGCGCTGGCTCGCCGAAAGGGCCTGACTACCGTTTCAAATTTTCGCAAGCTATATGAACCCGGCTACCATGTGCATCTGTTTATGCTGCTCGACCCCGATCCCAACTTGTTGCGCCAGATACTGGAAACCAAACCCGATCATCTGCGGGTGCTTGCCCACCAGGCGTTCGATCTGTTCTGGAAAGCGTTCAAATCCAGAGAAAGAGTGCTCCAGCAACGAACCGAAGAGATGCAGACCATCCTTAACGGTATTCAGGACTTGATTCTGGTGATAACGCCGGATCAGAAAATCGTGGATGCCAACGAGGCATTTTTAAGACAGATGGGCTATAGCAAAGCGGAGGTCGTGGGTAAGAAGTGTTTCGAAATTTACCACCAGACCAACCAATCCTGCTATGGCCAGCAGAGCGGGTGCCCGCTCAATACCGTAATACGAAACCGCCAAACCGCCAAAACGATTCGCACCCGTACCGACCCCCACGGAAAAACGCATTACATGGAAGTTACCATTCACCCGCTTTGGGAAAAAGACGGTAAAATTTCCCAGTTCCTGGAGATCAGCCACGATTTTACCGAACACATGGTAAAGGAGGGGGAAAACCGCCGACGCCTGGAGCAGATGGTTGAGGAGCGCACACGCCAATTGCAGGAGACCCACGCCAAACTGCTCCACCAGGATAAGATGGCCTCTTTGGGCAAGCTATCCGCCTCGGTGGTCCATGAGATCAATAACCCCATTGCCGGCATTTTAAACTTTATCTTGCTGATGAGACGGATTTTGAAGGAAGAGACAGACGCTACCCGGGGGCTGGATTCTTTTGACCGTTACCTGACGCTGATGGAGGCCGAAACCCGTCGGATCAGCCGGATTGTCTCCAATCTGTTGACCTTTTCCCGGCAGTCCAAAATGGAATTGGGCACACAGGATGTCAACCGGCTCATTGAAAAAACCATCGTGCTCAACGAGAACTTGCTCAAGATCCACAGCGTCAAGATCTGCAAAGAACTGGATCCCGCGTTGCCGCAGGTGGTGGGGTCCGCCGATCAATTGCAGCAGGTGTTCATGAACATGGTGTCCAATGCCGCCGAAGCCATGGAGAGCAAGGGTGGCGGCAGGCTGGTCGTGAAAACCTGGTGCGGCGATGCGGCGAATGCGATCTACATCTCATTTGACGATGACGGCGTCGGGATTTCACAGGAGCATCTGGGCAAGCTGTTCGAACCCTTTTATACGACCAAAAAAAAAGGCAAGGGGGTCGGGTTGGGACTCAGTGTCGTATACGGTATTATCGAGGCGCATAACGGCAGCATCTCGGTAGATACCTTGCCGGGCAAGGGCGCGACCTTTACGATTCGGCTGCCGCTGTCACCGGAAAAACAATCAGCCGAAACGGCCGATGCCGTGCGGAACTGAAACCGAAACTGAACCGCGGTAGCGAGCGCATTCCTCGCTGCTTGTCGGAGTGAAGCAGAGATCCCGAGCATCGGGGCGGCGGGGTTGGCGAGCGAACTGAAAATCGATTTTTTATCCTAACGGTGCTGCGCAGCACTGCCGTTATAGGCAGAACATTCCCCGCGGCTTGCCGCGGGGAGGGTTCAATGCGGAGGAAAAATGAGCAAAACCCGGATCATGGTGGTGGACGACGAGTTGATCATCCGAGAATCACTGGCCGGGTGGCTGGAACGTGACGGTCATCATGTGGAGACCGCTGCCAGTGGGGAAAAGGCCCTGGAAAATATCGCCGCTGCCCATTACGATATCATGCTGGTGGATATCAAGATGGATGGGCTAAGCGGGTTGGACGTTCTCAAGGCGGTCAACGAGCGCGATCTCGATACGGCGGTTGTGATGATTACGGCCTACGGTTCCATCTCGACGGCCATCGAAGCCATGAAGCGCGGGGCCGTGGAATATTTGCTCAAGCCCTTCGATCCGGAAGAGATCGGGGTGCTGATCGAAAAGATCATCGCCCAGCAGGCCCAGGCCAAAGAGAATCTGTACCTGCGCGAACAGGTGAAAGAGCGCACTCGCTTCGAAAGCATGATCGGTCAATCCCCGGCCATGCAGGAGGTGTTCGATCTCATCCAGGATGTGGCCCCCATGGACTCCACCATTTTAATCACCGGCGAAACCGGCACCGGCAAGGGGCTGGCCGCCAAGGCGATCCACACCCACAGCAAGCGCTGCCAGGGACCCTTTGTGGCCGTCAATTGCGGGGCCATACCCGAGCACCTGATGGAGAGCGAATTGTTCGGTCATCAGAAAGGTGCCTTCACCGACGCGCGTGAAACCAAAAAGGGCCGCCTGGAAATGGCCAACGGCGGCACCTTGCTTTTGGATGAGATCGGCGAGATCGGCATGCGCATGCAGATCGACCTGCTGCGCGTGCTGGAGGACCGTGTGTTTTACCGGGTGGGGGGAACCCAACCCCTGGAAGCCGATTTTCGGGTGATTGCCGCCACTAATCGAGATCTGAAGAAGGCCATCGCCGCCGGTGCTTTTCGCGAAGACCTATTTTACCGCCTCAACGTCATCGCTTTTGCCATGCCGCCCCTGCGCGATCGCAAGGAAGATATCCCCCTGCTTTGCGACCACTTCCTGCATCGCTTCGCCCAGGAAACCAACAAACCGATTCGAAAGGTTTCCCGGGAGGCCATGGATGAAATGATGCTTTTTGACTGGCCCGGGAATATCCGAGAGTTGGAGAACGCCATCGAAAGAGCCGTGGTGGTTGGTAAAGGCGCTCAGGTGATGCTCAATGATCTGCCGATTGTCTGCGTACCGGACATCAACAGACCCTTTGACCATAGCCTTAAAGCCATGGAAAAGAGCCATATTTTGCAGGTACTCACGGAAAACGCCTGGAACATTTCGATTTGTGCGAAAATTCTGGGGATCGATCGATCCACCTTATATAGTAAGATCAAACGCTACGAGCTGCAGAGCCCATCTTGACAGCCATTCCCGAAGAGACAATTCTGATTGCTCCCGTCGGTACATTCGACGCCGACATTCTATCTGCCGTTGAACAAATGGTTCCGCAGATTTTCGGCATGTCATGCCGCATTGAAACGCTGCTCGACGATATCGATTTTGCCTGGAACGCAGAGCGCAGGCAGTTTCACTCGACCGCGATTCTTACCAAACTGTCCGAAAATTCCCCCACCGATGCGTTCAAGGTCATCGCGCTGACCCACAACGATCTTTTTATCCCCATTCTTACCCATGTGTATGGAGAGGCCCAGTTGGGGGGCACCAGCGCGATTGTCTCCACCTGTCGTCTGGCCGGCGGGATCTCCCCGGTCGGGCAGCGGACCCTTTATCTTGAGCGCATCACCAAAGAAGCAGCCCATGAACTGGGGCATACCTTTGACCTGCGCCACTGCAAGGATCACCAGTGCCTGATGCACTACTGCCGCAGCATCAAGGATGTGGATGGAAAGACCAACCAGTTGTGCCGTTATTGCCAGGTGCTGCTCAAGGACTATTTGAAGGTTGTCAGTTCTTGAGAAATTGCCGGGCCATCTCCGCCCAGCAGGTCGGAGGTAATTGCCCAAGGATGTCATCGGCAAGATTTCCGCCGTCTGCCGCCAGCGGCCCCAGGTGGGTTTCGACGGCCTGGTACAGGTGCTCGATTTCGGTTTCGATAAAAGCCGTGGCCTCGGTGCCCATCTGCAAGGTGGGCAGCTCTTCACGCAGGCGATCCGGCTGAACCATCAGCAGCCAGCCATTCCCGTAGGGATCGGCCGGCAACACCGCAGGATCGCTGCTTATCTTGGGATTGAAGGCCGTGACTACACCGCTGACCGGCGCCAGCAGGCCGGTTTTAAGATCGCCGCGATTCATGCGTATACCCACCTGATCGCGCTGCAACGGTTTGCCCATCAGCGGCAGGTCGATGCGGTCCATCGGCCCCAGCAGTCTGGCGGCAAAGGCGTCGAGCCCGATGCGTACCTGGCCGCCGGAGGCCATTCCCACCCACGTATGACCCCGGTGAAGATAGATCCCCTGGGGAATCTTGATGCCCTGTACGTCTTTCATACCGACGGGTTTGAGCACCGCGTGGACCGTGTATTCATCCTGGAAATACTGGTCGAACTCACAGTTGCTGCACAAGTAGTCGTTGGTGCAGGCACGAAAGCCAATGCGGCCCTTGAGATGATGCAGGCAGGGGCGCCGCTTGGCGGGCAACGCCCTGAGTTTGTCGGCCCAGTAAACGATACGCCCACGCCGGCCGGGAACCGCTGCGCCTGCTGACGATCGCTCGTGGTTTTCCTCTGCCAGGTGACGCAGGGCTTTGTCGAACCGGCAGCCGGTGCAATCGAAGGCCCTGCGGCACATTTTGGTTTTTACCACACCGGCCTGCATCCAGATGCAGGGGCCGGATGGTAGTGTGCGCTGTTGGTTTGTCATGGTCTCAACCCGTTTTCAAGAATGCTTGGGTCAATTTTTGCCAGTCCAGGCCGGGCAGGTTGCCGTAGAGGTCCGGCCCGAAGGTACCGCCGTCAGCGGCCAGAGGGCCGGCGACCTCGGTTACCATCTCTTCCAGAACACCCACTTCGCCGTTGATCCAGTCGACACTGGCCGCATCGCTCATCAGCCGTTTGGCCGCCGATTTGACGTCCGGGGTCCGCACCACAAACAGCCACCCATCTCCATAGGGCTCACGGTTGGCCAGTCCGGGATTTTCCATCACCCGGGTATTGACTTCCATGATGACCCCGTCGACAGGAGCACGCACATCCGCCAGATGATCGCGCCGTTTCAATCCCCAGGCGATCTGGTCATGGTTTAGTTCCTTGCCCATGAGGGGCAACTCGAACCCATCGGCCTTACCGAAGACCTTCAGGGAGAAATCATCCAACCCGACGCGCAAACAGCCGCCGCTCTCAATCCGCGCCCAGGTGTGGCCATTGTGGAAATGATAGTGACGGGGAACATCGAAGCCCTTGACCGTTTCTACGATGGTTGGCATGCTTTTGGTTTTGGCGGCAAGAACATCTTCAAAATATTGGTCGAAGTCGCATTTGTCACAGCGAAAGTCATAGGCGCAAGCGCGATTGGCGATCCGTCGGGTCAGACTGTGCCGGCAGGTGCGATCCAGCGCCGGCTGCCGACGCATGGCGTCCTGCCAACTGATCTGTTTACCTTGGGAAACCTTGGCCCGCAGGGCGTGGTCATACTTGCAAGTGGTGCAATCGTAAAAATTGTTGCAGCTTTTGTACTTGACCGCCCCGGCCTGCATCCACAGACAGGGATTGTCGGCCTGGGCCTTTTTATCAGGTTTGATCACCCATACCTGGCCCCCGAGCACGGACCCGATCCCGGATTCCTGTCCTATTTCATGGCGATCCCCGCGATGATAAGACGATCCGTAACCGATGTGGCTTCTTGGATGTCCGTTACCTTTTTTAGTCATTTTTGCTCTCCTTTGCTGGTTATTTTGTATATGCTTGATCTTGTGTTAACGGGTTGTCTTGATTCGGATCAACCGGGTGTGGTAAAACCGCGCCACATGGGTTGCCTGTCTTGTTAGTCCATGATAAAGCAAACAACGTGCCATATTTATAACATATTGATTTAAAAGTTAAAAAATATATATGGCGGCGTTTATTGCAACAAGAACCGGGGGAAGTGTAGTAATTTCCAACAAGGCCACAAGGCAAAAACACACCCTGGAGCTTGAATAGGCAGAATAATAAATAATTACAGATAACTATAAGGATGTAGGATTTTTCTACACCCCGAATCGGAAATTCCTACAGCCGGGAACCATGATATTGATTCGGTCCATGAGGGCCTAACAATTTGAGAGGAAAGAGAGGACAATACCAGATGGATTTTCAAAACCTGGAAGCACTAATCGCTTTCGCCATTGAAAATGAGAAGGAAGCCGCGAATTTTTACGAAGAAAACAGCGAATCCGAAATGATGTCCGGCAAGAAGCAGATGCTCAAGGAGTTTGCCACCGAGGAGCGCAAGCACCAGAAGATGCTGGAAGATTACCTGGCAACCGGTGTCGTCGACAAACTCGACGATTACCGGTTTAATTGGATAGTCGACATCAAGCGCAGCGATTATGTGGACGCCGTGGAATACAAACCGGGCATGGCCTACAATGAACTGCTCATGCTGGCGATGAAGCGTGAAGAGGCGGCGCTCAAGCTTTACAACCAACTGCAGGATAAAGCGGAGAGCGCCGGCGCCAAAAAGCTCTTCAAGATGCTTTGCCAAGAGGAGGCCAAGCATAAGCTCGCGCTGGAAACCATGTATGACGACTACATGGCCGAGATGGGTGACTGATCGTTGGTTCAGCCTTCGCCCAAATACAAGCTTATCGTTGTTTGCGGACCCACCGGGTCGGGTAAGACCGGCTTTGCCATCAAGTTGGCCCGGCAGTTCAACGCCGAGATCATCGGTGCCGACTCCATGCAGATCTACCGCCATATGGATATCGGTACGGCCAAACCGACGCCGGCGGAGCGTGCGGCGGTTCCCCACCACATGATCGACATCGTGGACCCGGACGAAGATTTCGATGCCGCTGCCTATGCCGACATGGCCGGAGGAGTTGTTCGGCAGACGATGGCTCGGGGGCGGATCGTCTTTGTCGTGGGGGGGACCGGTTTTTACATCAAGGCGCTGATTCACGGTCTTTTCGAGAAAGGCCCATCGGATCCGGCGGTTTGCCGGCGCCTGAAGCAGCAGGCCGAATCCGAGGGTACTGCCGTTCTTGCCCGGCGCCTTCAGGAAATTGACCCCATCGCAGCCGAAAGGATCCATCCCAATGATACCTATCGCCTCATCCGGGCACTGGAGGTGTTCGAGGTTACCGGCGAATCCATAACGGTTTTTCACCAGCGCCACGGGTTTCGGGAGCAGCGCTACAACACTCTGGAATTGGGCCTCGGCTGGCCCCGTCCGGTGCTCTACGATCGCATCAACCGGCGGGTTGATCTCATGATGGCCCAGGGATTTCTGGATGAGGTGCGGCAGTTGATGGCCAGGGGCTACGGCAGTGACCTCAAATCCATGCAGAGCCTGGGATATCGGCACCTGGCTGCGGTGGTCGGCGGCGATACCAGCCTGGCGGAGGCGGTGACGATGTTGAAGCGGGACCACCGTCGCTACGCGAAACGCCAGTTGACCTGGTTCGGTGCCCGCCAGTCGGTCCACTGGTTGACCCCGAATCAGACGGCGCCGGCGGCTGACCGGATCCGCGCATTCCTTTCATGAAAGGTATCGACGCCATCTTCAGCTCGCCGGCCAGATGACCCGTGGTTTGATGTTTATTCGTCAGACGGGACCGCTGGGCCCGGATTCTTTAACCGCGTTTTGATTGTTTTCAATTATGGGCAGGGTGGGTTCAGGGTTCATTTCAACTTGGTGTTTGGGAATTCGGACCCTGAAGAGAGACCCTTCGCCCGGTTTGCTGGCCACCGTAATCGTGCCGCCGTGCTGGCCGATGACACGATTGGCGATAAACAATCCCAGACCGGTACCCCTTCTCCCCTTGGTCGAGTAAAAGAGGCTGAAAACCCGGTCGCAATTATCCCTGTCCATGCCGATGCCGTCGTCGGCAATGCAAAAAACGATTTCATCGCCCGGATCGGTGATGCTTAAATCGATCTGGTGTGTCGGCATGCGGTGGTCTTTTAGACAGGCGTCCACGGCATTTTCCAGGATGTTGACCAGGGCTGCCTGCAGGTAATCGGCGTCCACTTGCATGGTGCCTGCGGTTCTGTCAATATGACAAGCCAGCCGGATGCCGCATCCGTCAATGCGAGGCTGGATGACCCGGACCAGATCCTCGACAAAATCGGCGATCCGGACCGGAGCTCGATTCAGTTCCCGTTCCTTGGCATAGTAAAGGATATCCAGCACCATCTTGCGGATGCGTTGGACCGTCTCCTGGGCGGCCTGGCAGCCCTCTTCCACCCGCTTGAAGTCTTTTTTGTTCAACCCGGATGACACCAGGTAGAGACCGCCGTCCAGGCTGGTGAGCAGCCCCTTCATGCCGTGGGAGACGGACCCGATCATCAGGCCCAGGGAGGCCAGGTGATCCTGGAGCTCGGTCTTCTCTTTTACCAGCTGCTCAAGGCTCTGGGTGTAGTCCTGCAGCTTCCGTCGCATGGCGATCTTTTCCCGAGCCCGGCGCAGGGCGATTTCCAGGGCGTCCACATTGATGGGTTTGGTAATAAAATCGGTGGCTTCGTATTTCAGGCTTCGGATGGCCAGATCCATGTCCCCGTGGCCGGTAATCATGATCACTTCGGTTTCCATATTTTCGTGCTTGATTTTTCGCAGCAGTCCGATGCCGTCACCCCCGGGCATCTTGATGTCGGTGACCACGATCTGGGGATTTTCTTTTTGAAAGAGGTCGAAGGCCGTTGCGGCGTTTTCCGCCTCCACGGTGCGGTAGCCCATGTCTTGCAGGGAGATGGCCAGAACCTCCCGGATATCCGGTTCGTCGTCGACGATTAGAATGGTTTTGCCGCTGGTGTCATTCATGGGAAGTCTCCGCCTTGCCGTCAGCGGATGCGCTTGTGGCATCCGTTGCATCGGTGATTGGGAAACGCAGGACGAAGCAGGTGCCATGGGGCTTGTCGGGCACTGCCTCGATGGTTCCGCCACACTCCTTGACGATGCCGTAGCTGATGGAAAGCCCTAGCCCCGTGCCTTTGCCCACTTCCTTGGTGGTGAAAAAAGGCTCGAAGATCTTTTCTGCCAGGTTATCCGGGATACCCGTGCCCGTATCGCAAACTCGGCATGCCACCCACCGACCCTCGATGCCCGTCCAAAGGCGGATGGTCTTCTCCCCGTCGGCATCACCCGCCGGCTGGTTTCCGCATCTGGATTCGATGGCATCCCGGGCATTGAGCAACAGGTTGATGAACACCTGTTCCAACCGGCTGGGATCGGCATGAATGCGTGGCAGCGGTTCCCGGATCTCCCATACCACCTGGATACCCCGCACCTTGAGCTGCTGGCTGAAAATTTCGAAGGCGCTTTTCAAGACATTATTGAGCTGAACCATGACCATCTCCATGTCCGATTTCCTGGCAAACTGGCGCATGTGGTTGATGATCCTGGCGGCCCGGTCCACGTTGCCGTCCACCTTGTCCAGCATGGTGGCTAGCACGTCCGGGGCGATGGCTTCCGATGCGTTGAGCTTTTTCATGAAAAAACTGCTCACCGTCTTGATCACGGAGAGGGGCTGGTTCAGTTCGTGGGCCACGCCGGTGGCCATCTCCCCTAGCGTTGCCATTTTGCTGGCCTGGATGAGCTGCTGTTCGGTCTCCAGACGCTTGGTAATGTCGCTGGTGGTCACTAGGAGCACTTGCTGGCCTGAGTATTCAGACGGCGATATGCGGATGTTGACGAATAGCCCCTTGCCGTTACGATCCAGATGGCGGGCCTGGTTGATGACCGAACAGGTGACGATCTTGAATGCATAATGATCTCGCTCGTCTTTGTGGAACAGTGTCATGAATGAATTGCCGGCAATTTCTTGCACCGTATAGCCGTAGACGGCGGTGACGCTTTTGTTGCAGTCCATGATCTGCAGCGTCTTCACATCCAGCACGAACACCGGATTGGGGATGTTGCTGAAGATGGCATGGTACTTCTTTTCGGATTTTTCCAGATCCACCTCCAGCTGTCTATGCTGGGTGATGTCTAGCGATATCTCCATGGCGGCAACGACGTCGCCGCTGGCGTTTTTGATCGGTGACGTCCGCACCAGCCAGTGTTTCACGGAGCCATCCTTGTCCACACCGCTCTCTTCGGTCTGGTGAGACAGGCCGTCGGCAAAAGTTTTCTCCACCGGACAAGAGACGCATTTTTCCGTTCTCCCTTTGTAGGCGTGGTAGCAGTAATCGTCGGGTTCGGGCCCAAACCGCTGGGAGAACTCCCGGTTGAAACGAAGCAACCGGTAGTTGCGGTCCTGGACGGTGATCAGGCAGGGGACCCGCTCGAACAGGTTCTGGTATTCGTCCCGCTGCTTATTCAGCTCATCTTGACTGGAGGCGATCTCGTCGGACATCTGATTGATGGCCGATGCCAGCTGACCCAGTTCGTCCGCCTTTTTCACCTGAACCTTGCTGTTGTAATTCCCCCGAGCGATCAGGCGCGTGCCCTCGATGAGGCGCTTGATGGGATAGTTGACGAAGCGCAGCACGAACACGAAGATAATGGCTGAGGTAAGGAGAAAAACAAAGCCGGCCAGGCCGATGATGCCCCGCTCTTCCATCAGGATCTCGCGGTCGGTATTTTCCAGGGAGATGACCACGTCCAGAGCGCCGAGGATTTTCTTGTCTTCGGGGTGCACATGGCAATCACTGGTGCTGCACCCGGGTTCGTTGCAGATGGGGCTGATGATGCCCAGAAGACGAAAGCCAGATGGGGATAAAAAGATGCGGGTTCGCTCTTCCAGCGGAACCGTCGCCATAGGGGGGTTGGTGCGATGGCAGATGTCGCAGGCCTCGGCCTTGATATTGGTGATTTGCTCCACCTCGTCGGGGTTGTTGGAGTATTTGATCTCCCCATCCTTGTTGTAAATGCGGATGTTCTTGATCTCTGGCTGGCGGCCGATGTTGTTGATGATCTGGTTGATTTCGTCCCGGGAGTTGAGCATCATGGCGTAGTGGGTGCCCAGCCGGATGGTGGTGGTGAGGCGGTCCGTGCCGGCCAGCATGTTTTTGACCATCTTCTCTTTTTGATAACGGATGTTAAAAAACGCCCAGGTGGCAATGGTGACCAGCAGCACGATGCCCACCGTGAGGATGAGCTTGGCGGCCAGGCTGTTGCGCAGCTTGTCGATCAAACGGATCATTGCTTAACTTTCTCTCGAAAACCATCCAGAATGGCCAAATTCAGATCAAGACCGAGTTCATCCCTGTCCAGTCCCATGGCCAGCCCCAGCAGTTGCGGCAAATAGAGCACGGTGATGGAGAGATCCTCTCCGGCCATTCGGGATGCTTTGGCCTGCCAGGCGTCCAGGTTCATCTGGCACATGGGGCAGACGGTGACGATGAGGTCCGCACCCCTTGCGGCCTTCAGGATGGCGCAGACCCGCTTGAGCCCCGCTTCCGGTTGGGTGCTCACCAGTGATGCCCCGCAGCATCGACCGCCCATCTCCCAGGCGTGAACGGCGGCGCCAGTTGCCTCGATCAGGGGCTCCATGGAGACCGGTCGCTCCGGGTCATCGAATTCCTGGTAGGGCCGCAGGCACTGGCACCCGTAGTAGGCGGCCACGGTCAGGCCTGACAGAGAGCGTTTCATCAGTGGCGCCAGGTGCTGTGCACCCAGATCCTTGGCCAGCACGTCCAGCAAATGGCGGACCCGGACGCTGCCAGTGGCCGTGAGGTCCACAGCCGCCAGGGCCTCGTTGATCGACGCCCGGCTCTCGGCATTGTTGCGCAATGCGTCGTGGGCTTTTTTCAGGTTCAGGTAGCAGGCGCTGCACGGCACCAGGACCTGACCGTCGTCGGCCGCCTGCTCAGCCAGGGCCAGGTTGCGGGCACTCAACGAGAGGGAGAGCAAATGGCTGATGGGGGCCGCTGCACTGGCGCCGCAGCAAGTCCAGCCGTCAATTTCCGTCAGCTTGACGCCGGCTGCGGCCATCACTGCCCGTGTGGCCAGGTCATATTCACGGGCCGAGGCGGTGAGGCTGCATCCCGGGTAGTAGAGATAATTCATTCGTGGCCCTCCTTCTCAAGGGGTCCATCCGGTCTCCGTTCCAGGTCCGCCACCTTTTCGAACAGCGCGTCCAGGGGCGTTGCGACTGTTTTGCCCAATCCCATCTCCACCTTGCCCTTGGCCATGAGCTTGATGCCCAATGGTGCGAAGCGCATGGGTGCCGTTGGACTTTTCATGGCCGTGAAGTAGCTGGTCATGAAGGCCATCTCGCGGATGCGGCCGTGACGCCGAACGGTTTGCATGAATTTTTCGTAAAACAGGCGGCTGCTGCGATGCCGTTTTTCGCGCCGGGCAAAGGCGATGCCCTTGAGCGCTTCCATGGCTTCGGTCAAGGGAAGTCCACGCGGACACCGCAGGGTGCAGGTGTAACAGTCCGAGCAGAGAATAAAGGTACGGCTGGCCATGACCTCGGCAAGACGTCCCAGGATCACCAGCCGCCACATTTTTCTCGGGGTCAGGTCCATTTCAAGCGCATTCGGACACGAACCGGTGCAGGTTCCACACTGAATGCAGGCGCTGACCATGGTCCGGACAGCATCCAGGGAGACATGTTGGTCTTCAGCCGTGGTCAGTGCATTAACTGGTTGTGGGTGCATGGATGACTTTCTTTATTCCTTTAGCGGATTTTTTTAACATCGAACATCGAACGCTGAACATCGAATAATGTGATCGCTTCGCTCCGCCAGTTTATTAATTTGGTTGAATTCCTTATTCAGAATTCGACGTTGGACGTTCGATGTTCGACGTTCATTTTTTAATTCTTTACATCGCCATAGCTCCGTCGATGGCGCCTAACATGCTCCGATGGGAAAACCCTTCCACGATGGATGCGCTGTTGGGGCAAACCGTGGCACAATC